>QWCK01000363.1_pt1 | contig 80919 bp, 49 predicted proteins | sample 1972571 | NCBI WGS metagenome assembly QWCK01 (sample SAMN09866710, study PRJNA288562) | Human gut metagenome isolate term2_stool, whole genome shotgun sequencing... | isolation source: gut | host: Homo sapiens | place: USA: California | reverse complement strand
GCCCGAACCCCGTGAGGGCCGGCGCCTTTAGACGCGTGCCGGAAATCCAAGGGTTATACCCTAAGAGCAAACCACCCCTTTTAGGGGTGGTTTTGATTTATCTGACTGTTTAAAACGGTCTCACGTGTTACAGATTAAGACGTTATATCTGGACAGTCACGCCATCCCAATTACATCCCCGTTAGCAGCACGATGTCGAGAATCGTCACGATGACGCCGATCCCTACGAGCAGCGCGTTGAGCGGGCGCGAGTTGGCGTATTTGCCCATGACGCGGCGTGAGCTGGTGAGCCGTATGAGCACAAAGACCGTAATCGGCAGCTGAAGAGACAGCAGCGCCTGACTCCAAATGAGACCCTCAAAAGGATTCGGGACGACCAAGCACGCCGCCACTGCGCCGGCGAAACAGGCCGCCACCCCGATCGAGGAATGTCGGTCGTGGATATCGTATTCCTCGTCGAACATGCCCGCGGTGATGGTGCCTGCCGCCATGCCTGCTGTCACGCTGCTCGATAGTCCCGCGAACAGCAGCGCTACCGCAAAGATGGTCGAGCTCGCCGGGCCCAAGATGGGGGAGAGCGTGGCCGCTGCGACGGCGAGGTCGTCTACGACAATGCTGTGCGCAAAGAAGGTCGTTGCGGCCAGGATGACCATGGCCGAGTTGATTGCCCAGCCCACGCCCATCGAAAAGAGCGTGTCGAAGAGCTCGTAGCGCAGACGTTCCTCGATAACTTGCTCGCCTTGGCCTTCGAAGTGCATGGATTGGATGACCTCGGAGTGCAGAAAAAGGTTGTGGGGCATAACGACCGCACCCAGGACACTCACGATAATCGCGGCAGAGCCAGTGGGCATACTGGGCGTGATCCAGCTTGCGGCGGCTTGCGGCCAGTCGACCTTGACTAGCGCAAGCTCGGCCAAAAACGAGAGTCCTACCACGCCGACGAAGGCGATGATCCAGCGCTCGGCACGCTTGTAGGAGTTCGTCATGAGCATTGCCATCGATGCCGCGGCCACGATGACGCAGCCGGCGCGCACGGGCAGTCCAAAGAGCATCTGGAGCGCGATCGCGCCGCCCAGGACCTCGGCCATAGCGGTGGCGACGGTTGCGAGATATGCACTGGCGAGCACGGCGCGCCCGACGATGCGGGGAAGAAAATGGGTCGTGGCTTCGGCAAGGCAGGCGCCCGTGGCGATGCCCAGATGCGCCGCGTTGTGCTGCAAGACGATCAGCATAATCGTGGACAGGGTGACCACCCACAGCAGTGCGTAGCCAAACTGCGAACCCGCGGCCATGTTGGAGGCCCAGTTGCCCGGATCGATAAAGCCGACGGTGACAAGCAGTCCGGGACCGATGTGCCGGGCGATGTCCAGGCCGCCATGGCCTCCGGTGCGGTGCGAGCCAAAGTGTTGTTTGAGATGGTTGAGCATGGTCGGTTCCTGTGTGCGGACGGCGCGGCGTCGCACCGGGGTCGTACGGCGCCGCGCGCTGAGCTTGAGATGGGGCTACTTGTGCGCCTTGCCCTGATTGGCAACGGCGTCGATCTTGACGGCGATGGTCGCCGGGTCACCGATGTAGCGCTTGTCGAGGACGTTGAAATTGGTGTCGAAGGTATAGACGAGCGGTACGCCGGTGGGGATGTTGACCTTGAGGATTTCCTCGGGCGTGAGATGCTCGAACTTCATGACGAGCGAGCGCAGGGAGTTGCCGTGCGCGGCGATGAGCACGCGTTTGCCGGCGAGCATCTGGGGACGAATCTCGTCCTCAAAATAGGGCCAGGCACGGGCGATCGTGTCCTTGAGGCACTCGGTGTAGGGCAGCTGGTCGGGCGCGATGTCGCGGTATTGCTCCTGGGTGTGGGGGTCGCGCGCGTCGCCCGGCTCGAGTGCCGGCGGGCAGACATCGAAGGAACGGCGCCAGATGAGTACCTGCTCGTCGCCGTGTTCGGCCGCGGCATCGGCTTTGTTGAGACCCTGCAGCGCGCCGTAGTGGCGCTCGTTGAGTTTCCAGGACTTGATGACGGGCAGCCACTCGCGGTCCATCTGGCCGAGCACGATGTTGAGGGTGTGGATCGCGCGCTTGAGGCGCGAGGTGTAGCAGATGTCAAAGTCGAAACCCGCCTCTTTGAGGGCGCGGCCGCCTGCTGCTGCCTCTTCGCGGCCCGTGTCAGTGAGCTCGACATCGGTCCAGCCGGTGAACAAGTTGAGCCTGTTCCACTCGGATTCTCCGTGACGGATAAGGACGAGTTGCATCGTCTGCTGGTCTGCTTGGTGCGCCATAGGGGCCTCCTTGATCTGGCACGGCGTGCGTACCGTTTGCTTGACGCCGCAAAGGATACCCGTTTTAAGCTTAGAAGTTAACCAAGACTAACAAAATTGTTCTATTTGAATGGGATGGTGAAGGGGGGCTGCCGAAATGTCTCGATCTGTAACAACTAGGGATGGAAATTGGGCCTAGGTGTTACAGATCGAGACAGGAAGAAATGGTCCTATGGAAAATCTCGATTTGTAACAGCTGGCCGCCAAAACCGGCCCTTCGTGTTACAGATCGAGACATTCGGAACTGTCTCTCGAAAACATCTCAATCTGTAACAGTTAGTCGTCGTAATTGGGCCTTCCTGTTACAGATTGAGATGTTTGAAGTGGTGAGCTAACAGGCCGAACTTGGGGCCTATGTTGTCGCCCTTGAGGTCGGCGGTGTCCACTCGTGGGACGTGCGTTACGCGATTGTTTCGAAACGGGTGGGAAACACAACGGGTTGGCGATGCTCCTAGTATGCCTATTCAACTGACTGTCTAATATCTAGGGGAGGATCGCGATGCAGGCAGATTCCGCTCAGCAGCAGGGCCTTTATCGCCCCGAATTCGACCACGATGCGTGTGGCATCGGCGCGCTTGCCGATATCAACGGCGAGCGCCATCACCAGATTCTGGACGACGCGCTGTCCATTCTGGTCAACTTGGAGCACCGCGGTGGCACGGGACTCGAGAAGAACACCGGCGACGGCGCTGGCATCCTGTTCCAGGTTCCGCATCACTTTTTCCGTAAAGAGGCTCAAAAGTGCGGCCAGATTCTGCCGGCAGAGGGCGACTATGGCGTGGCCATGCTGTTCTTCCCGCAGGACGACAAGGGCGTAGAGGATGCCCGCCGCGTGTTTGAGGAGGGCTGCGCCGAGGCCGGCGTGCCGCTGCTCTTTTGGCGCGAGGTGCCGGTCGATCCGCACGACCTGGGCGAGACGGCTCGCGCCTGCATGCCTACTATCCTGCAGGCCTTCCTGGGCCATCCGGACGACACGCCGGCGGGCGACGCCTTCGAGCGCCGTCTGTACGTGTGCCGCCGCACCATCGAAAAGAAGGCCGACGCCGAGTTTGCCCTGCGCGACAAGATCTTCTACGTGTGCTCCATGAGCTCGCGCACCATCGTGTACAAGGGCATGCTGGTCGCCACGCAGATGCGCCGCTTCTTCATCGATCTCAACGACGCCGCCGTCAAGACGGCCGTAGCACTCGTCCACTCGCGCTACTCCACCAACACCACGCCAAGCTGGGAGCGCGCGCACCCCAACCGCTTCATCATCCACAACGGCGAGATCAACACCCTCAAGGGCAACGTCAACTGGATCCGCGCCCGCGAGCCCAACCTGTACAGTCCCGTGTTGCAGCACGATCTTGAGCGCGTAATGCCCATCATCAACCGCGAGGGCTCCGATTCCGCGATTCTGGACAACGTGCTCGAGTTTTTGGTCATGAACGGCCGTCCGCTCACGCGTGCCGCGTCCATGTTGCTGCCCGAGCCGTGGGACCACAACGACAACCTGAGCGAGGAGCGCCGCGCCTACGACGCCTACCAGTCCATGCTCATGGAGCCCTGGGACGGCCCGGCCGCCATCGCCTTTACCGACGGCCGTACCCTGGGCGCCGCCCTCGACCGCAACGGCCTGCGTCCCGCCCGCTACTATGTGACGCGCGACGGTCGCTTTATGCTGGCAAGCGAGGTGGGCACCATCGAGGTGAGCCCCGAGAACATCCTGACGAGCGGCTGTCTGGGGCCGGGCCAGATGCTCGAGGTCGACTTTGCCCGCGGCCGCGTGATCTACAACGACGAGCTGCGTGCCCGTTACGCCAAGGAAAAGCCCTACCGTGATTGGATTGCCGAGGAGACGCTGACCGTCGACGCGCTCGATGAGCCCGTTGCGCCCACGCCCGCCGAGGACGGCGAGGTGCCTACCGCCGTGCGTATGGCCAAGCTCGGCTATCACTGGGATGACGTCGACGAGGTTGTGCGCCCCATGGCCCAGCAGGGCAAGGCACCGCTCGCCTCGATGGGCATCGATGCGCCGCTGGCCTGCCTGTCCAAGAAGACGCGTTCGTTCTTCGATTACTTCTATCAGCTGTTCGCCCAGGTCACGAATCCGCCGATCGATGCCCTGCGCGAGCATATGGTAACCTCGACCACGCTCTACCTGGGCAACCACGGTAACCTGCTCGAGGACTCCCGCACGGCCTGCCAGCTGGTGCGCCTGGAGCGCCCGCTGCTGAGCGAGGAGGAGTTCGACCGCATTTGCGCGATTGACCGTGTTGGCTTTAAGACCCGCCGTTTCCGTGCCGTCTACCGCCGCGATGCCGGTGAGGGCGCGCTGCAGGCTGCGCTCAAGCAGCTTGCCGAGGACGTTGAGGCTGCGGTCCGCGACGGCGTGAACATCGTGGTGCTGAGTGATCGCGCCGCTGCGGGCGAGGTGCCCGTGCCGTCGCTGCTTGCCGTGGGCTGCGTGCACAACCACCTGATCCGCGCCGGCGTGCGTACCTTTGCCGACATCGTGGTGGAGTGCGGCGATGCCGTGTCCCCGCACGACTTTGCGGCGCTGGTGGGCTACTCCGCGAGCGGCATCTATCCGTACAACGCGCATGCGTGCATTCGCGATCTGGCGGCGCGCGGCGACCTGGACGTGACGGCCGAGCAGGGCATCGACAACTACAATAAGGCCGCGACGGCGGGTATCGTCTCCATCATGTCCAAGATGGGCATCTCCACGGTGCAGAGCTACCATTCGGCGCAGATCTTCGAGGCCGTGGGCTTTACGCCCGAGTTCGTCAACGCGTACTTTGCCGGCACGGTGAGCCGTGTGGGCGGTATGGGTGTCGAGGACGTCGAGCGCGAGCAGAACGAACGCTACGACGCCGCGCTCGCCATCCTTAAGAGCCCGGCTCCCGATCAGCTGCCCACACTGGGTCTGACCAAGTGGCGCCCGTTCGGTGGCGAAGATCACCTGATCGACCCTCAGACCGTCTACCTGCTGCAGACCGCCTGCCGTGAGGACAGCTACGACACCTTTAAGGAGTACAGCGACCGCCTGCACTGCACCGGCCGCGCCGTGCGCCTGCGCGACCTGCTGGACTTTGATGCCAGCGGCCGCACCCCGGTGGCACTCGACGAGGTCGAGCCCGCGCTCAACATCGTCCGCCGCTTTAACACCGGCGCCATGTCGTACGGCTCCATCAGCAAAGAGGCACACGAGTGCATGGCCATCGCCATGAACCGCCTGCACGGCCGTTCCAACTCCGGCGAGGGCGGCGAGGATCCGCGTCGCGAGACCCCGTTGGCCAACGGTGACTCCAAGAACTCCGCCATCAAGCAGGTGGCAAGCGCGCGCTTTGGCGTGACGAGCCGCTACCTGTGCAGCGCCTTCGAGATTCAAATTAAGATGGCCCAGGGCGCCAAGCCCGGCGAGGGCGGTCACCTGCCCGGCAAGAAGGTCTACCCCTGGATTGCCGAGGTCCGTCAGTCCACGCCCGGCATCGGCCTGATCTCGCCTCCGCCGCACCACGACATCTACTCCATCGAGGACCTGGCAGAGCTGATCTTTGACCTTAAGAACGCCAACCCCGGCGCGCGCGTGTCGGTCAAGCTGGTCAGCGAGGCCGGCGTCGGCACCATCGCCACCGGTGTGGCCAAAGGCGCTGCCGATAAGATCTTGATCAGCGGCCACAATGGCGGCTCGGGCGCCGCGGCGCGCGATTCGATTTGGCATGCGGGTCTGCCGCTGGAGCTCGGCCTTGCCGAGGCCCAGCAGACGCTGCTGCAAAACGGCCTGCGCTCGCGCGTGGTGCTCGAGGCCGACGGCAAGCTCATGGACGGCACCGATGTTGCCGTCGCCTGCCTGCTGGGTGCCGAGGAGTTTGGCTTTGCGACCATGCCGCTCATCTCCATGGGCTGCCTCATGCAGCGCGACTGCCAGCAGGATACCTGCCCGGCCGGCATCGCCACGCAAAACTGTCGCCTGCGTCGCGGCTTCCGCGGCAAGCCGGAGCACGTCGAGCACTTTATGCTCTTTGTTGCCGAGCAGCTGCGCGAGGTCATGGCGAGCCTGGGCTTCCGCACCGTCGACGAGATGGTCGGCCATCCCGAGTGCCTGCGCCAGATCGAGGTGCCGGGCAACCGCAAGGCCAACCTGCTGGACCTGTCGCCCGTGCTGGCGAGCGCGACCTGTGAGTTCGGTGCCCACATTCCGGGTGCCGACGGCCGTCACTTCCTGCCCCAGATGGCTGCGGACAGCGAGCTCGAAAAGACGCTCGACTCCACGTTGTTTGTGCCCTATACGGCCGATGCCCGTGCGCACCTGCGTCCGATTCGCTTCCGCGCCGATATCGCCAACGTCAACCGCTGCGTGGGCACCATCTTGGGCAACGCGGTGACCAAGGCGCATCCCGAGGGCCTGCCCGCCGGCTCCATCACCATCGATTGCGATGGTTCGGCCGGTCAGAGCTTTGGCGCCTTCCTGCCGCGCGGCATTACGCTCAACGTGTGCGGCGACGCCAACGACTACTTTGGCAAGGGCCTTTCGGGCGGCGAGGTGTCGGTGCGCCCCAACCCGCATGCGACCTACAAGTTCGACGAGAACATCATCGTGGGCAACGTTGCGTTCTTTGGCGCCACGAGCGGCCGCGGCTTCATTAACGGCCTGGCCGGCCAGCGCTTTGGCGTACGCAACTCCGGTGCCACGGTGGTGGTCGAGGGCTGCGGCAACCATGGCTGCGAGTACATGACGGGAGGTCTGGCGCTCATCCTGGGCGAGGTCGGGCAGAACTTCGCCGCCGGCATGACGGGCGGCGTGGCTTACGTCTTTGACCAGTACGGCACGCTCGATGCCCGTGTGAACCACGAGAGCGTTGAGCTTAAAGCCCCGACGGCCGGTGAGCTGGCGCAGATTCGTGCGCTCGTCCAGGAGCACGTGGACGCGACGCAGAGCCCGCGCGGCATTAAGCTGCTCTACAGCTTTGACTCGATGAGCAAGCACTTTGTGAAGGTCATTCCGACCGAGTACGAGCGCGTGCTGGCGATTGTCGCCGCCGCCGAGGGCGCGGGCAAGACGCATGAGCAGGCCGAGGAACTGGCGTTTGACATCGTGACCGGTCGCGCGAGTGCCGAGGATGTTGCTCGCTTTGATGTGGCGGGTGGCGCCGGTGCTGTGGCCGCCGCTGCCAGCTCTGTTGCTTCGACCAAGAAGGAGGCGTAAGTGCCATGGGTAAGCCCGGTGCTTTTCTTGATATCGATCGCGTGACCCACGAGCTGCGCCCCGTGGAGGAGCGCAGCCGCGATTTCGATCCGCTGTACGTGGAGCTCGACGACGATGCGCGCCGTGCCCAGGCGAGCCGCTGCATGATGTGCGGCGTGGCGTTTTGCCAGATGGGCGCGAGCTTTGGCAAGGCACGTCCGAGCGGCTGTCCGCTGCACAACCTGATTCCCGAGTGGAACGAGCTGGTGTACCGCGGCCGTTGGGACGAGGCTGCCGAGCGCCTGTCACTCACCTCGCCCATGCCCGAGTTCACGAGCCGCGTGTGCCCGGCGCTGTGCGAGGCCGCATGCAACCTGGGCTCGGTCGATGGCCAGCCCACGACGATTCATGACAACGAGCGCGCGATCAGCGACCATGAGTGGGCCAACGGCGGTCCGCACCGCTTTGAGCCGGCAGGGGAGGGTGCACCCACGGTTGCCGTGGTGGGTTCCGGTCCCGCTGGTCTGGTGGCAGCATGGGAGCTTGCGCGTCGTGGCGCCCGCGTGACGGTGTTTGAGCGCGACGACCGCCCGGGCGGTCTGCTCATGTACGGCATTCCCAACATGAAGCTCGAGAAGTCCGTGGTCGAGCGCCGCGTGGCGCTCATGCGCGAGCTGGGCATTGTGTTCGAGCTGAGTGCCGACGTGAGCGATTCCAAGGTTACCGCCAAGCTCGACGACTTTGACGCCGTCGTGGTGGCTGCCGGCGCCCGTGCCCCGCGTGGGCTTTCGGCTGCGAACATTGATGCCCCGGGCGTGGTGTATGCCGTGGACTACCTGGCGGCTTCGATCGTCTCGGTGCTCGATGGCGGCGAGCCCGCGGTGAACGCGCGCGGCCTGGACGTTGTGGTCATTGGCGGCGGCGATACCGGTAACGACTGCGTGGGCACCGCGGTACGTCAGGGTGCGCGCAGCGTGCGCCAGTTTGAGTTCTTGCCGGCGGCGCCTGATGCGCGCGCGGCGAGCAACCCCTGGCCGCAGTGGCCCAACGTGAAGAAGACCGATTATGGCCAGCAGGAGGCCATCGCTGCCATGGGCGGCGAGATGCGCGCTTGGGGTGTGGATACGCTCGAGGTACTGTTGGACAAGAAGGGCGCGGCCGCGGGCCTGCGCGTGGTCGATCTGGATTGGTCGGCTGGCAAGCCCGAGCGCATCGCGGGCTCCGAGCACGAGGTGCCGGCCCAGCTGGTGCTCATCGCCTGCGGCTTTACGGGTCCCGAGCATGGCGTGTTCGACGCCGTTGGCGTGCCTGTCGCCACCGCTGGCCGTCCGCTGCCGGTGATGGCTGCCGAGGGCTCGCACCTTGCGGCCCGTGTCGACGGCGTCGCCGCGGGCGCCACACCGGTATACGTGGCCGGCGATGCTCGCAATGGCAGCTCGCTCGTGGTAAGCGCCATGGCCGACGCCCTGGCCTGCGCTGCCGAAGTCGCCGAGGCGCTGGAGCTGTAAAGTAGTCATTTAAGAACGTCCCCAATGACTAGTCATTTTTTGTCTAGTCGTTGGGGACACTCTTTGCGAGCGATTTGCTCGTTTGTCGACGTACGGGTGTTTATTTGTCGACTTCTTGGGCTGTGGTTGCCTGTTGTTTCTGTGGTGGCTGCGGGCATCTGGCTCAAAAGGGCGGGTTGGCCGTCTATGTCTACCTGCGGTTTCTTTGCGGTGCGCTCATTCGGTCAAGTGTCCCGTCAAGTGTTTGGTTAGCATCTGGTTTGCAGTCGAAGGCCTATTTTGCCCGCGCTTGCCTCGGTTGCTCGCCCTCCTCGTAAGCTCAAATTGAGGTCTATCAGTTTGAGGAGGATGCCATGACTGACCACGCTTTAGACCGAGCGCAGCTAGCCGAAGCCGTCGGCAACGATATTGCCGACATAGCCCATTTTTGGATGCTGCGGAAGTTCCAGTTTTTGGAGCCGGCGCGCGAACAGTTCGAGATCATTGTCGACCCGTGGCTCAGCTATTGCACCGAGCCTTCGCAAAACGAAATCATGGCCTACAACATGGCGTTTACCGATTGGCTGCTCTTCGAGCGCTCCTATCGCCATGGCAAGACGCTGCTCGAGCTGTATGTTGACGAGCCGCCGGCATCGCTTTCGCCTGCCTCGCTCAAGCGGCTCGAGCAGGTACGCGACACGCAGTATTTCTCGCGCTTTGGCATTTTGGACAAGGATCCTGCGAACGGCATAGTTGCGCTGAAGGATACGCGCACCGACCGTCGCTTTGATGTCTACGACCCGCATATCGTGCAAAAGGAGCATTGGAGCGACGGCGCGATTGCGGTGCGCCTCGCTTGCGTCGACGATGTCTGGCTGACGGCGGGACAGCTCTATCTGTACGACATCGCGCGCCTGAGTGACACGGCAGTCGATGGGCCGGGTGCGGTGCATCCGGAGGACCTGCAGGATGGCTTTGACACCTCGTGCATCAGCTTCTTTTTGCGCCTGGTCCGCGACATCATGGGCGCCCAGGGGCGCTACGTAAAGTCCCTCAACATCTACGAACAAGAATGGGAGTAGGGGATGTGACTGGTGTCGCCCTACAGCCCTGACTTTGTCTCAATCTGTAACGTTTAGCGGCTGTTTGAGCCCGTAACTGTTACAGATTGAGACGGAAGGTTGGCGGCTGTCGAAAGATCTTGTTCTGTAACAACTAGAGGCTCAAAGACTGTCTTCCTGTTACAGATCAAGACATTTGTCGGCGGAGGCAACGGTGACGATGGTCCATTTGTCTGACGTGGTGGTGACGAAAGTGTCTAATACCGTTCTCAAACACAAACATGCGACTCGCAACACGTTGGCGCGGAATAGAATGCTCGCGCGGCTCACGGAGACGGCCAAGCAAGGTGCGCTGCTCGCAACGCATGACAATGCCGAGCTCATATGGCTGCGGCGCCATGTTGGAACCGACGATATCGCGGAGCCCGAGCCGTACCTGTTCTGTTTTCAGCATGATTGGGATGCATTGACGCCGGCGGAGCGAGCGCTGAGGACTATCAAAGGGCTTGCGGAATTTCATCCCGATTGGGCGTTTTGGGGATACGACGCGGCACTTCTGTGGGGCTTGGAAGTGCCGAAAGATTTGCTTGGTCCTCGCTTTCTTGTTAAGACGGGCTGCTCTGCGGCGTTGAGCGGTGGGTGCAGGTTGCTGCGGCCGCAGGCGGCGGGTGCACTCGAGCGCGTCGACGGTGTGCGGGCGACGCCGTTTTGGCGCACAGTGGAGGATTGCCTGCTACGGGCGCCGTTTTCCTATGGGCTAGCAATTGCCGATTCTGCCTTGCGGGCGAAGGGTTCGTCGCGCGATGAACTGTGTGAGCGGCTTCGCGCCGATTGCGAAGGTCGGCGTGGGTATCGCAGGGCGCAGGTGATTGCATCGCATGCGGACGGGCTGTCCGAAAACGGCGGCGAGTCGCGCTTCCGGGCGTTCTTCATCGCGTACGGCTTTCCGGTGCCGCAGTTGCAGGTGGAGTTTCATGATCCGCTCGATCCGACTCGTGTGTTTCGCGTCGACTATTTCTGGAAGCTCGAGGATGGAACGTGCGTGATCGGCGAGCTCGACGGAAAGGGAAAGTATACGCTGCAGACCGGCGAGGGCCGGGAGCCGATCGATCCGTTTGTAGCGGAGCGTCAGCGGGAATCCCATCTGACAATGCTCGGGCATAAGGTGCTTCGGTTTACGTTTAACGAGCTTAAGAATCCGGTGAAGCTGGTCGAGAAGATGAGGCTGGCGGGTATTCCGCAGCAGGCCGAGTTGGCTGAGGGATGGAGACGTCAATGGTATGGGCACTGAGAGGGTTTGTCTCGATCTGTAACATCTTGGAGCTGTTTTGCCGCGTAACTGTTACAGATCGAGACGGAATGTTGGCGGCTGCCAAAAGATCTCAATCTGTAACATCTAGCAGTTAAGAACCGGTCCTCCTGTTACAGATTGAGATGTTTCGCCGAGGCAATCGGGGCAGAGCCGCATCGGCTCCCATCCATCTTCACGTTCCCTTCTTTCTCCGTTAACCGATATGTCCGCAGCAATCCTGCCGCGCTGGGTAATAATGGACAAATGTTCAAGTTAATCGTGAGGGAGGAGCTCGATATGGCGACTGCCGATCGTCCCACGTTGTTTATCAATGCGACCGTTCTGGATGGCTCGGAGCATATGGAGCCGCAGCCCGATATGGCCGTGGCCGTCGAGCGTGGCATCATCACCTGGATGGGACCGAGCGCTGTGGCGCAGGCGCCGGCGGGTGCCGAGGTCATCGACCTGGCGGGTGCGTATCTCATGCCGGGTCTCATCAATATGCACGTGCATCTGTGCGGTTCGGGCAAACCGGTCTCGGCGGGCGATGCGGGCGCACTCATGAAGAAGCTCGACAATCCCGTGGGCCGGGCCATAGTCCGCCACATCCTCAAAGGCAGCGCCCAACAGCAGCTGGCAAGCGGCGTGACCACGGTGCGCGGCGCGGGCGACCCGCTGTTTGCCGACATCGCCGTGCGCAACGCCATCGACGCCGGTAAGTATCAGGGTCCGCGTCTGGTGACACCGGGAACGGGTGTCACGGTGCCGGGTGGCCACGGTGCGGGCCTCTTTGCGCAGGTGGCCAATACTCCCGCAGAGGCAGCCCAGCAGGTGCGCGACCTGTATGCGCGCGGTGCCGACGTCATCAAGCTGTTCGTGACGGGCGGCGTTTTCGATGCGACCGAAGTAGGCGAGCCGGGCGTGCTGCGCATGTCGGTTGAGGTTGCCGCCGCGGCGTGCAAGGCGGCGCACGAGGTTGGCCTGCCGGTCATGGCCCATGTCGAGAGCACCGAGGGCGTAAAGGCCGCTCTTGAGGCCGGCGTCGACACAATCGAGCATGGCGCTCCGATGACCCCCGAGATCCTGGAGCTGTACCGCGGCGCTGCGGGAACACAGCTCGAGGGACGCGCGCCAAGCGTGACCTGCACGATCAGCCCCGCACTGCCGTTTGTACTGCTCGATCCGGAAAAGACCCATTCGACCGAAACGCAAAAGAAGAACGGTGACATCGTGTGCTCGGGCATTATCGAGAATGCTCGTGCGGCGCTGGAAGCCGGTATCAAGGTAGGCCTGGGCACGGACTCGAGCTGCCCGTTCGTGACGCAGTACGACATGTGGCGCGAGGTGGCCTACTTTGCCAAGTACGTGGGCGTGAGCAATGCGTTTGCGCTGCATACGGCCACGCAGGTCAATGCCGAGCTACTGGGCCTGGGTGACGAGACCGGTACGATCGAGTGCGGCAAGGCCGCCGATATCCTGGTGACGCGCAAGAATCCGCTCGATGACCTATGCGCTCTGCGTGAGCCGATGCATGTGATGTGCCGTGGCGATCTGGTGTGCAAGCTCAAGGTGAAGCGCATTCCCGAGGTTGACGCGGAGCTCGACGCGATTATGGCCATGCCGGCAGAGGCGCTGGCCGAGGAGCTCGCCCGCGACGGCGTAGCTTAGGCGCAGGCGCGACGGCTTCATCGAATGATGTCGACCCATGCAAAAAGCCGAGGTCTCAACACGAGGCCTCGGCTTTTATTTTGTCCTATGGTGTAGCGGCTAGGAGCGGGTTTCCATCTTGGCGTGGCACTTGGGGCAGGTGACGCGGATCTTGCCCTTGCCCTTGGGGACGGACAACATCTGGCCGCAGTTGGGGCACTTGAGGTACGCCGTGGTCTTGCGACCCTTCCACATCTTCTTGGCCGTGCGCTTGGCACGTTCAAAGTCTTCCTTGCTGGTGCCGGCCGTGCGCGAGGCGTTGGCAGCTGCAGTCCCGCCGCCCAAGCTGGCGACGAACTTGCCTAGGCCGGGGACGTTCGCGGTCGCCGTGACAAAGGCATCGTTCTCCTTGCGGCGCGCGTCGGTGTTTTTGGACAGGCCGCGCAGCACGCCAATCACGATAACGGCGATGGCGATCCAGCTGAGCCACTGAATACGGGCCATCGATCCGATCATCGCGATGATAATGCCTGCGAAGCCCAACACGACGGTGAGTTCGTCGGCGCCGTTGCGACCCTTCATAAAGTCATTCATGCGAATTGCCTTTCGTTCGATATGCTGCACGCCTTTATACCCCTTTTGGTGCATTGGGGACAGGTTAATCTGCACCAAGGTGGTGCAAACGTACCTGTCCCCCCTTGCACCAATTACTTGGCGAGCTTGTCGACGACGCGTTCGATCTCGGCGAGCTTGGCGGCTTTGAGCTCCTCGTCGCCCGATTCGATGGCCGAGGCGACGCAGCCCTCGATGTGTGCCTTCAACACATCGGCGTTGATGCGGGCGATAAGCGCCTGCGTGGCCATGAGCTGCGTGGAGATGTCGACGCAGTAACGGTCCTCATCGACCATCCGCAGAATGCCGTCGATCTGGCCGCGTGCCGTCTTGAGCATGCGGGTCACCGATTTATGGTCTGCCATCATGGCGGGTCCTCGTTTCTGGTCGATGGGATCGAATGCCTCTGGTAGCTGCTACGCGGCGGTCACGGACAGGGCGTGGAACTTCTCGCCGGCGCCCTCGACGGCGGCGGCGAGCTGCTCGGCGGTCACGGTGTCGGCGCACTCTACCTGGACGGTCTGGGTCTCGTGATCGGCGTCGGCATCGGTCACGCCTGCCACGTTGAGCAGCGCCGTCTCGACAGTGGCGTCGCAGTGGCCGCACATGAGGCCAGACGTTTTAACGATGTAGTTCATGATTATCTCCTTTTCGTTGAGTACCTAAAGTTGCGGTGAAATACGGACTAAATAGCGGTTTAGCTAAGCATGTTACGCCTTATTTCACCGCAACTGATGGTTTAAAGGTTCGCAGACGCAGGGCATTGCTTACGACGCACACGCTCGACAGGCTCATGGCCGCGGCGCCGAACATCGGCGAGAGCTGCCAGCCGGTGAGGGGGAAGAACACGCCCGCGGCCAGCGGGATGCCGATGCCGTTGTAGAACAGCGCCCAGAACAGATCCTGCTTAATGTTGCGAATCGTGGCGCGCGATAGCTCGATGGCGCGGGCGACGTCCATGAGGTCGCTGCGCATGAGCACCACGTCGGCGCCCTCCTTGGCGATGTCGGCGCCGGTGCCGATAGCAAGGCCCACGTCGGCGCGCGCCAGGGCGGGGGAGTCGTTGATGCCGTCGCCCACCATGGCGACCTTGCCGCCCGCATCCTGCAGTTCGCGCACGTGGCGCTCCTTGTCGGCGGGGAGGACGTCGGCGATGACCTGTTCGCTGCTCAGCCCCACGCGGCGGGCGATGGCCTCGGCCGTCACGCGGTTGTCGCCGGTGAGCATACGCACGTCGACGCCGAGCTTGCGGAGCGCGGCGATGGCGGCGGCGCTCGTCTCCTTGACTTCGTCGGCCACCGCGATGGTACCGACAAGCTCACCGTTCTTGGCAAAGAACAACGGCGTTTTGCCCTCGGCGGCAAACTGCTCAACAAAGCCCGCGGGCACAGCGACTCCCAGCTCGTCCATCAGACGCACGTTGCCGGCGGCAATGGCGTTTTGACCTTCGCGCGCCGTGACGCCACGGCCGGGCACGGCGGCAAAGTCCTCGACCATGCGCGCGACGATTCCGCGTGTCTCGCACTCGGCCATAATCGCCTCTGCCAGCGGATGCTCGCTCTGGCGCTCCAGTGCGGCGGCCAGCTTGAGCAGCGCTTTCTCGCTCATGACGGGCGCGCCGTCGACGCGCTCGGCAACCACAATGTCGGTTACGGCCGGCTTGCCGCGGGTAACGGTGCCCGTCTTGTCGAGCACCACGGTGCCCACGTTGCGCAGATTCTCCAGCGCCTCGGCGCTCTTAAACAGAATGCCCATCTCGGCGCCCTTGCCAGTGCCCACCATAATGGCGACGGGCGTGGCCAGGCCCAGCGCGCACGGGCAGCTGATTACCAGCACGGCCACGGCGGAGGTGAGTGCCTCGTTGATGCTGCCGGTCAGCGCCATCCACACCACAAAGGTCACGGCCGAGATCATAAACACCACGGGTACGAACACGCCGGCGACCTTGTCGGCCATGCGGGCGATGGGCGCCTTGGTGGCGTTGGCGTCCTCGACAAGCTGGATGATCTTGGCGAGCGATGTATCGGCGCCCACGCGCGTGGCGCGGAAGGTAAACGAGCCGGTGCGGTTGACCGTGGCGGCGTTGACGGTGTCGCCGGCGGTCTTTTCCACGGGGATGGACTCGCCGGTCAGCGCGCTTTCGTCGACGGCCGAGGCGCCCTCGAGCACCACGCCGTCGACGGGAATGGACTCGCCGGGACGCACGCGCAGCACCTGGCCGGGCAGGATAGCATCGACGTCGACGGTGGTCTCGCTGCCGTCATCGGCCACGACGGTCGCGGTCTTGGGCGCCAAGTCGATCAGCGCCTCGATGGCACCGCCGGTCTTGGACTTACTGCGCGTCTCGAGGTATTTGCCCACGGTGACGAGCGACAGGATCGTGCCCGCACTCTCAAAATACAGGTTGTCCATGCCCGTCATCATGGCCTCGTGGACCTGGCCCGCGGCCAGCTGGTCGGCCATGATAAACATAGCGTAGAGCGACCAGGCGATGGACGCGGTAGCGCCGACCGCGATGAGCGCATCCATGGTGGGTGCGCCGTGCGCGAGCGATTTGAAGCCGTTGATAAAGTACGCGTCGTTGACGTAGACGATAGGGATGAGCAGGACGAGCTCGGTAAGCGCGAGCGTCATGCTGTGGGTGTGGTCGGTGAAGATGCCGGGTAGCGGCCAGCCGAGCATATGGCCCATGCCTATGTAGAACAGCGGGATGAGGAAGATGATCGAGATGATGAGGCGGGTGCGCATGGCGGAGGCGGCGACCTCCAGCTTTTTGGTGGGCGACTCCATATGGGCGGCGCCGGACCTGGCTTGCGCGCTGCCGCTTGGGGCGGCTTCGGTGCCCGCGCTGACGGGCGATGCCGAGTAGCCCGCGCGGTCGACGGCGGTGCAGATGTCGTCGGGCGTGACCTGCGCGGGGTCGTAGTCGACCAGCATAGATCCGGCGAGTAGGTTGACCGCGACGCTTTGGACGCCGTCGAGCTTGCTGACGGCGCGGTCAACGTGCGCCTGGCAGGCGGCGCACGTCATGCCGCCCACGTCGAACTTATCTTGAGCCATGGCTTCTCCTTTCTGTGACGTGGTGTCGGAAATGTTAACCTGCCGATACTATACACCCATACCCCCTGGGGGTGTCTAGCGGAGATGGAAATGTATGACATTTCGTTACAGAAGGAGACTGACTGCCGGGGCAGCGGACCGTCCGGCCAACATCTCAATCTGTAACAACTAGACCCGTTTTTGCTGAGTTGCTGTTACGGATCGAGACAAACCGTCCGGGGTCAACTCGAATGTCTCGATCTGTAACATCTAGAGAGGTTTTTGGACCCTTACTGTTACAGATTGAGATGTTGTCTCGTGGGGTTGAGATTTGTCTCGTTCTGTAACATCTGGGGACCGTTTTGCCGAGTTACTGTTACAGATCGAGAGAAACCGTCCGGGGTCAACTCAAACGTCTTGATCTGTAACACCTAGCAGCGAAGATGACCCCTTACTGTTACAGATCGAGACAAACCGGAGCAGGTGTCTTGGACCCTGCAATGAAAAACGCCGGGGCACCCGTGTGATGGACGCCCCGGCGCATGTTGGGCAGGGTTTACGAAGTAGCGGGAGAGGAGGAGAGGCTGCCTCCGAATCCTTACTCCTGACGACGTTTCTTGTCGGTCAGGAAGACGCCGGCGGCTACAAGCACGACGCCTCCGATGACAAACGTCTCACCGGCGAGCGCAGCATTGTCGCCTGTGGTGGGAAGCGCCGAGTTGGCGGCCGTCTTGGCGTTGCCGGCAGACGGCTTTCCAGCAACCGGCTTAGCGGCAGCCTGCGTAATCTTGGCTTGCTCGGCCTTCGCCGCCTCTTGCTCCTGGCGGGCGATCTCGTCCTTCAGGGCTTGTTCGGCGGCAACGCGCTTCGCCTTCGCCTCGTTGTAGCCGTTGAGAGCCGCGGTGTAGGCGGGTGTCGCCTCGTCAAGAGTTGCCTGGGCGGCGTCGAGTGCGGCCTTCGCATCATGTTCAGCCTGCTTGGCGGTGACGCACTTGGCAAAGAGGGCGTTGAGGGTGTCGTTCGCGTTTGCATCGGAGCCGGTTGCGATGCCGTTTTCGACATTGACGGACTTGAGCTTTCCGAGGACGGCAGCAGCGGCGCCCGATGCGGCCTGAGAATTCTCGACCACTTGCTCGGCGTTTGCGATGGCGTCGTTTGCTGCGCTAAGGGCAGCTTCGGCCTCGGTTGCTGCTGCGTCGGCGTCCTTCTTGGCCGCCTTGGCTGCGGCAAGATTATCGGCCGCGTTGCTCAACGCATCGGCATGGGCCTGCTTTGAAGCGAAGTCGTTTTCTGCAGTGGTCAGACCGCTCGCGGCGTGCTTCGCGGTCGCCGCCTTGGCCTCGGCGTTGTCCTTCGCGGCGTCGAGGGCCTGCTTCTCGGCAGCCGCGTCGCGCTCCGCCTTTTCGAGAGCACTCTGGGCAGACGTCTGGGCTGCCGTGGCTTCATCAAGCGTTTGATGGGCCTTGTCAGCCTTTTCCTGAGCCACAGCAACGTCAGCCGAATACTTTGCGAGCTCATCGCTGGCGGCGGCGTAGGCGGCCTGCTTGTCTGCAACGGCGTTCTTTGCGTTTTCGAGATCCGTTGCCCGTACTGCGACTGTTTGCTGCGCCTGGCCGTATGCTGCCTGGGCGGCGTTGACGTCACCCTGCTTTTGGGTGACTGCGGCTTGCGCGGTTGCCACCTGCACACTAGCCGCATCCGCAGTGTTTTGCGCGGCATCGCGTTCCGACTGGGCTGTGGTTACGGCTGCCGCGGCGGTAGCGACGTTGACGCTTTGCTTGCTTGCTGCCTGCTGCTTTTGCTCGACCGCGGATGCGGCTTCGCTTGCAGTTTCGTCGGCCTTCTGCTTGTTTTGGGATGCCTGCTGGAGTGCGGCTTGCTTGCCGGCAAGATCCTTCTTGGCAGTCTCGAGTTTGCTTCCCGCGTTTTTGAGTCCGTTGACGTAGTCGTTAAGCGTCTGCTCGAACTCGTCGACGGACATAGCAGCGCTTGTCCAATCGTGGTCATATCCCCATGACGGAGATGTCTGCGCTGTAAAGGAGGCGGTGTCTCCGTATTTGTTATTACGGGCGGTGCTGAGACCGGTACCCATGACTGTGCTGTTGGGATTAATGCAATTGATGTAATGGCCCACCATTGCATTCTTACCACAATTTTTGGTGACGTAACTGTTGATGACTCTGTCATGTGATCGATAGAAGTCGTATGCAGCCTTTCCTGCGAGGTTGTGGACACTAAACTCGGCCGCTACCGCCTCGTCAAAATACGCCTTCTCCTCCGTAATCCACCCCTGGCAGGGGTCGCTGTAGTTCCACGAGAGATTCTCTGCGACCCTAAACTGCTTCGCGTGCTCAATGTTCGAACTTGACCAGTTCGCATCGGCAATTGCCGCCGCGACAAGGTTGTACGTTACGTTGAGCGGATTCAAGCCAACGGAAACGCGGTAGCTGTTAATTGACTTCATGAAGGTGACTGCTGAGACCATATTGTCGAGCGAGGTCGCATCGTCGTCATCGCCAACATGGGTGGCATCCTTATACTTGCAGTTTTCGATAATCGAGACCGCCTCATTGGCGCCAACGGATTTAAAGAACCCGATAGCACCCTGCTTGAGCGTGGATTCGGCAGAGTCTGCCGTCTGCTGAGCGGCGTTAACGGCAATCTGGGCGGATTGAACCGCGGCTTGGGCTGACTGCAGCTCGTTCTGAGCTTGCGCGGCCGCCTCGTCTGCGGCCGTCTTTGCTGCCTTCGCGTCCTCGACGGCCTTATTCGCCTCATCGAGCTTGGCAAGCTCGGCGCTATGGGCTGCCTTCGCGTCCTCGACGGCCTTGTCCTTTGCGGAGACTGCGGCATTCGCGGTATCGAGCTCGGACTTCTTTTGCTCGGCATTCTGCTTTGCGGCATCAAGCTCCGATTGTGCTGCGGCAAGATTAGTTTGCTTCTGAGTCTGATCCTGCTGGGCGTTTTCCAGAGCCTTCTCAGCGTTTGCCTGGGCGCTCTTTGCGGCCTCAAGATCGGCCTTGGCCGCATCGACCTTTGCCTGGGCGGCATCATACTCCGGCCCAGCGGCGCCTGCCTTTGCAGCGGCCAAATCGGCCTGTGCGCTGTCGTATGCCGCCTGTGCCTCAGCCGCCTTACCATCTGCGGCGGTCTTTGCCTGCTGAGCGGAAGCCAGCGTGCCTGACGCCTCGTTGTAAGCGCTTTGCGCGGCGCTCCGAGCCTGCTGGGCATCGGCGAGTGCGGAGTCGGCAGCGGTTTTTGCGGCCTTTGCCTGGTCAAGAACCTTCTGGGCATCTGCGGCAGACTGCTCGGCGGCCTTGATTTCCTCCGGCGTTGCGTTGGCGGCTGCCTTCTGGGCTTCCTCAAGCTTGGCCCGTGCGTCGGCTGCCGCCTGCTTTGCGGAGTCGAGTGCCTTCGTCTTGCTTTCGGCATCGGCCTTGGCCGTGTCGAGCTTGCTCTGGGCATCCTTTAACGTGGCGCTGGCGCTGTTGGCCGCCTTGACGCTTTCATCGAGTTGACGGGCGTATTCGGCACGCGCGGCGGCTTCTGCCTGCGAATTGTCGGAGACGGAAGCGTCGTAGGCAGTCTGGGCGTTGTCGCGGACCGTCTGCTTTTCGGTATAGGGGGCAACCGCCGTGTCGTAGTCGGACTTGGCTTCTGCCTCGGCAGCCTTTGCGGCGTCGATTGCGGCCTGCAAGTCGGCAATTTTCTGGGCGTTCGTCTTTACTGCGGAGCCTGCCGCCTCGCCGGCGTGGGCGGCGAGCGGGGACATGATTGCGTCCTGTGCCGTGGTGTCGCTCAGATCGTTGGCAAATGCCGAGAACGGGGCGAGCAACGACGAGCCGGTCATTGCGATGGTGGTGGCTGCGGTGACGGCGAGTCGCGCGGTCTTGTGACCCGCGAATGCGCGATAGGGCTCGGCGCCGACTGAGACTTCCAAGTGTTTAGGTGCGTACTTTGCCATTTCTTCTCCCAATCGTTGAAGGGGTACCTATGACAATTCGTACGTTACGACCGCCGAAAGGGTTTCTGTTGCGCAACATTGGCAAGAAAATATCGACACACTTGAGTCACATTTATGAGTCGAAGTTCTCGGCAAGCTAATGTCTCGTTCTGTAACATCTAGCAGCAAATATGACCTCTAACCGTTACAGATCGAGACAATTGCCGGGGAGGGGTCCCGTCACGGCAAGACGTCCGCTCTCTAGATACAGAATCCGGGGATCACGCAGGTTCGTTTGTTTGGCTTGTCCGCAGGCGTTGCGTACGTAAAGGCGTCGCCGTCGTGGCCCACACGGTTTATGTAGAGCGTGCCTTCGGTCTCCGATGAGTCGGGGCTCACCGTGCGCTCCCACCAGCAGGTGTCCTTGCCCTTCCACTGGCGAACCAGCATCTCGTTCGTGGTATACGGACTTACCTTGAGCTCGCGGAAGAGCTGATACTCCTTGCCCTCGCCGTTGTAGATGTCTGCCAGGTAGTGATAGTCCTCGGCAAACGAATCGGACGGTTGCGTACCGCACAGCTCGACCATGGCGGGCAGCCAAAGGGTTGCGGGCAACTCGCTCAGGCACGATGCGCTGTTGGCGGCGCCCACATTGTTCGAGACCTTCTTGACCCCTTTAATGAGTGCGCGCAACTCGTTGGGCAGCAGCTTAAGGCCGTCGCCGTTGAGCCATTTCCGCAGCTCGCAATCTGCCCAGCCGGCGCTCGGCGGTTCAGCTGCAGCGTTGCGCTCGGCAATACCCGCGTCGAACATAAACGTCAGCCCGGCCTTGCCCGTACCGTCCAGAAGCTCATCGTGACGGATGCCCACAAGCTGCGCGCCGACCTCCAGCCCGTTGGTGAGTTTCACGCGCTTGGTACACGGATAGGGGATATGCCCGTTGTCATCGAGCAGATGATAGCGCTTGGCAATCTCGCGTGCCTCGCTACGGGTCTCGGCGGCCTTAATCTTGAGCGAGATCTCCTGCAGCTGATCCCAAGTGTAGTCGTCAAGCGAACCGCGGATGCCGTCCAGGTAGTCGGGGATGCCAAAGCCATGGGTCGCCGCCCCAATGACGCTGAGCCCCGCAACGACTGCAACGACGCCACCGATAATAAAGCGGCGGCGGGTCATGGCATCGTGCCGGGCCTGCTCCAGGATCTCTCGCGCGCGCTCGCCGGCGACGTCGACCTTAAGGTGCGTACCGGAGTCGATGTCGATTGCGGCGTCACTGCCCGCGCCTTCGCGGCCCTCGGATTCGGCATCGGTGAGGTATGCCGAGAGCACCTCGAGCATCTGCTGCTCGGTGGGACGATCGCACTGCTCGACTGAGAGACCCTTCATGATGATTTGGACGAGCGCTTCATCGCCCTCGCAGCGCGGCTCGAGCGGTGCCGGCTTGGTCTTGGTCTTTACGAGATAGAACGAGCCGGTTGCAGCGGCGTCCGTCGACTCAAAGTCAAACGGTTTGCGACCGCTGTAGAGCTGGTACAAAATGCTCGAAAGCGCATAGACGTCGATTGCCGGCGAACGGCGAAGGGCCGCGATGCCTTCGATATCCTGCGTGAGCATCTCGGGCGCGGCGTATGCGGGCGTGGCAAAGCGCCAGATGTCGGCGCGCCGGGTGATCGTGTCGTCGCCGAGAGCCATGGTCGCGGAGCCCATGTCGATGAGGCAGGGGTCAAAGGAACAATCAGCAATCTGCTGCTCGAGCGTTCGGCTGGTGGTGCGGAACATGATATTGGCAGGCGAAAGGTCGCGATGGACGACCGGATTCACAAGGCCTTGGGTCATCAAGAGCGCACGAAGCACGGCGTTTCCGACGGCGGCGACCATCTGGGTGGTCAGCCCGCCCGAGGTGTCGTGAGGAAGCAGGGGCAGCGCCTGCTTGAGTGAGGTGCCCTCGACCCACTCCATGAGGATGAGCGGGTCATCCTCGCACGATCCGTAGCCGTAGACGCGCGGAAATCCGCGCAGGTGCGAGACGGTACACAGATGACGGTACTCCTCGAACAACGCGGCGGTGTTGGCCAGGTGCGCTGCCGATTGCTCGGCGGAGCGGTCGGGGGCTTGGCCGGAAAGGATGGCGTTGTCCTTGAGTAGCTTGACGGCAAAGACCTCGCCGCTCGTGTTGGTCGCACGCAGCACGTGCCCGATGTTGCCGTTGTTGCGGTGGGCCGTCTGGAGAATAAGTGTCATAAACCGGCGTTTGGCGTCGTCCTCGGCGCTGGGGTCGACCGCCACGGCGGTATCGAACGTATCGAGACGGACGAGTTTGTCGCCATAGGCGCTATCGGTAGTATCCATGGCGTTCCTTTGTCTGGCATGGGTTGCCGCACGTATACGTGAGCAGTGCGGATATCGGTAAAGTACCATGATAGTCGCACTGCCCACGTATACCGCTGAGCATTGTCGTTTACGACGCAGAAGGTAGAAGACGTAAGACGGACGGCGACCGTCTTCCGATTGCCGTCCGTGCTAGTCCACAATGACAAGGAATGTCGTGTAGAGACCCAGATGGAGCCTGTCGCTGTTGGCGATTTCCACGGGGGGATAGACTTTGCCGGGCTCGCGTTGGTCGCGCGGCGGCTCAATCACAATATCGCCGTCGCCCGCGCCCGATTCGAGCACTGTGCCGTTGGTCGATCCAAGGCCCTGGGCGTACCAGTGCTCACCCTCGAGCCAAATACGAAGATGCTCGCGCGAGGCGTCGGCGCCTACATCGGTGATGCTGGGCGAGGTTTTGGGCAAAGAACCAATCACGGTGCCGCGCGGATCGCGTGTGAGGGGATGGATTTGCATGTCGGCGCAGTTGTCGGCATGGGTTCTGAGCAGACCGAGGTTGGGGGCGACGGTGCGCGGCTGCTCCAGGCTGCTCATAAAGCCACGTCCGACGGTAGTTTCGGTGGTGCCAAAGTGCCCGCCCGTCTTGCTGTCGCAAAAGCGCTCGACGGTGGCCACGCCCTGAACGGGATCGGCGAGCGCCCCCGTTGCCACAAAGAGCATCAAGAAGAGCGTGCTTTTTTCGCGCACGGCATTGCCGTCAAAGTTGTCGATGCGATTGAGGGCATTTGCATATAGGCGGCTGTCCAGCTTGTAGCTGGCGAGAGCCGACATCATTTCGTTGGCGGCCGGACCGCGATAGTGCTCGGCGATTGCCCGATAGGCGGACTCGCCGCCGCCGAGCTTGCTGCAGATTGCCGCGGAAAGGTTGAGCGTGGTGACGGTAAAGTCGCTGTAGATGGCGGGCGCGCACTGGTCAGGCTTGCGATGGACGATGTAACGGGTGAGATACGAGCGGTTGGAAGAGCATTTCTCGAGCAGGGTACTGCCGAGATAAGAGTTTCCATTGATGAGCATTCGGGCGATCTCGAGATGTTTAAGACCGCCGAACGAGCGAATATCGTTATAGAGGACCGAGCAAGGCGTCTCTGCTGCCACGGATACCTCCTTTGATTGCTTCCTAGCCAATATGGCGATAGGAATTAATGGCCCCCGGTGGGCGACGTATTAAATGGCTGCGCAATATATAGCGTAACCTAAGCAACATTATAGGCCACATGTTCGAAATTGCAGGAAGCCTGAGAGATTTGGTTTGGACTGGACGGAAATCCCCCTCTGTCTTGATCTATAACAATTAGGACCCGGTTTTGCCCTGCATCTGTTACAGATTGAGACAATCGGCCAGGCCCACCTCGTCCACCTCGTCATCTGTGGTTTACGTGGGGGCATGCGAAGCACGGGTATACTAACCGGCGGCGAATCTGCTCCATCGCTTAGAGCTGCTGCGTCTGGACGGCGCGTGATAGGGCTGCCAAAGCGATCGCCAGCGTGCTGAGCAACGTCCTCTCTGTGCGCACCCGTTTTTGTATGTATTAGCGCACTACCAAGCACGCCAGCGCGGCCGCATGCCGTGCCCATAGCGCGTGCAGATAAGGAACAACAACATATGCGTAATTCTGTATCCGACGTCACCGACGCCGAGATTCTGGACGAGACCCGCGAGGCCATGACCCAGGCCGCCTTCGATGCCGCCGACGAGGCAAATGCTGCCCAGGCCGTCGAGTCCGCTACCGAGAGCCTGCCCGCCTTTGACGAGCTGGGGCTTTCGGACGAGATGCTTCGTGCTATTGAGAACCTGGGCTACACGGCGCCCACGCCCGTTCAGGCCGGCTCCATCCCCGTGGTGCTCGAGGGCCGCGACCTGCTTGCCGCCGCTCAGACCGGCACCGGCAAGACGGCCGCCTTCTTGCTGCCGACCATGAACAATCTGGAGCACATCGCTCCGCCCAAGCCCGTGCGTGAGCGCGGCGGCCGCAACCGTCGTCGCGGCGCCAAGAAGCCCGAGGGCAACGGCCGTGGCCCCGTGATGCTCGTCATCACCCCCACGCGCGAGCTCGCCCAGCAGATCGACGAGGTTGCGAGCAAGATCGCCGACGTCACCGGCCATGTCGCCGTGACCGTCGTGGGTGGCGTGAGCTACAAGCCGCAGACCGCGGCACTCAAGTACGGCTGCGACATCCTGGTCGCTACGCCGGGCCGTCTGGTCGACCTGATCGAGCAGGGCGCCTGCCACCTGAACGAGGTCAAGGTCCTGGTGCTCGACGAGGCCGACCGCATGCTCGACATGGGCTTTTTGCCCGCCGTCCGCCGCATTGTGCGCGAGACGCCGGCCGAGCGCCAGACGCTGCTGTTCTCGGCGACGCTCGACGAGGAGGCCGTGGGCGAGATCACCGACCTGGTGAGCGATCCGGCTCGCGTGGAGATCGCGCCCGCCACGTCGACCGCCGACACCGTCGATCAGTTTGTGTTCCCGGTGTCCATCGAGGCCAAGAATAACCTGTTGCCCGAGTTCCTCAAGAAGGAGGGCCCGGAGCGCACCATCGTCTTTATGCGCACCAAGCATCGCGCCGACAGCTGCTGCCGTCGTCTGGAGCGTAAGGGCATCAAGGCCGTCGCGATTCACGGCAACCGTAGCCAGGCCCAGCGCGAGCGTGCCCTTTCGGCCTTCCGCGACGGTACCGTCGACGTGTTGGTGGCAACCGACGTGCTCGCCCGCGGCATCGACATTAGCGACGTGCGCTACGTCGTGAACTTTGACGTGCCGGCCGAGCCGACCGACTACATCCACCGTATTGGCCGTACGGGCCGCGCAGGCGAGCTGGGCTGGGCCATCACGTTTGTGACCGAGCAGGACGTGGACGAGTTCTACGAGATCGAGAAGCTCATGGACAAGACCGCCGACATCTACGAGGCCGGCGACCTGCATGTGGGTCCCAACCCGCCTGCGGTTGATCCCGAGCGCGACCCTGCGGCCTTTAAGGTGAAGAAGAAGACTAAACGCGGCAAGTCCAAGAGCAAGAAGAAGCTTGAGCAGGCGCGTCGCGATGGCAAGCGCAACGGCGACGATTACGGCGATGTGGCTGGTCGTTCCAACCGCGGTCGCGACGAGCGCCGTGGCGACGGCGAGCGTCCGAGCCGTCCCAAGCGCGGCGGCAAGACCCGCGTGCGCGAGGGCGTTCAGGCTCGCGTGGACGAGGCTGTGGAGAGCGTGGCCCGCGAGGTGGCTGCCGAGGAGCGCGGCGGTGCTGACGCCGTCAAGCAGGCCCCGCGTGGCAACCGTGCCGAGCGTCGTGCCAAGCAGTTCCAGGGCGAGGCGCATCGCCGTCGCCGCGAGGACGAGGACCGCGGCGGTCGTCGCCGTGTTGAGCGCGAGGACGAGGGCCGTGGCTCGCGCGGCGGCAAGCGCGGCTCGGGCGACCGCCGTCGTTCCGGTCGCGATGACGAGCGCGGCGGACGTGACGAGCGTCGCGGCGGCGAGGGTCGTGGTGAGCGTGCTGCCCGTGGCGGTGAGTCCCGTGGCGGTAAGCGCTTTGAAGAGCGCAGTAGCCGCGGCGGCGAGCGTCGCGAGGGTGCTCGCGGCAATGGCGGCCGCGGCGGCGCTGGTCGTTCTAACGAGTCGCGCGATCGTCGTGACCCGCGTGCCAGCCGAGATCGTCGCGATGACTGGCGCAACTACGACGATACCCGCGAGGAGCGTCGTGGCGGCTATCGTGGCGCTCGTGGTGGCAACCAGGCCGGCTCCCGTGGCGGCCGTGCCGGCGGTCGCGATAACCGTGGCAGCTATGGCAACAGCCGTGGCGGCAAGCGCGGCAGCAGCTCCCGTCGCCCCGGTGACGGCGGCGGCAAGCGCAAGTAAGATGCGCATCGCGCATTAGATTGAGGCACAGTGAGGGCCCGAGCAAATAACGCTCGGGCCCTTTTGTTTGCCGTGTCCATCGTTAATTCAAACGTGATTTTCTCGGGAATGCATCTGGGGGATGCCGAGGACCTATTTTCCGCCATGCAGCAATGGGTCCTATGGGGTGCGCCGTGCATTTTTTTGGAGTATTCAGCAGCTCTAGCTGGCTGCATACGATTCGGTATTGCCAACGGTGGCCTTCAGATACCCCCTATGAGCGTTTTGAGTTAGATTTCGCCGTTTTTCGAAGCAAAGGTACGTCATTCTCGCTATGTCGGAACCCTAAATGACGCAGCGCCCTACAGTTTTGCCCGCCCGCGGCGGTGCTGGCGCGGTCACGTTGCAGAATACTCCGTTTTTTGCACGGGCCAGGATGGGGTACCTCAGGAGAACACGGCGGTATCCCGTAAATATATACAATCTGTACCGTAATTTATACAAAACGAAGAGGCAGACAGCGTAGGGTGGGTGCATTGGGGTGCTTGGTGCACCAAAACGGGGATCCCATGCGCCGTATACTCTGGCTGAATGTGAAAACGGCTTGACGCGTTGCCTGGCGTAGGGGGAGGGTGCCTCGATGAGCGTATTCGAAATTGTGTTTAGTCCGACGGGTGGAACGCGGAAGGTGTCTGGCCTTGTGGCCGGGGCGCTGGACAAAAAGACCGTTACCGTCGATCTGACCGATAGCGGGCTAGATTTCAGCGCTGTCTCGATGACTGAGGACGACGTGGCCGTAATCTCTGTGCCGGCGTATGCCGGTAGAATCCCGGCTGTGGTGGCTGACCGGTTGGGCATGGTGCGCGGCAACGGGGCTCGGACTGTTTTGGTTTGTGTATACGGAAACCGCGCGTTTGAGGACACGCTCGTAGAGCTGGAGGACGTTGCGAAGCGCGCCGGATTTAGGGTGGTTGCAGCGGTTTCTGCTATTGCTGAGCATTCCGTTGCTCGTCAGTTTGCTGCTGGGCGACCGGATGCGCGGGATGCGGCGCAGCTCGCAGAGTTTGCGCAGCAAATTCAGCAAAAGCTGTTGGCTGAGGATGCGTCCGAGCCCTCTATTCCCGGCAATCGTCCTTATAAACAAGCTGGAAGTCACCGTATGGCACCCGAGGCAACAGAGGATTGCGTCTCCTGCGGTGCATGCGCCGCGGCGTGCCCCGTTTGTGCTATCGAAAAGGGCGACCCCAAGCGAACAGCTGGCGAGGCGTGCATCTCCTGCATGCGCTGCATCGCCGTATGTCCGCGAGGCGCTCGCAAGCTTGATCCCAACAAGCTATCCACTGTTTCCCAGATGCTGAGCAAGGTTTGCGTCGTGCGGAAGGAATGCGAGCTCTTCATCTAGCGCATACGAAATTGGTGCATTGGGGACAGGTTAATCTGCACCAACCTGGTGCAAACAAACCTGTCCCCAACGCGCCAGAGTGAGGAGTACCCCTGGGTGCCGGCGGGAAAGGAACGTCCCTAAGTGCCGCCTAAATACCGTTTATCGAAGAAAAAATACCGTTCATCGGTCATAATGATTGTTCCGGCTTTGGGCTTGTCTACAATACCTCCCGTAAAAAGAAATGCGGAAGGTTACCGAGTCCCTCGGACGTGGGCCTAACCAAAGTCTTTGAACGGGTGTGTCTCCATGGACGCATTCACATGATTTTGGTTGGGCTATATTTATGAAGGGACATGCCACCATGGGTTTCTTTTCTCGCCTGATGGGTGGCTCGGACAAGCAGGCGACTGCGACTTCCGAGTTCGAGATTCTCGCCCCTGTTTCCGGCGAGCTTGTTAATCTAGAAAATACCAATGACCCCGCTTTTAGCAGCCGTGCAGTGGGCGATGGCGTTGCCGTGGTTCCCCAAGAGGGAACGGTGTGCGCTCCTGTTTCCGGTACCGTTGCGGCGCTGTTTCCGACTGAGCACGCGCTGGGCATTATGTCCGATGACAGCTCTGCTCAGGTGATGCTGCACATCGGAATCGACACTGTTAAGCTTGAGGGCAAGGGCTTCCATGCGCTTGTTGCCCAGGGTGACCATGTCGACGCGGGCCAGCCCCTCGTCGAGGTCGATTTCGACGTGGTTCGCGCCGCCGGTTTCGATCCCACGGTCTTCGTTATCGTGTGCGAGCGCTCGGAGAACTCGACTCTTCGTGAGCATGCTTCCGGCCCTGTTGCTGTTAAAGAGCCTGTCGTCTGGCTTTCCGAGTAAATTCTTGTGGTGGGTACCGTGGTTATCAAGCGAGTTTTTAACAACAACGTCGCAATGGTCACTTCGGACGATGGCTCCGAGCTCATCGTCATCGGTCGAGGCCTCTGCTTTGGCCGTCATGCCGGCGATGCCATCGACGAGGCGTCAGTCGAAAAGACCTACGCGTTGCAGGAGGGAACTTCTCAGGATTCGCGTACGATAGACCGCTTGGCACATCTTTTGGAGTCCATCCCCACCGTCAACCTCGTGATTGCCGAGGACATTGTTCAGATGCTCCGTCGAGAGCTCAATGTCGACATCAACGATAAGATCCTCATCGCTCTCGCAGACCATATCAGCCTTGCTTTGGAGCGCGAGCGCAAGGGTGTCCCCTGTGAGAATCCGTTGCTGCTCGAGATCCAGCAGTTCTATCGCAAGGAGTATGCGCTTGCGGGCCGCGCGCTGCAGATTATCAAGGAGTATATGGGCATCCAGATGAGCGAGGAGGAGCAGGGCTTCATTACCTTGCATATCGTCAACGCCACCATGCCGCAACGCTCCGACCGTCTAATCATCTCGGTCCAGCTTGTTCGCGACGTGCTTGCGATTGTTTCCGAGCGCTATGCCACGACCCTCGACGACACCTCGCTGCCTTACGAACGTTTCGTTCGTCACCTGCAATTTTTCGCACAGCGAGCGCTCGATCCTACGGCCGGGCAAATCAACGGAGACGCGCTGTTCCGAATCGATGAAACGGCGTATCCGTGTGCATTCTCGTGCGCGGACGCCATAGCCGCCCACTTGTCGTCTACCTATAACGTTGTCGTTACCGATGCCGAGAAGAGTTATCTCGCATATCACATTGTTAACCTGCTTGGAGAACCTGGTCTCTAGGCATAACGTGCCCACACATCGATTGATATAAGGCAAGGCTCACGGTCTTGTCCAGGGCACATCTGTCTTAATTTGCGGAAAAGGAAGGGGAGTACCGCTATGGCCGCAAAAAAGAAGTTCAATTTCAAAGCGCCGTTGGAGGTGTTCGCAAAGTCGATCGTCCAGCCGATGATGTATCTCTCGGTTGCCGGCATCCTGCTCATCGTGGGCATCATTCTGACCAACAAGACCATTTGTGCTTTGGTCCCCGTACTGGGCTCCGGTCCGTTCCAGCTTGTGGGCGCCGTTGTCTACCAGTCGCTGATGTTTATCATCAACAACCTCTCGATTCTGTTCTGCGTTGGCATTGCCGGCGCCATGGCAAAGAAGAACAAGGGCCATGCTTCGCTGATTGCCCTGATGTCGTTCTTCCTGTTCCTGCAGGCTAACAACATCGTGCTCAACGCCACCGGCTCTCTTGCCGATGCGAGCGGCATGCTCGGTCTTACCGGAACCGGCCAGGCCACCGTTATGGGCATTCAGGTGCTCGATACCGGCGTGTTCGGCGGCATCATCCTTGGTTGCATCACCGGTGCCGTGTTCAACAAGTACTCGAACAAGCAGTTCCCCATTGCCCTTTCGATGTTCTCGGGCGTCCGCTTCCCGTTCCTGATTATGATCATCATTTCCTGGATCATGGGCGCTGGCTTCTGCATCGTTTGGCCTCCGGTTCAGGGTGCCATCTCCTCCGTTGCCGGCATCATTAAGGAGTCGGGCAACATCGGTCTGTTTATCTACGGCATGCTCAACAAGCTGCTCGTTCCCACCGGTCTGCACCACCTCATCTACACCCCGTTCCAGTTCTCCGATGTGGGTGGCACCCTGACGCTGGGTGATCAGGTTATTGCCGGCGCCTATCCCATCCGTGTTGCCGAGATGGCAATGACGGGTCAGCCCTTCTCCGCTAGTACGTATTTCAACAGCTACACCTTCAACAACCTGTGGCCCTACATCGGTATCGGTCTCGCCTTTATCGTCACCGCTTACAAGGGGAACAAGGATAAGACCAAGGCCGTTATTATCCCGCTGATCATCACCGCCGTGCTCTCCTGCGTGACCGAGCCCATGGACTTCCTCTTTGTCTTTGCCGCTCCCGTGCTCTTTGTCGTTCACTCGGTTCTTTCCGGCATCTTCCTGGTCCTGCTCAAGGTCCTCTCCGTGCCCGCTTCGACTGCAGGCGGCATCATCAACATCGTGGTTTCCAACCTGGTCCTCGGTGTCGATAAGACCAACTGGCCGGTTATGCTGGTGCTTGGAGTCGTCAACGCCGCTCTGTACTTCTTCCTCTTCACCTTCCTTATCAAGAAGCTCAACCTCCACACGCCTGGTCGCGAGGAAGAGTCCGAGCTTGCCGAGTCCGTTGCCGAGGGCGAGGCCGCCGCGTCTGTCGCGGTGAAGCAGGGCGCTGTTGCCGCGGCTCCCGCAGAGGGCGTCGATGCAGGTATTGCCGACCTGGTCGCAGGTCTTGGTGGCAAGGACAACATCGAGGAGCTCGAGAACTGCTTTACGCGTCTCCGCGTGAACGTTAAGAACCCGGACCTCATCAATGAGGACCTCATCAACCACGTGCCCAACAGCGGCATCAACCGCAACGGCAATAATATCCAGATCATCTTTGGCATGAAGGTCGCCGAGATGCGCGACAAGGTCGAAAACGCAATTGAGAAGGAGCAGTAAACAATGATCATTACTCTGTGTGGTGGCGGATCCACCTTTACCCCCGGCATCGTCAAGTCCATCGCTCTGCGCAAGGACGAGCTCGACGTTGACGAGATTCGTCTGTACGACATCAACGAGGAGCGCCAGCGCAAGATCGGCGTGCTCGTGGACTGGATTTTGCACGAGGACCTCGGCCTGGACATCAAGCTCACGGTGACCACCGACAAAAAGACGGCTTTTACCGACGCGAGCTTCGTGTTTGCCCAGATGCGCGTGGGTGGCTACGCCATGCGCGAGCAGGACGAGAAGATTCCGCTGCGTCACGGCTGCGTGGGTCAGGAGACTTGCGGTTGCGGCGGCCTTGCCTACGGCATGCGCACCATCTTCCCCATGGTCGAGCTGATCGATGACGTTGAGAAGTACGCCAAGAAGGACTACTGGATTCTCAACTACTCCAACCCTGCCGCCATCGTCTCCGAGGGCTGCCGCGTGCTGCGCCCCAACGCTCGCATCATCAACATCTGCGACATGCCGATCGCGATCATCGACGTGGTTTGCGCCGCGCTCGATATCGAGAAGAAGGATGTCGAGTACGATTACTTTGGCCTCAACCACTTTGGTTGGTTCACCTCGATCCGCCACAAGGGCGAGGAGGTCCTGCCGCAGCTGCGCGAGTACATCAAGGAGCACCAGATCCTGCTGCCCGACTCCTACCTCAAGGGCATGGGCTCGCTCATGGCAAAGAAGCCCGAGGAGACCGCCGACGAGCACCCCGAGCAGAATCGCCACACCAAGGGCAGCTGGTACTACGTCTGGAAGGGCGAGTACGAGATCATGGAGTGCTTCCCGGAGTACCTGCCCAACACGTATCTGAACTACTACCTGCAGCAGAAGGAGTTCGTCGAGCATTCCAACCCCGAGCGCACCCGTGCTAACGAGGTTGAGGAGACGCGCGAGAAGAACCTCTTCGACGGCATCGACCACTACGAGAAGACCGGCGAGATCGACGAGAGCACGTTCTATGCGGGCAGCCACGGCGACTGGATTGCCGACCTGGCTATCGCTCTGAAGAACGATACCAAGCAGCGCTTCCTGGTCATTTGCGAGAACAAGGGCGCTATCCCCAACATGCCCTACGACGCTATGGTCGAGCTGCCTGCCTACATTGGCAAGAACGGCCCCGAGGTCATCAGCCGTGACAACATTCCTCTGTTCCAGCAGGGCCTCATGATGCAGCAGCTGAACTCCGAGAAGCTCGTGGTCGAGGCTACGATCGAGGGTTCGTACGAGAAGGCGCTCAAGGCCTTTACGCTCAACAAGACCGTGCCGTCGATGAAGGTCGCCAAGGAGGTTCTCGACGACATGATCGAGGCCAACAAGGGTTACTGGCCCGAGCTTAAGTAAAAGCAACAGGGTCGCTGGCCGCATACCATGAGCAATGCCCCGTCCACGTGATTGCGTGGGCGGGGCATTGTCGTTTGGTAACGCGTTTTATCAAATATGGCATTTATCTGCGGTAATGTTCTTTTTCACCGCTGAGGGTGACATTTTATACCGCCTGCCGAACCGTATGGAGACCTCACAACTTTTTAGGTCAGTGTTGTGCGTGTAGCAATTTCGCCCGGCCTCGCCTCCGGGCTGCCGCATGAGAGGGGATCTTATGGCTCGACTGCACGTAATGGAACGCAGCCACGCTCAGGCCGTCATGGACGACCTGCACGATGCGCTCGGACGTCGTCTGGCGGTGAGTTCGCTCGCCCCGTGTCCCGTTGAGTTTACGGCAGCGCTCGTCAACCTGTGCTCCACCCAGAGCTGCGGCAAGTGCACGCCCTGCCGCGTGGGCCTGAGCGCGCTGAGCGATCTGCTCGCCGATGTGCTCGAGGGCCGCGCCGACGAGTCCACGCTCAATCTGATCGAGCGCACCGCCCGCACCATCTATCTTTCGAGCGATTGCGCCATCGGTTACGAGGCCGGCGCCATGGCGCTTACGGCTATCCGCGGTTTCCGTGACGATTTTGAGCACCACATCCGCGAGCACTCCTGTGGCTTTGACCGCGAGGCCCGCGTCCCGTGCGTCTCGGGCTGTCCGGCGCATGTCGACATTCCCGGTTACATTTCGCTCGTCGAGGCCGGCCGCTATGCCGATGCCGTCAAGGTCATCCGCAAGAATAACCCGCTGCCGCTCGTTTGCGGCCTGGTGTGCGAGCATCCCTGCGAGATGCATTGCCGCCGTGGCATGGTCGACGACCCCATGAACATCCTCGCCCTCAAGCGTTTTGCCGTTGAGCACAGTGACCTCAACGACCACAAGCCGCATGTAGTGGACAACACCGGTAAGCGCGTCTCCGTGATCGGCGGCGGCCCGGCTGGCCTTTCCTGTGCCTACTACCTGGCCGTGATGGGCCACAAGGTGACCATTTTTGAGCAGCGCCACCACTTGGGCGGCATGCTGCGCTACGGCATCCCCAGCTATCGTCTGCCGCGCGAGCGCCTGCAGGCCGAGATCGACTGGATCTTGAGCGCCGGCATCGACGTTGAGCTCGATCACTCCGTGAACGGCGAGGAGCTCGCTCGCCTGCGCGACGAGTTCGATGCCGTCTACCTGGCCATCGGTGCCCATAGCGACAAGAAGCTCGGCCTTCCGGGTGAAGAGGCGCCCGGCGTGGAGTCGGCCGTCAAGATGCTGCGCGCCATCGGAGACGACGAGCTGCCCGACCTGAGCGGCCAGCGCGTGTGCGTCATCGGCGGCGGCAACGTGGCCATGGACGTGGCGCGCTCTGCCGTGCGCTGCGGTGCCGAAAAGGTGAGCATCGTCTACCGCCGTCGCATCTGCGATATGACGGCCCAGGACGCCGAGATTGCCGGCGCCCAGGCCGAGGGTTGCGAGGTTCTGGAGCTCACGGCGCCGCTCGCCATCGAGACGGGCGAAGATGGTCGCGTGAGCGGCCTGCGCGTGCAACCGCAGATTATCGGCGAGCCCCGCCGCGGTCGTCCGGCTCCGCGTGCCGCCGCTACGCCCGAGCGCGTCATCCCCTGCGAGCGCGTGTTTGTCGCCATTGGCCAGGACATCGATTCCAAGCCGTTTGAGGACATGGGCATCGCCTGCAAGTGGGGCTGCGTCGTCACCGATTCGGACGGTGCCGTGCCCAACTTCGATGGCCTCTTTAGCGGCGGCGACTGCCAGACCGGCCCCGCCACCGTCATCCGTGCCATCAACGCCGGCCGCGTGGCTTCGGCAAACATCGACCGCTATCTGGGCTTCGACCACAAGATCAAGCTCGACGTGGAGCTGCCGACCGTTCAGTTTAAGGGCAAGCACGAGTGCGGCCGCTGCGAGCTGGGTGAGCGCGAGGCCGGCGAGCGTATTCACGATTGGAATCTGGTCGAGCAGGGCCTTACCGAGGAGGAGGCGCGCCAGGAGGCAAGCCGCTGCCTGCGTTGCGACCACTTTGGTTTTGGCGCGTTCCGCGGAGGGAGGAACCTGGAATGGTAGAGCTCAACAACCCCACTGTCAGCGATAACACCGAAAGCGGAGCACTCAATATGGTCAAGCTCACTATCGATAATTGCGAGGTCGTGGTGCCCGAGCACACCACGATCCTGGACGCGGCCAAGTCCGTCGGCATCCAGATTCCCACCCTGTGCTACCTGCGCGATCTGAACGAGATCGGCGGCTGCCGCGTGTGCGTGGTCGAGGTTGAGGGCTGCGACCAGCTGGTTGCCGCCTGCAACAACTACGTGCTCGATGGCATGGTGGTCCACACCAACAGCCCCAAGGCCCGCGAGGCGCGCCGCACCAACGTGCAGCTGCTGCTGTCCCAGCACGATTCACGCTGCACGAGCTGTGTGCGCAGCGGTAACTGCAACCTGCAGACCATTGCCAACGACCTGGGCATTTTCTATCTGCCGTATCAAAGGCATTTGGCGGGCGAGGGCTGGGATTTCGATTTCCCCATCATCCGCGAAAACGACAAGTGCATTAAATGCATGCGCTGCATCAAGGTGTGCGAGAGCGTACAGGGCCTAGGGATTTGGGACCTGACCAACCGCGCCACGCATACCGCCGTGGGCACCCGCGGGCGCGTGCCGATCGGCAAGACCGATTGCGTCGCGTGCGGCCAGTGCATCACGCATTGCCCGACGGGCGCGCTGCGCGAGCGCGACGACACCGAGACCGTGTTTGACGCGCTCGCTAATCCCGACAAGATCGTGCTGGTGCAGATCGCGCCGGCCGTGCGTAGTGCTTGGGGCGAGGAGCTCGGCATTCCGCGCGAGGAGGCAACCGTCGAGCGTCTGGCTTGCGCGCTGCGCCGCGTAGGCTTTGAGTATGTGTTCGATACCGATTTCTCGGCCGACCTCACCATTATGGAGGAGGGCTCCGAGCTGCTCGAGCGCCTGGGCGCCGCCGCTAAGGGTGAGGACGATAGCCGCGGCTGGCCCATGTTCACGAGCTGCTGCCCGGGCTGGGTGCGCTTTGTGAAGGCGCGCTATCCGGAGTTTGTCGACAGCCTGTCCACGTCCAAGTCGCCGCAGCAGATGTTCGGCGCCATCGCCAAGACCTACTACGCCAAGGTGCTGGGCGTGGAGCCCGAGCGCCTGTTCGTGGTGTCCGTTATGCCGTGCACGGCCAAGAAGGCTGAGTGCGCGCTGCCGAGCATGGTGGGCGAGAGCGGCGCACCCGATGTGGACGTTGCGCTGACGGTGCGCGAGATGGTGCGCATGATCCGCGCGAGCCACGTGAGCGTGGACACGCTGGTTGAGGAGCCGCTCGATACGCCGCTGGGCTTTGGCACAGGCGCGGGCGTGATCTTTGGCGCCACGGGCGGCGTGATGGAGGCCGCCGTGCGCTCGGCATATTACCTGGTGACGGGCAAGAACCCCGACGCCGACTTCTTTACCGATGTGCGCGGCCTGGACGGCTGGAAGGAAGCCGTGGCCGATATCGATGGCACCAAGGTGCGCGTCGCCGTGGCACACGGGCTGGGCAACGCCGCCCGTCTGCTCGACGCGATTCGCGACGGCCGCGTGAGCTATGACTTCGTCGAGGTCATGGCATGCCCGGGCGGCTGCGTCGGTGGCGGCGGTCAGCCCATCCACGACGGCTGCGAGCTGGCAGCCGAGCGCGGTCAGGTGCTCTGGGGCCTCGATGCGAACGCCGAGATTCGCTTCTCGCACGAGAATCCCGATGTCCAGGCGTGCTATCGCGAGTTTTTGGGCGCGCCGCTCTCGCCGCTGGCCGAGGAGTTGCTGCATACCGACCATCATGCCTGGTCGATGCCTAACGAGGGGACGTGCTAGCGATGCGCGCGTTTGATGTTGAGATGTCGCGCCGGGGGTTTGCCTCGGCGCTCGCCGCGGGCGCCCTGTCGCTTGCGCTCGCGGGCTGTGGCGGCGGGGCTGCCGGTGCCGGGTCTGCCGCGGGCTCGGCTGCCGGTGGTGCGGCGACCGCCGCGGAGCCCGTCGAGGTGCACGTCGCCTCGCTCAAGGGGCCGACCTCGATTGGCCTGGTGCAGTTTATGGACCAGGCTGCCGATGGCGAGACGGACAATAAGTTCGACTTTGCGATCAACACTGCCGCCGACGAGATTGTGCCCAAGGTCATTCAGGGCGATATCGATATCGCCCTGGTGCCCGCCAACGTGGCGAGCGTGCTCTACAACAAGACCGAGGGCGCGGTGCAGGTCATCGACATCAACACGCTGGGCGTGCTGAACGTTGTGACGGGCGACGCGAATGTGGCCTCGTTTGGCGATCTGGCGGGCCATACCGTCTATATGACGGGCAAGGGCACCACGCCGGAGTACGTCATGAACTACTTGCTGGAGCGCGCGGGCCTGACCGGCCAGGTGGCGCTTGAGTTTAAGAGCGAGCCCACCGAGGTGCTGTCGGCGTTGCTTGTCGACCCGTCCGCCGTGGGCGTGCTGCCGGAGCCGTTCAAGACGGCGGCCATCTCCAAGAGCGAAGGCAAGCTGTCGGCGCCGGTAAGTCTGACCGATGTGTGGGATGAGCTGGCGGGTGACACGGGCTCCCGTTTGCTGACGGGCGTGACCGTGGTGCGCCGGGCCTTTGCCAAGGAACATCCCGAGGCCGTGGCGGAATTCTTGAGCTGCCATGCGGCGAGCGTTGAGGCCGTGAACGCGGCGCCGGCAGACTGGGCTCAGGCCGTGGTCGATGCGGGCATCGTCGATAACGCCGCGATTGCCGAAAAGGCGATTCCCGGGTGCATGCTCGTGTGCCAGACGGGGAAGGATATGAAGGCGGCGCTCGACGGGTATCTGCAGGTGCTGGCTGATGCGGACGCGAGCGCCGTGGGCGGCAAGCTCCCGGCCGATGATTTCTACTACATGGAGTAGCCCGTGCGTGTGTTTGCTCGACAAATGACAGTGCGTGTGAAGGCGGTGGCGGCAGCAGGTGCCGTTGCCGCCTTTTGGCTTGCCGTGTGGGTGCTGGTGGCGGGTCTCGTGGCGCAACCATTGATTTTGCCGGGGCCGGTCGCTGTCGTGGTGGCGTTGCTGCGGCTGGCATGTGATGCCGGGACGTGGGCGATTCTGGTGGGTTCAGGCGCACGGATCTTGGGCGGGCTGGCGCTTGCCGCGGTGTGCGGCGGCGTGATGGCGGGAGTCTCGGTGCGATCGCTGACGTTTGCCCGCTTGGTGGCGCCGGCGCTTTCGTTTGTTAAGGCGACGCCGGTTGCCTGCGTGGTGGTCCTGCTGCTCATTTGGCTGGGGTCGGCGCGCGTGAGCATCGCCGTGGTCTTTTTGATGGCGCTGCCGGGCGTGTATTTTTCGCTGGTTGAGGGTTTGGCACAGGTTGATCAGCCGCTGGAGCAGATGTTTCGTCTGCATGGCGTGCAGGGTTGGCGTCTGTTTTGCGCCCATACCTGGCGCGAGGTCCTGCCGTTTGTGCTTTCGTGTGCGCGTGCCGTGATCGGCATGAGCTGGAAGGCCGGCGTGGCAGCCGAGCTTATCGGCATGGCGGTGGGCACCGTGGGTGAGCGCATCTATCAGGCGAAGCTGCTCATCGAGACAGCGGACCTGCTGGCATGGACCGTGCTGGTCGTTGCCGCCTCGTGGGCGTGTGAGCGCGTGCTGGTGTGGTTGCTGCGGGCTTCGGGTTCCGTGGCATGGCGTGTTGCCGTGCGGGCGCATGGGCGTGGACTGCGCGGACGCGCGGGGGCTGCGAGCGATGACGCTGCAGCGGAGCTTGCGCTTGCCGTGGGTGATCGCGCGCCTTGGGCGCCGGCGCTCGACGGGCTAGTGCTCAACGTGCCCGCGGGCGGGCGCGCCTGCGTGATGGGCGCCTCGGGCGTGGGCAAGTCGACGTTGCTTGCGCTGGCGGCGGGGGAGCGCACGCCGTGCTCGATGGTGTTTCAGGATACACGCCTGGTTGAGGACGCCTCTGTTTTGGATAACGTGCTGGTGTGCGCCGACGCGCGCGTGGATGCCTCGAGTGCCGCAGCCCTGTTGTGCCTGCTGGTGCCAGGGATCGATGTGCATGCCCGCGTGGCCGAGCTTTCGGGTGGACAGCGCCGTCGTGTCGAGATTGCCCGAGCCCTGCTGTGCCCAGGCGACGCGGTGATTCTGGACGAGCCCTTTACCGGTCTAGATACCGCCGCGCGCGACGCATGCGCCGAGGTCGTGCTCGACTTTCTCGACGGCCGCATGCTGCTGCTTGCCACGCACGATGCCGTCGACGCTCAGGCCCTCAATATCTCGGACATCATCACGCTCTAAATACTTACTCAGCAACAAAATGATCCGTTTTTCTCCGTCCCCATGGGGTCGGGTATGGTATTCTATCTGCGGGGTAATACTTAAGAATACCAAGTAATACCAACGCCGTAGAAACAAATTCCAGATGCGGGCCAATCGGGTTGCCTTCACAGCCTGTCGCCCAGCCGCGTGGCCCGCATCCATCCGCACCACCGTCGTTTCAAAAAGGAAGCGCCATGGCAGAACACATGACCCCGGTTGTCGCGAAGGTCTTGCCCGAGGAAAAGGCGGCCTTCGCGGCGGCAACCCAACTCGTAGGTACCACGCCGTCCAACGCCATCCGCATGTTCATCGCCGCCTTCAATCGCTGCGGCACCTTTCCGTTCGACATTTCGCCCAACGGGGCCTTTGGCGCTGCGCCTGATTCTCATCAATAAGTGATCCGTTTTCCTCCGTCCCCATGGGATCAGCTCTCTGCCGAGTTGTGGTAGAACTAGGGAACGGTTTTGAGGAGGTTGGCATGCTCAATGCGATGATTTGGGCGCTTGCCTGTTTTGGCGTCGTCGCTGCCGATATTGCCCTGAGCGTCGTTTTGTTCTCCGCCCTTGGCGTCGCATCGGTGTTCATGGGTTTTTCGATCGATGATCTCGACATCCAATTGCTTCAGGCCGTCGCGCAGACGGCGTCGTTTTTGATGGCGCTGCTATGGTGGCGTTATTTGTGGCCGCGGTCGTTTATCGCGCGCTGGCAAGGTGAGCGTCCGCTTGGCGGGGGAGTGCGTAGCGCGTGGAAGCGCATTGCCTGCGTTATCGTGATCGGCTTGGCACTGCAGGTGGTCGTTGGCTACGTGACCGACGCCGTACTGTCATTGTTGCCCGAGGTCGCGGCCGATTACAGTGAACTTGTCGAGGAAACAGGCATGGGCGACACCAGCTATCTCGCCGTCCTGACTACGGTGCTCGGCGCTCCGTTTTGCGAGGAGCTGCTGGTGCGCGGCATCATTTTTGAGTTTTCGCTCCGAGCGTTTAACCCGCAGTGCCGCCCACTTTGGAAGCGCCGACGTCTCGTGCGACCGCAAGACGGCGCCATAGTGCCCTGGGCGGCCCCGAGTGCCTGGGGTGTCGCCGCGGCAATCGTGCTGCAGGCGGCGATTTTCGGTTTTATGCACATGAACTGGGTGCAGGGTTGCTACGCGGGGGCCGCCGGCCTCATCTTTGGCTGGGTACTCGTGACCACCGGAAAGCTCCGCTACACGATTCTGCTGCACTTTGCCTTTAATGCCGGGTCGTATCTCATGACGATGCTCTGGTTTGTGAACACGCCGCTCGACGTGGCAATTACGGTCGCTATCGCCGGCTTTGTGCTGGTAGAGGCGATGCGCTCGCTGCGCCACGCGTGTGGGATGGACGCAGCGAGCGCACCACTGCCCTAGTTGCGCCTGCCGCCGCCGTTGGCGCCCTGACGCCCCTGGGCCGCGCGGTTGCGGCCTGCGGTGTTCTGCGCACGCGACATGCCGCCGTGGCCCTTGCTGCCTTTGGGTCCCTTGCCGGCGGCGCCACCGTGGGCCTTACCGCCCTTCTTGCCGGTGCCGTGTCCGCCGCCGGCAGACGTCTCGCCCGGGCGTGGCGGCACGGGGCGAATCAGGCAATGCTTGGTGTAGCCGATCAGGTCGCGGCGGCCAGCCTTTTCCAGCGCCTCGCGTACCAGCTTGTAGTTCTCGGGCTTGCGATACTGGATAAGCGCGCGTTGCATGGCCTTCTCGTGCGGGTCGCGCGCCACATAGATCGGCTCCATGGTGCGCGGGTCCACGCCGGTGTAGTACATGCACGTCGACATGGTGGACGGGGTGGGGTAGAAGTCCTGCACCTGTTCGGGCATGTAGCCCATGTCGCGCACGGCTTCGGCAAGGTCCACGGCTTCCTTCATGGTTGAACCGGGGTGGCTCGAGATCAGATACGGCACAACATACTGCTTGAGTCCATACTCGCGGTTCAGGCGCTCAAATTTGCGGCAGAACGCATCGTAGACGGCTCGGCTCGGCTTGCCCATCACGGACAGCACCGCGTCGCTCACGTGCTCGGGTGCCACGCGTAGCTGGCCCGAGACATGGTGTTCCAGCAGCTCGCGTAAAAACTCGTCCGAGGCATCGGCCATGGTGTAGTCAAAACGGATGCCGCTGCGCACGAAGACCTTCTTGACGCCCGGCAGCTGGCGCAGGTCGCGTAGCAGCTGCGTGTAGCCGCTCTCGTCGACCACCATGTTCTTGCACACGTTCGGCCACAGGCAGCGCTTGTTCTTGCACACACCGTGCTTGAGCTGCTTGTCGCAGGCGGGGCGGCTAAAGTTGGCCGTCGGTCCACCCACGTCGTTGATGTAGCCCTTAAACTCGGGATCGCGCGTGAGCAGCTCGGCCTCGCGCATGATCGAGTCGTGGCTGCGCATCTGCAACACGCGGCCCTGGTGGAAGGTGAGCGCGCAAAACGAGCACTCGCCAAAACAGCCGCGGTTGGAGCTAATGGAAAACTTGATCTCAGCAAAGGCCGGCACGCCGCCTGCCGCGTCGTAGTCGGGATGCCAATCGCGTGCGTAGGGGAGTTCGGCCACCTCGTCCATCTCGTCGGTGGTGAGTGTTGCCGACGGCGGGTTCTGCACCACGTACACGCTGTTGGGATATGGCTCTACCAGGCGATGCCCGGTGATGGGGTCCATATTCTGCTGCTGCACGTTAAAGCTGCGGGCGTAGTTGAGCTTGTCGGCGGCAAGGTCGTCCCAGCTGGGCAGCAGGTCGTAGTCGTAGACCTCGTCGAGCGAACCCGTACGGTAAACGGTGCCGTTGATATAGGTGATCTGATCGACGGGCAGCCCCGCGTCGAGTGCGTCGGCGATCTCGACAATCGCGTGCTCGCCCATGCCGTAGATGAGGATGTCGGCGCCCGAGTCGAGCAGTACCGAGCGCTTAAGCTTGTCCTGCCAGTAGTCGTAGTGGGCCAGACGGCGCAGGCTCGCCTCGATGCCGCCGATGATGATGGGAGCGTCCTTAAACGTCTGGCGGATGAGGTTGCCGTAGACCGTGACGGCGCGATTGGGACGGCGCCCCTCCTCGCCGCCGGGCGTGTAGGCGTCGGTGTGGCGGCGATGCTTGGTCACCGAATAGTGGTTGACCATGGAGTCCATGTTGCCGGCACTGACGAGAAAGCCCAAGCGCGGCTCGCCGAGCACGGTGATGCTGGCGGGGTCGGTCCAGTTGGGTTGGCAGATGATGCCCACCTTGTAGCCGTGCGCGTCGAGTACGCGGCTGATGATGGCCATGCCAAAGCTGGGGTGGTCCACGTAGGCGTCGCCGCAGATGTAGACGAAGTCACACTGGTCCCAACCGCGCGCGTCCATATCGGCGCGGCTGACGGGGAGGAACTTATCGCGGCCCGGGCGCCAGGGACGGGCGGGCGCTGCCGGGGTATGAGCGGCGTGGCCGCCCTGGGCCTTGCCGCCGCGCTTTTGCTGCTGGCCCTGTTTGCCCTGCTGACTGCGCTGGTTATTCTGAGCGTGCTGAGGCTTTTTTGCCACGATCCCTCCCGGTGTTTGTATGCTGCACGTAATTGTAACCAGTCTTTTTGGGACGGGGCTAAAAAGACTGGTGGAGTACATGGGCTGGCGGATCGGCGTGTCGATGCGGGTGCCGTTTGTTTCCAGACTGTGTATCCCCGTGTCGAAGGAGCCGTCTCGCGCGCACGCCATGTTGTCAATGGGTTACAGTATGAACGGCGGCTATGTTTCCGCCAACGCACGAGAGGGTCGTCAACAAGGAGGATGCACGACGATGCAGCGTGCCAAACAGATATCGGAGTCCATCGAACTGGGCATTATCCTGGCGCTCGCCGGCGGCTTTATGGATGTGTATTCGTACATTGGGCGCGACCATGTTTTCGCTAACGCGCAGACGGGCAACATCTTGCTGGTGGGCGTGAGCATCTCGGAGGGCAATTGGGCACTTGCGGGGCGCTACTTCTTCCCTGTGGTGTCGTTTGCCGTGGGCATTATGCTTGCCGATCTGGTACACGAGCGGTTTGGCAGCGTGATCCACTGGCGTCAGGTGACGGTGTTCTTTGAAGCCGTCATCTTGCTGGGCGTGAGCTTTATCCCCGGTGGCGGTTACAACCTGCTCGCCAACTGCCTCACTTCGTTTGCCTGCGGCATGCAGGTCGAGAGCTTCCGCAAGATCCACGGTCACGGCATCGCTACGACCATGTGCATCGGCAACTTGCGCAACGCGCTGCAAAACGTGGACGATTACATCATCACCCACAGGCGCGGCTTTTTGGAAAACGGCCTGCTGTACTTTGGCGTGATCTTTACCTTTGTGTTTGGCGCCGTGTTGGGCAACTGGTGTATTGAGCGCATGGGCCTGCACGCCATCGTCGTGGCGAGCTTGCTGCTGTTTGTCGCGTTTGCCATCATGTTCATCGACCGCGAGCGCGACTTGCGCTTACGCTGGAAGGTTGCGGCCGAGGCTTGGAAAGAGGGCTGTCGAAAGTAACCGAATGCGGCAAAGGGGCTGCCCCTTTGCCGCAATATTTTTCATCATCTGTTGAAACGCTTTAACAAATTTGACGTTCTCGCGTGTTTTTCGTTTCAAAAGCGTTAGGATGGGACTCATAGCGTGGGGCGTAATGGGTGCCCCGCACACGATGGGAGGCTATCAATGGCTAATCGTTTCGTTCTCAATACCATCTCTTATCATGGTTCCGGCGCCATCAAGGAGATCCCCGGCGAGCTCCAGCGTCGCGGCTACAAGAAGATCTTCGTCTGCTCCGACCCCGATCTGGTCAAGTTTGGCGTTACCGCTAAGGTGACCGACGAGCTCGACGCCGCCGGCATCGCTTGGAGCCTCTACTCCGAGATCAAGCCCAACCCCACCATCCAGAACGTCAAGGACGGCGTCGAGGCCTTCAAGGCCGCCGAGGCTGACGCTATCGTGACCATCGGTGGCGGCTCCTCCATGGACACCGCTAAGGCCATCGGCATCATCATCAACAACCCCGAGTTTGCTGATGTTCGCAGCCTCGAGGGCGTTGCTCCGACTAAGAACCACGCTGTGTTCACCATCGCCGTGCCGACGACCGCCGGTACCGCCGCTGAGGTGACCATCAACTACGTCATCACCGACCCGGAGAAGGTCCGCAAGTTCGTGTGCGTCGACACCAACGATGCCCCCGAGGTCGCCGTCGTCGACCCCGACATGATGGCCTCCATGCCCGCCGGCCTCACCGCCTCCACCGGTATGGACGCCCTGACCCACGCCATCGAGGGCTACACCACCAAGGGTGCCTGGGAGCTCTCCGACATGTTCCACTTTGAGGCTATCAAGCTGATTAGCGAGAACCTGCGCGACTCCGTCGCCGAGGCCAAGTCCGGCCAGCCCGGCTCCGGCCGTGAGGGTATGGCCCTTGGTCAGTATGTCGCCGGCATGGGCTTCTCCAACGTTGGCCTGGGCATCGACCACGCCATGGCTCACACCCTGTCCGCTCACTACGACACCCCGCACGGCGTCGCTTGCGCCATGCTGCTGCCGATCGCCATGGAGTTCAACAAGCCGGTTTGCGCCGAGCGCCTGGCCAAGGTCGCCGTCGCCATGGGTGTTGACACCACGGGCATGAGCACCGACGAGGCCGCCGACGCCGCCATCGCCGCCGTCAAGCAGCTTTCCGCCGACGTGAACATCCCGCACGTCTGCGAGGCCATGAAGGCCGACGAGATCGAGGTCCTGGCCAAGGACGCCATGGCCGACGCCTGCTTCCCGGGCAACCCGCGCGAGGCGACGCTCGACGACGTCATCGAGCTCTTCAAGAAGATCTGCCCGGCTGCCTAACTTGGTTCGGCGGGCCCCTGCCCGTTAGCCCCACAATCGTCCTCGGACATGTCGGAAGCCCCCGCTGCGCACTTCGTGCGGCGGGGGCTTCCTCCGTCCTGCGGAAAGATTGTGGGGCAAACGGGCAGGGGCCCGACGGCTCGTTATCGTGGCGGGCGCAGTTCTGAAGAGCTCGATGGGTCATCTCGCTAGGTAAAAAGATGGTTCGCGGTGGTATTGTTGCTGTGGGTTTAATTCGATACGAAAGGGTGACTTTGGTGTCCAAGATGGATTCTACGCTCTCCTATATTACTGACCAGTTGAAGGCGCTTACCTCGATTGCTTCGCCTACGGGCTATACCCGTGCGGCGACTGATTATCTGATGGAGACGTTGCGCGATATGGGCTTTGGGCCCGAGCGCTCCAATAAGGGCAATGTGCTCGTTGAGCTTGGTGGTGAGGGTGAGCCGCTCGTGTTGGCGAGCCATGTCGATACCCTGGGCGCCATGGTGCGCTCCATTAAGGACAATGGTCGCCTGCGCCCCACGACCCTCGGCGGGCACCAGTGGTCCACGGCCGATGGCGAGAACTGCACCGTCTACACGCGTGACGGCAATGTCTACACGGGCGTGGTCCTTAACACCGAGCCTTCGGCGCATGTGGCCGATGAGCCGGTCAAGACCATCGAGAAGAACATGGAGATCCTGCTCGATGAGAATGTCGACAGCAAGGACGATGTGCTCGAGCTGGGTATTCAGACCGGCGACATCATCGCTATGGACCCGCGCACCACAGTGACGGAGAGCGGCTACATTAAGAGCCGCTTCTTGGACGACAAGCTGTCGGCCGCCATTTTGCTGGGCTTGGCGCGTGCCGTCGCCGCTGGTGAGGTGACGCTTTCGCGTAAGGTTTCGCTGCTCTTTACCGTGTATGAGGAGGTCGGCCACGGCGGTGCCTTTGTGCCGGCCGATACGCGCGAGATGATCAGCGTGGACATGGGCTGCGTGGGCGACGACCTGGGCTGCACCGAGCGTATGGTGTCGATTTGCGCCAAGGATTCGGGCGGTCCGTACAACTACGACCTGGTGACGGCGCTGTCCAATATCGCGCGCGAGCTTGAGCTCGACTACGCGATCGATGTGTACCCACATTACGGCTCGGACGTCGAGGCCACGCTTTCGGCTGGCTACGACATTCGCCATGGCCTGATCGGCCCCGGCGTGTACGCGAGCCACAACTACGAGCGCAGCCACATTGACGGCGTGCGCAACACCTTTGAGCTGGTTCGCGCCTACGTCCAGCGCTAACGATGTAGCGGCCTCGGCTGACACAGCAGTGCCGACCGAGGCCGTCCTCTCTAAGTTGCGGTGAAATAGGGACTGTTTAGCGGCCTGAAACGCTTAAACAGTCCCTATTTCACCGCAACTTATGAAGGGGATGGGACTACTTGATAGCTGCCGTAACGGTACCGCCGCCGAGGACGATGTCGCCGCGGTAGACTACAACGGCTTGGCCGGGGGCGATGGCTCGCTGCGGCTCGTCAAAAGTCAGCAGCATTTGCCCGTCTTCGCCGCGCGTAAGGGTCGCTGCCTGGTCTTTCTGACGGTAGCGGTACTTGGCGCCCACGCGAATGCCGCCGGACGTGAGCTCTGCCTCCATGCGGTCGGCAGGGGCGCTCCAGATCCAGTCGTCGGCCGTGAGTGCTGTGGCCGTCAGGTCCTCGGCCTCGCCCAGATGCACGGTGTTGTTGGCGGCGTCGACGCCCGTCACATACACGGGATGCGCCATCGCTACGCCCAAGCCCTTGCGCTGGCCGATGGTATAGCGCAGCGCGCCGTTGTGGCGCCCAACCACGCTGCCGTCGCGCCACACAATGTCGCCCGGTGCAGCGGAATGTCCGCAGCGGCGCTCGATATAGCCCGCGTAGTCGCCGTCTGGAATAAAGCAGATATCCTCGCTTTCGGCCTTCTTGGCGGTGATGAAGCCCTGCTCGGCGGCAATGCGGCGCACGTCGTGCTCCTTGTCCAGGCCTGCCAGCGGAAAGATTGTGCGTGCCAGGCGCTCCTGCGTAAGCGAATACAAAAAGTAGCTTTGGTCCTTCTTGGGGTCCTCGCCACGGTACAGCTGCCAGGTGCCGTCGGACGCCTGGCTCGTTTTGGCGTAGTGACCTGTGGCGATGTAGTCGCAGCCCATATCGAGCGCTGCATCGAGCAACGCGCCAAACTTAATATGGCGGTTGCAGATGATGCACGGGTTGGGCGTCAGTCCTTCCTGGTAGGCAGTCACGAAGCGCTCGATAACGTTGCGGTCGAAGGTCTGCTGCAGGTCGAGCACGTGATGGGGTATCCCCAGGCGCTCGGCGACGGCCTTTGCATCGGCGATATCGCGGTCGACCTTACTCATGCCTGTTGCGGGATCGGGTGCGGGGCAGGTGAGGCGCATGGTGGCACCGACACATTCGTAACCCTGACTTTTGAGCAGATACGCGGTCACGCTGGAATCGACGCCGCCGCTCATGGCGACGAGCACGCGCTTGTTGTGCATGGGGAGGTTCTCCTTGGTGGCATGTGGCCAAAAAAGAAAAGCGGCGCGGGAGGCTGGTTCCGCGCCGCAGACACTGTAGCAAGTTCGGAGGTCTCGTGGGACACCCTGTTGGGATAAGCCCAGGCTGCCAGAAGAGAGGGGAGACCGGCGTGCCTTGGACTCGTTCTAAGAACGAGAAGCTCTAGTCCTGGAAGAGCGCCGTGGACAGGTAGCGCTCGCCGGTGTCGGCGAGCAGCGCCACGATGGTCTTACCCTCGTTCTCGGGGCGCTTGGCCAGCTGCAGTGCGGCCCACACGGCGGCGCCGGACGAAATGCCCACGAGCACGCCCTCCTTGTGGCCCACGGCGCGGCCGGTGGCAAAGGCGTCGTCGTTCTCGACGGGGATGATCTCGTCATAGACCTGGGTGTCGAGGACGTCGGGCACAAAACCGGCGCCGATACCCTGGATCTTGTGCGGGCCGGCCTGACCCTTAGAGAGCACCGGGGAAGTGGCGGGCTCGACGGCGACAACCTGAATCTCGGGGTTCTGCTCCTTAAGGAACTCGCCCACGCCGGTCACGGTACCACCGGTGCCGACGCCGGCGACGAAGATGTCGACCTTGCCGTCGGTGTCATCCCAGATCTCGGGGCCGGTCGTGGTCTTGTGGATGGCGGGGTTGGCGGGGTTCACAAACTGGCCGGCGATAATGCTGTTGGGGGTCTCCTTCTGCAGCTCCTCGGCCTTGGCGATGGCGCCCTTCATGCCCTTGGAGCCGTCGGTGAGCACGAGCTGTGCGCCGTATGCCTGCATAAGCTTACGGCGCTCGACGGACATGGTCTCGGGCATGGTGATGATCACCTTGTAGCCGCGGGCAGCCGCCACCGAGGCGATGCCGACGCCGGTGTTGCCGCTCGTGGGCTCGATGATGGTGTAGTCGCCGCCGCGCACGAGCTTGCCGGCCTTCTCGGCCTCGTCGATCATGTTCTTGGCGACGCGGTCTTTGACGGAGCCGGCGGGGTTGAAGTATTCCAGCTTGACGAGCACGCGGGCCTTGAGGTCCTCATCGGCCTCAAAGTGAGTGAGCTCCAGAAGCGGAGTGTGGCCGATAAGCTGATCGATGGACGTGTAAACATTGCTCATGATGAACCTCCAAAGTGTTCAAATGACTGGATACCGTGTGGTTTTACGGTGTGTGTAGCAGCGAAACCCACAAACCTTATAGGTTGTTCGTTTTGCTGTTGGCAAGCATAGTAGACACTAAAGCCTAGTAACGCAATAGGAAATAGAAGATTATTACGAGTCGATTAACCATCTTGACGGGAATGGGTATTTTCAAAACCAATTTTTCGGCTAGAATTTCTACGGACTAAATGACCGAAAGGCAGCACTATACATGTTGGTTTCTACTAAGGGCAGATATGCCCTGCGCGTTATGGTCGATCTGGCCGAGCACCAGGCGGCCGGTCGCATCCCGCTCAAAGAGATCGCGGCGCGACAGGGGATTTCCGAGAAATATCTCGAGAACATCTTGGCTACGCTCGTACGTGCCAACATGCTCTCGGGCATGCGTGGCAAGGGCGGCGGCTACGTGCTCACGCGCCCGCCCGAGCAGTACACGGTGGGCGAGATCTTGCGCCTGACCGAGGGCAGCCTGGCGCCGGTCGCCTGCCTGGATGGCGACTGCAAGGGCTGCTCGCGTTCGGATGAGTGCCCCACGCTCGACGTGTGGAAGAACCTGGACAAGCTCATCAACGACTACCTCGACGGTGTGACGCTCGATCAACTTGTCGCTCCCAACCATGGCTACGACTACGTCATCTAACCCACACCTGCATTTGGGGACGGGGTGGAAATGGTAGATTTTCTCGCCCTTTGAGACTTGGCAAATAAGAAGGCCGCCCATTTTTGCGATGGGCGGCCTTCGTTTTGGGCTGTTGAGACGGACACGGCCGGAATGGCCATTTTAGTCCTCGGCGATGCTGTCGAGGATGCTGCGCGTGATGGACACCAGGATGCTGCCCATAAAGGCCGATCCAAAGCTGGCGATGGAGATGCCGACGCCCAGCAGGTTGACCGACAGGTAACTCGCGAGCTCAAGCATAAAGCTTTTGACGACAAGCTGGAAAATGCCCAGCGTAATGATCGTGAGCGGCAGCGAGATGACCGTGAGGAACGGTTTGACGAACGAATCGACAATGTTCAGGAACAGTCCCACAAAGGCAAAGCAGACCCAGGTCTCGGCAAAGCCGAAGGGTTGGATACCGGGGACGAGGAACGTGGCGATCGCGATGGCGATCGAGGTGAAGAGCCAGTTAAGCATAAAGCGCATGGCGTGAATCCTTTCTTGCGCCGGGATTGCTGGCGTCGCGTGAAGCGGCTTACGGCGGCGACCTGGATGGTTGCGCGGGCGCGCCGCGATGTTTGGGCGCCCATTGTCTCAAATATTCGTGGAGCTTACGTGCGCATATGGTTTCTAAACGGCGTTCGTCCTGAAAAACGCGCCGCTGGCAGAGAGTCTTGTCGCTTTAGTTTGGTGGTGTGCTACACTGCTACGGGCAAAAGCCACAGGCGTTGCCCTATTGCATAGAACGGGTGAACGATGCCCGATGTCAGTATCAACTTCGATGCCTTTTGGCGGGTTTGGCGGTGATCGATGAATATCGAGAACATGTTTGACAAGCCTGATGTCAAGCAGCTGGTCCACGCATTTAGCCTTTTGGACGACGAGAAGGATATCCAAGCGTTTTTGACCGATATCTGCACGCCGCGCGAGATTTGCGACCTTTCTCAGCGTTTGCAGGTTGCGCGCTATTTGGACGAGGGCGAGCCTTATGTTGAGGTTCAGGCCCGTACCGGCGCTTCGTCCACCACGGTGAGCCGCGTTTCAAAGGCGCTGAACGGCGAGTACGGTGGCTACCGCAAGATCCTCATTAAGTTGGAGGATGGCGAGTAGGCCAGCGACAACATTGAATTACGAAGAACCGTCCCTCCGGGGGCGGTTTTTATATGCCTGCAATCGGCTGGTGCGTTGGGTTCAGGTTGCTTTGTACCAAAAGATGGAACTGCGGTGGCAATGTGTCCGCTTGGGCGGGTAGGATGGATGCATTGATTATTGCGAACGGTTTGAGCGGAGGACCATGCCTGTTCGAATCTATACCACCAATGCCGGCACGGATTTGAGCGATGCCGAGTCGGCGCTGCTTGCCGACCTTATTGCCCGTCACGGGCGTGCCGTGTTGCTGGCACCAACGTTTGCCGAGCTCGATCTGTGCCGTCATGATGCGGCGGAAGCCGGCATTTCGCTGGGTATCGACTACAAGACACCCGCATCGTGGCTTCGCTCGCTTTGGGAGCTTTTGGGCGACGGGCGCGGTTTCGTCGACAACCTGCAACGTCAGATGCTGTTTTCGGATATGATTGCCCGCCGCGACGATGCCGACCTGCAGCCGCTTTCGCGTAGCCAGGGCACGGTGCGCATGCTCGCACGCATGGCCCGCGATGTGCTGCCGGGTGTGGCGGGGACGACGGCCGAGCGATGCGGTGGCAACAATTGCCAGCCTGAGCCAAAAAGCGATGCCGAGGCTCGTGTGTTTGAGCTTTTGCGTGCCTACGCGGGCGGTTTGGACCGTCGAGATATGGTCGAGCCCTGCGAGGCAGCCGACATTATGGCCGGTGCCCTGGCCGATAGCCTGCCGGCGTGCGCCCGCGCCGTATGCGTGCGCGGTACCACGTCGTTTACGCACGGTCTACTCGAGCTGCTGTCTGCCGTGGCGAACAATGGGGGAGAGGTCGTCGTGCTGCTTGCCCGCGAGCAGGCGGCGATGCGCGAGGAGCTTGCCACGGCATTTGATGCCCGCGGTGTGCTGTTTGAGATCGCGCCGCTGGGGGAGGACGCCGTCGCGTCTGATGTCGCTTGCGGGGCCGCCGCTCAGCCTGCCTTTATTGAGGTCGCCGGTCCCCATGCCCGTGCTCATGTCTATGCGGACGCCGTCGATAAGTTGGTGAAAGCGCACAAGGAGTCCAAGGCCGATAAAGCTACTGCAATGCCCACCGACCCCGTGCGCGTGCTCGTCGTTTCTGCCCGGGCACCCCAGCTGTTCGGTGAGCTCGCCTCTCGTCTGGCGGCTCGCCATATCGCTGCCGAGACAACTGAGTTCACGGCGTTTTCCCAATCCATTGCGGGCAGGCAGTTTGCGGCGCTTGCCGGCCTGATCGAGCGCATGAAGGCCGCCGATGAGGGCACGGCGTCAAAGACCGAGTGGTGGCCCGCGCCGGAGCTTACCGACTGGATCTACAGTCCGCTTTCGGGCGCTGATGCCGTCAATGCCCGTGCCTTCGATAAGAATATGCGTCTCTCGCGTAGCAAGACTACCGCGAGCGTTAAGAGCCTGCTGCAGAGTGTCCAAGGCCAGGTGAGGGGCGCGCGCAAGGCGGCGAGCGACGACAACTGGTTTAAGAACGTACCGTGTGTGGTTTCGGACGTGTTCCAGGCGCTGTGGCGTGACAAGCCCGTGACGGCGCTCAAGGCCATGCTTGCCGTTGCCGAGGCGTTGCCCGATCGCGCCCTTGGAGGCCTTGACGGTCAGGCTCGTCGCCAGGCGGAGGTGGCCTTGCTGCGCCACGTCATCGACATCCTTATGAATGGCGCCCGCGTGCTCGACGTGTCGCAGGCCGCGACCGTGCCGGTTCTCGACGGCGTTCGAACCAAGGTGGACAAGCGCAGTACCGCCTACGATTACGAGACCTATGAGGTCGATCGCACACCACGAGCACAAGTGCGCTTCGCGTCGCTTGCCGATGCGTCGGTTCTTCGCCCTGGCGGCTACGATGCCGTGCTGTTTGCCGATGTCGACCTGGACAGCTATCCGCTTTCGCACGAAGAGGGCCCGCTTGCCACATTGACGGCCGAGCTGCGCCGCGACGGCGTGTCTTTGGAGCCCGCCGCCCTGTTGCGCGTGCGCTTTGGCCGTGCGATGCAGGCGGCGAGCGGTCCGGTCGCGCTTGCCCGCGTGACACACGATCGCCAGGCGCGCGAGTGCTACCCGGCAGCCGTATGGACCGAGCTGCGGGCACATGCCGAGGCCGCTGGCGCTGCCAAGCCCACGTGCGTGGGCGAGGGCGATATCATCGCCGACTTTGATCCCGCGGCAGGTGAAGGCCTCAAGCGCGAGCGCGTGACCTGTGAAGCCCCTCAGCATCTGAGTGCCGAGGCCGTGCCGTATTTGGTCCTGCGCCGTCGCGATGGCGAGGGTGAGGACGCGCCGCTCGTGCCGCGTCTGACGTCCGCCTCGCAGATCGAGGCCTATTCTACCTGCCCACTGTGCTGGTTCGTGTCGTATCGCGTCAAGCCCCAGTCGATCGACGCGGGCTTTGGCAACATGGAGAAGGGCAACTTTGTCCACGACGTGCTGGAGCATCTGCATGCCCGTCTGCCCCAAGAGGGCATGGAGCGCGTGACGCCCGAGAATCTGCCGCGTGCACAGGAGCTGCTGCACGAGGTCTTTGACGAGACGTTGGCCGAGCACGCCGGCAAGCGCGGCACGGAGGGCCCGCTGGTGCCGCTCTCTGCGGTGGAGGAACGCCAGGTGGCCGAGATCTTGCCGCAGCTGGAGGGTGTGCTTGCCTACGAGTCCGAGGCACTTGCCCCCTTTGCCCCGCGCTACCTGGAGTTCGCCTTCAACGAGCTCAAGGTCGAGTATGCCGGTTGGCCGCTTGGCGGGCGCATCGACCGCGTGGACGTGGACGCCGAGAATCGTGCCGTGGTGATCGACTACAAGCATCGCACGGGCGTTGAGGAGTTTAAGCTCGCCGACCCCACGGTGCGTGACGAGGAATCGGGCACGGCGCCCATCGACGATCCGCGCTGGTTGCCACCACATACCCAGACGCTCATCTACGCCCAGGCCATGCGCCGAGCGCTGGATTTGGACACCCGCGCGGCGCTCTACTTTTCGACCAAGGGCGGCAAACCGGCGTTGCGAGGCGCAGCGAGTGCCGAGCTGCTCGAGGAGGAGCGTGGTGACGGTCGCATCCCGGGCCTTAAGAAAGGTTTCCCCGGCGAGGGTGGCAGCATGGACTTCGACGCCCTGCTCGATCGCGTGGAGACCGGCATCGCCGAGCGTCTGCGCGAGCTCGAGGCGGGCAACGTTGCCGCCGTCGACCCGACGTCGGCTCAGGCCGCGCATGCGCGCTGCTCGTATAACCACGAAGGAACGTTTGTAAGGAGGGACGTGTAGACCATGGATCTTTCGACTTTGATGCCGCAACAGCTGCAGATCGTCAAAACGCTCGACCGTCCGCTGTTTGTCTCGGCGGGCGCCGGTTCGGGCAAGACCTTTACCCTCACGCGCCGCATCGTCTACGCGCTCTCGCCCGAATCCGGTCCGTTCGTCGAGCATCTGGACCAGGTGCTCGCCATCACCTTTACCAAGGACGCCGCGGCCGAGATCCGTGACCGCGTGCGCCGTGCGCTTATCGACGAGGGCATGGACGAGGAAGCACTGACCGTCGACGACGCGTGGATCTCGACCATTCACGGCATGTGCTCGCGTATTCTGCGCGCGCACGCGCTGGAGCTGGGCATCGACCCCGAGTTCACGGTGCTCACCGATACCGACGAGCTCATGGACCAGGCTGTTGAGCATGTGCTGGCCCGCGCGACGGCACCCGATGCCGCCCCCGAGCTCGCCGCATCGCTCAAGGCCCTCTATGCCTGGTATCCCATGGCGGGCGAGGGCGGTTCCTTTGGCGCTGGCGCGACCATCAAGGGCCTGGTGCGCGACCTGCTGGAGCTGTCGAGCCAGTTGCCGGGCGGTATGGACGACGTGTGCGTGGCGCGCGGGCAGGCCGATACCTCGGCACTCGCCGATGCCTATCGCGCGTCGCTGGGCGCAAGCAAGGCCGCGACCGAGAAGGCGCAGATGGCACTCGACGCCATTGACGCGTTCGAGGCGAGCGGCAAGACCATGGCCGATGCAGCGCGACTCATGATGTCGTGCACCATGCCGCGCGCGAGCAAGGCATTCCCTAAGGAGCAGGTCGAGCTGCTCAAGGCCGAGGCCGCCGATGCGTTTATCAATATCGTGCTTGCCTGCGGTGGCCCGGCGCTCGATGCGCTGGTGGGCCTGGCCCGTTCCGTGGAGGCTGAGTATCGCGCGCTGAAGGCTGCCCAGTCCGCCCTCGATAATAACGACCTGCTGCGTATGGCCTACGAGGCCCTGCGCGATTACCCTGCCATCCGTGCTGCGTACGAGGGCCGCTTTAAGATGGTCATGATCGATGAGTTTCAGGATACCGACCAGATGCAGGTCGATCTGATACGCTACCTGACGGGTGCGGGGGAGCGCGCGCTGTGCACCGTGGGCGATGCGCAGCAGTCCATCTATCGCTTCCGTGGCGCCGAGGTCGAGGTGTTCCGTCGTCAGGAGCGCAAGGTGGGCTCGTCTGCCGCGCCCGAGGCGACTGCCGTGGCCGATGCCCCTGCCGGCGAACTCGTCAAACTCGTGCGCAACTTCCGCAGCCATGACGAGGTGCTGCGTTACGTGGCACGCGTCTTCGACGGCGATGACGGCGGCCTGATGCAGAGCTTTTTGGATCTTGAGGCGAGCGACGGCCGCAAGGACACGCTGGTGGCGGACGCCTCGCGCCGCCAGGCCCTCTTTGTTGCCGGCGGCAGTATGCAGGAGCGCACACAGGCCAAGGCCCGCGCGATCGCCGAGCGCTTCCGCGCGCTTGCCGATGCCGGCCAGCCCCAGGGCGGCATGGTACTGCTGCTGGGCCGCATGACCAACGCCGATGTCTACGCCCAGGCCTTCCGCGATCAGGGGCTCGACTGCGTCATCGCAGGCGGCTCGGTCTTTGCCCAGGCAGCCGAGGTGCAGACGGTGCGTGCCCTGGTCTGCGCGCTCGCCAATCCGGCCGATACGGCGCAGGGCCTTATGCCGCTGCTCGCCTCGCCGATGTTTGCGCTCGGCGCCCAGGAGCTCCTGGCGCTGGCGACCAAGCTCGATGGCGAGACGGGGGAGACCTCGCGCCGGAATATCGACATGGGCATCATGAGCGATTCCGATGTGCCGGGCTTGCAGGGCTTGCCGCTTGTGACGCGTGCCCGCGAGGTGCTGCGCTACGCACTGCGTCGCGTGGGGCGTGATTCGTTCGCCGCCATCGCGCGCGACGCGGTCAATGCCTCCGGCTGGTTCGTGCGCCTGGCGCAGCGCGGCCCCGAGGGCAAGGCCATCGCCGCCAACGTGCTCAAGGCGCTCGACGCCGTGGCCGAGGAGGAGGCCGAGTTCGGCAACTCGCCGCGTTCCATCGCGCTGGCCTTCGACCGCTTCTTGTCGGGCAAGGAGGCCCCGGGCGCCCTCAACGAGGAGGGCGACGGCGCGGTGCGCATCATGACCGTGCATGCGTCCAAGGGTCTGGAGTATCCGGTCGTAGCGGTTGCCGAGTGTTTTGGCGTGCGCAAGTCCTCGGGTGCGGCACAGATGGGTCGCGTCGACGGTGGGGCGCAAGTCGTGGCGCTGCCGGCGCGCTTCGATGGCGTTAAGCTTGCCGACGGGACCTTCGTGAAGGGCGATGACGTCAAAAAGCAGTTTGAACACGCGTTTAAGGGCAAGGGCACGTCGCTGTGGCTGCCGCCAGAGCTCATGGAGGACGTCTGCGCGACGGGTTCTCCCGCCGAGGCATTTGCCCGCCTGCGTAACGACGACCTGCAGCTTTCGCTCGAGGAGCGGGCTCGTCTGCTCTATGTCGCCATGACGCGAGCGCGCGAGTTGGTCATTCTGGCGATGGATGCCGGCGTGAGCCGCGGCAAGGTGACGGCGCCGACCTTCGATGTCGAGACCGATCTGACCTACGACGTGCTTCGCCGCATCCTGCCGACCGACAGTCTGGACATGCCGCAGCTCGATAGCGACCGTTTGGTGTTCGACAACTCCAAGCCGGGCGACTACGAGCTCATCTCGCTGTCGGACTTTACGTTTGGCGAGCAGGGGTTTGAGGCCAACGCTTCGCTGGACGCCGAGGGCAGGCTTGTTCGTGGCGATGCCGATGTCGCCGATAATGCTGCGCACTCAACTGTGCCCGGTCCTGCCGACCCCAAGCCCGATTCGTTTGAGCTTGTGTATCCCCAGGCAGTGGGCGTGCGCATGGGCATCTGTCCGTTCCCGGCGCGTGACTCGTATAGCTACTCGTCAATCGCCGCGGCGCTCCATGCCGAGAAAGAAGACCGTGCCGCCGAGGCGCGTGTTCCCATGGACGAGTCCGGCGATGATGCGGAGTCGGATGGCTCGGAGATGGTCGATGCAGACGTGGCTGCTGTCGAGTCCGCCGGCAACCCCATGGCGCTGGGCTCGGCCTTCCACGCCGCCTGCCAGTGGCTCATCGAGATGGGTGCCGATGCGTTGCCCGCTGCGCGCGCCGATGCACTGGCGCGTCTATGGCGCCTGACGCCGGAGCAGCGCGAGCGCTTCGATGTCGCCCTGAATCGCTGGCTCAAGTCGGCGGTCCGTGCCGAGCTGCTTGCCTGGCCGTGCGTTCGTGCCGAGGTACCGTTCTTCTCGCTGGGTTGCGAAGACGAGGACATTGTCCGCTACGGTGCATATGCCGAGGGCGCCATCGATGCACTGGCCACCGACCCGGTCGATCCGTCGTGCGCACTGGTCATCGACTACAAGACGGGTGGCACGCCGGACGAGACGCCGGAGCAGCTGCTCGAGAAACACGCCTTGCAGGCGCGCGTTTACGCCGACGTTCTGCACAAGGCGGGCTTTGGGGCCGTGACCGTCAAGTTCGTTCGCGTGGAGCAGGCGAATCCAACCATCTTCGTCGAACCCGCCGAGCCTCAGGTGGTCACCTACAACCTCTAGTCCTCAGATAACTTGCGGTGGAATACGGACTGTTTTGGCCAAAAAAGCCGCCAAACAGTCCGCATTTCACCGCAACTGCAAGAGGAGCCGTGTGGGTTTGGGCTAGGTTCGGGTGCCGTCCGCGCTGTGCGGTAGAATCGTAACCCTAAGATCACGAACCCGCATCGGAGCTCATCATATGGCATTCGTCCATCTGCACAATCACACTGTTTTCTCCATGCTCGACGGCGCAACCCGTATCCAGGATATGGTCAACCGTGCCGTTGAGCTTGGCATGCCCGCCGTGGCCATTACCGATCACGGTTACATGTACGGCGTACCCGACCTGGCGCTGGCCTGCGACGCCGTCAATCACAACACGCCCGAGTACAAAACCTGGAGCCACGACAAGGCCTTCTTGGAAAAGGACCGCCGCGACGAGCTGGTGGAGCCCGATCCCGAGGAAAACCCGCGCGAGCATGCCCAGTATGTGAAGGACATGGCCATGTGGGACGAGAAGGGCAACATCGACGAGCTCAAGCCGCCCCTGGTCATCAAGCCCATCTTCGGCTGCGAGGTCTACTTTACGCCGGACGAGACCCTTGCCCGCGACCACAAGCCCGAGCTCTATCATATGATCCTCCTGGCCAAAGACCAGGAAGGCTACGTCAACCTGATGCAGACGGTCTCCGAGGCCGCCGTGCAGGGCTTTTACTACAAGCCCCGTGTGACGCTCGACAACCTGCGCCGCCATGCCAAGGGCATGATCTGCACGAGCGCCTGCATCGCGGGCATCATCCCCAAATACATCGACCGCGGTGACATGGAGGGCGCCATCAAGTGGGCTGAGACCTTCCGCGACACCTTCGATCCCGGCGACTTTTATATCGAGATCCAGGAACACGGCATCACCACCGACAACGGCCTCACCGACGAGCAGATGGACCGCACGCTCATCGACGTCGCCAAGCAGGTGGGCGTCAAGGTCATCGCCACCAACGACTTCCACTACCTGCGCCGCGAGGACGCGCCCGTGCAGGACGTCATCATGTGCATCGGCATGAACGCCAAGGTCGACGACCCCAACCGCATGCGCATGACCGGCTCGGAGTTTTACATGAAGACCGAGGAGGAGATGCGGGCGATGTTCCCGTATTGCCCCGAGGCCTGCGACAACACGCTCGAGATCGCCGACAAGTGCTACGTTGAGCTGGACTGGGACTCCATCATCCTGCCGCGCTTCCCGTTGCTCGACCCCGGCGAGACGCACGAGAGCCAGTTCCGCCGCGAGTGCGAGAAGGGCCTGCGCCAGCACTATGGCGACGATTGGGCCACGCGCGAGATCGGTGGCGTCAACATCAAAGAGCGCTTTGAGTACGAATACAAGGTCATCTGCGACAAGGGCTTTGCCGCCTACTTTTTGATTGTTGCCGAGTACGTGCAATGGGCCAAGGACAACGGCATCGGCGTCGGCCCCGGCCGTGGCTCGGCCGCCGGCGCTATCGTCGCCTACGCCATGAACATCACCGCGTTCGACCCGCTCGAGAACGGCCTGATGTTCGAGAGGTTCCTGTCCCCGCAGCGCACCGAGATGCCCGATATCGATATGGACTTCGACGATGAGCGGCGCCTCGAGGTCGTGGAGCACGTTCGCCAGCTCTACGGCCCCGAGAAGGTCACCCACGTCATCACCTACTCGACCATTAAGGCCAAGCAGGCCATCAACGACGCCGCGCGCGTGCTGGACTATCCGGTCTACATGGGCCAGCGCCTGTCCAAGATGGTCTCGAGCGACCCCAAGGTCAAGCTCAAGCAGGTGCTCGAAAAGCAACCCGGCAAAGAGGATCTGTTTAACCCCGACTTTGCCGAGGCCTATAAAAAGGACGACGACGCCCGCCGCATCATCGACACGGCGCTCTCGATCGAGGGTCTCACCCGTGGCGAGGGTGTGCACGCGTGCGCCGTTCTGATCTGCCGCGACCCCGTCAACGAGCACGTGCCCACCAAGCTCGACACCAAGGGCGGCGTCGAGATTACCCAGTACGAGGGCCATACCGTCGCCGACATGGGCCTGCTCAAGATGGACTTCCTGGGCCTGCGCACGCTGACGGTTATCTCCAAGGCCAAGGCAAACATCAAGAAGAACTTCGGCATCGACATCAAAGAGGAAGAGATTCCCTTTGACGATCCCGAGATCTTTAAGCTCATGGGCTCCGGTCACACCGCCGGCGTCTTCCAGGTCGAGTCCGCCGGCATGACGGCCACGATCAAGAACATGAAGCCCACCGAGTACAAGCACGTCGTGGCATTGATCGCTCTGTACCGCCCGGGCCCGTTGGGCGCCGGCATGGTTTCGTCCTACATCAACCGTATGAACGGCAAGGAGCCGGCCGTCTCCTACGATGACCGTCTGGACGACATCCTGGGCGAAACCTACGGCACCATGGTCTACCAGGAGCAGGTTATGCTCATCTCCGTCGAGATGTGCGGCTTCTCCAAGGGCGAATCGGACTCGCGTATCCGTAAGCCCGTGGCTAAGAAAAAGATTAAGCTGCTCACGTCGACGGTGCTCCACTGGGAGGATGGCTCGGACGAGACCACCTACGACCACTGGATGAACGGTGCTATCAAGAACAACTACACGCGCGAGGTCGCCCAGAAGATTTGGGACGATGTTCTCGAGTTCGCGTCTTACGCCTTTAACAAGTCGCACTCCGCCGGCTACGCCATCCTGGTTATGCAGACGGCGTGGCTCAAGGCGCACTATCCGCACGAGTACATGGCGGCCGTTCTGACGTCCTACACGGGCAAGACCGACAAGATCGTTCATTACGTCTCGGCGTGCCGCCACGACGGCATCCCCGTGCTGTCGCCAGATGTCAACGAGTCCGGTACCGAGTTCACGGCTACCAAGGAGGGCGTGCGCTTTGGTCTGGCCGGCATCCGCGGCGTGGGCACTGGCGTGGCGCAGGCGATTATCGCCGAGCGCGAGGCGGGCGGCCCGTTTAAGACGCTGCACGACTTTGTCGAGCGCGTGGACTCGAGCCAGGCCAACCGTCGCGTGATCGAATCGCTCATCAAGGCAGGCGCCTTCGACTCCACGGGGTATCCGCGTCGCCAGATGATGCACTTTGTGGATAAGAACAACCCCGAGAACATCATCGATGCCGCCGTGAAGCGCCAAAAGGATCGCGCGAGCGGCCAGACGTCGTTCTTCGATATGTTCGGCGACGTTGAGGGCTCGGGCTTTGAGGTGAGCGTGCCCGATCCGGACGGCCAGGAGTGGGACCGCCACCTTAAGCTGAGCCAGGAGAAGGAGGTTCTGGGCATCTATGTCTCGGACCACCCGCTGCGCCCGTTTGAGTATGCGCTAGCCAAGGCGCGCGACTTCTCGTTCTCGCAGATCGACACCGGTTACGAGGTGCAAAACCCTACGGGCGGTACTATCAACCAGGAGATTCCCGAGGGCAAGGCGCTGTGGTGGGCCGGTATGGTCTCGAGCGTGTCCAAGCGCGTGACCAAAAACGGCGACCCCATGGGCATCGTGCAGCTCGAGGACATGGAAGGTGAGGCCACGGTCGTGGTGTTCCCCAAGACCTACAAGGAGGCCGAGGGGTACCTGTACGGCGAGGTCGATCCCGAGACCGGCGCGCAGCTGTCCGATGCGTTTGTGCGCATTAAGGGCAAGCTTGAGCGCTCGGACCGCGGCGATCAGATCATCGCGCAGGAGATCGTGCCACTGGAGCTTAATGAGGAGAACAACAAGCCCAAGGTGTTTGAGGTCATGGTGCCCAACAGCCGCTTTAGCCAGGGCAATATGGCGCGTCTTGCCACGGTGCTTACCGCCAACCCGGGCGGCGACCGCGTGGAGATCTTTATCGAGCAGGTGGACGGGCGTGTGCTGCGTGCCGAGGTGCCGGCCAAGGTCAACGCGCGTTCGATTCCGCTGCTGGCCGAGGCCAAGGCCATTGTGGGTAACCAGGGTCGCGTGACGGTGATCTAAGCTACCCCGGGTGAGATTGGAGGAAGTGATGGCGCAGGGGACGTTTGTGCAGGCGCTTCGCAAAGAGGCGGCGTTGAGCGGCACCTTTATGAAGGGGCGTTCGCTCATGCTCAACGGCGCCGTGCTGTCGATCGAGGACAGCGGCTCGCGCTTCTCCAAAAACGTGACGGTCGAGGGCTCGGTGCGCGGTTCGCGTGGCGACCTGTACAAGACGCACGTGGCGCTCGACATGGACGAGCACGAGGTGATCGACTACGACTGCGATTGCCCCGCCGCCTATCGTTACCCCGGTATGTGCAAGCACGCTATTGCCACGGCTCTGGCGTATTTGGATGCCAGCGGCGCCGAGCCCGTCGAAGGTTTGCGCACGCCGGTTCGCACGTTTACGGCGCAGTCGAAACAGCCCGCGCGCACCGCACCCAAAGCGCCGGCCGTCAACCCCAACTTTCCCTTTCCGGCGCCCGTCCCCACGAGCCCGAGCCTTGTGGCGGCGCTCTCCGATCTTTCGGACGCGCGCATGGATGAGCTGGCGAGCATGCGCCGCAAGCTTGCCGGTGCCGTTGATCCCGACGCCCCCAAAGCGGCATTGGAGCCCTCGTTGGTGCCGTACTACAATCCGCTGTTCGCTGACCGCTTTAGCTGGGCGCTCGAGTTCCGCATTCGCTGTGGATCGGTCTCCTACGTGGTCAAGGACATCGACGGCATGGCCGATGCCTACGTGCGCGGCGGCACGTTCTCCTATGGCAAGAAGCTCACGTTTGTCCATTCACCTGAGGCCTTTGACGAAACATCGGCAAAGCTGCTCAACCTTGTTGTGACGACAGTTGCCTATCTCGATGACATCACAAGCTCGCGTTCGGCGTCGTACGACTTTGCCCGCAGCGGTTTTGTTGCCGAGCGTCAGTTGCCGCTGTCCGAGCATAGCATCGTATATGTGCTGGACCTGCTGCGCGGCCAGACCATCTCCTTTGAGCCCGCCTGGTCGCGGGGGATGACGACGCATCGCACCTACGACGTGGCGGTTGAGCTGTCTCCGCAAGGGGAGGACGAGGCATCCGCTAAGCGCCCACCGCTGCTTGCCGCCAAAATCGCGCCGGCGGCTGGTGGTAGCTATGACCTGCGCCTGCCCGCCGATATGTACTGCTTTGCGTCGGGCGATGCCGCCTACTTGTTTGACACGCGCCGCGCGCGCCGTACCGACGCTGCATTTGCTCAGCATGCCGCACCTTTTTTGTCGCGCTTGCTGCCGTGCCGCACGCCCGCCCATATTGCCGCCGAGCAGGTGGGTGAGTTCTGCCGTATGGCGCTGCCCATTTTGCGCGACTACACCGACCTCACCGCGCCCGCCGCGCTCGATACCGTGGCACCCGAGCCGAGCTTTGCTATGGCGATCGGTGTCGACGATGGGCTCGTGACCTGCAAAATTACGGTTACCTACGGCGATTGGTCGGCGGATCTCTTTAGCCTGGGCGCTCCGGGCAGCCCCTTCGAAGAGCAGCGCCCCGGTGTGCCGCCCCGCGACGAGGTGGCGGAGTTTCGCGTTATGGATACGGCGGCCCTGTACTTCGATTTCTACGAGGGCGGTCTGGCGTTTGAGGAGCGCGATGACGCCCGCTTGTTCTGCCTGCTGACCGAGGGCCTGTCCGCCCTGTCCGAACTGGGTGAGGTCATGCTCAGCGACCGTCTGCGCCAGATCTCGGTCCGCCCCGCGCCCAAGCTCTCGGTTCGTGCGACCGTTAAGAGCAATCTGCTCGATGTCGAGCTGGGCGCGAGCGGGCTTTCGGCCGCGGACCTTGCCGTCTATCTCGATTCGTACAAGCGCCATCAAACGTTTGCGCGCCTTACGTCCGGCGACATCATTCGCCTGGACGAGGGGGCGCGCGCCGCGTTTGGCCTTGCCGAGGACCTGGGTGTCGATGCCGTCGACCTGCTCGACGGCGTGTCGCTTCCCGCGTCGAGCACCCTGTTCGTCGACAGCATGCTCGCACGCACGCCGGCGCTCGAGGCCGATCGCGACGCTGCGTTCCGCCGTACCGTCGAGCGCCTGGACACGCTCGGCAAGATGGACTTTACGGTGCCGGCATCGCTCAAGGCAACGATGCGCGGCTACCAGGTCGACGGATACCAGTGGCTCGGCTCGCTCGAACACCTGGGCCTTGGCGGCATCTTGGCCGACGACATGGGCCTGGGCAAAACGCTCCAGATGATTGCGCATATTCTGGCGCGCGTGGAGGCGGGGGACACCAAGCCCACGCTCGTGGTATGCCCGGCCTCACTCGTGTACAACTGGACTGCCGAGCTGGAGCGCTTTGCCCCGTCGCTCGATGTGTGCGCCATTGTGGGCGCCAAGGCTCAACGCCGCGTGCAGATCGCCGGCGTGGCCGAGCATAGCGTGGTCGTGACGTCGTATGACCTTATGCGGCGCGATATCGACGAGTACGTCGAGCAGGATTTTGCCCGCGTGGTGCTCGATGAGGCACAGTACATTAAAAATCCGCTCACGCAGGTGGCGCGCGCCGCCAAGCGCCTGCCTGCCGGCGTGCGCTTTGCCCTGACGGGCACGCCCATCGAAAACCGCCTGTCCGAGCTCTGGAGCATCTTCGACTTTTTGATGCCGGGCCTTTTGGGGACGCGCGAGTCGTTTGCCAAGCGCTTTGAGAGCCCCGTCGAGCATGCCGAGGGCGATAGCGCCGCTCGCCTGCAGGCGCTCGTGTCGCCGTTTGTGCTGCGCCGTGTTAAGGAAGACGTGGTGGCCGACCTGCCCGAGAAGATCGAAGACACCGTCATGGCGCAGCTTACCGGCGAGCAGCGCAAGCTCTACCTGGCCAACCAGGACCGCATCGCCCAGCAGGTGCAGCACCGCGAGGCTGGGGAGTTTAAGAAGGACAAACTCAAGGTGCTCGCCGAGCTCACCAAGCTGCGCCAGATCTGCTGCGACCCGCGTCTACACTACGAGGATTACAAGGCGGGGAGCGCCAAGCTCGATACGTGTATGGAGCTCGTGCACGGCGCACTCGACGGCGGGCATCGCATCCTGTTGTTCAGCCAGTTCACGGGTATGCTCGATATCATCGGTAAGCGCTTGGCCAGGGAGGACATCGCCTTCCTTAAGCTCACGGGCGCTTCGTCTAAGGAGAGCCGCGCCAAGATGGTCGCGCAGTTCCAAGCGGGCGAGGTTCCGGTCTTTTTGATTTCGCTCAAGGCGGGCGGCGTGGGCCTTAACCTGACGGCGGCCGACGTGGTCATCCACTACGACCCGTGGTGGAACGTGGCAGCGCAGGACCAGGCGACCGACCGCGCGCACCGTATTGGCCAGCAACATACCGTGACCGTGTACAAGCTCATCGCCAAGGACACGATCGAGGAGCGCATTATGCAGATGCAGGAGTCCAAGCGCGACCTGGTCAACAGCGTGCTCGGCGGCGACGGCATCTCGTCGGCGCTGTTTACCCGCGAAGATGTTCTGGCGCTGCTGGGCGGCGACGGGCGCTAACCCGCTCGGGTGGGGCCGCCAGGGCGGATAGCGCACGCTGCCCCATCGTCCCCGCCCGTTATGTGTTCATTTGCAATGCCGTGGATGGTTTGTCTGCCTTTGGGCATAAGAACCATCAAGAACATTGGCACGTCAGCAAAGGAGAACATCATGGCGAAATTCTTTAAGGACCCCGACGGTAAGCTCATTGCCGCCCTTGGCAACGACGTTGCAACCCCTGCCGGTTGCACGGAACTGACCGCAAACACTGAGGACGCGGCGCACGAGAAGCACGTGCCTGTTGTCGAGACCGAGCGCGACGGTCACGTGATTCGCGCACGCGTTGGCTCGGTCGAGCACCCCAGCCTGCCCGAGCACTATATTGAGTGGATCGCCCTTGAGGCCGAGGGCCGCTTAGAGGTCCATTACCTTGAGCCCGGCATGAAGCCCGCGACGTTTTTTGCCGGCGGTTCCAAGACCGGTACCGTCTATGCCTACTGCAACCTGCACGGGCTGTGGTCCGCGACGTTCTAGGAGCGCGCCCCCGCTCGGGGTATCATAGCTAGCATATGCACATGCGAGCGCCGACTGCATCATGCGGCCGGCGCTTTTACTACGATTTCGATGGTTTACGACGGAAAGGGCTGAGCCATGAAGCTCGCGCTTGCACAGATCGATATGCGCCTGGGTGATATTGAGGGCATTTGCGGCCGCATCGAGGACCAGGCTCGTCTGGCCCACGAGCGCGGGGCGCGCGTGCTGTGCGTTCCGGCTCCGCTCTTTATGGGCGCCATGCCCGGTGGCCTGGTGGGCGCTGCCGACTTTGAGCACGACATGCTTGCCGGCTTGACTGGTGTCGCCGAGCGCATCCAGGAGCTTGACATGATCTGCATCGTGCCCGCGGCGGTTTCGTTTGAGGGTCAGCCGCTGCTCGACTACATGATGCTCAAGGACGGTCATGTGGTGCCGGCGCGTTCGAGCATTGCCCTGCAGCGTGGCGAGAACAACGACACGCGTTGGGCGCCGCCGGTGTTCGACGTGGACGGCGTGCGCATCGCCGTGATTTTTGACTTGGACCGCGAACTCGAGATGTTGCCGACCGGTGTTGACCTCATTGCGTATTTCCAATTCAATGCGTTTGACATGACCGACCGCGAGACTGTCGCTATTGCCGCCGTTCGCAGCGGCGCCTACCGCAAGATCGCATCCAAGCGCAGCGTGTGGTTTGCCTGCATGGCGCCGGTCGGTGCCTATGACGAGTCGGTGTATACCGGCGGTTCGTTTGTGCTCGACGACTGCGGTCGCGTGGTGGCCCAAGCGCCGTGTTTTGAGGAGAGCCTGCTGGTTCAGGAGATTCAGCGCGGCGTGATGCTCGATGCCCTGGAAGATCACGAACTGCCCGAGTTCCGTTCCGAGGAGTGGCTGTGGCAGGCGCTGGTGCTCGCCGTGCGCGACAACGCCCGGGCCCACGGTGCGTCGCGCGCCGTGGTGGCACTCGAGGGCGACTTGCCGTCGTCCCTGCTGGCGGCGCTGGCCGTCGACGCTCTGGGCCCGCGTAATGTGATTGGCCTGGTGCTGGGGCGCAACCGTATCTTTACGCCGGCGCAGGAAGAGGCCGAGGCCGCTCGCTGTGCCGCCGTTCGCGCCATTGCCGAGCGCCTGCATATTCGCACGGTTGAGCGCGATGCGCCGGATGCCGCGCGCGTGCTCGACCGCGATGTGTCGGCGGGCGACGCCGAGCGCCTGCGCTCTCGCACGCTGGGCCTCATGCTGGAGGACACGGCGCTCGAGTTGGGTGCGATGGCGCTGAGCCCGCTGTCCAAAACCGAGTACGCGCTGGCGGCGCCGGCGCTTTGCGGCGGCTACCAGGGCGACTTTGCGCCCTTTGGCGATGTGTACCTGTCGACGCTTGAGTTTGTGGCGCGTGTGCGCAACCGCACGTCTGCTGTGGTGCCCCAAGAGCTCGTGACGCTCAACGCGGTGGAAGATTGTATGGAGCGCGTGCTGGCGCAGGCGCTCTCGACGCTCGACGGTCCGGTCGATATGCTCGACCGCGCGGCACAGCTGCTCGGCGGGCTTGAGCCGGGTGAGGTCGATGGCGCGCTCGAGGCACACGTGGACCGCAATCGATCTTTCGACGACATCCCGATGACCGCCGGCAAGCCTGAGGCTTGCTCGCTGCTGTTGATGCTCGTGCGCCAAGGTGAGGCTGCTCGTCACATGCTGCCGACGGTGCCGATCGTCTCGGCCCGTTCGTTTGCCGAGCGCGCCTGGCCGTACATGCTTGCGTGGTCCGATCTGGGGCTCAACGGCAAGGAGCGCATGACGGTTGATTCGCTGGCACGCGCCGAGGTGCGGCGCTTTGCCGACGACGATACGAGTGACCGTATGCGCGGCGAGATGATGGGCATATTGGGCGAGCTGTTGGGTATTTCGCCCGAGCAGATGGAAGAGCTGCGCTCCGAGGACGGTCAGCGTCGTTTGCATGAGGGCATGAAAAAGTTCGAGGGCGAGGTCCAGGACGCCATCGACAGGATGATGGGCGGCCAGGGCGGACCGCAGGGTGGGCCCCAGGGTGGTCCGATGCCGCATCCGCCGGTTGACCCCCGACAGTTCCCGTTCTTTAGCCAGAACTAGGGCAGACGGAAACATTGCGGGAGGGATTCTCTCGCACACATTGCTTCTGCCGAATCTATCTTGCATCAAGCACCTTGGCCCCATTGTGTTATTCTAGAACAGACGTTCGTGAATAGTGCGCGGGGCGTTGCCTTGCGCTGTACTGGTGACGAGGGGAGGTTGGCTTGGTTATCTTGGGTATCGACCCTGGTTTGGCCCATACGGGTTGGGGGATTATCGAGGAGCGACGTGGCGAGGTCCGCTGCCGTGCCTACGGTTGTATCGAGACCAGCGCGGGCAGTCCGCTCGCGGTGCGCCTGTCGCATATCGCCCGTGACCTCAAGGGCGTCGTGGAGCGTTATCGACCCGATACCGCTGCTATCGAGAGCATCTACTTTGGCGCTAACGTTCGCTCGGCCATCCCAACGGCGCATGCCCGTGGTGCCGCGCTCGTGGCGCTTTCGGAGTGCGCGCTCGAGATTGGCGAATACACGCCCATGCAGATCAAACAGGCCGTGGTGGGCACGGGTGCCGCAGATAAGCGGCAGGTTGCCTACATGGTGCGCACGCTCACGCAGCTCGATCACGACCCGCATCCAGACCACGCCGCCGATGCCCTGGCCTGCGCCATCTGTCACGTTAACCTAAGCCGCACCCGGGCGCTTACCGGCGGCGAGTTCTATCAACAGAGAGGAACCGGATACTGATGATCTCCCAGCTCCATGGAACGCTTATCGAGGCCACGATGAGCTCGGCCGTCGTCGATGTGTCGGGCGTGGGCTTTGAGCTCGGTATTTCGGGCAGCACTGCCGCCACGCTGCCTACGCCCGGCGGCGAGGTTCGCCTCTATACCCGCATGCAGGTACGCGAGGACGCCATGACGCTCTTTGGCTTTGCCTCCAAGGACGAGCGCACGATGTTCGATCGGCTCGTTTCCGTCTCGGGCGTCGGTCCGCGCCTGGCGCTTGCCGTGCTTTCCACCTATACCGTGGGACAACTGTATTCCCTGGTGATGGCCGAGGACGACAAGGGCATGGCCAAGGTGCCCGGTGTGGGCAAAAAGACTGCCCAGCGCCTCATCCTGGAGCTCAAGAGTACCTTTGCCAAGGACAAGGGCTTTGTTCCGGTCGACGTAATTCCCGGTCAGGTTGCGATGCCGGTCCCCGCCGCCGCTTCCTCGGCCATCGATGACGCCCGTGCGGCGCTTCTCTCCATGGGCTTTAGCCCGCAGGAGACCGAGGCTGCCCTGAGCGGGTATGATGGGCAGGACATGCGTGTCGAGGATCTGCTCGGCGCGGCGCTTAAGCGACTCGGAATGGATGCGTGATGTGGGAAGCCGATGACTCTCAGGACCTGTGGGCGACGCCCGGCAACTCGCCGGCGGCATCCATGGCGCACGGTGAGCGCATGGTGGGCTCGGAGCTGACGCCCGAAGACCTCGATGTCGACCGTACCCTGCGTCCCCAGCGCCTGGACGACTACTGCGGTCAGGAGCATATCAAGCAGAGCCTTCGCGTGCTCATCGAGGCGGCGCAGAGCCGTGGCGAGACGCTCGACCACGTGATCTTCTCGGGTCCTCCGGGTCTGGGCAAGACCACGCTGGCCACCGTTATCGCCAACGAGCTGGGCGCTCAGATCAAGACGACGAGCGGCCCGGCCATCGCGCGTACCGGCGACCTGGCGGCTATCCTTACCAACTTGCAGCCGGGTGACGTGCTGTTTATCGATGAGATTCACCGTCTTAACCGTTCGGTCGAGGAAGTCCTGTATCCCGCTATGGAGGACTTTGCGCTCGATATCGTGATCGGTAAAGGTCCGGCCGCACGTTCGATTCGCCTGGATATCCCCAAGTTTACGCTGGTGGCGGCAACGACCCGCTCGGGTATGTTGACTGGCCCGCTTCGCGACCGCTTTGGCATTTCGTATCGCCTGGATTACTACACCGTTGAGGAGCTCGCCGAGATCGTGACGCGCTCGGCGACCATCCTGGGCGTGACAATAGACCATCCGAGCGCGCTCGAGATCGGCTCGCGCTCGCGTGGCACGCCGCGCTTGGCCAACCGTCTGCTCAAGCGTGTGCGCGACTATGCGCAGGTGCGCGGCAACGGTCCTATTGAGCTCGATATCTGCCGTCAGGCGCTCGAGTTCTTCGAGATCGACGAGCTTGGTCTGGACTGGATGGACATTCGCATCTTGGAGACGCTTGCCAAGACGTTCTCCGGCCGTGCCGTGGGCCTGACGACCCTTGCCAGCGCGGTGGGCGAGGACCCGGGTACGCTCGAGGATGTCTATGAGCCCTATCTGCTGCAGTGCGGCTTGATGATCCGCACACCCCAGGGCCGTCAGGCAACCTTGCGCACCTTTGAACACTTGGGCATCGAGCCAGCCGTTTAGAGGCGGGTTTGTTTTGGCTGGTCTGTAGGCTATCGCTGAGCATTGGATAAACATATCGCCATTCATCGGTTACGGGTGTTTTACTATTGCGCGCCCGTGCTATGCTGAATTGGTCTTTTTCTCATCCGGTAACGAAAGGACCGCCCATGCCTACTGACATCGAAATCGCACGTTCCGTCACGCCGCTGCCCATTACCGAGGTGGCTAAGAACGCCGGCGTCGACGTAAAGCACCTGATTCCGTACGGCTTCGACAAGGCTAAGGTTGACTATTCACTGCTCAACGAGCCGACCGATCACCAGGCCAAGCTCGTCCTCGTGACCGCCATCAACCCCACGCCCGCCGGCGAGGGCAAGACCACCACGACCATCGGCCTGGCCGACGGCCTGCGCCGTCGCGGCGTCAAGAGCGCCGTGGCCCTGCGCGAGCCTTCGCTCGGTCCCGTCTTTGGCGTCAAGGGCGGTGCCGCCGGCGGCGGTTGGGCCCAGGTCATCCCCATGGAGGATATCAACCTGCACTTTACCGGCGACTTCCACGCTATCGGCGCCGCTAATAACCTGCTGGCCGCCATGCTCGACAACCATATTCAGCAAGGCAATCAGCTCGGTATCGACGTCAAGCGCATCACCTGGAAGCGCGTCGTCGACATGAACGACCGCCAGCTGCGCCATGTTATCGATGGCATTGGCGGCAAGGCCCAAGGCGTGCCGCGCGAGGACGGCTTCGATATCACCGTTGCCTCCGAGGTCATGGCAATCCTGTGCCTATCCACGAGCATCAACGACCTCAAGGAGCGCTTGGGCGAGATCGTCGTCGGCTACAGCTATGCCGGCGAGCCCGTCCGCGCGCGCGACCTCAAGGCCCAGGGTGCCATGGCTGCGCTGCTCAAGGACGCGCTCAAGCCCAACCTGGTGCAGACGCTCGAAGGTACGCCCGCGTTTGTCCACGGCGGTCCCTTCGCCAATATCGCCCACGGCTGCAATTCCATCATGGCCACGCGTATGGCTATGCGCTTTGGCGATGTTGCCATTACCGAGGCAGGCTTTGGCGCCGATCTGGGTGCCGAGAAGTTCCTTGACATCAAGTGCCGCATGACGGGTGTCCGCCCCAGCGCCGTCGTGATTGTCGCCACCGCCCGCGCGCTTAAGTACAACGGCGGCGTTGCCAAGGCCGACCTTAACGACGAGAACCTTGAGGCCCTCAAGGCCGGCATGCCCAACCTGCTGCGTCACGTTGACAATATCCAGAACGTCTATGGTCTTCCCTGTGTGGTCGCCATCAACCGCTTCCCGACGGACACTGAGGCCGAACTCGAGCTCATCGAGTCCGAGTGCCAGAAGCTCGGCGTTAACGTTAAGCTTTCCGAGGTCTGGGCCAAGGGCGGCGAGGGCGCGCTCGACCTGGCCGATGAGGTCATGCGCCTGATTGACCAGCCGAGCGAGCTCAAGTTTGCCTACGAGGACGGTGCCGATGTTGCCGATGCCCTCGAGGCCGTTGCTACCAAGGTCTACCGCGCCGATGGCGTTGACTTTACCCCGGCTGCCAAGCGTCAGCTCGCCGAGCTGCGCGAGAACGGCTTTGGCAACCTGCCGGTGTGCGTCGCCAAGACGCAGTACAGCTTTAGCGACAACGCCAAGGCCCTGGGCGCTCCCGAGAACTTCCGCATCACCGTGCGCGAGCTCAAGGTTTCTGCTGGTGCCCACTTTGTGGTCGCGCTGACCGGCAGCGTTCTGACCATGCCGGGCCTGCCCAAGGTCCCCGCGGCCGAGAACATCGACGTCGACAACGACGGCAACATCACCGGCCTGTTCTAAGCCTGCTGCTCATAGCCGCTTGCCCGCCCCGCCGCGCCTACCAAGGCCCGGCGGGGCTTTTTGACCCATAGGCACGCGCATGTCTTGTAGATACCGGCGGGCTTTGCCCATCATAGGCTTTTGCGCGGGTAGAATGCATGGATAACTTGATGCTTGCAGGCGACGGAAAGGAAACGTTGCATGGACCAGGACAAGACGACCGTGATGGGCGGATATGGCTCCGCACAGGCTGGCGGCAGCGCCGATGCGACCCGCATTGTGTCGAACCCCGGCAATGCTGCTCCCGATGCGACGCGGGCGTCCGCCGAACCCACGCGGGTTATGGGCTATGGCGATACACCACGGGATCCGTTTGATTATGCACCGCAGGACCCATATGGCAACGCGACGCCGGACCCGTATGGCAATGCGGCGACAGATGCTTATAACAACCTGCCGCAAAATCCCATCCCGCAACCTCAGCAGACGACGTATATGCCGCGCGCGGCACAGACCCAGCCTCGTTATGAGTCGCGCGATTCGTATGCGCGCCAGCCTTATCGCGAGTATCCCAAATCGATTCCGCAGTACGGTGAGGACGAGGAAGAGGCGCCGTCGCGTTCGTCGAGCGTGATCAAGAAGATCCTCATCGTGCTGGCGATTTTCTTTGCTATCTCGATTGTGTTCGCCATTGTGTCGGGCATGCTCAACAAACGAGGGAGTTCAACGGCCGATACCACTGCCGAGCAAACCGAGTCCGCCTCGTCTAGTACCGTCGATCTGAGCGATATCCCGGGGCAGTACTGGTCCAACGCCAAAAAGCTCCTCAAGTCGCGCGGCGCCGATCTTTCGAATGCCGTGATTTTGACCGACGACGGCTCGACGCCTGTTGTCGATGCCAACTGGGTTGTTACTTCTGCCTACTATAACGACAACAGTAACCTCGAAATTCAACTCACGCACAAGAACAGCTCGGGCAACTCGTCCGACGCCCAAAGCGGCACCGACAATTCGAGCTCCAACACGCTGGAGGACCTGAGCAACAAGGCCCAGGAGCTTGGAGACAAGGCGCAAGAGCTGGGCGATACGGCTCAGAACCTCGGCGATACCGCGCAGAACCTGGGCGATATGGCTACCAATGCTTGGGACGCGCTGCAAAACGGCATTTCGGGCGCACAGGGAAACTAGCGGCCGAGCGGAGCGGGGCTACAGCTGCTCGGCCGGACGCTCGGGCGAGCTAAAGCCCGAATCGAACGTGACGACGCACGAGACGTCGGGCCGGCGCTCATGCACGATGCGCGTGACGAGCTCCAGCAGCTCCTCGTCGGATATGTCAAAGCCGTCGGGACGCACCAGGTCAAACGAAACGAACCCGTCGTGCTCGTGCAGGTCGTGGATGGAGAGCGCGGGATCGATCTGCATGACGCCGCGCTTGACCCAGCCGCGCAGGTCGTCGCCGGTTGTCGCGATGGGGTCGCAGTGCAGCGTGATCCCAATGCCCATCTGGCGCTTGATGTCGTGCTCGATGGTGTCCAGGATCTCGTGGTGCTCAAACGCGTCGCCCTCGCCGGGCATCTCCACGTGGGCGCTGGCAAACTGACGACCGGGGCCGTAGTCGTGCACCATCAGGTCGTGTGTGCCCAAGACCTGCGGATAGGACATGATCTTGTCGCGGATTGCCTGGACGAGCTTGGGGTCGGGCGCTTGCCCCAGCAACGGGCTGATGGCGTTGCGCACTAGGCCCATGCCGCTGATGCAGATGAAGATGCCCACACCCAGGCCTGCCCAGCCATCGAGGTCAAAGCCGGTCGTCTGCGAAATAAGCGCCGCCACCAAGACCGAGCCCGAGGTGATGACGTCGTTTTTGGAGTCCTGTGCTGTGGCGATGAGCGTCTCCGAGTCGATGCGATCGCCCAGCGTGCGGTTGAACGCTGCCATCCAGAGCTTAACGAGCATGGACAAGACGAGGGCGGCTAAGGAGAGCACCGAATATGCAGTGGGGGAAGGCTTGATGATCTTAGTGACCGACTCGAGGATCAGATTGATGCCGACGGCGCAAACCAGGACGGCGACGAACAGGCCGGCTAGGTACTCATAGCGACCGTGGCCATAGGGGTGGCCTTCGTCTGCCGGGCGGCTGGCAAGGCGGAACCCGAGCAGGCTCACGATGTTGCTCGAGGCATCGGAGAGGTTGTTGAAAGCGTCGGCGATGAGGGAGACGGAGCCGGCGAGCAGGCCCGCGATGCCCTTGGCCAGGCACAGGGTGATGTTGAGGCCAATGCAGACGAGGCTTGCGGAAAAGCCCGCGTTGGTGCGGCAAGATGCATCGACCGGCTCGCTCTCGCTGCCGGGAACAAGCGTATGTACCAGCCGATTTACAAATAGCATAGCGGTCGTCCTCACAATCATGTTTAAGGGGATAGTGTAGCTCGCGCGGGGGCGCCGTGCACCGATGCTCAGAAAATGCAGCAATAGTCTGCCGGTGCTAACGAGCGAGCCTTCTCGTCTGCCTGGGTGGTCCATTTTGGGCCACATGGGTATGGGCATGTGCCTGCTTGCTCGACATACTTAATGTCGACAGCCCTTGTGCAAAGGAGGACGTTTCCATGGACGAGATGTTTGCCATTAAATGTCAAAACTGCGGCGGCCCTATGTACTCGCACCAGGCTAAGCGCAGCTTTGAGTGCGCCTATTGCGGCACGGTCGTTCCGTGGCAGGCGGACGTCGGAGAGCCCAAGAGCGCCCTGGGCATTCGCCATACGCCGCTGACGGTGGTGGATGGACTGCTCAAGCTCACGCATGTGTCGCAACTCGAGCGCCCGGAGGACCCGGACTGGTATTTCTTCAATTCGCACTGGCGCAATCAGTCGGTCCTGGAACATCTGCTGTGGGAGGATCGCGGCACGGCGCAGGAGTTCCAAGAGGCCACGCATGTGAGTATTCCTTGCCCCTTCTGTGGTGCGTCCTTTGAGGGCGAGTCGACCCAGCGCGTGTTTGAGTGCCCGTCCTGCGGCAACAAGATCGGCATTGCCGACCTGCTCAAGCCGGGGACGTTTAGCAAGCGTCTGACCATGGGCGTGGGTGCGGAGTATGTGCCGGATCAGGGTATTCCCTGCGAAATCTCGCCGCAGCAGGCACGTGCCAACGCGCTGCAGCTGGTGCGCCAGTACCCGGATGCCTTTGCCGGGCACGACGTGGAAGATGCGATCCAAAACGACATGATGCTCTTCTATTTCCCCATGGCGCTGGCGGACCTGCGCATGATGGCAAGCTTCCCGGGCAAGGGCCTGAGCAAGGAAACCCTGGTGTACTACGAGGTGCTCGACTGGGCATACCCCAGGGCAAACTACCTGGACGTTCGCCTCATGGGCATTTTGGAGCCGTGGGACTTTGCCAAGGTCGGTCCGTTCGATCCCGCCATGCAGGAAGGCGACTTCCGCGTCGTCTCCGTCGATGCATCTACCAAGGACCAGGTGGTCATTGATAAGTTGGCGCTCGACGTTGCGGGCAACGATGCCGAGGCCGTACTGGGGCTCAATAAAAAGAGCATCCGAACCTGGGCGCGCAAGGCCCGCAAGCATAAGGATGGCCTGGTGATGGTGCCGGTCTACTTTGTCGATCGTCCGGCGACGGACAGCCGCGATGGCGAGCAGGTGCGCATTGCCGTAAACGGACAGACGGGCCGCGCGGCCGCGGCGGTGTTTAGCGACAAGCGCGAAACGCATATCGTGGCACCGCTCAACCCGAGCCTGCATCTGTCCGGTGAGAGCACCGTGCATGCCACGCCCATCGAGGTCAAATACGTTAAGTCGCCGTTTCTGTACCAGATCGTGCGCCGTGGAGGCGGCGAGCAACCGCGCCAGGTTGCAGCGGTTGCCGAGGGTTCCTACCGAGAGGAGAAGCCCAAACGCAAGGGCTTGTTCGCTGCGATCTTTGGGAAGTAGGGAAGCGCAGCATGGGACGGCTCGCAGGCATGCGGGCTGCCGTCCGGTAGTTTGGCAGGGGGTAGATGTAAATAAACGGTGGAGCGGCTGCAAAAGAGCCGCCTCGCTGGGCAAAATCAGGTTGTGCCGCGGAACCCGCTCCTCAGTTAGTCACACTTCGGAAGCGCGGGCAACGCAGACGCAAGTGTCTTAAGGGCCGGCTGCAACCGGCCCTTTTCTGTGGCAGCCAATGGGCCCACATCAGACGAAGGTCGCGTTTTTGCCTGTCAGGTCACGCTCGCTAGCCACGGCTAGAATGTCGTTGCCGGCGTCCATGACCGGTATTGTTTCGTAGCGTGCGCCTCAACCGCGGGTGCGCCTGCGACGGCTGCGGTGGTTTCGGTCGCAACGTGCTGCTACCCTTGCGTTTCGCCATTAGTCGCTTCGTTGATGGCACGGTACTCGGCACTCAGCTCGCGCGCCAGCTCTTCCTTGCTTGGAAGATACGGCAGGTATTTGGCGGTAAACACTTGGTCGTTGTCTTCGGGCAGCGTGTACTCGACGATCGAATCGCTTTTGTCCGCGCAGAGCACGATGCCTATGGGCGGATTGTCGCCTTCGTTCATGAGCTCACGCGTGTAGTAGTTCACATACATTTGCATCTGGCCCAGGTCCTGATGCGTAAGGTCATCGGTCTTAAGGTCGATGAGCACGAAGCAGCGCATCAGATAGTTGTAAAAAACAAGGTCAATATAGAAATGGCGTCCATCAAAGGTGATGCGCTTTTGGCGCGCCTCGAAAGCGAAGCCACGGCCAAGCTCCAGCAGGAACTTCTGAAGATGCGTGATGAGCGCCTGCTCTAGATCGCTCTCGCGAAACGTAGCATCGTCCGAGAAACCTAAAAACTCCAGTACATATGGGTCGCGGATGATATCCTCGGGGCGACGAGCCGGGGCGCTCTCTTGGATTTCCTGGGTGACGGCCTCTTTGTCCTTGCTGGCAAGTAGGCGCTCGCGGAACATGGTGTTGATCTGGCGTTCGAGCTGACGCGTGCTCCAGCGAGAATCGGCGCATTCGTTCATGTACCAGGTGCGAGCTTCGGGGTCAGGAATGCGTATTAACCTGCGGTAATGTGTCCAGCTCAATTCGGGACGCAGTGAGTCCCGAATTGGAAATGCAAGATAGAACTGACGCATTTTGCGCAGCTCTCTTGCTTCAAAACTTTTACCAAAATCCTTGGTAAGTCTGATTGCGAGGGCCTTGAGCAGCGCCTCTCCATACTTGGCGCGCCCCTCTCCGCCCTGTTCATCAACAATACTCTTGCCGATCTCCCAATATGCCTCAACCATCGCAAAGTTAACGGCGGTATAGGCCTTGTCGCGAGCGGCGTTGAGAATCGAGGAGACCTGCTTGTAAAAACCTTCGGGCACGATTGCCGATTCTCCACGGTTTACCAGTTCGCCCATCACTGTCGCCCCACTTTCCTTTTGTGGAATGCGTCTTTATCGCATTTAGTTTAAAGCCTCGCGCGGACACGAATTGCTGTGCTGTCTGACATCTTCGCATGGGGTCTTGCGGTGACTAAAATGTGACCATAGAGGCAGTTTTAGCGAATCCCACGGGAGTGACGCGTATGGACAATAACACGCTGCTATTCCAGGACAAAGGTTCGGGTAGGTATAAAGACGTCAAGATCTACCCCAACCGTATTGAGGTGCTCAAGAAGGGCACTTTTGGTGGCAAGCACACCGAGATTGTCTATCTTAAGGACATTACGGGGGTCAACAGGATCAAGGGCCGCGATGTTTTTCTGCGTAACAGGCTGTTGACTGCTTGTGTTTTTAGCCTGAGCAGCCGTGCGAAGGCCCAGGAGTTTGTTAACGCGCTGAACATGGTGATGTAGCCTATGGCGGCGTTTGGGCCAAGGTAAAAATCGGGGGCACAGAACGGTGTCCTGCGCCCCCCATTGAGTCGATGTGTCTAAAAGGCCGGCTTGCCTATTCGCTACCGTCCCCAGCGTTTTCGCGGTCGTTGGCAAGCATTGCCGCGCCGGCGACCGTTGTCGCTACGGCGGCGGCAGCGAGCCCGGCGGCAATGCCGGAGCCGTCGCCCGTGTCGGCGAGTTTTCCGCCCGAGTTCTTGCCCTTGTTGCCCTTACCGTTCTTATCAGCGCTGCCTGCGTTGGAACCCGTGCCACCGTCGGTGCCGGTGCCGCCTGCACTGCTCGAGGCCGCTACGGTAAAGCTCGCGGCTCCGTCATTAGCAAGCTTGTAGTTTTGCGCCGCGTCGCCCAAAAGACCGTTCGCGCGCACCCAGTACGTTCCCGCGGTAAATGCCTCGCCCTCGGCCATTGCCGTGCCCGGAGCGCCGTCCGCGTCGTGCACAAACTCGAGCTGAGCCGTGCAGGCATCGTTTTCGAGTTTGCCCTCGAGCAGCGCCGCGACCTTTGTGCGCACATCCTCGCCGGCCTTAAGGCCTTCGAGCCCCTCAAAGTGGGGTGTCAGTGCGCGCGGATCGATATCGATGGGCACGGATCCCTGCAGCCCCGTAACGGTCTCGTTGCCCAAGGCGTCGACATCCACGTATTCGATGGTAAACGCATGGCCCGAAGCCGCCACGTTGAGTACGTTGCTGCTGTCGACAAGGCGGAGATGGCCCTCGCCAACGGTCTTGCCATCCTGGAGCGAGGCATCGCTCAGCGAGTCGCCGTACGTCATGCGCATGCGGGTCGGGAGGCAGCACGAAGCCGACTGCGTGTGCTTCGTATCGTAATTGTAATTGCGCTGGTGGATGCTCCGGGCCAGCGCCGCATCAACAAAGTCGGATGCGATGATGCCAATGTGCTTGAGGTAATCTGACTTTGTATCTTCGGTGCCGCTGGGATTGATGTACGGGCTCTTATACAGATGCTCGTTGACTACTCGTGCCGAGGTAAAAGGATTGCCTCCGTGCGACAAGCCCGTGCAGCTGGTGTAGTTGATGGACCAGCAACGCTCCAGGACTTTCTCCTTGGCCCCGTTATCGTCCTCGACATCTACCTCGTTGCGCGTGCGCCCGGTCGTTTCCTTCAGCGCATTATCGACCCAGCTGAGCTTGTCGGTTCCCGTGAGTTTGTACTTGTCCTGGGCGTATACCTTGGTGCAATAGGGCTCTTTGTCGCCTGTTTCCCCCGCGGCTTCAAAGCCCCGCGCGTCTTGGACGAGACACATAGTGGCGCTGTCGGAGTGAGCCTTGATCTTGTCATCCCATTCGGTGAGGTCGAGTCCCCACGTGTGGCCGCTTACGCTGTCGCCGTCGAGTCCAAATCGACGCAGCAGAACAATCTTTCCGCGAACCTCGCCCAGCGTGGGGACATGGCTCGACGTGTAGAACAGGTTGGGGTTATCGGCCATAACCTTGGCGAAGGCCGTCGTAACACTTTCGTCGGTAGCCTCGTCGTTGCCTCGTGATACAAGCATGATGAGCGCTTCTGTCGGGTTTTCGTTCAAAAACGTTTTGAAGTAGCCTATGACATCGGAAAGATGCATAAAGTACGCGTCTTTTTTGAGTAGGTAGAAAATCCCGTGGTCGATGCCGGGGTCATCGCCCTTTCCGAGCCGGATATCAAAATAGCGAATGCCTTCGAGCAACTGCGTGGGAATGTAATCCTGCTGGCATTTTACTTGCGAGGATTGGGGCTCAGTGTCGTTGTCCACGCTGCAGGTGCCCGAATCGTGCGTACCCGGGATGCTCAGCTCGTCGAGGAACTTGTTGTCGTCGACGTATTTCATCCAACATGGTCCGTCGACGTAGCTGCTGTACGTGATCCAGTCGAGGCTGCTAACCGTGGCATCGTTCTTTTTCATGTCGTAACCGATAAGTTCGAGCTCCCACGGAATGCTCTTACTCTTATGGCAGATCTTATTGTTGTCCTGGTCTTTGCCGTTCGATTCTATTGCCAGGTACTTAATGTCTTTTTTCTCGGTTTCTTTCTCGACCGTGCGGTCTCGGATGATGTAGGTTCCGTTTGATTGACGCTCGAACGCAAAAGCGCGGCTGGGCTTGTTGTCATACTCGCCGCCCCATACGTGGATGACCTTTCCATCTTTGTCCGAGTCGTCGTCGACCGACCAAATGCTGTAGCCCGTCTTTTTATGCTCTTCGAAATTGAGCAAGGTGCGGATGGCGTACCAGTTTGTATCGTCATTCTTGGTCGTTACGTTCTCAAGGATGAGCTTGCTGGACGTGCCGTCGTTAAACAGGTGACAGACGTTGCCGCGAACGTTGCCGTCTTGGTTGACGCTCGCGGTGCGAAAATAGCCCGCGGGGCGAAGGCGAATGACGAAATTGTGGAGGCTGTCCGACGGTGCGGGTGTGTTGTCTGCAAATGCCGCTCGCAGGGGAATGCCCGGCGCTGCGGTTTCGGGCAGGCTTGCAAGTGGTGACAACGCCGCAAGCCCTAGGCCCAGCGTAAACGCTCGGCGGCTGATGGCATGGTGTTCGGTCATAACTTCTCCATTCGCAGAGTGCGGTTATGCGATAGTTTTGGTCACTATACTGCCCAGATGTTTAAAGATGCTGGTTTAATTGTCTGCGCGGCGCAATAAATCGGTGGGCGGACGTGTTGGGGCGTTTGTCGTTTTCGTACTGTTGCCACATTTGGGGCGGTTCCGACGTCCGGCATCCTCGCGTTCGTCGGCTACAGGCATAAGAAAGGGAGGGTCGGTTTACCGGCCCTCCCTGGGTACGAAGCGCTGGGGTACCGTCACTTGTTTGCACTGCGCCCGTGTTTCCCGCTGCGCTCGCCAGTCGCTTAGCGCTTGATCTCGATATCGTCGAGCTTGACGTCCATGGCCTCGGTCTTGGCCTCGGCGATGTCGTCGGCAAATTCCAGAGACTTCATCATGGTCTCGACGGCGTCCTTGTGCTCCTCGACGTTGTCGATACGCACATACACACTGCCGCCGTCAACGTCGGTGAAGTATTCGGTCGTTACGCCGCCCGAGTGCGTGAAGTAGGCACTGCGCCAGGTCTTGCCATTATACTTAACGGGATCGCTCTCGGTCCATCCAGAGTTGGCCTTCCACTTTGCCTCGTAGTCGAACCTTGATTCTCATTTTCATTGCAACAGCCTCAGGACTCAGCGCAACGCGTTGCGCTGAGTCCTGAGGCGCGAATCCGGGTAGGCAACCCCAGAGG
>QWCK01000786.1_pt1 | contig 80960 bp, 73 predicted proteins | sample 1972571 | NCBI WGS metagenome assembly QWCK01 (sample SAMN09866710, study PRJNA288562) | Human gut metagenome isolate term2_stool, whole genome shotgun sequencing... | isolation source: gut | host: Homo sapiens | place: USA: California | reverse complement strand
ACAGACAGACAGACAGACAGACAGAGCGTAATTAAGCTTATTCAATATGTATTTGGTTATGTTCCTCTTGAATTGGGGACTATTGCTACAGTTACAAAACTTGCAGGATATGAATTTACTAAGTACGTTACTTACTCAGACGAAGGTAAAATCATTGCTCTTCGTGGTTTAAATGTTAGAAATGGAAAGTTAGATTTAAGTGATGTGAAATATATTGATAAAAGTGATTTATCAAAATTGACTAGAAGCAAACTATATAATGGTGATATGCTTTTTACTTATGTTGGAACAATAGGACAGGTTGCTGTAATCGAAGAGAATGATAAGTATTATCTTGCACCTAATGTTGCACTAATAAGAGTAGATAAAAAAATTATAAATCCAGAATATATGCGTTACTTTTTTCAAACAAATATATTTCGGGAGACACAAATAAATCGTCTGCTTCAAGCATCATCGATGAAAAATATACCAATGGAAAAAATTCGTAAGTTTGTATTGCAAGTACCATCACTTGAAGAACAGGAACGCATTGTGACAGTTCTTCGTCACTTTGATGTCCTTTGCAATGATCTATCAGTAGGTCTTCCAGCTGAGATCGAAGCCCGTCAAAAGCAATATGAATATTACAGAAACAAGCTGTTATCTTTCAAAGAATTACAAAAATAAGGAGGCGATCATGTGCCATACTTTAATATCGTAGCGGAGACATCGGAAAATACTGTTGTCACAGAATATGAACCAGTCAAGAAGCGCTCTGACAGTTATCAGAGTGAAGCGGAATTGGAACAGGGGTTTATTCGTTTGTTGTGTGAGCAGGGCTATGAATATCTGCCTATTCACACGGAGAAAGATTTGATTGCAAATCTCCGTAAAAAGTTAGAAGAACTGAATAATTATCGATTTTCTGACACAGAATGGGAAGATTTTTTCAAAAATGCTGTTGCTAATCCAAATGAGCATATCGTGGAAAAGACCCGAAAGATACAGGAGGATAATGTTCAGGTACTGACTCGTGATGATGGTTCTTCCAAGAACATCACGCTCATAGATAAAAAGAATATTCATAACAACAGACTGCAGGTCATCAATCAATATGTGATCGGTACAGAAGATGGTGCAAAGCATGACAACCGCTATGATGTTACGGTACTGGTGAATGGCCTGCCGCTCGTACATATCGAACTGAAACGCAGAGGTGTTGCCATTCGAGAGGCGTTTAACCAAATCAATCGATATCAGAGGGATTCTTTCTGGGCGGGCTGTGGATTATACGAGTATATTCAGATTTTCGTAATTTCAAATGGAACCAATACAAAGTACTATTCCAATAGCACGAGACGAAATGCAGAAAAGGAACATGAAAAACGTGGTGCCAGTAAGACAAAGACGAGCAACAGTTTTGAATTTACTTGTTTCTGGGCCGATGCTAATAATCGAGTGATCCCTGATCTCATTGATTTTACCAAGACATTTTTTGCGAAACATACGATTCTCAATATCCTCGCAAAGTATTGTATTTTTACGTCTGAGGATATGCTGATGGTTATGCGTCCATACCAGATCACGGCTACAGAAAGAATTCTCAATCGCATTGAAATTGCTAATAATTATAAAAAGTATGGCAGTGTTGAAGGTGGAGGTTATATCTGGCATACCACAGGATCAGGAAAAACACTTACTTCTTTTAAGACAGCAAGACTGGCGTCAAAATTGTCGTATATTGATAAAGTATTGTTCGTGGTTGATCGTAAGGATCTGGATTACCAGACCATGAAGGAATATGACCGTTTTGAAAAAGGAGCTGCAAACAGCAATACTTCAACCGTTGTATTAAAACGTCAGCTTGAAGACCCGGATGCCCATATTATTATTACTACAATCCAGAAATTAGCTACATTCATAAAGAAAAATCCGGGGCATGAAGTGTACACGAAGCATATTGTCATCATTTTTGATGAGTGTCACCGCAGTCAGTTTGGCGACATGCATACGGCCATTGTAAAGAATTTCAAGAAATATCATTTATTTGGATTTACAGGAACGCCAATATTCTCGGTCAATTCCGGCAGAGCGAAGAATCCAGAATTTTTTACAACAGGACAGACTTTTGGCGATCAGCTTCACAGCTATACAATTGTGGATGCAATTAATGATAAAAATGTTCTCCCGTTTCGTGTCGATTATATTAAAACAATGGATGCGGATGAAGAAATCACAGATGAGATGGTCTGGGACATCAATAGGGAAAAGGTTATGATGGCTCCTGAGCGAATTCATATTGTGACGCAGTATATACTGGAACATTTTGACCAGAAGACATATCGTGGAGATAAAACATACATATACAATACACTTACGAATATTGCAGAGGTTGCCTCGGCTAAAAGGGACGAGGTAGAGGAAATCAAGCAGAAACAGAGAATCAGTGGCTTTAATTCTATTTTTGCTGTATCAAGTGTGCAGATGGCAAAGCTGTATTATCAGGAATTCAAAAAGCAGATGTCAGCAGATCCGACTAAGAAATTGCGTGTTGCGACTATTTTCAGCTATGGCGCAAATGAGGAAGAATCGGATGGCATTCTGGATGAGGAAAACTCCGAAGATACTTCTGCACTTGATCAGCCGTCCAGAGATTTTTTGGAAGAGGCAATAGAAGATTATAATCAGATGTTCCATACAAATTATGACACTTCAAGTGATAAATTCCAGAATTACTATAAAGATGTGTCTCTTCGTATGAAGAATAAGGAATTGGATATTCTGATTGTAGTAAATATGTTTCTTACTGGTTTTGATGCGACAACCATGAATACTTTATGGGTGGATAAGAATCTGAAAATGCATGGATTAATACAGGCATTCTCGCGCACAAACCGCATTTTGAATTCTATAAAAACCTTTGGAAATATTGTATGTTTTCGCAATCTGCAAAAGCGGGTGGACAGTGCCATTTCCCTGTTTGGGGACAAGAATGCAGGAGGCATTGTTCTTCTGCAGAGCTTTAAGGATTATTATTATGGATATGAATCGGTAGATGGCAAACCGATGCCGGGATATGTGGATATGGTGGAAGAACTGAATGATAAGTTTCCACTGTCAGAATCCCAGATCATCGGGGAACAAAATCAAAAAGAGTTTATTGCCTTGTTTGGGGCAATTCTCCGAATGAGAAATCTTTTGATTTCATTTGATGAATTTAAAGAGAAAGAATTGATTACTGAGCGTGATCTGCAGGATTATCTTGGTCGTTATCAGGATCTGCGCGATGAGTGGAAACACAAGCGGCAGGAAAGTACGGATATTACAGATGATGTGGTATTTGAGATTGAACTGATTCGTCAGATAGAAATCAATATTGATTATATTCTGATGCTTGTGAAGAAGTATCATGATACCCATTGTGAGGATAAAGAAGTATTGATAACCATCAACAAGGCAATTGACGCCAGTCCGGAACTGCGCAGCAAGAAACAGCTCATTGAAACCTTTATAGCGGGAATCAATGATGTGGATGATGTTATGAATGAGTGGCATAGCTATGTGGTAGAGCAGCGAGATCATGACCTCGATAATATTATTGCAGAAGAACGGCTGAAACCGGAAGATACCAGAAAATTTATGGAGAATGCATTCCGGGATGGAGAGATCAAGACGGCGGGAACGGATATAGATAGGCTTATGCCGCCAATCTCTCGTTTCGGCGGCGGTGGAAGAGCAAAGAAGAAGCAGGGCGTTATTGACAAACTGAAACAATTCTTTGAAAAATATTTTGGAATCGGTGGTTCATCTACATTTACCGATGCGGAACAAAAGATAGTAACTTACGATTTTAATAGTCGGGATACATTATCGATGGTTGCGGAAACGAAGACACCATATGGAAATGGAAAATAATTGCGAAATATAGTAGAAACTGAGTGGAGGTGAATTTATTGACTATTGGAGAAATCTTAGCAGGTGAATCAAAAAATGTAGAGTTTAAAGTCCAGAGACCGAAGGATAGTATAAAATACATGAAAACAGTTATTGCCTTCTCAAATGGAGAGGGCGGACGCATTGTATTTGGCGTTGATGATGATACTCGTGAGGTAGTCGGTATTCCTAAGGAAAATGTCTTTTCGGAGATTGATGCGATTACTACAGCAATATCGGACAGCTGTGAACCGGTCGTTATTCCAGATGTTTACTTACAGACGATTGAGGATAAGACGATCATTATTGCTGAGATCAGCCCGGGAAAACAGAGACCGTATTATATCAAGTCCATGGGAATTAAGGATGGCACTTATATCCGGGTTTCGGGGACATCCCGTCCTGCTGGACGTGACCTAACAGCTGAAATGTATTATGAGGATGAGGGACGATCCTATGACAAGGTTATTCGCAGAGATTTGACAGTTACAGATGAAGAGATTGCAGAACTAGGCAGGCAGATGAAAGAAGTAGCTATTGCGAATGGAAAGTCAAAGACGCAGAAAGAAGCGGTTAAGGATATAACAAAGAATGTACTGCTCAGTTGGGGACTACTGGCAGAAGCAGAAGATGGAAGTATACATCCTACAAATGGATATGTTTTCCTGTTGGGAAAGGATGAATTCTTGTCACATATCCAATGTGGAATGTTCAAAGGAAAAACGCGTGCTGTATTTGTGGACAAGCGTGAGTATAGCGGTCCATTATGGCAGCAGATCGATGATTCGTTCCAGTTTGTATTGAGAAATATTCATTTAGGCGCAAAACTTGAGGGAATTTATCGGAAAGATATTTATGAATTACCGCCGGACAGTATTCGTGAGTTGATTATTAATGCTGTGATGAACTGTAGCTATTTACAAAGTTCACATATCCAGGTGGCGATTTATGATGATCGGTTGGAGATCACCTCTCCGGGCGGTTTGATGCCAGGTGTGACATTGGATAAAATGAGAGAGGGATACTCTAAAATTCGAAATCGTGCATTGGCACATGCTTTTTCATACATGAATCTGATTGAAGCATGGGGCAGTGGGATTCCGAAATTGTTGGAGGCGATGAAAGAGTATGGACTGCGGGAGCCAGAGTTTCAGGATTTAGAGATCGGGTTCCGTATTAATCTTTATCGGAATACGGAAGATACAGTGATAAGATGTGCGGAAGAAAATATCCAAAGTGGCACCCAAGCTACCCAAGGTAATACCCAAGCCACCCAAAGTACCACCCAAACTGTGCAGGACACCACCCAAACTGTGCAGGACACCACCCAAACTGCGCGGGATACCACCCAAACCACCAAAGATACCACCCAAACTACCACCCAAACGAAACTAAGCCAAGAGGCCAAAACTATTTTGCAGATAATAAGCCAGAATCCAGACATGACTCAGAAAGAGATTGCAGAAAAATTAGGTTGGAAAATCAACAGGGTAAAATATCATGTAAATAGGATGAGGCAACAGAACATTATCAAACGTGTCGGTACCAGCCATAAAGGACATTGGGAAGTAGTATAAGAGGGGAGGCCAGCTCCATCGTCCTCCTCCCCATCTGTCACAATATTCCCAAATTCTCCTCAAATTGCAGAAATTTTTCCAAGCTCCACATTTCTACTTGAAACCGGAAACACCATATGCTAAAATTGGTAAGAATAAGGTGTTGTAGAAACGCAACTACATCGGAGGAGGAAACTATGATCAGTCAGCTCATACAGAAGATTCAGAAGACAAAGGCACCGATCTGCGTCGGTCTTGACCCTATGTTAGGTTATATTCCGAACCATATTGTCCAGAGAGCATTTAAGGACTTCGGCGAGACCATGGAAGGAGCTGCCGAGGCTGTATGGCAGTTTAACAAAGAAATTATTGATAACACTTATGATTTGATTCCCTCAGTGAAACCGCAGATTGCAATGTATGAGCAGTTTGGCATTGAGGGTCTTAAAATATATGCCCGCACGATCGAATACTGCCAGAATAAGGGACTCCTTGTGATCGGAGATGTAAAGAGAGGCGATATCGGATCCACTTCCTCCGCATATGCAGTTGGACATATCGGAAGTGTAAAAGTTGGAAGCAATGAATGCCGCGGTTTCAATACGGATTTTATCACAGTAAACCCGTACCTTGGAACAGACGGAATCAAACCGTTCGTCAATGTCTGCAACGATGAGGACAGAGGCCTTTTCGTTCTCGTTAAGACATCCAACCCGTCCAGCGGTGAGTTCCAGGACCGCCTTGTAGACGGAAGACCGCTCTACGAGTTAGTCGCAGAGAAGGTCGTTGAGTGGGGCGAAGCAAGCATGGACGGCGATTACAGCAACGTAGGCGCTGTTGTGGGAGCTACATATCCGGAGATGAGCAAGATCTTAAGAAAGCTCATGCCGAAGACATACTTCCTTGTACCGGGCTACGGCGCACAGGGCGGTACCGCGAAAGACTTAATGCACTGCTTCAACGAGGATGGTCTCGGAGCTGTCGTAAACTCCTCCAGAGGAATCATCGCTGCGTATAAGCAGGAGAAATACGCAAAGTTCGGTCCGGAACATTTCGCAGAGGCATCCAGACAGGCCGTTGTGGATATGATCGCGGATATCAACTCCGTATTATAATTAATAGAGTATATTGGTAACTGTTTAGTAGGTCTGCGCACTTGCTGCGCTGACCGTAAGAAAGCTTTGCGGCAGCAGGCAAAAATCCATTGACGAAGTCAATTTAGGATGGATTTTTGCACGGAGCTGTGAAGGAACTGAGCAGCTGCGTACATTGAAAATTTATCAGCCATGGCGTATGTCCGTGGCTGATGTGTTGTAACCATATAAAAACAGTGTTCCGGAAAGCTGGAAAAGCACCGGAATACTGATAGTAAACCACCAGGAGGAAACCATGGCACAGAAAAAAGTAAACGCTGTGATCCACAGCCAGGAAAAACTGGCGGAGGGAATCTACAGCATGTGGCTTGACGCACCGGAGATGGCAAAAGCAGCCGTACCGGGACAGTTTATCGCTGTTTACACCAATGACCAGTCAAAGCTTCTCCCGCGTCCGATCAGTATCTGTGAGGCAGACAAGGAGAATGGAAGACTTCGGATCGTTTACCGCATCGCGGGAGCCGGAACAAAGGAATTTTCCGCATACAAGGAAGGCGATACCCTCGATATTATGGGACCGCTGGGAAATGGATTCCCCTTAAAGAAGAAAAAAGCATTCCTGATCGGCGGCGGAATCGGAATCCCGCCGATGTTAGAGCTTGCTAAGAACCTTGACTGCGAGAAGACAGCAGTCATCGGTTACAGAGATAAAGAGACCTTCCTCGCGGACGAGCTTCGCAAATACGCCGATGTCGTGATCGCGACAGAGGATGGAAGTGTCGGAACAAAAGGAAATGTCATCGACGCGATCCGCGCGGAGAAGCTTACCGCGGATATTATCTACGCATGCGGACCAACTCCGATGTTGAAGGCATTAAAGACCTACGCAATGGAGAACGGGATCGAGTGCTATATCTCTCTGGAAGAAAAGATGGCATGCGGAATCGGTGCCTGTCTTGGCTGTGTATGCCACAGCAAGGACATTGATGAGCACAGTAACGTGAGAAACAAGAGAATCTGCAAGGACGGTCCGGTATTCCGCGCTGAAGAGGTAGAACTTCTGACTCCGGATGAGCAGCGCGAGCGCATCGCCTCCGGCATCATGATCAAGAAGGAGGAGCAGGCATGAATACAAAAGTAACACTTGCCGGTGTAGAGTTAAAGAACCCGGTTATGACCTGTTCCGGTACCTTTGGTTCCGGTATGGAATACGGCGAGATGATCGATCTTGACCGTCTCGGCGCTGTTGTCACAAAAGGAATCGCAAACGTGCCGTGGCCGGGAAATCCGACCCCGCGAGTGACGGAAGTTTACGGCGGAATGTTAAATGCTATCGGTCTTCAGGGACCGGGCGTCGACGTGTTCATGAAGCGCGACGTTCCGTTCTTAAGACAGCATGACACAAAGATCATCGTTAATGTCTGCGGAAAGTCCGAGAGCGACTATGTGGATGTTGTGGAGCGTCTTGCTGACGCTGATGTAGATATGCTTGAGATCAATATCTCCTGCCCGAACGTAAAAGAGGGCGGAATCGCCTTCGGCCAGGATCCGAAATGCGCGGAACAGATCACAAAGGCGGTAAAGAAGGTCGCAAAGCAGCCGGTGATCATGAAGCTCTCCCCGAACGTTACGGATATCGCTGAGATGGCGAGAGCCGTTGAGGCAGGCGGAGCTGATGTGGTATCTCTGATCAACACCATCACGGGAATGAAGATCGATATCAACAAGCGCACATTCGCCCTGGCAAACAAGACCGGCGGTATGTCCGGCCCGGCGATCAAACCGGTGGCTGTCCGCATGGTATATCAAGTTGCCAACGCTGTGAAGATCCCGGTGATCGGAATGGGCGGAATCATGACGGCTGAGGACGCGCTGGAGTTCATTCTCGCAGGCGCGACAGCGGTGTCTATCGGAACCGCGAGTTTCATCAACCCGGATACGACGATCCAGGTGATCGAGGGCATCGAGGCGTACATGAAGAAGTACGGTGTGGAAGATATCCACGAGTTAATTGGTGCTGTGCACTAAGAATATTATTTTGAAAGGAAGTTTTTAGGTCATGGAAAAGTACAAGCAGGAATTTATTGAATTCATGGTTGATTGCGGCGTATTAAAATTTGGAGATTTCGTAACAAAGAGCGGAAGAAAGACACCGTTTTTCGTAAACACAGGCTTCTACCGCACAGGTGCCCAGCTCAGAAAGCTTGGCGAGTACTACGCAAAAGCGATCAATGATACATTCGGAACAGATTTCGATGTTCTCTTTGGACCGGCTTACAAGGGAATTCCGCTGACCGTTGCAACAAGCATGGCGATCAGTGAGCACTTCGGCGCAGACATCAAGTACTGCTCCAACAGAAAAGAAGTAAAAGACCACGGTGACAAGGGAATCCTTCTCGGCAGCCCGATCGCTGACGGTGACAAGGTCGTTATCATCGAGGACGTGACAACAGCGGGTACATCCATCGAGGAGACACTTCCGATCATCAAGGCACAGGGCGATGTCGATGTTCTCGGTCTTGTTGTATCCGTAGACCGCTGCGAGAGAGGTAAAGGCGAGAAGTCCGCTCTTACCGAGATCCAGGAGAAATACGGTTTCCGCACAACAGCGATCGTAACCATGAAGGAAGTAGTTGAACACCTTTACAACAAAGAGTACAAGGGAAAAGTTATCATCGACGACACATTAAAAGCAGCGATCGACGCATACTATGAGCAGTATGGCGTAAAATAAGAAGGAGCGGTTTTATGGAAAAAATTTATAAGACCATGAGAAACACAGGGGCAGCGAGCATCGCGGTTGGAGTTATCGTTGCCTCTGTCGGACTTGCTGCCGGAATCATCGCGATCGTGAACGGGGCACTGCTTCTTAAGAGAAAATCTGAGATTACGTTTTAATCGGATCAGGGCGGTTTTAACGCGGCTGTGAAAACAAAAAGAGCGGTGAAGCATGCCTGAAAAGTGAAATGAACGGAGTGGGAGATGTGGCCTTTATGGCGGCATCTCCTTTCCTGCTTAAAAATTCGGAGAGTATCCGGAGAGAAGGACCACGAAACAGGAACCCCTGTTTTGGTGGGAATGGAGAATTTTGAAAATGAAAAAACACAGACATCGGATTCTCGGGGCGGTTCTTTTTGTCCTGTATCTGGTTCTGCTGACATATTTCCTGTTTTTCGCCGAAGAAATGGGGCGCAGCCCCGACGCGAGGGCCGAATATTCCTACAACCTGACCCTTTTTAAAGAGATTCGGCGCTTTCTTTTATACAGGAACATTCTTGGCTGGCGCGCGGTGTTCTTGAATATTTTCGGCAACGTGCTGGCATTTATGCCCTTTGGCTTTTTTCTGTCGGTCATCTGGGTGCGGACGAGACACTGGTATATCACAGTACTCTTAAGCTTTGCCATGAGTCTTCTTGTGGAGACGATGCAGCTTGTCGGCAAAGTCGGAAGCTTTGATGTGGATGACCTGCTCTTAAATACCATCGGTGGTTTTGCCGGGTATATTATTTTTGTCCTTGCGAGAGGCGTTTGGGAGAGATACAGTGGAACGAATCGGAAATAAAGTATCGTATATAAAAAAGCCGTTTGCAAAGAACAGTTTTGTGGCGGCAGGGCTCGCAGCGGCGGCACTTGTCTTTTATGCCGCCGCCATCAGCTTTTCGTACTATACCCAGGGGAATGCACCGCTTGCGGCTGCGGCTCTGGGTTTTTGCAGTATTATCATTGCGGTGTCATCGGTGGTCTACGGTGTATTTGCCATGATGGAGAAAGAGAAGAATTATCTTCTGGCGAAGATCAGCCTTGCGGCGGCGGGGATCCTGCTGCTGGTGTGGGTACTGATGATCGTGTTTGCGCTGTAAAGATGACAGGGCGGAACCGGGAACAGCGGTCCGGAGCGCATCTTTTTCAGGTGCGGAAAATGAACGTGAAATGGAGGCATGACACATGGAACAAGATCTGATTAGAGAGCGCTATGACCTTTCCATGGCGCGGATCCAGGAAATTCTGACGGAAGAGACGGTACCGGAAAACTACCGGGATTATTTTAGAAAAGTGACAGAGTTCATTATCCAGTGCGGCGAGGTCTTAAAGGCGAAAGAGGACGGAAGCCTGGATCAGATGACACTGGAAGCGGGAAGAACGTTAAATCATAAGCTCTATGTGGATGTTCTTCCGGAAAACTATGAGACAAGCTATACGAATCCGGCTTACGCGGTGAAGACGCTGGGGGAGGAGTATGGAAAGCTTCTTTCCTATCTCTATGCGGAGATCCGCGGGGATATCATTTACGCGTTTGAGGGACGTGTTCTGGATCTCGTGATCGGAAACGAGGCACTGATCGAGATCTACAATCTCTTTGAGGGCGAGACACTTCCGGCAGCGAAGGAGATCAAGGACGTGCTCTACTGGAGCGCCAGCGACTACTGTGATGTGACTCTGACTTACCGCGTACAGGAAGGCGTGGATCCAAAGCTTGACTTCGCGAAAAAGATCATCATGGAGAGTGACCTTTCCGATCTCTCGTATCTCTACCGGTTCGGTGCGTATATTTCCCCGGAAGAGGAGAAGACAGCGGCGTTCTTAAACAGCCTGCCGGAGGAAGAGATCAGGAAGATGGCAGATACCTATACTGACGGATATATCCGTGGATTTGAGGTCATGGGCCGGGATCTTTCGAAGAAGAAGACGGTGTCAGTGCGTTATCCGATCGGTTTTGAACGCATGGTACGCCAGGCAGTAAAAAATTTCGAGTCAGCGGGGCTTTCGGTGATCTTTTGCAGAAGTGCTGTGGGCAGCATCAACCGGAATCCGGCAGGACACGGCGGATACGCATCCTCTTCCCCGAACAGACAGTATGATTATGACCATCGTTATGACAGCGCAGTCTATATGGATAAGGCGTTCCGTGACCGGAAGATTGGTGTCTTAAAGACGGCCTACGAGCAGTATAAAGAGGACGCAGCCGCTTACGCGGGACCGGCGGTCATCGAGACCTTCGGCGAGCCGGGCTTTGAGCCAGTGAATAAGCCGGAGGCATGGGCGTTTACGGAGAAACAGCAGAACCTTTATCTGGAGTACAGGAATCTCTCTATGCCGGTGGTGAATGAATATATTCCGGGGGAGGAGACGAGCTTTACGATCATCGCGTTCCCGGTTCCGGCAATCGGGGAACAGTTCCCGGAGATCTTTAAGGAGACGATCCGGATCAACACCCTGGATTACGAACTTTACCGTGACATGCAGCAGAAGATTATCGATGTTCTCGATACGGCGGAGTATGTGGAGATCACCGGAAAAGGGGAGAACCAGACGAACATGCAGGTCCAGCTGGCTGCGATTTCCAACCCGGAAAAGCAGACGAAGTTTGAGAACTGTGTGGCGGATGTAAATATTCCGCTTGGCGAGGTGTTCACTTCCCCGAAGCTTGCGGGAACGAACGGAATCTTAAATGTGGGAACGGTTTATATCGGAGATATCCAGTACCGGAACCTCCGCATGGAATTCAAGGACGGCCGTGTGGTTTCAGCGGTATGCGATAACTTCGTGGAAAATGGAGTGATCGATCAGGAAGCCGGACACCGTCTCATCGTGCAGGGAATCATGAACGGTCACGAGACGCTGCCCCTCGGTGAGTTTGCCATCGGAACGAACACGACGGCCTACGCGATGGCGGAGAAGTTTGGAATTCTGGACCGTCTGCCGATCCTCATCGTCGAGAAGATGGGACCGCACTTTGCAGTTGGCGACACCTGCTACAGCTGGTCTGAGGACAGCCCGATGTACAATCCGGACGGCAAGGAGATGATCGCGAGAGACAACGAAGTTTCTATATTAAGGAAGGAAGATGTCTCGAAGGCGTACTTCGGCGTCCACACGGATATCACGATCCCATATAAGGAGCTGGAGAGAATTTCCGCAGTCCATACAGACGGAACGAAGACAGATATCATTCTGGACGGAAGGTTTGTTCTGGCGGGGCTGGATGAATTGAATAGGCCGCTGGATGAAAAATAAGAAAAAGTTGTAACTGTGAAGATACAGAATCGTTACAAAAAGTTTTATCAGACTGCAAAACCGGAATAGCATAGAGAAAATTATGAACACAGTGGTTATGCAGCTGATGACAGGACACCCTGAAATATGTAATTCATTTATGTATTTCAGGGTGTTTTTACATAATTACACTGAGTGTGGACACCTGTGATCCCAGGAAAAGCCGCTGACAGACCGATGGATGGGAAGAATATTATATTTTGCAGTATCACATCACTGCATGAAGTTGGCAGAATCTACGGATTCCTACTTGACGCGCATAAAAAAACCTTGTATTATGATTGATAAGGAAATATTGTTACTAAAAAGCTATTTATTAGAATGACTTATCAATAATCGTTACACTCATAAGGAGAAAAAACAATGGCAAAAGTTGGAATTGTAATGGGTAGTGACTCTGATATGCCGATCATGGCACAGGCTGCCGAGGTACTGGAACAGTTTGGTATTGATTTTGAAATGACGATCATTTCCGCTCACAGAGAGCCGGATACATTTTTCGAGTACGCGAAGAGCGCCGAGAGCAAAGGCATGAAGGTCATTATCGCCGGCGCAGGCAAGGCAGCTCACCTTCCGGGTATGTGCGCAGCGATCTTCCCGCTTCCGGTCATCGGAATCCCGATGAAGACTTCTGACTTAGGCGGCGTGGATTCCCTCTATTCTATCGTACAGATGCCGTCCGGAATCCCGGTAGCGACCGTAGCGATCAACGGAGGAAAGAACGCCGGAATCCTTGCGGCAAAGATCCTTGCGGCATCCGATTCGGAACTCCTTGAAAAATTAAAAGCTTATTCCGAGAAGATGAAGACGGAAGTTGAGAGCAAGGCTGAGAAGCTCGACAAGATCGGATACAAAGAGTATCTTGCTTCCATGAAAAAATGACAAGTAACAGAGATATTAAAAACAGAGTTCCCGCAGACAGAAAGGTGAGTAGCTGCCGGGCATTGTGTTTCCAGCAGGGTCTGATGAAGACACAGTGTAAACTCATATAAGCATAAAAAATATAGAAATCGGGACATGATTGCGCATGCAGCATGCAGAATGCACAGAGAATGTCCGAGAACATAAGATTCTCCAGGAGGAAATACATATGGATTACAAGAAAGCCGGAGTTGATATCGAGGCTGGTTACAAGTCTGTAGAACTGATGAAAGAGCATGTTAAGAAGACCATGCGTGAGGAAGTTTTAGGAGGTCTTGGCGGATTTTCCGGTGCATTCTCCCTCGCAAAGATCAAAGATATGGAGGAGCCGGTCCTTCTTTCCGGTACTGACGGATGTGGAACAAAGGTGAAACTTGCGATGATCATGGACAAGCATGACACCATCGGTATCGACGCAGTTGCCATGTGTGTCAACGATATCGCGTGTGCAGGCGGTGAGCCGTTATTCTTCTTAGACTATATTGCATGCGGCAAGAACTATCCGGAAAAGATCGCGGATATCGTAAAAGGTGTTGCGGAAGGCTGTCTCCAGTCTGAAGCTGCCCTGATCGGCGGTGAGACCGCAGAGCATCCGGGTCTTATGGCAGAGGATGAGTATGACCTTGCAGGTTTCTCCGTTGGCGTCTGCGATAAAAAGGATATGATCACAGGCGAGAATCTTCAGCCGGGTGATGTGCTGATCGGAATGGCTTCCACAGGCGTTCATTCCAACGGTTTCTCTCTTGTCCGCAAGGTATTTGAGAAAGAGATGACTGCGGAGGGCTTAAATACATATTACGACGAGCTTGGAAAGACTCTTGGTGAGACACTTCTCGCTCCGACAAGAATCTATGTGAAAGCTTTAAAGAACGTGAAAAAAGCAGGCGTTACCGTAAAGGCATGCAGCCATATCACAGGCGGCGGCTTCTACGAGAATGTTCCGCGTATGTTAAAGGATGGCGTCTGCGCTGTGATTCATAAAGACAGCTACCAGATCCCGCCGATCTTCCCGCTGATGCAGAAAAAGGGCGAGATCGATGAGAAGATCATGTACAATACCTTCAACATGGGAATCGGCATGGTCGTTGCAGTCGCTGAGGAAGATGTCCGCACAACGATGGCAGCCATGAAGGCAGCAGGAGATATCCCGTACATCATCGGATCCATCGAGGCAGGAGAAAAGGGAGTGACCTTATGTTAAGAGTCGGCGTTCTTGTTTCCGGCGGAGGAACGAATCTTCAGGCGATCCTGGATGCCATCGACGCGGGAACGATCCGCAATGCGAAGGTAGAGGTCGTCATCAGCAACAACGCAGGCGCGTTTGCTTTGGAGCGCGCGAAAAAGCATGGGATTCCGGCTGAGTGTCTTTCCCCGAAGGATTTTGCGTCCAGGGAGGAGTTCAATGAGGCACTGGTTGCTAAAATCGATTCCTATGAGCTGGACCTCATCGTGCTGGCAGGATATCTCGTGAAGATCCCGGCAGCCATGATCGAAAAATACAGAGATAAGATCATCAATATCCACCCGTCTTTGATTCCGTCCTTCTGCGGTGTCGGCTTCTACGGATTGAAGGTCCATGAGGCTGCTCTTCGGAGAGGTGTAAAGATCACCGGTGCGACGGTACATTTTGTGGACGAGGGAATGGATTCCGGTCCGATCATCTTACAGAAGGCTGTTGAAGTGGAAAAAGGCGACACGCCGGAGGTCCTTCAGCGCCGCGTCATGGAACAGGCAGAGTGGAAGATCCTGCCGAAGGCCATCGACATGATCGCAAACGGAGAGATCTGATACAGGATAGAAGACAGCCGTTCCTGGCTGCGCGGGGCGTATACAGGAACGGCTTCACTGATAAGCAGGAGGAAAAACGAATGAAGGTTTTAATCGTTGGCAGCGGCGGAAGAGAGCATGCGATCGCATGGAAGGTCGCACAGAGCAAGAAGGTCGATAAGATCTACTGTGCCCCGGGCAATGCAGGTATTTCTGAAGTAGCGGAGTGCGTGCCGATCGGTGCCATGGAATTTGATAAATTAGTTGCTTTCGCGAAAGAAAAAGAGATCGATCTTACCGTGATCGGTATGGACGATCCGCTTGTAGGCGGAATCGTTGATGTCTTCGAGAAAGAGGGACTCCGTGTATTCGGACCGAGAAAGAACGCGGCGATCCTCGAGGGTTCCAAGGCATTCTCTAAGGACCTTATGAAGAAGTACAATATCCCGACAGCGGCTTATGAGACATTTACAGACCCGGAAAAGGCGCTGGAGTATCTTGAGACCGCAAAGATGCCGATCGTACTGAAGGCAGACGGTCTTGCGCTTGGAAAGGGCGTTCTGATCTGCCAGACATTGGAAGAGGCAAAAGAGGGCGTTAAGACCCTGATGATGGATAAGAAGTTCGGCTCCGCGGGTGATGAGATCGTTATCGAGGAGTTTATGACAGGACGTGAGGTATCCGTACTGTCCTTCGTGGATGGAAATATCGTAAAGATCATGAGCTCTGCCCAGGACCACAAGCGTGCAAAGGACGGCGATCAGGGCTTAAATACCGGCGGTATGGGAAACTTCTCCCCAAGCCCGTTCTACACAAAAGAAGTCGACGAGTTCTGTAAGAAATATATCTATCAGGCTACCGTTGATGCCATGAAGGCAGAGGGAAGACCGTTTAAGGGCGTTATCTTCTTCGGACTTATGCTGACACCGGACGGACCGAAGGTTCTCGAGTACAACGCGAGATTCGGCGACCCGGAGGCGCAGGTCGTTCTCCCAAGACTGGAAAACGATATTGTGGACGTCTTCGAGGCATGTATCGACGGAACGCTCGATCAGGTCGACTTAAAGTTCGACAATGACCGCGCGACAGTATGTGTGATCTTAGCGTCCGACGGCTACCCGGTAGAGTATAAAAAAGGATTCCCGATCGAGGGACTTGAGAAGTTCAAGGGAAAAGACGATTATTATGTCTTCCACTCCGGCACAAAATTCAACGAAAACGGTCAGATCGTCACCAACGGCGGCCGTGTCCTCGGTGTGACCGCCACCGGAAAAGATCTGAAGGAAGCCAGAAAGAAGGCTTATGAGGCTACGGAATGGATATCATTTGAGAATAAGTATATGAGACATGATATTGGTAAGGCGATCGAAGAGGCGTAAGCCGATTGTGATGTATGAAAAAGTATAGGAGGAAGACCTTTTGTGGAGAGATTCGTGAAGGGTCTTCCTTTTTAATATCCGGATTTTTACTGCGAATTTATGGCACGTATGTTATAATTTTATAATTGAAAGATCGTGGAAAGGGGATTCTTATGGCAAAGAAATTAGAAGAGGAATACGGAACAAAAGTTTTGATGAATGTACCGGAAGTGGATCAGGTGGATCTTTCGGCGTTTTCTGAGGGAAAGGCGAAGGAGACGAGGAGATTTCATGAGAGTATTCCGGCGTATAACCGGACACCGCTGGTGCAACTGCGGGGGCTTGGCGGCAAGCTTGGTGTAAAAGGAATCTTTGTGAAGAACGAGGCGGAGCGGTTCGGGATGAAGGCGTTTAAGGGGCTGGGCGGAACGTATGCGATGTTTCGGATCCTGTGCCGGGAGCTGGGGCTTGATCCAGGAAAGGTGGATTTTTCGGAATTTCAGAAAGCGGATGTGCGGGAAAAGACTGCGAAGTACACGTTTGTGACGGCGACGGATGGAAACCACGGAAAGGGCGTTTCCTGGGCTTCCGGGCTCTTTGGGGCACATGCTTACGTCTATATGCCGAAAGGCACCGTAAAGGCTCGTGAGGAGGCTGTACGGCAGGCTGGTCCGGCGGAGGTGACAGTCACAGACTGGAATTACGATGATACGGTAAATTACGCGAAGAAGATGAGTGAGGAGCACGGATGGTTTCTGATCCAGGATACTTCCTGGGACGGATATGAGGAGATCCCAGGCTGGATTATGGACGGGTATCTTACCATGGCATCGGAGGCGGCGGAGCAGACCGAGGCAGCGGGAGAGATTCCGACCCATGTGTTTTTGCAGGCAGGCGTCGGCTCCATGGCGGGGGCTGTCGCAGGATATCTTGTAAACCATTACGGGGAGAAAGCACCGAAGATCATGATCGTGGAGCCGGACGTGGCGGATTGTATTTTTAGATCCGGGGAAGCAGGGGAACTTTGCTCGGTGGACGGAGCGCCGGAGACCATCATGGCGGGATTAAACTGCGGAACACCGTGTAAATCTATCTGGCCGGTGTTAAAATCGGTTCCTGCGGCTTACATCACCTGTAAAGACTATGCGGCTGCCCATGCCATGCGGGCATACGCAAAGCCGGCGGGGGATGACCCGGTGATCGTATCCGGCGAATCCGGGGCATCGACTATGGGAGCTGTACTGATGCTGTTGGAACGCCCGGAACTTGAGGCTGCGAGAAAGGCGCTGGGACTGGGAGCGGATTCCGTGATCCTGCTGATCAACACGGAAGGTGATACGGATCCTGTGTCCTATCGGAATATTGTGGAGTGCGGGGCGTATCCGTTGCCGTAAGTCTAACAACAAAGTGATTGAGGGTACTGTACACGTGCAATGTCAGTAACTGATCGAGTGGTGAAATCGCGAAATAATGAAGCACTCTCTTTACACATATCAAACTAGTGGGTATAATGGTATCTGGTCAATTGAAGTACAGACAGGATTGGAGATAGATATGTTAAATCAGTTCTCGAGAACACAGCTCCTTTTAGGAGCAGAAAATATGGACCGTCTCGCGAAGGCAAAGGTGGCGATCTTTGGCATCGGCGGAGTCGGCGGATATGTGGCTGAAGCGCTGGCGAGGAGCGGAGTCGGCTCTTTTGTGCTGGTGGATGACGATAAGGTCTGCCTCACGAACATCAACCGACAGATCATCGCGACGAGAAAGACCATTGGACAGTACAAGGCGGAGGTCATGCGTGACCGGATCCTGGAAATCAACCCGGACGCCCAGGTGGAGGTTAGAAAGTGCTTTTACCTTCCGGAAAACGCCGACGAATTTGATTTCACGGAGTATTCCTATGTGGTGGATGCTGTGGACACCGTGACAGCAAAGCTTGAGATCATCATGAGAGCCATCAGCTGTGAGATTCCGGTCATCAGCAGCATGGGGGCAGGAAACAAGCTGGACCCGACACAGTTCCATGTGGCAGATATCTATAAGACCAGTATGTGCCCCCTTGCGAAGGTCATGCGCCGCGAGTTAAAAAAGCGCGGAGTGAAGAAATTAAAGGTGGTTTATTCCACAGAGCCTCCGGTAGAGCAGCAGGAAGACATGAGCATCAGCTGCCGGAAAAACTGTATCTGCCCGCCGGGCGCAAAGCATAAATGTACCGAGCGCCGCGCAATTCCTGGAAGTATCGCGTTTGTTCCGTCCGTTGCGGGACTGATCCTGGCGGGGGAGGTCGTGAAGGATCTCTGTGTGATGCCGCCGAAGAAAGCGGAGCAGCAGGAGAACGCGTAGTTTTCTTTGGGGCAGCATGAATTTAAACTGCATTTAGAAAGATGAAAAAGGATACCAAAAGGTCGGCACTCATAAAACAGCATAGAGTTGTTTTCGAGAAACGGCATAGCTTCAGCTATGCCGTTTCTCCGTTTTACAGGTCAGCGAGCAAGGACGCGGGGAGTATCCCCACAAGGTCATAGGAAATGTCAATCTGCTGTTCCCTATGTCCGCTTAACTTGTCGGGAGCGTGAACATATACCGCCTTTATCATGTCATTCAAGACAGCGGGCGTCAGCTCGTCCAAATCAAGATACTTCCGTACCTTGCCGATAAACCTGTCAATGTTTTCTGCCTGTTCTTCCTGCTGTATCATTTCTTCATTCAGTTGCAACAGCTTTTCCCGCAGTTCTTCCCGCTCCTGCTCGTAATCGTCAGAGAGCATTTGAAATCTGCTGTCAGAAAGTTTCCCGTTGGCGTTATCTTCGTAAATACGCTTGAATAGCCTGTCCAATTCCTCAATGCGCCGTTCCGCTTGTGTAAGCTGTCTTTTCTTCGCCGCAAGTTCCTTTCTAAAACAATGATGTACCTGTCAATCAGCATTTTACGGGAGTAAGCAGATAGGTTCATGGTCGGTATCTGCCTCATTTTTTCCTCAATCAACGTCCGTTCGTCCTCCGTCACTCGGACAATGATGTGCACGTTCCGTTTTCTATTTTCCATTCGCAGTTCTCCTTTCACTACCTACAACACCACAGGAGGCGGTTTTGCCAAAGTTTCAGAGAAAGATTTTTCAAAAAGTTTTCCTACTTCTTAATACGGAGAAAATCGAAAAATGCCAATTCTATAATGCAAAATTTTCAAACTATTGACAAAGCGCCCTCTTTACTGTATCATATAACAGTGATATATAACGATGTTATATGAGAGGAGTGAGTTAATGAATGAAGTAGAGCAGACGACATTACACTTAATTCTTTCAGCCGCCATGCAGGAATTTCTTGAAAAAGGTTTCAAGTCTGCTTCCTTGAGAAACATCGTCAAAACAGCAGGGGTAACAACAGGGGCATTATATGGCTACTACGACAGCAAAGAGGATTTATTTGAAGCATTGGTAGGTAAACATTACAACTTTTTGTTAGATTGCTTTCGCAAGGCGCAAAAAGAATTTGCAGAAATCCCGCCGGAGGAACAGCCTGACAATCTTACCTCTACTTCCGGCGAGTGTATGTATGAAATGCTTTTGTACGCCTATGAACACTTGAATGAATTTAAGCTCATTCTTTGTTGTTCCGAGGGAACGCGCTTTTCAAAGCTGATTGACGAAATGGTGGAAATAGAAACAAATGCAACACATGATTATTTCAAGGTGCTTGAAAGGTTGGGCAGGCCGGTTCCCTCGATTGATAAACGGTTAGAGCATATTTTGATTACTGGAATGTTCAACACTTTTTTTGAATTGATTATACATGAAATGCCGCTTGAAGAAGCAAAGCATTATCTAAAAGAAATGCGAGCTTTTTACACCGCAGGGTGGATGAAAATTATGGGGCAATAAGGCCTATAATTTTTACATGTAAGTTAGTTGTTGCTAACTCAAAAAGTGGATATTTGAGGTTTCCATAATCTCTTTTATCATAAAAATTTTAAGGAGGTTTTTCAATGAAAAAACAGTCTAATCTATCAAGATTGATGGGTTATGCCGGAGGGCATAAAATATTGACCTATCTTTCCTGGGTACTGTCAGTCATGAGTGCGCTGTTGGCTCTTGTGCCGTTTTGGTATATATGGCGTATCATTCACGACATACTGGAAGTTTCCCCGGACTTTTCAAAAGCGGGGAATGTTACAAGCTACGGTTGGTCTGCCGTATTGTTTGCGGTTATCTCTATTGTTGTCTACATAGCCGCTTTGATGTGTTCGCATTTGAGCGCGTTCCGGGTTGCCGCAAATATCCGAAAAGAGCTTATGCGGCATATCACAGCCCTGCCGCTGGGGGTAACAGAAAAGTACGGAAGCGGCAATCTGCGAAGGATTGTTAACACCTCAAGTGCCGCAACGGAAACCTATCTTGCACACAGGCTGCCCGACAAAGCGGGAGCGATTGCTACCCCCATAGGGCTGCTCTTTCTACTGCTTGCTTTCGATTGGCGGTTAGGGCTTTTGAGTCTTGTTCCCGTTGTGCTTGGCTTTTTGATTATGATGAAAATGACCGGAAAAGACATGGCGCAGAGAATGGAACAATACCAAAATTCACTTTCCGACATGTCAAATGAAGCCGTTGAATATGTACGGGGTGTACCCGTAGTAAAGACGTTCGGGCAGACAATCTTTTCTTTCAAACGCTTCAAAGATGCGATAGACAATTATGAAGCATGGGTAATTGCGTACACAAAGGGGTTGCGTCTGCCCATGATGTTCTATACAACGGCAATCAACGGCGTATTCGCGTTTCTGATTGCCGGCGGTATTCTCTTTACAAGGGGCGGCGTAACAAATGAACTGCTGCTAAACCTTATCTTTTATATTGTGATTACTCCTGTCATTGGTACAACACTCACAAAAATTATGTTTATGAGCGAGGACGCAATGATTGTAGGGGACGCATTAGGCAGAATTGATGAAGTGCTAAACGAAAAACCATTGTCTGAAAGCACCGTGAATAATACCCCTAAAGACAATGGAATTACATTAGAACACGTTAGCTACAGCTATGACGGAGAAAAAAACGCGCTGAATGATGTGTCACTTCGGGTTGCACCGGGACAGGTGATTGCATTGGTAGGTGCGTCCGGCGGCGGCAAGACGACCCTTGCAAATATTGTAACAAGATTTTTTGACCCGCAAAAAGGGCGCATACTGATAGGGAATATCGACATACGCGACATTCCAAAGGAAACATTGATGAATAAGGTGTCCTTTGTATTTCAGAATAGCCGTCTTATCAAAGCGTCCATATTGGAAAATGTGCGTATGGCAAAGCCTGACGCTACACGTGAAGAAATCGCTCATGCACTGGAAGTTGCACAATGCCTGGATATTATCGAAAAATTACCGAATGGCATTGATACGGTTGTGGGTACAAACGGCGTGTACCTGTCCGGCGGTGAACAGCAAAGAATAGCGATTGCCCGCGCAATTTTGAAAAATGCGCCTATCCTAATTCTGGATGAAGCGACCGCATTTGCTGACCCCGATAATGAGGTGCGTGTACAGAAGGCTTTATCTGCTCTCTCAAAGGGAAAAACTGTTATTATGATTGCACACAGGCTATCGTCAATCACAGGTGTTGATTGTATTTATGTAATGCAAGACGGCGAGATTGTCGAGAGCGGCACGCATAATGAGTTGATAGAGAGAAACGGCATATTTGCAAGAATGTGGAAGAATTATTCCGAAGCAGCAGAATGGAAAATTGCAAAGGAGGTAACAGCATGATTAAAACATTGCAAAGACGATTTGCGTTATCAAGACAAGGAGCTGTCGATTTGATAAAAGGTTGCATTGCCTGCGTTTTGCAGGATATATCGTTTATGCTTCCGGTGGGGCTGCTCTATAATTTTGTCATTGACACCATGAACGGGGGCGTAAATGGAAGCCGCATTGCTTTCTATGGGGTTGGCGTTTTGGTTTGCTTATACCTTATCTTTGTTGCAACTTGGTTTCAATATAACGCCACCTATTTAGCGACTTATGTGGAAAGCGGAGTAAGACGCATTTCGTTAGCAGAGCAGCTCCGCAAAATCCCCTTATCCTTTTTTGGAAAAAAAGACCTTGCCGATTTAACAAATTCCATTATGGGCGATTGTGCCACACTTGAACAGGCATTTTCCCATTATGTACCCGCTTTGGCAGGCTCCCTTGTTTCAACAACGTTGATTGCAATTTGTCTTTTTTCTTATGATTGGCGTATGGCTCTTGCGGCTGTTTGGGTTTTGCCGATTGCATTTACAATCGTATTCTTTTCAGCCCGCATACAGGAATATTTCAACCGTAAATCCGTAGCGGCAAATGTCGCGCTTGAAAGTGGCGTACAGGAGTGTATCGAGAGTTTACAGGACTTAAAGGCGAACAATGCAGAAGAAAGCTATCTGAAAGGACTGGACAAGAAAATTGATGATGTGGAAAAGCGGCACATTATAACAGAACTTGGAACGGCACTTTTTGTTGTTTCCTCAACATTGATATTAAAGTTTGGAATTGCTACGGTTGCGCTTGTAGGCTCTGCGCTGCTCATTCAAGGGGAGATTGATATTCCGCTGTTCTTTCTATTTCTGCTTGTAGCCTCAAGGCTGTATGCCCCGCTGGAGGGCGCATTGCAAAACCTTGCCGCAGTCATATCCACAAAAACGAACATAGACCGCATGAATGAAATCCTTGACCAGCCAATTCAGACGGGCGGCAATACACTAACAAATAAAGGCTATGATATTGTGTTCGACCATGTAGGATTTGCTTATAATACCGGGGAAACCGTATTGAAAGATGTGTCCTTTACGGCAAAGCAAGGAGAAGTTACCGCTTTAGTCGGACCGTCCGGCGGCGGCAAAACTACGGTGTCACGTCTTGCCGCCCGGTTTTGGGATATAAGCAAAGGCAATATCACTGTCGGCGGTATGGATATATCGAAAATAGAGCCGGAAACACTGTTATCACTGTACTCTATCGTGTTTCAAGACGTGACGCTGTTTAACAATACAATCATGGAAAATATCAGAATAGGCAGAAAGGACGCAACAGATGAAGAAGTGATTGCAGCGGCAAGATTAGCAAATTGTGAAGAATTTGCGGCAAAGCTCCCGGACGGTTATCACAGTATGATTGGTGAAAACGGCTGCGAACTGTCCGGCGGTGAAAGGCAGCGTATTTCAATCGCCCGCGCTTTCCTCAAAAATTCCCCTATCATCTTACTTGACGAAGCAACGGCAAGCCTTGATGTAGAGAATGAAACATTGATACAGGCTGCCTTGTCAAGGCTGATAAAGGATAAGACCGTACTTGTTATCGCCCACCGTATGCGTACCGTAAGCGGCGCGGATAAAGTAGTTGTGCTTTCAGACGGTTCCGTTGCCGAACAGGGAACGCCAGAAAAACTGATGAACACAGGCAAAATTTATCCGCATATGGTAAAGCTGCAAATGATTAGCGGGGATTGGGGCATTTAGTATGAATAACGAATGGATAATATGTCCCATATGCCACAGCAAAACAAGGTTGAAGATACGGAACGATACTGAACTGAAAAACTTTCCCCTATACTGCCCAAAATGCAAGCAGGAAACTCTTATTAGCGTACAACAAATGAATATATCAGTTATCATAGAGCCAGACGCAAAGACGCAGAGCCGATAACACGCAGGTTTGAAATGTGGTTATCGGCTCTTTTTTTTTGACAACCTATGCGATTGCTGACAGATTGCAACTCAGGCGACAGTTTTATGAAGATAAAGCCGCCGTTCTCCTTTTGCAAAATTGGATTTACGGGGACGTGATAAAGTCGCCCATTTTTAGGGACATGGCGGTATCTTTGGAGGTATCGTCATGTCCATTTTATGTCAACACGGTTTTCCAATCAGTAGCCTATTAAAAAAAGCTCTTTCCTGCCTATGGGATATTGCGGCTATCAAGAGGAACTTTTACATCATCATAAATGCCCTACTACATCATATAGCAAAACCGCCTGTTCAGTTTTTCGCTGCACAGGCGGTTTTGTTATAGCCCTCATTCCAAACGGAAAGGGGGTGAGAATGATGTTATCCACAGAATACAGAGAAAGTATCGAACGCCGCTTTCACGCATTTTGCAAAGCCGTATTGCACAATGAAGCCTGTAATTATTACAGGGAAAGGAAACACAGAACGCAGCGCGAGATATCCTTTGGATACTTGCAAGAGAACACGTCTTTTGCGCCTCACAGTGTAGACGAATACTTTGTCTTGCAGGACAAGTCGACTGCCTTTGCAGTCAACGGGCAGACGGTTATTATTGACAGCGAGAAGTTAGCAAAAGCCTTGTTGTGCCTATCGGAGCGTCGGCGGGAAATTATCCTTATGCGCTATTATCTGCAATTAAGAGATAAGCAGATTGGGGCGTTATTGGGAAAGCCACGCACAACGGTCAACTATCAGAAAAACGCAGCTTTGAAACAGTTGCGGACAGAAATGGAGAAGATGAATGATGAGGAACAGCAAATACAACCTTGTTCCCTATGAAGTGATTGAAAGAGCAATCACAGGCGATACCGCCGCGCTCCTTGCGGTACAGGAACGGAACAAAGCCTATATCGGCAGACTAAGCGGAGGGAACGCCGATATGAAGGAGCGATTAAACGAAAAGCTGCTCATGGATGTTATGAAGTTTCGACTGGACTATCAACCACCGAGCAAATAGCAAAGCCATGAAAAACCGTCAAGGGTCAAGATAAACGGGCTGCGCCCGCCCTTGACGGCTTTTCATGTCCTTGCCATGGGACAATCAAGAGGGCGCAAACGGATAGACCGCTTGCGCCCTCTCTAAATTATGGGGTTTTCTGTTACGCAGTAGGGTTTGAAAAATCCTGTATTCATGCGGCTTTGCAAAAGCAAAATGAGTGGCGGCAAGGGGAATACTCATACCCCTCAAAATGGCGTTCTACTGCGTAACAAAACGGACATATCGCCGTTTAGACGATACGCCCGTTTTGCTTTGCCCCCTGTATGGCAGCTACCCTGTTTCAGTTTGTTGTGATACTGTTTTATGAGTAGCTACCAAAGAGGTGTCCTTTTTTATTTACGCGAGCAACGAGCCAAAGTCCATGATTGAATGAGACCTTGGAGACTGCCGCAATAACTTGAGAAGCTCGCAAAGCGTGCTCCTCATAGTTTATACGGACAAGAAGATAAAGTTCAGACTCGCATGAGCATCAGAGTGGCTGGGTACCAGCGTCGTTTGTTCAGGGGACCGAAACAGGGGGGGATCAGTCGCGATAACCTGAGGGGCTTAAAATAGCTGCGTATTTTTTACCTCATAATATAACTGATAATTCATTCCCACATACGAGCTATTCATAGGATTACTTGACAGCACACATTATAAACGTGTATAATAAAAACTTGTACATGCCAATTTAACAGACTGGCGCGTTTTAGTATTGAAGCTTCAAATGTACGCTTTGGGGGAGCGGGTGCCTGTCTGTCATGTTATATCGAAAAGGAGAAAATTTACTTATGGTAACAGCAGTTATCGAAGCGGTGTACCGCTTCTTATGGGGAGACCTGTTTACGATTCCGTTGGGGAATGGAAATGGGATCGGGATTCCGCTTCTTGTTTTGCTTTTAATTCCAACGGGAGTCTATTTTACGCTTCGGACAAGATTTCTTCCGGTCCGCCTGTTTCCGGACATGATCCGGGCTTTGAACGGAAAGAAACAGGAGGAAGGCGGCCTGTCACCGATCCAGACTTTGTTTGTGTCCACAGCGACCCGAGTAGGAATGGGAAACCTCGTGGGAGTCGTTGCGGCGATCTCGGCAGGCGGTGCCGGTGCTGTGTTCTGGATGTGGCTGTCGGCGGCGCTTGGGGCCTCCACAGCGTTTGTGGAGGCGGCTTTAGCGCAGCTTTATAAGGAAAAGGACCCGCTCTACGGCGGTTACCACGGTGGTCCGGCTTACTATATCCACAGCTATGCGGAGAGGGTGAGAAAGAAGAAACTGAAACGTTCCGTGATCGCGGTCCTGTTTGCGCTGTCCGGCCTGATCTGCTGGGGTGGAATCAGCCAGGTCATCAGCAACTCTGTGGCGTCGTCATTTGAGAATGCCTTTGGAATTTCGCCGTTCGTGACGACGGTAGTCCTCGTCGTGATCTCTGCGGTGATCGTTATGAGAAAGAACGCTACGGTCCGCGCCCTTGATGTGATCGTTCCGATCATGGCGGGCTGCTATTTTGTGATCACCCTGTTTATCATCGCGACACATTTGAGCAGCGTTCCTGGCGTGTTTGCGAGGATCTTTGCGGAAGCCTTCGGACTCCGCCAGATCGCGGCGGGCGGCTTTGGCGCGGTGCTCATGAACGGCGTGAAGCGCGGCCTGTTCTCCAATGAGGCTGGTTCCGGTTCCGCACCATGCGCGGCGGCTGCGGCGGATGAGAGCGATCCGGTAAAGGTCGGCCTCGTGCAGGCGCTTGGCGTATTTATCGACACCATCGTGATCTGCAGCTGCACGGCGATGATCATGCTGCTCGTCCCGGAAGAACTGACGACGGGGCTTGCGGGAATGGATCTTTTACAGAAAGTCATGAGCTACTATATGGGTGAGTTCGGTGTGGTATTTATCGCGGTGACGCTGGCGTTATTCAGCTTCTCAACGTTTCTCGGTATCCTGTTCTACGCTAGATCCAACGTTGCGTATCTGTTCGGAAATCGTTGGATTTATCAGACACTCTACAAGATCTTTGCTTTGATCATGCTGTTCGTCGGCGGACTGCAGGCGTACACGGTGGTGTGGGATCTCGGAGACGTGGGCGTTGGTCTTATGACGGTGTTTAACCTGATAGTGCTGTTTCCGCTGTCAGGGGAGGCACTGCGGGCGCTGAAGGAGTATGAGGAGAAAAAGACAAATAAGTAAGAAATAAAGTAACTGTTCTGCAGGTCTGCGCACTTGCCGCGTTGACTGTATGAGATGCAGGGAGAAGGCGCTGAACAGTTACAAAATAAAGAAAAAAGATCTGTCAGGATACCGAAGATAGTTTCGTACGGTATGCTGGCGGATCTTTTTTATGGACTTTTCCTGGGAAAAACTAACCGCGGATTCTTGCATGGACTCCGGAAGTGAGATCCGGATGGCGCAGACCGCAGATCCGCTTTTCGGTTCCGCCGCCGATAAATACACGCTTCCAGACGTCCTGGTTTAATTCATCATCGTGGACATACACTTCGATATCGCTCATCGTCGGAAGAGGATCGCCGCCGAGCGTGAAGTTTCCGGCCGCATCCTGGAGCAGAATTCCTTCCTTCACGATATCCTTCTGCATGTAGGAAGAGACGAACTGCGCGGAGGAGAGGTGGGTGACAAGTTCTAACATCAGGTCTATTTTCAAGCTGTCCTCAGCGGACATTTTCGTCTTATTCAGTGCGTCCGTGAGCTGTGATTCATATTTTCCGAGAAAACTGCTGCACGCAGATTCCAGCTCGGAGAGATCCTGTTTTAATTCTTTTGTGATTTCCATAAATAAATCCTCCTTTGAAAAGTTGTATATTTAAGAGATCTGCTCCTGTGGTGCGGCAGCAGGATCATATTATTTTGGTTTGATAATGCATACCAATAAAATCTTCTTGTGACATCCAGTGAATGTCATGACTGTTTCAATAATAACATATATTGTTTGGAGTGACAATTAGTGAATGCCAAACAAGGAGTGTTATTATATGTACAAAAACAAGTCAATATCCGGCAGGAACAATATCTGCGGGATCAAGATCCGTGAACTTCGCAGCAGGATGAACGATGTTTCACAGAAACGACTGGCGGATATGCTTCAGCTTCTCGGTCTGGACCTTGATAAGAACGCGATCCAGAGGATTGAGAGCGGAAAGAGGTTTGTGACCGATATTGAACTGAGATACTTCGCAAAAGTCTTAAATGTCAGTTATGAGGAGCTTTTGAGTGAGGACACTCCTGAGGCAGATTAAAGATTCCTGAGTAACAGGTTCCCGCGAAGGTATCTGCCCGTGCCACATGCCGCCTTTTTGCGGAAAAGTCATCTTTGTCCTGGACCAGATAGGCAATCTCGTAAGGAAGGCTGTCATCGAAGATACGGTGGTAAGCGACACTTCCGTCCTCATGGACCAGAAGCCTTTCCAACGGAACCTTGAACAGCTCACCGAGGACCAGCATATTCGGAAGAGAGGGGAGCGATTCCCCGCGAAGCCACTTATAGATCGACTGGGGACTGTCCAGTTCCAGTGCATCCTGGAGATCGCGGACTGTCATCTTTCTTTTTAACATTTCATCCCGGATCTTTTTTCCGGTCAGCGTTTTCGATAATTCTTAGTAGGTCTGCGCACTTGCTGCGCTGACCGTAAGAAAACATAGGCTGGAAGGCAAAAATCCCATCAGCGAAGCTGATCTGGAATGGATTTTTGCACGTAGCTATGAAGGTACTGAATAGTTACGTATTCTTTAATTTTCATAGGGAAACGGACGACGGATCCTTGTCGCCGGTATATGAGACTTAGAACCTCTGTTTTGTAAGTAGCTATATCATACTATAAAATTCGCGGTTTGTCTTGAACTAAAAGGTTAAAATCACATATTTTTTGAAAAAATTTTATAAGAAAATGCTGACGGACAGAAATGCAGATCATCGGAGAATGCGAAAAGACGAGGAATGATTTTGAACTTCGGAAAAGAGGTAATAACAAAAAGGCATGTAAACTTAAGTCTGGCAAAGCCGTTTCATACACGGAAATAACCGGGAAAAACGACCTGTCAGGACGTAAGCCTACATGTCTGAAAAATTCGATTCTTTAATTAAAAAACTATTTTCCCTGCTGTGCTTTCAACGGAATGATCTCCTTACGGTACACATGGACAAGGCACACACCGCTGAAGATGATCGCGAAAGCTTCGGCGATCGGGAAGGCAAACCACACGGTGTGAAGACCACCGATCCTTGCGAAGATAAATGCCACCGGCAGAAGAACGACAAGCTGACGGAATACGGAGATCCATAAACTCAGCATTCCATGTCCAAGTGCCTGGAACAGGGAAGTACAGACGATGGAGCAGCCCGCAAACAGGAAACTGATGGAGATGATCCGGAGTGCCGGAATGCCGATGGAGAGCATCGTATCGGAGGCGCTGAAGATCATTAAAAGCTTATCCGGCATGAGCTGGAAGACAGCGAAGCCGCACAGCATGATCGTTGTAGCGTACACAGCGGCCAGCTTTATGGTTCCCATAATTCGGTCCGGTTTTCCGGCACCGTAGTTGTAGGCGATGATCGGAACGGTTCCGTTGTTTAAACCGAAGACCGGCATGAACACGAAGCTCTGGAGCTTGAAGTAGACACCGAATACAGCTGTTGCCGTGGAAGAAAAGGCGATAAGGATCTTGTTGATTCCAAAGGTCATGATACTTCCGATGGATGCCATGATGATGGACGGAACGCCCACCGCGTAAATGTGGCGGATGATCTCACCGTTGCGCTTAAAGCTCCTGAGGGAGATCGTGATCTCGTGGTTTTTCGTCTTATTTAAGTAAAAACCGAGGCCGAAGGCGATGATCTGTCCGAAAACAGTGGCGCCTGCGGCACCGGCGATCCCGAGAGCCGGTGCTCCGAAGTAACCGAAGATCAGGATCGGGTCCAGGACGATGTTGATGATGGCGCCGAGTCCCTGGGTGTACATGGAGTAAATCGTTTTTCCGGTAGACTGTAAGAGACGCTCACATGCGATCTCCATAAAGAGTCCGAAGGAAGCGATCGTGCAGACTCTCAAATAAGTAGTTCCGAGATCCACAATCTCCTCGATATCGGTCTGGAGACGGAAGAACTGTCTCGCAAAGAAGAGACCGAAGAGCGCGAATACGATGTAGCTCATAGCCGCCAGGAACAGCGCGTGGTCCGCGATCCTGTTGGCGCGATCAAAGTTCTTTTCGCCGAGATTTCTTGAGAGAGCAGCATTGACACCGACGCCGGTTCCGGTCGCCACGGCGATCATCAGGTTCTGCGCCGGGAACGCCAGGGATACGGCGGTCAGGGCATTCTCGCTTAACTGCGCGACGAACATACTGTCCACAATGTTATAGAGTGCCTGGACGAGCATCGAGATCATCATTGGTACGGACATGGAGATCAGAAGCCGGTTTAGCGGCATGACGCCCATTTTGTTTTCTGTTGCCATTTGGGTAACTCCTTTCGTAAAACATAGATAACCGTGAAGAAATTTCACGGTTACAAATAAACATACATTCTCCCTTTGTGAAGGGACACTGAATGGCATTATAAGGCAAATGAACATGTTCGTCAACCGAAACAGGGAAACATATGGCGGAGTTTCTTTGAGGGACTGTGCAGAGCGGAAGGTTTTGATGGATTGACAAAAATGAATGCCCGTCGTATCATGGAAATGATGTGAAAATTTTAAGGTTTTACCGGTCCGGCAGCAGAAACTGAGAGGTGCTGCGGGGAGGCAGAAACTTATGTCAACGAATAAGGAGTATAGGAATGATCCAGAATATCAACCCGCATAAATTTGACCTGACCTACGGACAGCCGAAGGCGCAGGATGAGGACTTTGTCCTTTATATAAAGAAGAGTAAGACGCTATTAAGAAAAGTGGACGAGGAAAATCACGAGATTCCGAAGTTTTCTGATTTCCCGGAGGACAAAGAGCTGCTGAAAGAAAGCGCGTATTATCTGTTCGCCATCGATGGAAATCATTATTACTATGTGACGAAGATGCCGAGATATGATGCCGATGTCTATGAACTCTGTTCGACAGCGGCGTACAGAAAGATGCATCCGATGTATCAGGCTTTCGCGGGAATCACGGCGACACAGATTCATCGCTTTAAAGAGAGCAGAAAGTACTGCGGATGCTGTGGTCATCTGATGGAGAACAGCAAGACTGAGCGTGCGTTAGTGTGCCCGGAGTGCGGACAGACGGAGTATCCGAAGATCTCTCCGGCTGTCATCGTTGCGATCTCCGACGGGGACAGACTTTTAATGTCCAGATACCGCGTGAACAACAACCCGTACCGCGGATACGCGCTGATCGCCGGTTTCGTGGAGATCGGGGAGAGCTTTGAGGAGACGATCCACCGTGAGGTCATGGAGGAGGTCGGACTGAAGGTCAAGAACATCCGCTATTATAAGAGCCAGCCATGGGCATTCTCTGACACGGAGATGATCGGATTTTTTGCGGAGTTAGACGGACCGGATAAGATCAAGCTTCAGGAGGATGAACTCTCTGAGGCGGGATGGTACCACCGCGACGAGATCCCGGATGAGACGATGATGAACAGCATCGGAAGTGAGCTTAAGATGGTGTTTAAGTATGGAAGTCTTGAGAAGTTTTATGAGGTGACTGGGTATAAGGACCAGAATTAGGGATTTGGTTTGTAAAAACGCGTGCGGAGACTGCGCCTGGAGGAGTGGTTGAGCGTACATAAGAAAAATGAGAGTAACTGTTCAGTAGGTCTGCGCACTTGCTGCGCTGACCGTAAGAAAACCTAGGCAAAAAGGCAAAAATCCATCGGCGTAGCCGATTTGGAATGGATTTTTGCATGTAACTGTGAAGGTACTGAACAGTTACAAATGAGAAACTAAAAAGAGCCGGGAACTGGATTTTGTAATTGATCGGAATTCAGTTCCTGGCTCTTTTTTTGCGGGCGATTCGTACTTATATTGTTTGTTTGACAATTCTGGGAAGATCGGTATTAAAAATGCCCGCGATTGTCAGATCATGTTTTGTGGAATGTCCGGGAGAATTCCATGAATTCTCTCAGGGTATCCGGCATATCCTGAGGATGGCAGCAGAAGCCGATGACGCGTTTCGGGATCGGGATATCTAACGGGATCTCAATGAGTGTACCGTTTTTCAAGTCATCCTCGACGAAATCTTTGATGACGCAGCCGATTCCGAGTCCGATCCGGGAGAATTCGATGAGGAGTTCCATGTCGGTGGTCTCCAGGATCTGGTTGATCTCGATCTGGTTGTCAGCCAGGTAGGCGTCCACATGTTTCCGGCTCATATTGGAGCGGTTTAAGAGCATGATATTTCCGGTTTTAAAAATATCGGTGTCATTGCCCTCTCTCAGATGGAGGTTTTCCAGATAGGCCGGAGTACAGACGAATGCATCGCTGATTTCCATTACCGGCTGGAAGTGGAGGCCTTTTTTGCTTTTTGGTTCCGCCACGAGTCCGATATCGATCTTTCTGGCATCCAGCATGTCGAGGGTCTGGTAGGTGGACTGGCTCTCGATGGCGATGTTTACGTGCGGGTATTTTCCGATGAATCCTTTTAAGTAGGGGAGAAGGACGTATTTGCACAGGGTGTTGCTGACACCGATCTTCAAGTTCCCGATATGGAAATCATGGATCCGCTTCAGTTCGCGTTCGCCGCGGCCGATGGAGTCGAAGGCGGTGTTCACATGCTGGAAGAGGATCGCGCCTTCTCTTGTTAGTTGGACGCCGCGGGAGTTTCGGCTGAAGAGTTTGATGCCGAGGCTTTCTTCAAGTTTGCTGATGGCTTTGCTGATGGCAGGCTGGCTGATGTAGAGTTCTTTGGCGGCGCGGGAGATGTTGCCGCAGCGGGCTACTTCGTAGAAGATTTTGTATTGTGACAGGTGCTGTTCCATAAAAATACTGCCGTCCGGGTGGGACCGCAGGAGTATAACCCCCTTTCATATGTGGTATTCGTATTATTTATGTCTATTATATAGAATTGGGGTGGGGAATGTCAATATGAAATGTGCGGGGGATTGGCTAAAGGGTACGTGCTGGCCTGGGTCCGGCTCCGGGTACTCGGGATTTCGGGGGCGGTTCCTCCAACGAATTCTCCTGCGCACTAAGAGGAAACCATGCCCCCGAAATCAGGCACCCAGATCCGGACCCAGGCCAGCGCAGGGATTGGCTGCGCGAGGGTGGCCAGCCGAGTGTATTGGCGGGATCGCAGGCGCTGCGCTGTGCGATATGGAGATTACTTTATGCAATTGCACATATGTCCAGTTCTTTCTTTAAGATGTCGTTAACAGAATCCAGGATTCCAAGATGCGTCTCGAGATCCAGGCGGTCGACGGTCATTTCGTTCTTTTTGGTGCAACCGTCTACGCTGCCGGCGGCTACGGCGAGGCGGAGAGACTCGGTCTCTTCCTCGCGGGTCGGGAGGAGATTTTTTTCAGCGAAGAGGGAGCAGAGGGCGGCGATACCAATTCCCCACCAGTTGGAGACGCCGCTGGCGAGGGTGATGTCGGCGGATTCAGCGGTGCAGATCGTTCCACCGAAGGGAACGAAATGTTCGATTACGTCGCGGTAGGTGCCCATGCCCATCTCGTTGCCGCCGTCGCCGATGGAGATGGTGGTGGCTCCGGATTTTTTTGCTTCGGAGAGAAAGAGGGCGGAGTCAGTGATCATGTCATCGAGGACTTCGCCGCGCATGCTGTGGTAGTGGCCGTTGGCGGCTTTACCGGGGCGTTCTAAGGAGATGAAGTGGGTCGGGGCGAAGGTTTTGATGCAATTTCGGATGAAGTCGTCGGTGTCTGTTTTAGGGAGCATCATGAGTTTTGCTTTTGGAGCGCGGTAGCAGACAACGTCGCTTACAATGGAAAAGGCGGGCTCATCGGTGATCACGAGGACGGAGGCGCCGAGAGCGGTCAGGGCTGCTGCAATATCAGCGGTGCCTAAGGGGCCGTCGGTTTCACCAACATAAGAGCCGTCGCTGAGTCGGACCGGGAAGCCGGTTAAGAGAATGACACGGCGGGCGTCCGCGAGCGTGTTTAAGGTTTCCTGGATCGGATTGTCCGGGAGTGCTTTTAAGAGCCCGCGGTTTCCGAAATCCTGTTTCATAATGGTATCCAGATCTTTAAAAAATGTCATGGTATTTATCCTCCAAATATGTTTGATGAGGGGAAAACTTTTTTCGCGGCCGTGTGTATGAAAAAGCCGATATGGATCGTTTTTCGGATTTCAGGCAACAAAAAAAGCCACTGATCCCCTGTTGGAAGATTCATGGCTCTTATTTACGGAGGGAACATCCGGGCAGGAGTCCCGATAAATAAAAGAATCTGTTTTCGTTGTCTCTAGTCTAGTGGAAATGCATAGAAAAGTCAATGGAAAACGAATATATTTTGTGATATACTATGTAACAGGCGCAAAAGTAAAACAAGCGGCACCGCAGATGACATTTGTTTTTCTTGCGCTGTCAGCAAAGGTTTCGTCTGCGTGAGCGGGCAGGTCGGTCACTATGAGCAATTTCTTATATCGGGGAACAAAAAGGGGTATATTATATGGAAAACAAAAACACGATCCTTGTGGTCGGCCAGGCAAAGCCGAGCAAAGAGGATGCGATCTACAATCTCCACGGGGAATTTTATATCAGTCTGATCGTGGAGCGGGATACGGGGAAGATCCTGGAACTGGACTGCAATACGATCCTTGAGGTGACGAAGCAGTTCGTGGCATCCATGTTTGTGGGGAAGAGCCTGAGGACAGACGTTCCGCTGATCGAGAAGGAGATCAGGGAGCGTTATTTTGCTTTGACGCAGAAGCCATTGATCGCGTGCATGAAGGATGCGTGCAACCGGTACCTCACGGCGATCGGGGAAAACCGCGGAAAATAATTGTACAGATGCGGAAACAAGAGAATAGAATTTTTAACATTATTAAGCCGGAGTTCTCCTCCGGTTGTTTTTTTCTCGTTTTTCAAGAGACCGATTGACAATCAAAAAAATCATGATAAAGTTAGGAAGGTCGTTTTTCTAATACCCCATACAAAACGGCAAAGAATCTGAAAACAATGGACCGATTCGGGAAAATACACCATTTGATTTATCAAATACAACAATACCGGATCGCAGCACCAAGAGTATGAAAAAGGAGTACCCCACTTATGAGTTCCTGGAATGATGTTACCAAAAAGGTACGTGAAATACGGAAAAATTTTGTTGTCCGCTGTGCGATTTCCTTCGTGGCAGTTCTGGCATCTGCCCTTCTGCAGTCTTATGTAATTCTGGCCTTTATTCGTCCGGCAGGACTTCTGTCCAGCGGATTTACGGGACTTGCGATTTTGATCGACCGAATCGCTGAACTGTATGGATTTACCGTCTCGACATCTTTGGCACTCGTTGTTTTAAACCTGCCTGTTGCCCTGATGTGCTGCCGCAGCATCAACGTGAAATTCACGGTGTTTTCGCTGCTGCAGGTATTTTTTGCAAGCTTTTTCTTAAAAGTCTGCCATTATACTCCGCTATTTGAGGATCTGACCCTGAATGTGATCTTCGGCGGTGTGCTTTACGGACTGTCTGTTGTCCTTTCCTTAAAAGGAAACGCATCCACAGGTGGTACCGACTTTATTGCCCTCTATGTTTCCAATAAGACCGGAAAGTCCATTTGGAACTATGTGTTCATGGGAAATGTGTGTATCCTTGTAATTTTTGGACACATGTTCGGTTGGGAGTATGCAGGATATTCCATCCTGTTCCAGTTCATCTCCACAAAGATGATCTCCACTTTCCATCACCGTTATGACCGCGTGACCTTACAGATCACCACTGAGAAAGCGGAAGAGGTCATGAAGGCGTATGTCAGCAAGTATCACCACGGTATTTCCTGCGTGGACGCCATCGGCGGCTACAGCCACAAAAAAATGTACCTGCTCCACACCGTAATTTCTTCCTATGAGATCAACGATATCGTCCAGCTGATCCAGGAAGTGGATGAAAACGTGATCATAAACGTATTCAAAACAGAAGACTTCTACGGCGGATTCTACAGAGAGTCCTTGGACTAGCTTAAAATCAAAAAATATTCCCCAGAAGACATGCCCCGGTATATGGGCGGTGTTTTCTGGGGATTTTTGTTTGTGAGACTTTTCTTCCAGTCACTGATGAGAGCGGTGCATGATGTTGGTAAAAAAATTTGTTTAGAAAGATTTTATGGATTAACGGATTGTCATACATCCGAAAAACCTACCGATACCAGAAGCTGTGGATGGATTCTACTGCCTACACCTCCGTTCCAGCACTGCCACCGCCTGATACAGGATTGCGGACAGAATACAGAGGATCACGATGGACATGATCACGAGATCCAGCTTGAAGACCTGGCTGCCGTAGATGATGAGGAAGCCAAGGCCTGCCTGGGCGGAGAGAAACTCGCCGATGATGACGCCGACGAGGCAGAGACCGATGTTGACCTTCATGTTGCTGATGATAAGTGGAACAGAGCCGGGTAGCAGGACCTTTGTGAGGACATCCTTCTGTTTTCCTCCCAGCGTGTAGATCAGACGGATCTGGTCAGGATCCATGGAGAGAAAGCCGTTGTAGAGCGTTAAGATCGAGCCAAATACCGCCACAGAGACCGCCGCCGTGATGATCGTCTTCATGTTGTTGCCCAGCCATACGATGAGCAGCGGCGCGAGAGCGGACTTCGGCAGACTGTTCAATATGACAAGGTACGGTTCCAGAATCTTTGCCAGCCGCCTGCTGGACCAGAGCGCCACCGCGCCGAAGATCCCGATCCATGTCACAAGAAAAAAGCTCAAAAGCGTCTCCAAAACCGTGACTCCCGTGTGGTAAAAGATCGTCCGGTCTGCCGCCATGGAAAGAAAACAGGAGAGCACCCGGGACGGGGAACTGAAAATAAAATCGTTCAGGATCCCGATCCGGGCGCTGATCTCCCAGGAAAAAAGAAACAGGACCAGAAATAAGATCCTGCAGATGAAGATCTGCCTCCGGATCCGCCGCTCCTGCTCCAGATACCGGCACTGGGCCGGGGAGACCGCAAGATCCGCTGCCGGGATCACAGCCCGGTGCCTGCGCAGGATAAAAGAAGCGATACTATGAAATCTCATCCGGCTCACCTCCCACATTGACAGCGGTCATGAGTCCGTTTCTGGCTGCCGGTGGATTCTCATCACCGGATTCAGTTCCATTGATAATATCTGTATCTCCAGATCCGGCCCCATCGACAGTTGACGTATCATCACCATTCCCGTTCCCAAGAATCTTCCACAATTCATTAAAATAAGAAGAAAACTCCGGATAATTCCGCCGCTTCAAAGGACTCATTTCATGGTTCGGAAACCGAATCACAAGCTCCCCCTTGATCGTCCCCGGTCTGTTCGTCAGCACCAGGATCCGGTCCGCTGTGCTCACCGCCTCCGAAAGATCATGGGTGATCAGGATAGCCGTTTTCTTTCTGCTGCGGATGATCGAACTGATATCATCACAGACCGAAAGCCTCGTCTGATAATCCAGAGCAGAAAACGGCTCATCAAGAAGCAGAAGATCCGGCTCCAAAGCAAGAGTCCGGATCAAAGCAGCCCGCTGCCGCATCCCCCCGGAAAGCTCCGACGGATGCGCATCGTAAAAATACTGAAGTCCATAAGAATCCAGAAGCTCCTTCACCCGGCTCAAATGCTTTGAATCACACTTCCTCCGCACCTCAAGCCCCAGTGAAACATTCGAAAGGATCGTCCGCCACTCAAACAAATGATCCCTCTGCAGCATGTACCCGATCCCCGAAGCCCCCTTCCCGACAGAAACCCCGTCCAAAAGAATCTCCCCCCGCTCAGGGGCCAAAAGCCCGGCAAGCAGAGAAAGCAACGTAGACTTCCCACACCCGGACGGCCCGACAATACAAAGAAACTCGCCGGAATTCACATGAAACGATATATCAGAAAGGGCCTTCGTCTCTCCCTCCATGGTATGGTAGGAATAATCCACCCCTCTAACTTCCAATTTCGGAGTCATGGATACCTCACTCAAACGTACTTACTATAAAATATGTAAAAACCTCTCATCCGTGAGCCAACCGTCAAAACAACAGCACAGTACACAACTATTATGCAGCACTGCTTATTCCTTTCTCGTCCCTCAGCACAGCCACATCCTCAACGCACAGCGCAGCGCCTGCGCTCCCGCCAGTACACAGCACAGACCAGCTTTCAGATCCGGGCGATTGATTTTCGGGGCATGGCTTCCTCTTGGCTCGCAGAAGAATGCGTTGGAGGAGCGTGGACACTTGTTTGAGCGCAAGCGAGTTGTGTCCACGCTTCTCCGCCCTTAGCATTCTCCTGCAAGCCTAGAGGAACCGCCCCGAAAATCCTCTGAGCCCGGATCTGAAAGCTGGTCTGTGCGTACCCCCCGCCAATTCACCTCTCCCCCAAAAAACGTAAGAAAATCGCAAGAAAACCGCCAGATAAAAGACCCAAGAAAGAAACATTTCCCTGCTATACTAAATTCCAGTGTTAAAATAATCACATTTAACATAGAAAACCTCGGAAGGAACACATGAGTATGAGCAGTGAAGAAAAAATCTCACCAGAAGAATTCGACAAAGAACTGGACTCCCTACTGGCCGGAACCACAGAAAAGAAACCCAAAAACCCAAAGAGAAAAAAGATCATAATCGCCGCCGCCATTGCCATCCTCGGAATCATCGGCATCAAACTCCTGTCCGGCGGAAAAGACATGGTCCCCGTTGTGGACACTGTGACCCCAACCCGCAAAACCATCCAAAACCGCCTCACCGTCACCGGCCCCATCTCCGGAACCGACAGCGTAGACGTCGTCTCAAACCTCCACGCTGAGATCCTCGAAATTCCCGTAAAAGAAGGCGACAAAGTCACAAAAGGCCAGCCCCTGGCAGTCCTCGACGATTCCGACGTAAAAAAAGAAGCAGACATCGCCAAAAACGACTACGACCTCGCCGTGACCACCTGCGCCGAAAAAGATAAAGAAGCAAGAAACGGCTACGCCAAAGCCATCCAGGACCTGAACACCGCCCAGGCCAACTACGACCGCACAAAAGCCCTCTTTGATGGCGGCAGCGTCCCAAAAGTTGATCTTGAGACAGCGGAAAACGGTCTCCACGACGCAGAACGGGAATGCGACTCCTACACAATAAAAAACGGATCCGCCGTCGCCGATGACTCCTACCGCCTCCAGATCGAAAAAGCAAAATTCGACTACGAAAAAGCCGTAGAGCAGTTAGATAATACGATCTTAAAAGCCCCTATCGACGGCACCGTCGTCCGCGTCAACACAAAAGTAGGCCGCTTTGCCGACAAAATGGAAAACGACGCCCCGCTCTTCGTGATCGAAAACCTCGATAACCTGGAACTCGAGATCAAAGTCAGCGAGTACACCATCGGAAAAGTCGCCGTCGGCCAGGAAGCCGAGATCTCCGCGGACATCTTAAACGGTGAGACCGTCCACGGCGAAGTCATCTCGATCTCCCCGACCGGCGAAGAAAAAGGCGGCGGTTCCAGCGAGCGCGTCATCCCCACAAAGATCCGCGTCACAGATCAGGACACAAAACTGATCGCTGGAATCACCGCCCGCGCGTCCATTGTCCTGGAAGAATCCGAGAACGCCCTGACAGTCCCAGTCTCCGCCGTGATGGAAAAAGACGGAACGAACTACGTCCAGGAGATCAGTGACGGAACCGTATCCTGGGTTCCGGTGGACATCGGTGTGGAAGGCGATGTGGAGATGGAGATCATCCCGGTGGAAGGGAGCTCCCTGGATGAAAACTCCGTCCTGATTGCGGAGCCGGGAGAGCAGTACACAGATGGAATGGCAGTCACATCATCCGGAAAACAGGGGGAATAAACAATGTTTGAAAAACTGACAAGATCCCGCTACATGACGGAAAACGTGACAGACGAGCTGATCCGCCTGGAAAACCTCGTAAAGATCTACGACACAGGCGCGATCCGGGTCATGGGACTAAAGAAAATCAACCTGACGATCCACCGGGGCGAGTTCGTTGCGATCATGGGACACTCCGGATCGGGAAAATCTACCCTGATGAACATTTTAGGCTGCCTGGACCGCCCGACACTGGGTCACTATTACCTCGACGGGATCGACACGGCGGCCCTGTCCCCGGACGAACTCTCCGCGGTGCGGAATAAAAAGATCGGCTTCGTGTTCCAATCCTTCAACCTGATCTCCAGGACATCGGCGTTAAAAAATGTGGAGCTCCCGATGACCTACGCGAGGATCCCGAAAAGAAAAAGGACGGAGCGGGCCATGGAACTGTTGGAGTGCGTGGGGCTGGAAAAACGCGCCGGACACATGCCCAATGAGATGTCCGGCGGACAGAGACAGCGCGTTGCCATTGCGAGAGCGCTGGCGAACGAGCCGCCGCTGATCCTGGCGGATGAACCGACGGGAAATCTCGATACAGCCGCGTCCATCGAGATCATGGAGATCTTCTCGGAACTCCACAAAGCGGGAGCCACAGTGATCGTTGTCACCCACGAGGAAAATATCGCCGCCTTTACGGACCGGATCATCCACTTCTCAGATGGTCAGATCATCAAAGATGAGATCAACGAAAACCCGACAAAAGGAAGTGGTAAAGTCCACATGAAAGGTCTCTACAGACACTTCCAGAAAACAGCCGGAACAGAGAGTGGGGTGGTCGGATGCTAGGCGAAAATATGATCATGGCCTTCCATGCAATCATGGCGAACAAGATGCGCTCATTCCTGACCATGCTGGGCATTATCATCGGAATCGGTTCTGTCATATCCATCGTTTCCATCGGCGATACGATGCGCGGACTGTTCGCGGACCTCTATAAGGACGCGGGGGCCACCCAGGCGGTGGTATCCATCGGATACAATGTGGAGGATGTGCGGGACAGCGATTACTTTACCCTGGATGAACTTGATAAGATCAAGGAGATCTTTGGGGATGAGATATCCTATATCGACAGTTACGCCAGCGTAAATTCAGAAGTCCTTGCAGGACGGACAAACATGAAATTTGACTTCCAGGGGATCGACTGGAATTTTAGCGATGTCCAGCCGGTGACCATGATTTCCGGACGTTATTTAAACGAAGGAGATATCCTTGGACGAAAGAAAAATGTGGTGATAGAGGAGGAGAGTGCCAGAAAACTTTTCGGAACGGAAAACGCGGTGGGAAAGACCTTCCGGACCACCGTCTACGGGGATACAGATATGTATACGGTAGTCGGTGTCTACAAAAAAGAGATGAGCGCCTTCCAGAAGCTTTTGTCCGGAGGTTCCGGCGATACGGGATCCGCGTATATCCCGTATACACTGCTCACGTGGCCGAATGACCAGTTCTATTACTGCCGCCTGTACGCGAAAGAGGGAACGGACATGGTAAATTTCATGTCAAGGCTGACGGTGTATCTCGGGAAAATCAAGAATAGAAACGCGGAAGATTTCTATACGAATACGGTGGCGGATGAGATGGGATCCATCGACAGCCTCATGGGCGGACTTTCCATGGCCGTGGGCGGGATCGCAGCGATCTCTCTCCTGGTGGGCGGCATCGGGATCATGAACATCATGCTGGTGTCCGTCACGGAAAGGACCCGCGAGATCGGTATCAGAAAGGCGCTTGGAGCAAGGACCCGGGATGTCCTGATTCAGTTCCTGACAGAGTCCGCGATCCTGTCAGCTCTGGGCGGAATCATCGGTGTTCTTCTCGCTGTGAGTCTCGTGACGGCAGGCGGGGCGGCGCTTGGACTCCCTGTTGTGATCAAACCTGGGATCATCCTTCTTGCGGTATCCTTTTCGGCCGTAGTCGGCATCTTCTTTGGGATTTACCCGGCGTCGAAAGCCGCAAAGGCGGATCCGATCGATGCTCTGAGATATGAATAAAGAGGAACTGCCGATCAATGGGACATATGCAAGAAACGTATTATTGGAACGGATGCTATATGGACTGGCAAAAAATCCCCGCAGGATGCGGAAAAACGATCCTGCGGGGATTTTTAAAATTTATGCCAGTGACTATTCTACAAGCGCACCATTCACGTCAACGGTGTATCCGTCCGGAGTCTCACAGTTTACCATGAGAGTGCCCTTGAAGCCATCGCCTTCCTCGTGGAAGTAGTACCACTTGCCGCTGATCTCGTGCCAGCCGGTGAAGAGAGCGCCGGTCTTAAGGTCCATGTAGTACCAGTTGCCGTCATCCTTTACCCATCCGGTCTGCATGATATTGTCATGACCGAAATAGTACCAGGTTCCATCGATCTCCAGCCAGTAATCGGTAGCTTCGAGACCTTCCGCAAAGTGATATTTGTAGGTACCGTCAGAGAGCTTCTCCCAGGCACCGCCTGCCGGGGACTTTAAACCGCGGCGGCGTCCGCCGTTTGTGCTGCGTTTGTATGTGCCGGATACAACAGTTCCATCTATTGTATCAGCAGCCTGAGCTGTGATCATGGTTCCGAGAGCCAGTGTTGCAGCGAGAGCTGCGATGCAAAATTTTTTCATAAACGTACCTCCTGGGATTTCGTCTTTTGGTACAAAAATGCACATAAAATATATGTAGATTTGTCCTTTTCATATAGATATATCCTAATATGGAAACTGGAAAGAGTCAATGGGATTTAAAGGAAATTTTCGGAGCCCTATATATGCGCAGAAAGGTATTGTCATTTTTTTTTTAGTGTGATAAAATGAGTGGCACAGTTTTTGATTCGTTTTTGCTTTATATGGAGGCAGATATGAAATATAAGTGTCTGATCTTTGATCTGGATGGAACGCTGGTAAACTCGATCCATGCGCTGACATACTGTACGAACCTTTCACTGGAGAAGTTTGGGCTCGGTCCTTTGACAGAGGAACAGATGATGACCATCGTCGGCGATGGATATAAAATGCAGATGAAACGTTCCCTCGCGGCCTGCGGGGATACGGATGAGGCGCACTACGAGGCGATCCTCCCTGTATATATGGAGATATTCGGAAAATACTGTAACTATGAGATGCATCCTTACGATGGAATCGTGGAGCTCACATCGAAGGCGAAAGAGCTGGGTTTAAAGATTGCTGTTGTATCCAACAAGCCTGATGCCCAGGCGAAGAAGACCGTAGAATATGTATTCGGCGCGGGATATTTTGACACGGTGATCGGGGAGCAGGAGGGCGTTCCGAAGAAGCCGGATCCGTCGGGAGCATTGAAGGCGGCGAAGATCTGTGGCGCGGATCCGTCAGAGTGCCTGTATTTTGGAGATACGAATACGGACATGAAGACTGGAAAGAACGCGAAGATGACGACGGTGGGAGTTCTCTGGGGATTCAGGGGCCGTGAGGAGCTTGCGGCATTCCAGCCGGAATTTCTGCTTGAGAAACCGCTTGATATCTTAATGGAGATTGAAAAGTAGCTGTTTGGCAGACCTGTGCAGATGCGGCATGACTTATCAATGTGCCATAAAAAGGTGACATCAGCCCGCGCGTTAGATACCGGAGGAAATGGATTGAAGGATTTTAGAAAAACAAGACGAAAACGGATAGAAGCATGGCTCACCGCAGCGATGTTTCTTTTTGGTACCCTGACAGGCTGTGGCTCTGTTAGTGACACACACGGAGATGTGGGAACTCCGAATGATGGAAAGCTGAAAGTTGTAACGACCCTGTTCCCGTACTACGATTTCACGAGACAGATCGCGGGGGATGCCGTAGATCTTTCCATGGTGATCCCGGCGGGACAGGACAGCCATTCCTTTGAGCCGACACCGGCAGATATCCGCCTGATCCAGAACGCGGACCTTCTGATCTGCAACGGTGGTGCCATGGAGCAGTGGGTGAGCCAGGTTGTGGCATCCCTGGATTCGGAGAGCTTAAAGGTCATCACGATGATGGACTATGTGGATACCGTGGAGGAAGAGATCGTGGAAGGCATGGAGGACGCAGGTGAGGAACATCACCACAGCCATGCGTCGGCAGACGATACCCATGATGACCACGACCATGATGAGGCGGTCCATGCTGATGACGATGATCATGATCACGATGCGGAAGATCATGACCACACGGATGATGAACACGATCATGATGCGGAAGATCATGACCACACGGATGATGAACACGATCATGATGCGGAAGATCACACACACACGCACGATGATGACGACGCGGATTACGAGATCGAATATGACGAGCACATCTGGACTTCCCCGGTGAATGCCATGAAGATCACCCAGGTGATCACGGACACGCTTCAGGAGATGGACCCGGCAGACGCGGACATCTTTGCGGCAAATGCAGAGGATTATCTCGGGAAACTTGAGAATCTCGACCAGGAATTCCGCGATGTGGTAAACGGCGCGGACTTAGACCTCATTGTCATGGCGGACAAGTTTCCGCTCCGCTATTTTGCGGACACTTACGGACTCCGGTACAGGGCTGCGTTTTCCGGCTGCGCCTCCGACACTGAGCCAAGCGCAAAGACCATCGCATACCTGATCGACAAGGTGCGGGAGGAACAGATCCCGGCGGTCTATTACCTGGAACTCTCCAGCCACCGGGTGGCGGAGATCATCAGCGAGGAGACCGGCGCGAAGCCGTTGTTATTCCACTCCTGTCATAACGTGACGCGAAGAGAGTTTGATAACGGCGTCACCTATCTGGAACTGATGGAGCAGAATGTTGTCAATTTACGGGAAGGACTTTATCGATGAACCAGCCATTATTAAAATGTGAACATGTGGACTTTGGATATGAAAATTATGACGTGGTGAAGGACGTGTCCATGGAGATCAATCCTGGGGACTACCTCTGCATCGTCGGCGAGAACGGATCCGGAAAGAGCACCCTGATGAAAGGACTCCTGGGACTTATAAAGCCCACCGGTGGTGTCCTGACGCTGGCGGACGAGTTGAGACGGTCCGGAATCGGATATCTCCCGCAGCAGACCCCGGCCCAGAAGGATTTCCCTGCGACGGTACAGGAGGTCGTGATCTCCGGCTGCCTTGGAAAGCGTGGGAACCGACCGTTTTACTCGATGGAAGAGCGGAAGCTTGCGGCGGTCAATATGGAAAAGCTCGGAATCACGGATCTCAAAAAGAGCTGCTACCGGGATCTCTCCGGCGGACAGAAACAGCGTACCCTGATCGCGAGGGCCCTCTGCGCTACGGATAAGCTCCTGATCCTGGACGAGCCGATCACGGGACTTGACCCGGCATCCACCCAGGATTTCTACGCGGTGATCCGCCATCTAAACAGGGACGAGAAGGTGGCTGTCCTCATGGTCTCCCACGATATCGGAAATATCGTGACCCAGGCCAACAAGATCTTACAGTTGAAACAGACGGTCCAGTTTTACGGGACCGTGGATGAGTATAAGAAATCGGAATTCGGAAGAGAATTCCTCGGAGGTGAGAACTAAATGGGACTTTTACAGGAAATGTTTTCCTATCCGTTTCTCGTGCGGGCGATGATCGGCGGTATCTGTATCTCGCTCTGCGCATCGCTCCTGGGAGTCAGCCTTGTGCTGAAACGGTATTCAATGATCGGTGACGGACTGTCCCATGTTTCCTTTGGGGCACTCTCTATCGCGGTGGCCTTTAACTGGGCGCCTCTCGCGGTATCGATCCCGGTGGTGGCAGCGGCGGCGGTCCTGCTTCTTCGGATCACGGGAAACGGAAAGATCAAGAGTGACGCGGCGATCGCGATGATTTCCGCAGGATCTCTCGCCATCGGTATCATCGTCACATCCCTGACGACGGGAATGACGACGGATGTCAGCAGCTATATGTTCGGAAGTATTTTAGCAATGAGCCGCGAGGACATGTACTTAAGCGTAGTCCTGTCCCTGGTGGTCCTCGGCATGTTTGTGATCTGCTACAACAAGGTCTTTGCCGTGACCTTCGATGAGAGCTTCGCGAAGGCGACGGGTGTGCGGGTCTCCGCCTATAATCTTCTGATCGCGGTCCTGACTGCCATTACGATCGTTCTCGGCATGCGGATGATGGGTGCCATGCTGATCTCGAGCCTTGTGATCTTCCCGGCACTGACATCCATGCGGGTATTTAAGAGTTTCCTCGGCGTTGTGGTATCCTCGGGCGTTGTGTCTGTGGTGTGCTTCTTTATCGGACTCATTCTTTCCTATGTATATTCAATTCCGGCGGGAGCCAGCGTTGTTGTGGTGAACCTGGCGATGTTCGGGGTGTTCAGTGTCGTTCAGATGGTGAAGCAGTCGAGATAGGGGAGAAACAGCAGGATGCCAGCAGATACGTAATCGCAAGCGCTCAATGAGGTTGGATTTTGCCAGATCCTGAAGACTGTACAAGAAAACAATATTATATGAGAAAATTTCTCGTATTTCTGCCGCTTTCCAGACATCCGCTGGAAGCGGCAGTACTTGACTTTGTTAGAAAATGTGTTAAAGTTAGTAATTGGTAATGAAAAATGAAAGTGCGGCAGTGGATCTGGTCTGTATACAGTATAAAATTAAGGCGGACAGATAAAAATACAGGAATGCCGCGCGGATGGCAAGAAAGAGGTGTCATTATGACAAAAATTGATATTATCTCCGGTTTCCTCGGAGCCGGAAAAACAACATTTATAAAGAAGCTTCTGAAAGAAGCAATTGCGGGCGAGAAAGTAGTCCTGATCGAGAATGAATTTGGTGAGATCGGTATCGACGGCGGCTTCTTAAAGGATTCCGGCATCGAGATCCGTGAGATGAACTCCGGATGCATCTGCTGTTCCTTAGTCGGTGATTTCGGACGTTCCTTAAATGAAGTCCTTACAAAGTATACACCGGACCGTGTAATTATCGAGCCGTCAGGTGTCGGCAAGCTTTCCGACGTCATGAAGGCAGTCTGCGACGTTGCGGGCGAGATCGACGTTGTATTAAATGGTTCCGTGACAGTCGTTGACGCTCAGAAGTGCAAGATGTATATGAAGAACTTTGGTGAGTTCTTCAACAACCAGATCGAGAGCGCAGGAACGATCGTGTTAAGCCGTACCGATGTCGCTGACGCAGACAAGGTCGCTCAGTGTGTAGAGATGATCCGCGAGAAGAACCCGAAGGCAGCTATCGTTACAACTCCGATCGACAAGCTCACAGGCGAGCAGCTTCTTGAGATCATTGAGAAGCCGACAGATGATATGGCTGAGAAGCTCCTTGAGGAGGTAAAAGAGGGCCATCACCATCATCATGACGATGACGACGAGGAGTGCTGCTGTGGCCATCACCATCACCACCACGATGACGATGATGACGACGAAGATGAGCATGAGCACCATCATCACCACCATGACGATGACGGAGAGTGTGAGTGCGGCCACCACCATCACCACCACGATGACGATGATGACGACGAAGATGAGCATGAGCACCATCATCACCACCATGACGATGACGAAGAGTGCGGATGCGGCCATCACCATCACCACGATGATGACGATGATGAGCACGAGCATCACCATCACCATGACAGCGAGTGCGGATGCGGCCACCACCATCATCACCACCACGATCATGATGCCGACGAGGTATTCACAAGCTGGGGTCTTGAGACAAACCGTACCATCACAAAGGAGAAACTCGAGTCCCTGTTACAGGAACTCGCACATTCCGAGAAGTACGGCCAGGTTCTCCGCGCAAAGGGAATGCTGCCGGATGCGGACGGAACATGGTACTACTTCGATCTTGTACCGGAAGAGACCGAGATCCGCACAGGCGCTCCGATCTACACAGGAAAAGTGTGCGTGATCGGTTCCAACCTGAAGGAAGACGAGTTAAAGGCTGCGTTTGAGGCTTAATGAACGTATTCTGCCAGGGTCAGGCTGCCAGATCTGCAGAACCTGTTCAGTGGCAGTTCCTGTCTGCGCAAGACGTGGGCAGGAACCATTTTATATAATTAGGAGAATAAGACAGTGAAACAGCAGGAAAAAATGCCGGTATTTGTCATCAACGGCTTTCTGGAAGCGGGAAAGACCCAGTTCATCACAAATACTTTACAGCAGGACTATTTCCAGGCCGACGGTACGACCGTTCTGATCCTCTGCGAGGAAGGCGATACGGAGTACGATAAGGAAATCTTAAAGAAAACAAGAACAAAGATCGTTACCGTGGAAGATATCTCCGAGATGGACGAGGATTTCTACGGACGGATCGAGGCATTATATGACCCGGCCCGCGTTCTCATCGAGTGGAACGGAATGTGGCCGCAGGATCAGCTGCAACTCCCGGATACCTGGGAACTCTTCCAGCAGATCACGATCATCGATGGCTCCACCTTCGAGCTCTATTTAAGCAACATGAAGCCGCTCTTAGCGCTCCTTGTAAAGCGCTCCGAGCTTGTGATCATGAACCGCTGCGATGAAGTCAGCGATGAGAACATCACCCGCTACCGCCGCGGCTTAAAGGCTTTAAACCCGCAGGCAGAGCTGATCTTCGAGGACGCGGAAGGCGAGATCGAGCAGGAGGTTCTGGAAGAGGATCTTCCGTACGACATGAAGGCAGATGTGATCAAGATCGATCCGAAGGATTACGGCATCTGGTACATCGACGCCATGGATAAGCAGGACCGCTACGAGGGAAAAGTTGTGGAGTTCACCGGTATGGTATTAAAATCCCCGGAATTCCCGAAGAACTATTTCGTTCCGGGCCGAATGGCGATGACATGCTGCGAGGCAGATATGACATTTTTAGGATTTATCTGCAAGGCGCGTGAGGCGAGAAACCTTGAGACAAAGCAGTGGGTCAAGGTCCGCGCGAAGATCGCATACGAGTTCTGGCCGGACTACGACGGTGTCGGTCCGGTGCTCTACGCCGAGAGCGTGGAGCCGGCGCAGGAGATCAAGGATATTGTGCAGTTCTAAATGAAGATTTCAGCTGAAAAACAGAAAATGCAGAATAATACCAGGTACGCTGGATGGGAAAAACTGTCCAGCGTATTTTGATTTTCTCGAATTCCGAAGAAGCTGCCGTTGGCAGGCTCTGCGAGTTCCCATGTATTCAGAAGAGACTGCCAGTGAAAGCTTTAGCGGATATAAACAAAAGAAACGGACTTCGTGAGCCATATGAGATATGACTTTTGAAGTCCGTTTTTAATTCCAGGTCTAATTCATCGGTGCCACCGGAACCGGCCGCTCGCGGTCGAAGACCTGGGTCACATCGAAGAGGTCGCTTAAGTGGTCTTTTTCCGGATTCGTCTCCGGCAGGTCGTAGTACATGCGGTAGCCGTCCAGGTTCCGGCGTCCCTGGCGGAGATAGTCAGATCCAAACTGTACCCAGTACTGGCTGGAGTCTACATTGCAGAAGTAGCGGAAGCCCAGCTCATGGAGATATGCGTATTTTTCATTTTCCATTGTGTACGGATGCCAGTCGCCAACATCTGATCCGAATGGGTAGAGCAGGATATCCGTCTTTCCGATCAGGGATTCCACCCTGGAGGCCCACTTATCGGAGTCTGTCTTCACATCCTCAAAGGAGCGTTTCCCGAAATTGATATGTCCCCAGCTGTGGGAGGCGAGCTCCCAGCCGTTGTCCCTGAGACACTGTGCCACCTGGCGGACCGTCTCTTTATCGGCTTCAAAATTTGTGTTAGAACTCTCATAGGACGGATCCGTCCGGTATCCCAGAACGCCCTGATATCCGGTAAACGCCAGGACCGCCCGGGCACCCCGGTAGGAAAAATCAGGGTGTTCCGTGATAAAGTCCTCAAGGAGCGGCACGAGATCATAAGAGCCCACCGCCACGGAGCCGTCATCCATCACCATCTCGCAGGTCGGCTTTCCGTTCCCGCCCACGATCATCCGGCTTGCGAAACCGTCACCGTCCATATACTCGTAATAGCAGAGGTCATCCTGGGACATGACGAAAGGAATCTTTCCAGGCGGCAGCATAATATCCCCCGCAACCATCTTCGTATTGCCGTTTTCGTCCGTTACCTCGTGGGCAATATCGTGGAGCTTTACGAGAACATATCCTTTCTCGTACATGGAATCCAGGATCTTTAAAAATTCACTCTTCGTGGTCATCACCTGGTTGTAGCCCTTGGAATCCGCGTCCCCGTCGAAGGCTTTGGCGTTATCCATGATCAGGGAGTGGAAGAACACATGGGTGATCTTATTCACATCCGCCCGGACGAGTGTGGATTTTGTCTCCTCGCAGGAGGCGATAAGTTTCTTCACATCGGAATTCTCCGCGTAATCCGGGTTGGAGTTTAAGATCTCGATGGCAGCATCGTAGTCGTAGGTGACGAATTTTGCGTGAGCGCTGTTTAAAATCCCATCCAGGGCAGCATCGCCGGTATTGTAGGCGGCTGCCGGTGTAGTGGTTGCTGGAGTTTCAGAGGACGCGTCTCCGTCGGACCCGCTCTCAGCGAGAGAAATATTTGTCTCCCCACTGCCGGATGGATCAGAGGATGTCTCGACATCGTTGTTCTTTGTGAAGCCCGGCAGACCGCCGTGCTTTTTTATAAAGATTCCTCCGCCGACACCCAGAATCAGGACTGCGAGAACCATAAGAAAAATCGTAAGATGAACGGTCTGACGCCGTTTCCGCATTTTTTCGCGGCTTGAAATATATGCGCGGCGTCTCTCAAAATCGTCGTTGTATTCCAAAGTATCACCTCGTATTTATCGATACGCAAAACGACTGAAAATGTCTTTTGCGGGAAAGTCTGTTCCTCTTATTATCATAACATAAACCCATGTCACCTGCCATGAAAAAGAAGAAAATTAAGCAATTTGTAAGCAGTGCCGGAAAAGAATTCTCAGACGCCGTTTCGACATTTGAAGCATCCGAATCATTAGGCAGGAAAGTCAGAATAAAAGCCGTCAGATCATACATAATGGATCATGTCCATCCCATATTGTATAGGGAAAGAATAAGGGGCAGAACCATGAAATCAGGAAAAAGAATTTTATGCGGGATCATGGCAGGGATCCTCATGGCGGGGAATCCGGTGAGTGGATATGCGGGAATCAGAAGCGGCAAAATACAGGAGAGCAGGCAGATCATGCCGGAGCCCGCGGCGGAAAGCTATACTGGACTGGAGATCACAGCACCGTCGGCGATCCTCATGGAGGCGTCTACGGGGATCGTGATCTGTGAGAAGAACGCGGATGAGCCGAGAAACCCGGCCAGTGTCACGAAAATCATGACGCTGATCCTGATCTTTGACGCCCTGCAGTCCGGAAAGATCCATCTGACGGACGAGGTGGTGACAAGCGCCCACGCAAAATCTATGGGCGGATCCCAGGTGTTTTTAGAAGAGGGCGAGATCCAGACGGTGGAGACGTTGATCAAGTGCATCGTCATCGCCTCCGGAAACGATGCATCGGTGGCCATGGCGGAGTTTATCGGCGGGGACGAGGGGACGTTCGTGAAGATGATGAACGAACGGGCGATAGGACTGGGAATGGAGCACACGAAGTTCATCGACTGCTGCGGACTCACGGATTCCCCGGAACATGTGACGACGGCCCGGGACATCGCCCTCATGTCCAGGGAGCTGATCACGAAATACCCGCAGATCAAAAACTACACGACGATCTGGATGGAGAACATCACCCATGTGACGAAGCAGGGAACGAAGGAATTTGGCCTTTCCAATACGAATAAGCTCTTAAAGATGGCGACGAATTTTGAGGTGACGGGACTGAAGACTGGTTCCACCAGCATCGCGAAATACTGTCTCTCCGCCACGGCGAAAAAGGACGGGGTAGAACTCATCGCCGCGATTATGGCAGCGCCGGACTTTAAGGCGAGGTTTAAGGACGCGGTGACGCTCTTAAATTATGGGTATGGGAACTGCAGGCTCTATAAGGACGAGATACCGCCGGAACTCCCGAAACTTCCAGTGACAGGCGGAAAGGAGCCGGAGGTGGAACTTTCCTACGGGGACACCTTTACATATCTTGGACTCCACGGGGAGGATTTTTCCGGCGTGGAGCGGGAACTGACCCTGGAAGAGAGCGCAAAGGCACCGGTAAAGGCGGGAGACCAGATGGGGACGCTGCGCTACCGGTTTAACGGGGAGGAGATCGGGAGTATTCCTGTCATTGCGGCGCAGGATGTGGATCCCGCGGGATTTACCGATTATGTGAAGTGGATGACGGGATGGTGGAGAATGAAAGATGAGGAAGTGCAGGGAGATACGGTGTAGAAGAATCGAAAAACAGAAGGGTCGGGGCGGTCGCAAATGACCGCCCCAGTGAGGGAATGTGCTTTGCCATATTCCTTTTTGTTGCCATGCATCTGAAAAAATGCCAGTGGCGAGTTCTGTAGGTGGAATTTTAAGCCGCTGTTTTGATATTATTTTCCTGCCGCTGCCTTCGCAAACCCTGTATTTACAAGATCCTCATAAGGAACACGTGTGTCGAGTTCTCCGGCTTCTTCCAGGATGTTCTCGAGAAGCTCAAAGCTTTCCTTCTCAAAGATCGTATTCTCTTTCCAGGTATCCTGTTCTTTGTAGCGGTCTACGATGATGGCAATCTTTTCGGTGTCAGTCTCCTTAAACTGCGGCTTGATGGTCTCGGCGATCTCCTCGGCTGAGTGGGTGTTTACATAGTTGAGACCTTTCTGAATCGCGTTTGTGAATTTCTGGATGATCTCCGGGTGCTTTTCGATATAGCTCTTCTTGGCACTGTAGGCCGTGTAGGGTACATAGCCGGAATCTTTTCCGAGGGATGCCACTACATAGCCGTTTCCTTCCTGTTCCAGGGCTGTAGCGAAGGGCTCGAACTCAACGGTATAGTCGAAATCATTGCTGGTGAATGCCGCCGCGGTGAGACCGAAGCTGATGCTCTGGTCGATGGTGAGATCCTTTGCGGGATCGATGCCGTTCTTCTTTAAGATATACTCAAAGACCATCTGCGGCATGCCGCCGGCACGGCCGCCTAAAACTTTCTTCCCAATGAGGTTTTCCCACTTGAAATCAGCTTCCGGTGTCCGTCCAACCAGGAAGTTCCCGGCCCGCTGTGTGAGCTGGGCGAAGTTCACGGCGTAGTCATCATCTCCCTGGATATAAGTATAGATACTCGCCTCAGATCCCATGAACCCGATGTCCGCGTCCCCGGATACCAGGGCGGTCATGACCTTGTCAGCCCCTGCGCCGTTTACGAGTGTCAGATCGATTCCTTCATCTTTAAAGTATCCCAGCTCAATGGCGGCATACTGGGGCGCGTAGAAGATGGAATGGGCGACTTCATTTAAGGTAACAGGAGTTAAAGATGATTCCGTGTTCTTCTTACACCCGGCAAGCAGAGCCGCCGCCGTAAACACAAAAAGAACCGGTGCCAGAATTTTTCTCATAATACCAAAAGACCTCTCTTTGCGATCGTCATATATGTTCAGTGTATGAGAGGGGCAGGAAAAGGTGCAAAAAAACTCTGGCAGAAAACCAGAGCTGATTCAGGGTTAATATAAAAAAGCGAAAGAGATTATTTGGCAGGCGTCGCGGCTCCTGCATCTCTTTTAACCCATAGGGTGCGTGGTTGCAACGAAATTTACCACCTCAAATAATCTCTTTACTATCATATATTTATTATAACGTAATTATTCTTTTTTGTAAATGATCTCTTTGTTCCTCAAATAGTTATTTAGACGTTTCTCCGTGATTTTCCAACTTGTAATTATAGAATTTTTATAATTTGCTTTGTCATCAGGAGTTATGATTTTGAGTACCAGAAGAGAATTATCTTCAATGTTTTGGATTTTTTTTACAATCAATCCAGTATTGGGATGTTTATCCTTAAAAATATAATCAGGGTCATTAAGAATATCTTGGACATAACTTGTAATATTTGAATATGCTTCAGGATGTCGATCTCTGATATGATCGATTTGCTCTTCTGTAATAATCACTTCATCGGTAACATGATTATGGGTGATACAGTTGTATATATTCCAATCTAAGACACCAAGACTACGAATTGCGTTTTTTGTGTTATTGTGAAAGATGAGATCATCTCCTATGAAATATTTAGAATTGTGTTTGTTCGATTTTTTGACATGTATGTTTATAATAACATAATCTCGTATTGAAATACAAGCGAAGAGTTATCTGGAAGGCATGAAAGTTGAGAAAAAGAGTACAGAAGCAATAGGAAAAACCTATAACAAACCTTGAGTACATCCAATTAGACAGATTTTCCAACATATGGTACTATTACCTTGCAACCAGATAGGGTGGTTGGTAAATGAAAACAAGAAATTTTTTCGGGAACCACACGCGACGTCCCGATCCGAGATAAGAGGAGGAAAATCACTATGGCAAAGAAGACAAGAGCAGAGAGAAACTTCAAATTTGAGACATTACAGCTTCATGTAGGACAGGAGCAGCCGGATCCGGTGACAGACGCGAGAGCGGTTCCGATCTACCAGACCTCTTCCTATGTATTCAGAAACTGCGAGCATGCAGCAGCACGTTTCGGACTCACAGACGCAGGAAATATCTACGGCAGACTGACAAACCCGACAGAGGATGTTTTCGAGAAGAGAATCGCAGCATTGGAGGGCGGCGTTGCGGCACTGGCGGTTGCCTCCGGCGCGGCAGCAGCAACCTATGTATTCCAGAACCTTGCGCATGCAGGTGACCACATCGTCGCAGCAAAGAACATCTACGGCGGAACATACAACCTTTTAGCACACACACTTCCGGAGTACGGTGTGACAGCAACCTTCGTTGATCCGTTCAACTACGAGGAGGTTGAGAACGCGATTCAGGAGAATACAAAAGCGATCCATGTTGAGACACTTGGAAACCCGAACTCCGATGTTGTTGATATCGAGAAGCTGGCTTCCATCGCCCATGCGCATAAGATTCCGCTGGTTGTGGACAACACATTCGCAACTCCATATCTTGTAAGACCGATCGAGTATGGCGCTGATATCGTATTCCACTCCGCAACAAAATTTATCGGTGGTCACGGAACAACCATCGGCGGTGTGATCATCGACAGCGGCAACTTCGACTGGGAAGCAAGCGGAAAGTTTCCGTCCTTAGTTGAGCCGAACCCGAGCTACCACGGTGTAAGCTTCGTAAAGGCAGCAGGAAGAGCAGCATTCGTCACAAAGATCCGTGCGATCTTACTTCGCGACACAGGCGCAACGATCTCCCCGTTCCACGCATTTATCTTCTTACAGGGACTTGAGACACTGTCTCTCCGTGTAGAGCGCCATGTACAGAACGCATTAAAGGTTGTTGAGTACTTAAACAACCATCCGCTCGTAGAAAAAGTAAACCATCCGTCCGTATCTTATGATCCGGAACAGCAGAGACTCTACAAGAAATACTTCCCGAACGGCGGCGGCTCCATCTTCACCTTCGAGATCAAGGGCGGCGCAGAGGCTGCAAAGAAGTTTATTGACAACCTTGAACTCTTCTCCTTACTTGCAAACGTCGCTGACGTGAAGTCTCTCGTGATCCATCCGGCTTCCACAACTCACTCCCAGTTAAATGACGAGGAGTTAGCGGACCAGGGCATCAAGCAGAACACGATCCGTCTCTCCATCGGTACAGAGAACATCGACGACATCATCGAGGATCTGGACGAGGCGTTTAAGACATTACAGGAATAATTGAATAGAAGATGACAGGGCTGTGAATGTGTGAAGAGCATGTTCACAGCTCTTTTTTCATCCATTGTGTTTCATGCGGTTTTATACTATAATCATTTTATTACGATCGAGAGAAAGGTTGTCCATATGGGATTGTTTTCAAAATGGTTTAAGAGAGATACTGCAGGAAAAAAGGCACCGGATACAGGTTTTGAGAATCCGGAATGCCAGAAACTGTGGGATCTTGGCAGATATATGAAAGCGATGTTGGAGGAGACGCGTTATATCGCAAAAAAGGATTTCCAGAATCATCTTCTGGAAGAAAAGAAGATCATAGAATACTTCGACGTGCTTCAGAGGAGCGGACTGTTAGATACATTCTGCAGAAAAAATGGAATGGGAACAGCGGCGGCGGAGGGGATTCTTGAGCAGTATGAAAAATTCGGTGAATTGGTCGATCAGCATAATGAGAATTATATCCAGCAGGCGATGATACAGGAAAAAGATTATCTGGATCATATTTTGGCGGATGTAGATCCGGCGATTGATTTGGATGAGGATCAGCGCCGTGTGATCCTCACAGATGAGGACTACTGTCTGGTGATCGCCGGTGCTGGAGCGGGAAAGACAACAACGGTCGCGGCGAAGGTGAAATACCTGGTGGAGAAAAAACAGATCGACCCATCACAGATCCTTGTGGTTTCTTTCACAAATAAAGCAGTGGAAGAACTACGTGATAAAGTAAACAGGGATCTGAACATTGCATGTCCGATCGCAACATTCCATTCAACAGGAAACGCGATTCTCAGGAAACAGAATCCAGAACCATTGAATATTGTGGATTCCTCGAAATTATATTATGTCCTTCAGGATTATTTCCGGACAGCAGTCTTAAAAAATGAAGGTCTTGTAAACAACTTGATCCTCTTTTTCGCGTCATATTTTGACGCACCGTATGAAGGAAACGATCTGAATACCTTTTTCAATAAGATCGCAAAATCGAACTTTTCTACGATCAGAAGTGATCTGGATGAGTTTAAATGTCAGATACTGGACAGCCGCACTAAAAAGACCGTCACGATCCAGAATGAGGTGCTGCGTTCACATCAGGAGGTTGAGATTGCAAACTTTCTTTACCTGAACCAGATCGACTATGAATATGAGCCATTATACCAGTATAATATTCTCTTTGCTAAAAAGCCGTATACACCGGACTTCTTGATCCGCCAGGATGAAAAAATTGCGTATATCGAACATTTCGGAATCACCCAGGATGGAAAAAATGACCGGTTCAGCGATGACCAGCTTGTTGCTTACAAGAAAGCAATCAATGATAAAGTGCAGCTGCACAGACAGCATGGCACAGACCTGATCTATACGTTTTCGAAGTATAACGACAGGAGACCGCTGTTAGAGCATCTGAAGGAAGAACTGGAGAAAAATGGTTTTGAACTGCGGCCGCGTTCCAACAAAGAGGTGATGGAAAAGCTGGTCACAACGGAAGAAAACCGTTATATCAGGAAACTGCTCAATCTGATCTGCCGGTTCATCACAAACTTTAAAACGAATGGATATCAGGCGGATGAATTTACCCGCATGTACCATTCCACACAGAATGTGCGGACAAGGCTTTTCCTTGATATCTGCAATGACTGCTATCTGGAATATGAACGGTATTTAAAAGAACATAATGCAGTTGATTTTCAGGATATGATCAATGAATCGGCGAGAATTTTAAGGGAAGTCAAGGAGATGAGGCAGCAGCTTGACTTTAAATACATCATTGTTGATGAGTACCAGGATATTTCCCGACAGAGATTTGATCTGGTGACAGCATTGTCAGAGGTTACAAGTGCAAAGATCATTGCAGTGGGAGATGACTGGCAGTCCATATACGCATTCAGCGGGTCTGATATTACACTCTTTACAAAGTTTGCGGAGAAAATGGGGTATGCGAAGCTCCTAAAGATTGTAAATACATACCGAAATTCTCAGGAAGTGATCGATATTGCAGGAAACTTTATTCAGAAAAATAAAATGCAGATCACAAAGGAACTGAAATCACCGAAAAGGATCGAGGATCCGGTTATTATCTATACATATGATGGAACTTTAAAGAAACCAAACGAGGATAATCGGACAGGAGCAAACTATGCGATCGCTCATGCAGTGGAGGTTGCATTGGAACAGATCATCGAATTCAATAGGAAAGAAGGAAAAACGGAAGATTCATCGATCCTTTTATTGGGAAGATTTGGTTTTGACGGGGATAAACTGGAGAGATCTGGACTGTTTGAGTATATAGGACGCGGGAATAAACTGAAAAGTGTCAAGTATCCGGAATTAAATATCACATTTATGACGGCACATGCTTCGAAAGGTCTTGGATATGATAATGTGATCGTTGTGAATGGACGAAACGAAACCTATGGTTTTCCGTCGAAGATAGAAGATGATCCGGTCCTTGCGTTTGTGATCAAGGGAGACCGGTCGATCGACTATGCGGAAGAGAGAAGACTGTTTTATGTTGCGATGACAAGGACAAAGAACCGTGTTTATTTCATTGCACCGGAACAGAATCCATCAGAGTTTCTTCTGGAAATCAAGAGGGACTATAAAAATGTGGTTTTGAAAGGAAATTGGAATGAGGAACCGCCGCAGAACAGTATCGCCCGGAAAACATGTCCGATGTGTGGTTATCCGATGCAGCTGCGTTATAAAAAGGCATATGGACTAAGACTCTATATCTGCACGAATGAGCCGGAGGTCTGCGGATTCATGACGAATGAATATGCGGCTGGAAAGCTTTCAATTTTAAAATGTGAGCAGTGCAGGGATGGATATTTGATCGTGAAACCGGGAAAGGAAAATACATATGTCCTCGGCTGTACAAATTATAAGAAGGATGGAACTGGGTGCGGAAAATTCCTGACAGCGAAGAAATACTATGAAATGTTTCATCTGACAGAGGAACCGGCTCCGCCTAAGAAATTTGCATCAGGACTTGATAAAAAAACTGAGAATCCAAAGATCGTGACAGAGGATAAAAAAAGAAGAACATCCGATACCTGCGATCCAGAGGGCAGAAACAGATGTTGTCATGTTTCAGAACATCAATTTAAATGACTGTATTTTTACAATTCTACAGTGCCTGTCCCATATCAGTGAAAAACATTATTATGGGGTCACGATACTGGTGGACGTGCTTCGAGGGGCACAGAGCAAGCGAATCACGGATGCGGAACTCGATAAAATACCGGAATATGGAAAGCTTGGAATGCTTGACCGGGAATCTGTTGTATGCATCGTAGAATGGTTGCTGGAACAGCATTATATTCTGAAAACAAAGCATCCGAAATACCCGGTCCTTCATCCCACTTATGAAGGGATGCATTATAAAGAGAGTATCACAGAGGAACTGTTAAAAGAGCTTGCAGAAAAATTGAGAGCTTAGCTCTGACACGGACCCTTCACACTGTTTAAGATCTCCTCAGCTGCCAGTCTGTGCTTTTCCTCCAGCTCATGTTTCTGATCCAGGATCGTCTGGATCGTGATTCCGTCTAAGTAGTCCATGATGACGCGGTTTAGACCTTCCCAGACCGGGAGCGTGTCGCAGGCGGAGCAGCGCTCGCAGGGGTTTGGAGTGTGCTCGAGGCAGGAGACCGGGGCGAGGCTGCCTTCAGTGGTCTGTAAGATCGCACCGACGGTGCATTCCGACGGGGATTTTGCGAGTTTGTATCCGCCCTGGTAGCCGCGGGTGGTGGAGAGCATTCCGGTCTTGTTTAAGAGTGGAACGATCTGCTCTAAATATTTTTTTGAGAGACCCTGGCGGGCGGCGATGTCCTTTAAGGAGATAAAGCCATCGTCGGCATGTTCAGCCAGGTCGATGACCATGCGCAGTGCATAACGACCCTTTGTAGATATTTTCATGATTATTTCACCAATTTCAACAGTGATCTGACAAGATGTGAGATGTTCAGATCATTGGACTTCCTAAAAAATGTTATAACTGTGCCGATAAGGAACAATGTTGCGATATTATTCTGCAGAAATGCGCTCAGAGGGCATCTGCAGATGAAACAAACAAAGATTCCGCTCATCATGCGGAATCTGGAACTGCTCTGATTATACTACAAAAAAGGTAGGTATTCAACCGACGTTTTGCTTTTTCTCATGGTTGCCAGAAAAAAATACATGTGATAAAATAGAAGCAATCGTGGATCGAATCAGAAAGGAACTATAAATACTATGAAAAAGCTGGAAGAGTATGTAATAAGCATTCCGGATTTCCCGGAGCCGGGGATTATTTTCCGTGATATCACTTCAATTTTACAGGATCCGGATGGATTAAAGCTGGCGATCGATTCTCTCCTTGAGATGGTAAAAGACGTAGATTTCGATGTGGTCGTTGGAGCGGAGTCCAGAGGATTTATTTTTGGAACACCGGTTGCTTACGCGATGGGAAAATCCTTTGTTCCGGCGAGAAAACCGGGAAAGCTTCCGAGAGAGACCGTTTCTATGGAGTACGCCTTGGAGTACGGCACAGGAACCATCGAGCTCCACAAGGATTCCATCAAGCCGGGCCAGAAGGTCGTGATCATTGATGACCTGATCGCGACAGGCGGAACCGTGGAAGCGATCGCAAAGCTTGTGGAAGAGCTTGGCGGAGAGGTCGTTAAGATCTGTTTTGTGATGGAGCTTGCGGGATTAAAGGGAAGAGATAAACTGCAGAAATATGATGTGGATTCTGCGATCATTTACGAGGGGAAATAAGCTCGTCAGACAGGTTTGAGAGAACATGGCAGCAATGCCGGGAAAGTAAAAAGGTAATGCCGCCAGGGAACGCTAAAAAAGCGGTCTGGCGGCATTTTTACGTCACTGGGCATCCGGAAGAAACTGCCTGTGGCGATGATACAAGGCGGAAAGTGAGAACCAGAAGGTACCGACGAAATGTTTCACGGCTTCTGGAATGCCTGTTACCGTAAATAGAAAAGAGGATAACAATGAGAGAGATCGTATTTAAAATGGAACGTCCGGGCCTTGTGGAGGTCGGACAGGAGGTGGAAGTCAGCGAGTCCATCACGCCGGTCAATGTGAATTACATGATCGAGCCGGCAGTGGCGATGTCGGGATTGTTCCGGTTTACGGAGAGACTGAAGAGCAAAAAGGGCATCGTGAAGGATATTATCCAGAATGACCGCGGGTATTATGTGACGGTGGAATTTGATGAGTGATAACATACTGCTCATGTTCTGCTGTTTGAAACTGCGAACAGCAGTAATGTGATCGTGCGTGGCATAAAAAAATGCACTTTTTATGAAGTTATCTGATCTTGTTTTCTGTGAAAAAAGAGCAGAAACAGGAGATACACAGTGGATAAGATGAGTACCTGCGCTGCTGTTCGGAAAAAATCCGGAAAACCTGCGGGGATCGGCAGTTCTTCCGGGAAAAGCCGGAAGATCCACAGGGCGCAGAGCAGGCAGAAAACTGGTTTTCCGATGAAGGTCCAGACGTTCCAGTCATAGGACACGGAGCGCCGGAGCGCCAGAATATGGAGCAGGGATAAAAGGATCTCACTCGCAAGCATCCCCCAGAGGCAGGCGCGAATCCCAAACTCCGGGATCCCGAACCACACAAAGGCGATGCGGACGAGAAGTGAGACCAGGTGATGGAAAAACGTGAGTTTCGTCTTTCCGAGTCCATTTAAAATGCTTCCGGATGAGGTGGCGAGATAGAGAAACGGGCAGAGCCAGGCGAGGATCTGAATGAAGGATCCGGCGTCCTGGCTTTTAAATATCTGTAAGCCCAGCACATCTCCGAAGACTGTGAAGACCCCGATGCAAAAAATTCCGAGATAAAGGCTGTATCGGAAGGACATGGAGATCCCGGCGGCAATTCCGGAGTCGTTTCCGGCGGACTGGTGCCTCGCAGTGGCGGGCAGCAGGACCACAGCCAGGGAGTTTACCAGGGCCGATGGAAAGAGGACAAAAGGCATCGCCATGCCTGTGAGAGTTCCATATGTACTGACGGCCTGGGAACGGGTGAGTCCGTAGACGGTCAGGCGCTCCGGGATCATGATCGTCTCCGCGCTTTGCAAAAGGTTCAGGATGAGACGGTTTGCCATGAGTGGGGCAGCGAGGGCCAGGAGGGCGGACATGGGAGAGAACAGATTGCCGGAGAGATCCGAAATTCGTTCGGAATTCCTGAAAAGCGGATTTTTTATGGAACTTTGGCCAATCCTGCAGGATCTGCCTGTATTTTCGTGAAACTCATGAAATAAAAGAAAAAATATCAGCACAAACAACGCCGATCCGGCTTCCCCGGCAACCAGCCCGAATACGGCAAGTGACACTGTGACCGGAATCCGTTTTTCGATGCAGACAGACACCAGCAGAAATACCGTAAAGATCCGGATCGTCTGCTCAAAAAGCTGGGCGGCCGCAGGGACGGAGACTTTTTCTTTTCCGTAATAGTACCCGCATATGCAGGCATGGACGGAGGTACACGGAATCGCGAAGGCCATGACGGAGAGCAGCGGGGCACACCGCGGTTCCATGAGGACATGTTCCGCAAGAGGGCCCGAGAAGTGCCGGATCACAAAGGCGGCGGCCAGAGACATGGCGAAGGATAAAGAAAAGCCAGAGAGCAGCGTCCGCTTCGCATGGTCCGGGTCCGCTGCGGTAAAGCGGGAGATGGCGGTCTGGATCGACCCGGCGCAGAGGGAGAAAAAGATTCCGTAGACTGGGAAGATCATCTGGTAGATTCCGAGTCCCTCCGCACCGATAGTCCGGGAGAGAAAGATCCGGTAGAAAAAGCCGAGGACCCGGGAAAGAAGTCCGGCGGCGGTGAGGAGAATGGTTCCAGTGATCAGTGGGTGAGTTTTATGGGATAAAGGCATGGGCAGCTCCGTTGAGGCAGAAGGATTCTGTTATATATATGTGGAAATAAGAGATGGATATGACGGCTGAAACCGCTGAAAATAAGGGGAATTCCTAAATACTTAGCGAGTTACTGTGTATTTCTGAAAAAACATAAGATTACCGGTTGAAATTCCCAACCGGTTTCGTATATAATGTAGGATATCTGTGGCCTGTCCGCGCCTTTTTGGGAGCTGACTCTCGGGTCATGGCATAAAATAAATGGTAACAGTTCAGCCTTGCGGCGGTATAACAGCAAGACTGGATGATCAAGCTTTACAGAAAGGCGGAACAATGAAAAAAGTAATCTATCTCGACAATGCGGCTACGACAAAGGTACGTCCGGAAGTCGTGGAAGCCATGCTGCCGTTTTATACAGAATATTACGGAAACCCTTCCGCGGTATATGAGTTTTCCACCCCGTGCAAGGAAGCCCTCGCAAAAGCAAGAGAGACTGTAGCAAACGCTCTCGGCGCAAAGGACAATGAGATCTACTTCACAAATGGCGGTTCCGAGTCCGACAACTGGGCCCTGATCGCGACTGCGGAGGCTTACGCGTCCAAAGGAAAACACATCATCACAACAAAGATCGAGCACCACGCGATCCTTCACACCTGTGAGTATCTCGAGAAGCGCGGCTATGAGATCACCTACCTCCCGGTAGACGAGTACGGCTCCGTTTCCATCGACGAGTTGAAGAAAGCGATCCGCCCGGATACGATCCTGATCTCCGTGATGTTCGCCAACAACGAGATCGGAACGATCCAGCCGATCAGGGAGATCGGTGAGATCGCCCATGAGAACGGGATCATCTTCCACACAGACGCGGTTCAGGCATTCTGCCACGAGCCGATCAATGTGGATGAGTACCATATCGACATGTTAAGCGCCAGTGGCCACAAGTTCCATGGACCGAAGGGAGTCGGTTTCCTCTACATCAGAAAAGGCTTAAAGCTCCGCTCCTTCATCCATGGCGGTGCCCAGGAGAGAAAACGCCGTGCCGGAACTGAGAACGTGCCGGGAATCGTCGGTCTCGGAAAAGCTGTCGAGATCGGGATGGCAGAACTTGAGAATAATAAGAAGAAAGAGACAGAGCTCCGTGATTACCTGATCGGACGTGTCATGGACGAGATTCCGTACACACGCTTAAACGGCCACCGCACGAACCGTCTCTCCAACAATGCGAACTTCGCGTTCCAGTTCATCGAGGGTGAGTCACTGCTCATCATGCTGGACATGGACGGAATCTGCGGATCCAGCGGCTCCGCATGCACATCCGGTTCCCTGGACCCGTCCCATGTGCTCTTAGCCATCGGACTTCCGCACGAGATCGCGCACGGATCCTTACGTCTCACCTTAAGCGAGGAGACAACGAAGGAAGAGATCGACCATACTGTAGACTGCCTTAAGAAGATCGTGGAGAAGCTTCGCGCAATGTCCCCACTCTATGAGGATTTCATTAAGAAGAACAGAAAGTAAGAGGAAAAATAATGTATTCAGAGAAAGTAATGGACCATTTCCAGCACCCAAGAAACATGGGAGAAATTGAGGACGCCAGCGGCGTAGGTACTGTCGGAAACGCAAAATGCGGCGATATCATGAGAATCTATCTCGACATCGATGACGAGACCCACATCATCCGTGACTGCAAGTTCAAAACCTTCGGCTGCGGCGCAGCAGTTGCCACAAGCAGCATGGCGACAGAGATGGTAATGGGAAAGACGATCGAGGAAGCGATGGAAGTAACCAATAAGGCAGTTATGGAAGCACTTGACGGACTTCCGCCGGTAAAGGTTCACTGCTCCCTGCTTGCAGAGGAAGCGATCCATGCAGCACTCTGGGATTATGCGGAAAAGCACCATATCGAGATCAAAGGCTTACAGAAGCCGGTATCCGATATCAGTGAGCATGAAGAGGACGAGGAATATTAATGAAGAAAAAAGTCGTGGTAGGAATGTCCGGAGGCGTGGACTCATCGGTTGCTGCCTGTCTTTTAAAGGAACAGGGATATGATGTGATCGGTGTCACCATGCAGATCTGGCAGGAAGAGGATTCCTGTACGGTTGAGGAAAATGGCGGATGCTGCGGACTCAGTGCGGTGGAGGATGCGAGACGTGTCGCGTGGACACTTGGAATTCCCTACTATGTTATGAACTTCCGGAAAGAATTCCAGAAGAATGTCATTGATTATTTTGTTGCGGAGTATCTGCACGGACGGACACCGAATCCGTGCATTGCCTGCAACCGCTATGTAAAATGGGAGGCGCTTTTGGAGCGCAGTCTGGAGATCGGTGCCGATTATATTGCGACCGGTCACTATGCCCGGATCAGCCAGCTGCCGAACGGACGTTACACGATCCGCAATTCCGTGACGGCGGCGAAGGACCAGACCTACGCGCTCTACAACCTGACCCAGTTCCAGCTCTCCAAGACGTTGATGCCCATCGGTGATTACGCGAAGGATGAGGTGCGAAAGATCGCCGAGGACCGTGGTCTCACCGTGGCAAAGAAAAAGGACAGCATGGAGATCTGCTTTGTGCCGGATAACGATTATGCCGGATTTATCGAGCGCGAGGCGTCCGATGTTCCGGGATGCGGAAACTTTGTGGACAAAAACGGCGTGATCCTCGGAAAACATAAGGGAATCACCCACTACACCGTCGGACAGAGAAAGGGCTTGAACCTTGCGATGGGACATCCGGTGTTTGTCACAGGGATCCGTCCGGAGACCAACGAGGTTGTGATCGGCGAGGGGAATGATGTGTTTTCCGATCATCTGATCTGCAGGGATGTGAACTGGATGGCGATCGACGGTCTTCATGGAGAGGAGAAAGAGGTTCTCGCGAAGATCCGCTACAGCCACAAGGGATCCCCTTGTATCATCAGGGAACTCCCGGATGGAACGGTGGAGTGCCAGTTTAAGGAACTGCAGCGTGCGATCACGCCGGGACAGGCAGTTGTATTTTATGAGGATGAATGCGTAGTCGGAGGAGGAACGATCCTATGAGCAGGATGAAAAAGGGAAACGGACTCCTCCGATTCCTTGTCTTTGCAGCCCTTTTTGCTCTGGTGCTTACCGGATGCAATGGGGCGAGGAAATATGAGGCAGTGGATCTGAGCAGTGAGACGGCGGCGGGGGCTGAAATGTCCGGGAATGGTGCAGACCTGGCGGCAGAAAGCACGGATACAGGAGCTTCCGGATCCGGGGATGCGGACGTGCAGGCGCTCGGAGAAGCTGCCGGGGAACCGCTAAGCGCAGATCCAGAGGGTGGTGATGTGGCTTTTGAGAGTTCAGAACTGGCGGAAGCAGCTTCAGAATCAGAAGAACTGTCCTCAGAGATGTCCGAGGCAGAGAGCGTTGAGGCCGCGAGAGAGGCGGCTGCGGCGGCGTACACAGCGGCTGCGAGCGATGATGCTGAGACTGCGCCGGAGATCCCGTTTAATGGTCACACCGTTGCCATCGACGCGGGACATCAGGCAAAGGCGAACACCTCAAAAGAGCCTATTGGCCCGTCCTCCACGACCATGAAGGCAAAGATGCCGGAAGGCGCGGTGGGGACATCCAGCGGAGTCCCGGAGTACGAGGTGACGCTGACAGTGGCGAAAAAGCTGGAAAAAGAGCTTATAAACCGCGGCTATCATGTCGTCATGATCCGCACGAGCCATGATGTGAATATGAGCAGCGCGGAGCGGTCTGCGGCGGCAAACAAGAGCGGAGCGGATATCCTGATCCGTCTTCATGCCGGTTCTATGGATAACTCCAGCGTCTACGGCGCACTGTCCACCTGCATGACGGCCCAGAATCCTTATAACGCCAGTCTTCACGACAAGAGCTATAATCTTTCCAAGAAGATCGTTGACACCGTCTGCGGCACCACAGGCACGAAAAACCGCGGTGTCCAGGAGACGGACAGCTCCTCCGATATTAACTGGTGCGAGATTCCGGTCTGTGTGTTTGAGATGGGATTTTTAAGCAATCCTGATGAGGATACCTGGCTGCAGGATGACGGCTACCAGGGGAAAATCGCGAGCGGGATCGCAGGGGCGGTGGACGCTTATTTTGCGGAGGGGAATTAGTGGATTGATGCCTGCTATCTTCTTGCTTTCATGTGCATGAAAACAAGAAGCATTTGGCGTTCGCCTAATATCAGTTCTCATTTAAAAATGTTTATGCAGGCAAGCTTGCAAAGCATTTTGAGATGAAAACCGACGCACGAGCAAGATGGTGAAAATTATTTTGTAATTTCTCTATACAAATCTGAAAAAATATGTATAATAATATGTAGTCTGCCTTTTTTAAAGAGGCAGACATCCTGGAGACGTAGCGAAGCGGCCGTAACGCGGCGCACTCGAAATGCGTTTATCGGTTCATCCCGGTACGCGGGTTCGAATCCCGCCGTCTCCGCTCCGGAACCCTTGGTTTTCAAGGGTTCTTTTGTTTTTGCGGCACAGGGAAGGCTGCCCGGAAACTGGCGGCTTTTATCCTGGACGAAATTTTGCCACAAAGTCTTAGAGGTGTGACAACGAAAATGTAAGAAGTTCTTAATAAAAAAAGAGGGAAATTGTAGTATACTTGTGAAGACTTAAAGAAAACTGTTTGTAGTCGTTCAGCATCTTTATAGTTACAACGGTTTCTTGTGCAGCTTTGAAGATGGAAAATATTTAAGAAATAAAACACGGGCAGAAAAGAAAGGCGGAATCAGAATGTTTCAGAAAAAATTTCGATATATGGCAGCAGTCCTCGCGGCGCTAATGATCACACAGGGCAGTTTTACCGCGTTTGCGGATGAGATCGGACCAGGTTATGATGAGCAGAATAAGGCATCCACGGATACCAGTGTAACGGATCCTGCAAATGCATGGAAAAAGGTAAATGGTGTTTATGTGGATAATAATGGAAAAACAATAGAGGGAGCGCTTCTCCGCGGCATCAGTGTTGCAAAATGGCAGGGAGATATCGACTGGGCGAAGGTTGCGGCAGATGATATATCATTCGCTTTTATTAAGATGATGTCTTACGGATATGAGGGTGGTTACACCATGGATCCGAATTATGAGAAAAATATGAAGGGTGCTATGGACAATGGAGTTCAGGCAGCTCCGTATGTTTATCTTCAGACGAAAACTGTGGAGGAAGCGAAGGTGGCTGCAAAATATGCTGTAGAAAAAGTATCCGGATACAATGTAAAGTACCCGATCGCTGTGGATGTAGAGTCAAAATATATCCTGGAGCTTTCGGTTCAGGAGCTCACGGATGTGGTAAACGCATTCTGTGATACGATCGTTGCGGCAGGCTACACACCGATCGTCTACAGCGACTACAGCAAATTTACGACCGAGATGGACACAAAGCAGATCCATTATGATATCTGGCTTGCGAGATACGGCGCGGACGGTACATATGAGGGCCGCACGATCTGGCAGTGTACGGATAAGGGTCATGTAAACGGAATCAACGGAAATGTATGCCTGGAATTCGCTTACAAGGATTACGCTCCGGTCACTAAGGGAACCGCGGTGGATACCGGTGAGTGGAAGAATGAGAGCGGCAAATGGTACTTCTACCGTGATGGCGGAAGAATGAGCGGCTGGATCAATCCGGATGGATACTGGTATTATCTGGATCCGTCTGAGTTAGGTGCTATGGTGACAGGCACGACGATGACGATCGATGGCGTCAGCTATACGTTTGATGCAAATGGTATCATGCAGTAAAACCGGAGCTTCCGGGGAGCAGGCGGCAGACCAGCACATTTTGGATGCTGACGGCCAGGAAAATGGTATGCTTTCTGCGAAAATGCGCAGTGAGCGGATAAAGGTTTCAGGATAGAATAAAGGATAAAAAAGAAGAACGGGGACGCGGTCTCTTGATGAGATCTGCGTTCCTGTTCTTCTTTTTGTAGATATACATTTAAAGTAACTGTTCAGTAGGTCTGCGCACTTGCTGCGCTGACCGTAAGAAAACATAGGCTGGAAGGCAAAAATCCCATCAGCAAGGCTGATCTGGAATGGATTTTTGCACGTAACTATGAAGGTGCTGAATAGTTACCATTTAAAAATAATTCCTGTTAATGGATTCTACAGGTGACTTTAGCGTGTGGGAAAACTGGTACTTACGATGATTGGTGGAAAACGCTGTTTTTATTCCTCCCATGGAAGATCCACGATCGTCGGCTCGTGATGAACAGCCGGGAGAAATTTCTCCATGATATCGGACGTTTTGAGCTTCATGCTTGTGGTGTTGATACACGGATGGCAGCCGAAATATTCGTCCTTTAAGACGTCAGAATCGATCAGAAGCTTTACATGGTTTTCCGGATCATTCATGAGTCCCATGATGCTGACAGATCCGGGAGTCAGGCCGAGATATTCCTTCATATGGTCATCATCCGCAAAAGAAAGTCTCGCGGAACCGATCTGTTTGGAGAGAACCTTCGTCTTGAATTTCTTATGTCCCGGCATCAGGAGAAGGTAGAACTTCGTCTTCTGGGCGTTGCAGAGAAAGAGGTTCTTGCAGATATGGATTCCCAGGACCTCGTCTGCGCCGGTGCAGGCATCGATGGTGAACGCGGCCTCATGGTCAAAGCGCATGTAGGGAATATTTAAGGAGTCCAGGAGATCGTAGGTGCGGATCTCTGTCTCGATTCGTCCGGTGACGTCCTTCGGGCGTCCGGATTCGGCAACACGGGTATTTGATTCATTATTCATGATTTGTTTTCCGGCAGTGTCTGGAGTGTCCAGATGCTGCGTCCTTTCTTGAAAATGTGAGGAACAGTTACAACTGATTTTACTGATGTTTTGTATTCTAAGCCGGCAAAATCTGCATGTTTCATGCAGTATTTTCAGCTCAGAAAATGCCCAACTGTGTATAACGGCCGGAATTGTCCCAGGTAAAAAGTTTCAGTGGAATATTCTGGAAAAAAACGCTATACTTTATGTGTTATTATAATCATCAGCATTCCGGGAATCAAGCGGAATGTTTCAGATAAGAATGGAGAAATATTTATTATGGAATACAGGGAAAAGAAGTTTAAGGGTGCCGGTGAGAATGGAAAGAAGAACTGGAAGAAAGAGAACGCTGGCAGAAACGGGAATAATGGAAGAGATGTGAACGGAAAGACCGAAAGAAATAGCGGAAGAAAAGAAACGCAGAATTTCGTCAGCGGTACAGAGAAAAGAAACTACGGAAATCAGGATAAAAGTGTAGAGAAAAAGCTGGGATACATTGATGAAAAATTAGAAAAGAAGTATGGCGGAGCATGGAATCATACAGGAGAGAAAAACATGAACGCTGGTGATAAAAAGAAGGCTGTATCCGCAGCGAAACGCCAGGATGACCGCAAAACATCACATGTTCAGGGAAAAAATGCATCTGTCCAGGCAGAAGCAAAAACAGAGCGGAAAAAATCCCTCTGTCCACATTTCAAGACCTGTGGCGGCTGTCAGTATCTGGACATGCCATATGAGAAGCAGTTAGAGCACAAAAAGAAAGAAGTCTCCGATCTTCTCCGCCCGTTCTGCAGGGTCGAGGAGATCATCGGCATGGACGACCCGTTCCATTACCGGAACAAGGTCCATGCAGTCATGGCCCGCGACAGGAAAGGTCGTATCATCTCCGGTGTATATAAAGAGGGAACCCACACGGTTCTCCCGGTGGAGACATGCCTGATCGAGAACAAAAAGGCGGACGAGATCATCGGAACGATCCGTGAACTTCTTCCCTCCTTCAAAATGAAGGTATTCGATGAGGATACCGGATACGGCTTCCTGCGCCATGTCCTGGTGCGCACCGCCCATGCCACAGGGGAGATCATGGTAGTCCTGATCACCGCATCACCGGTGTTCCCGTCGAAGAACAACTTCGTGAAGGCGCTCCGAAAGGTTCACCCGGAGATCACGACCGTAGTGCAGAATGTGAATGGACGTGACACCAGCATGGTCCTTGGGGAAAAGGAACATGTGCTCTACGGACCTGGATTTATCGTCGATGTCCTCTGCGGCAAGAAATTCCGGATCTCCTCAAAATCCTTCTACCAGATCAACCCGGTTCAGACGGAGAAGCTCTACAACCTGGCGATCGAGGCAGCAGGACTCACCGGAAAAGAGATCGTTGTTGACGCCTACTGCGGCATCGGAACCATCGGAATCGTCGCAGCGTCTGCCGCGAAGGAAGTCATTGGCGTCGAGTTAAACAAGGATGCCGTCCGGGATGCCGTCACAAACGCGAAGGCAAATGGCGAGAAAAACATCCGCTTCTACAACAACGATGCCGGAAAATTCATGGTCCAGATGGCCTCCCAGAACGCTCATGCCGATGTGGTATTTATGGATCCGCCGAGAAGCGGAAGCACAGAAGAATTTATGGATGCTGTAGCGATCTTGAATCCGGACCGCGTGGTCTATGTGTCCTGCAATCCAGAGACGCTGGCGAGAGATCTGGCGTATTTTAAGAAGAAAGGGTATAGGGCGGAGAAGGCATGGGCTGTGGACCAGTTCCCGGCCACCAGCCATGTGGAGTCGGTAGTCTTGATGTCAAGAAAAGATAAATAAGTGCCAGAAAGCGGCGTATTTCCGGGCTTTTTCGGAGGTTTGGATTTGAAGCCAGACTCTTGAAAAGGCTCGGTTGTTTTATATGGAAACATATCTAATGCAAAATGTGTGTCAGGTTGTGACCTCGGATTAGATGTCACGGATTTTGGAATGAATTTTGGAAAACGGAAAGGGCTGACAACTAATCAGGCAACTCGACCATTTGGGGTGGTTGCAGGCAGTGGAATAGATATTAAGAATTGGAGGCGTATTTATGTTTAATCCTGGGATAAAAATAGGACAAATTGTAAAGAACGCAGATATTGTTGGAATATTCAAATGCGGAAATATGGGAGGTATGCGCCGGTCAAGAACAACGAATACACTTGTTATCGTATCGGATTATACAAAAGGTCTTTATCATGATAAGTGGATTGGCGGGGTTTTACATTATACGGGCATGGGCAAATCAGGCGACCAAGACATTCATTGGGCGCAGAATGCCACATTGGCTGAGTCTGATTATAATGGAGTCGACGTTCATCTGTTTGAAGTTATAGATGCTGGAGAATATATCTACTGCGGAAGAATAGAACTTGTGAGCAAGCCATATACAGATGTGCAGCCCGGTGAAGATGGTAATGCTCGAAAAGTATGGATGTTCCCGATAAGGCCTGTACCAGATAATGATGTAAAGAAGCCGCAAATGTTCGTGTTTAAGGATATGGATGACTACGAAAATCGCGGTAAGAATGTTGATGCTGAGTATACAAAAATGATGGCTGCTGCCAAGAAAAAAGGAACAAAGAAGCCTGTATTTGTTGCACCGATTGTTCCGAAAACGGAGCAAAAACCGCAGATGGAAATACCAACCGATATTGTCGGAAGACAGGTGAAACATAAAGTATTTGGCCTTGGCAAGATTACAGCGATTGAAGGAACTTTGATAGTCGTTCAGTTTGATAAGGTTGGATTAAAAAAGATGGGGTATGAATTCTGCATGGAAAAGAAGTTGCTGGAGTTTATATAAGGAAGATATGAAGACGATTAGAGTTGTCGCTGCAGTGATTCGTAGCGAAGATAAGATTTTTGCCACAGCGAGGGGATACGGTGAATTTAAGGGCCAATGGGAGTTCCCTGGAGGAAAGATCGAACCTGGGGAAACGCCACAAGAAGCCTTAGTAAGGGAAATTCAAGAGGAACTTGATGTGAAAATCGAAGTTGGCGATTTGATAGACACTATTGAATATGATTACCCATCATTTCATTTAAGTATGGACTGCTTCTGGTGCATTGTGACTGATGGTGAAATAACACTCAAAGAAGCAGAAGATGCGCGTTGGCTTAGTAAAGATGAATTATACAGCGTTGACTGGTTACCTGCCGATATGGAACTGATTGAGAAATTAGTGTTATCCAATAAAAGCTTAGAATGGAGGAGATTCAATGGGTGAGACAAAAGCAAAGTATCATCATTTGATTCCAAGAACATACCTATCTGCATGGGAACACGGGAATGGTACTTTATATATACGTTTTCTTGAGAACAAGGAACGTGTAGTTGAGCGAAATAAAGATAATATAGCAGGAATAACAAACTATCATTCGATTGTAGCTGGGATGCCCATCGTAACCAAAGAAGATGCAGATAAAATTTTTGCGTGCCTCAAAGATTTAGAAGTTCATTATGGAAAGGTAGTTGTTTCTGATAATCTTGAATTGAATAAGATTTATTACGACTTTGATAATTGGGCGATCCAGAGAAAGGACGGATCTGTTGTAAGTAAGAAAAAACTGAAAGCGGAAATAGAGAAAGTAAAAATACGAGATATAGAAGAATTATGGTCTTTAAAATATGAAGATGCGTGGGGTACAGTTCGTTCAGAACTTGAAAATTCAATATTTAATTCGGCGGACGGAATTATTTCCAATGCTAATAAAGAGTATTTAATGAAATTTTATACGGCGTTAGATTGGAGAAGTATTAAATCTAACATACAGTTTAACGATGCATGGGAGTGGCTTTGCAAGGAAGTTCTTCGCTTAGATGAAATAGACATTCCTGAAGAAGAACGAGAACTTCCTATACTTGACAATGCTGCAGAAGAAATGAAACATAATTTGTTATTGAAATTTTATCGTCAATATTTAAATGATTCTGGTGTGATATATACACATGCGATGGCAAATTTATCCAATACATCCTTTCATTTTCTTGTTGCAGATGGACCTGAGACATTTAATACCAGTGACAATCCTGTTTTTGTATTTAGAAGGCTGGATGGAAAGCTGCAAGGAGTGCTACCTTTGTCGCCTAGAATTTTAATGGCGCAAGGTAGAAATTCAGAACATGATGAGAATTTTTATGTTACTCATATCGCGGATGAAGCAGTAAAAAGATATAATATTGAAATTGAAAAAAATGCAGCGAATTTTGTTGTCCAGCTGAATAACTAAAAAATACCCTCCCGGCCATCATGGTCGAGAGGGGTTCGTGCATTTACGGGATTACCCTCCAATATCAATTTTTAGTCCGGACTTGAGCTCCACAGTGAAGTGGTCATCCCAGACGATGATTCGCTCGAGCCAGCGCTTTACCAGGGCCTCATCGAAGGCTTCCAGGTGTGCGGGCTGCTGCTTGATGAAATCCTGCAGTTCATTGATGCGGGCAATCTGTGCGTCCCTGGCAGCAGTGTCAACCGTACATTTTTCTCGCTGTTCCCGGAGTTTGAAGATCTCGTCGGCAATCTCATCATAGGCCGCTTTGTTATGGGCTTTTTTGAGAAGCTCTTTTTGGAGTTCCTGCAGTCTTTCGTCAATGCCATCAGCGGTATTTTGCTGAGCGCTTCGGATCACCTTTGCAATGTTCTGCTGGAGCTGCGCCTGGTAGGTGGACTTATCACCAAGGAGCGTGTTGATAGCCTGAACTACCACATTCTCCAATACCGTCTCATTGACGGTTCTTGCGTGGCATTCCTGCCCGGTTGGCTCCAGCCTACTGATGCAGCGCCAGACGATGGACTTGCAGCCACGATTATTCCAGTGAATTCTGCGGAACATTTCTCCACATTCGCCGCAAATGACAATTTGAGCAAAGCAGTGGTTGCAACTGTAGGAGCGCTTTTTGCCATTGGCGCTTGTCTTGACCACTCGCCTGCGTACCAGCTCCTCCTGCACTTGCAAGAAAATGTCCTTCGGAATAATTGCTTCGTGGTTGCCTTCTACATAGTATTGCGGAACGATTCCATTGTTCTTCACTCTGGTCTTATTCAGGAAGTCTGTGGTATAAGTTTTCTGAAGCAGGGCATCGCCGATGTATTTCTCGTTTCGGAGGATTTTGTTGATGGTGCTGGTCCACCATTTTGTTTTGCCAGCGCCGGTGAGGATGCCGTCTGCTTCCAGACCTTTTGCAATCCGGTCCATCGAGTAGCCCTCCAGGTATTCCCGGTAGATGCGCTTTACCACCTCTGCCTGTTCTGGATCGATGATGAGATTTCCATCTGCATCCTTGGTGTAGCCGAGGAAGTGATTGTGATTTACCTGTACCTGACCATTCTGGTAGCGAAACTGGAGTCCCAGCTTTACATTCTGGCTGAGGGATTGCGATTCCTGCTGAGCCAGGGAGGCCATAATCGTAATCAGGACCTCACCCTTGGCATCCATTGTGTTGATGGCTTCCTTTTCGAAGAAGACGGGAATGTTCTTATCCTTCAGCTGGCGGATGTATTTCAGGCAGTCCAGCGTGTTTCTGGCAAATCGGCTGATTGACTTGGTGATAATCATGTCGATGTTTCCGGTCTCGCAGTCGTCAATCATACGGTTAAAGTCCTCACGTTTTTTTGTGTTGGTGCTGGAAATATCATCATCGGCGTAGATACCGGCAAATTCCCATTCCGGGTTTTTCTGTATAAATTCTGTGTAATGCTCGACCTGAGCATCATAGCTTGTAGCCTGCTCATCGCTGTCAGTACTGACTCTGCAATACGCTGCGACTCTAAGCTTTGGCTTTGCATTCTGCTGTCTGGCAGTGTTTCCGACCTGCCGTTTTGCAGGGATGACCATAACATTTCCCATTATTTGACCTCGCTTTCTATCAGGCTGTATAGGTATTCTGCCTGCCTGACCGGATTTTCATAATTCTCTGTAATGCCACCAAGTCGAAAGGCGGTAGGTGGCCTTTTTATGATTGGTGCAATATAGCGGTCGTTCCGTCCGAGCTTTGTGGAGCGTTTGGTAAGCTCCGCACTGACGGCATCGAAGGATGCCGGATCAATGATGGCCGGGTAGAAGTCATCTCCGAGGTAATGCCTGTTTAGCATCATGCGCTTGGCACCTGCATGGAGAAGGTCAAGCCCGGCTTCCTTCGCAGCATTGGTAAGGGATAGACCGCTTAAATAATTCTTGTGAAGGTCTCGAACCTGAGCGGCAGCAGCTTCATCTATCACTGCCTTACCATTCTCGATCCGGTAACCGAAGGGTGTGTGTCCCATCAAATCATCTCCTTGGATTCTTTTTCGGTAGATTAGTTTGTCTTCTCGTAAACCTTCATGCGAGCTTCGTGATATTCAAGATCGCGCTTAGCACTTTCCTGTTCGCGAATCTCACGTTTGTGATCATTGATGAGGTTCTGGATTGCAGTGATAAGGAATACCACACTGAACAACAGCCAGATTGCAAGAAGAACAACAACGAGAATAGTCCGTAACATTTCCATAGTTGCCACCTCCTTTAATCCAGAAAATCGTCATCTTCATCAGATGCGAAATCAGACTCAGCAGATGACTTGCCACCAAGAGGCTCACCGTCACGGATCTTCTGCAGATTGTTAAGACCGCAGGCGATGCCCTTATTACCGGAGCTGTTGAAGGCATAGAAGCTGATGCTGGCGCGACCATACACACCGGAGTAGACTTCGGAACGAGTAAGGATTGGATTGCGGTCTGCATCCACGATGCCAGGAGCAGAGGTTGCATTGGCATTTACGAAATAGGCATTGGCGTAGGCCGGATCGTCCGGACGATCCATGTCACCATCACGAAGAGGCGTCTTGATGACAGAGAGAGCAGGTACGGACTTACCATTGCCCTTGAGCTTGGCCTCGCCCTCCTTGTAAGCGGTCTCGATGGCAGCTTCAATCTTGGCGATGGTCTTGGTATCAGACTTCGGGATGATCAGAGATACGCTGTACTTCGGAGTACCTCCATTGATGGATTTCGGCTTCCAGACATTCGCATAAGACCAACGAGTGTCAGGACCGGTGATTACCTTCATAGGATTGTTGATTTTTACATTCTTGTTCATTTAATTTTCCTCCATAAAATCAGTTTTTGCATTGTTCATTGCCGGACGTTTATCGCTCTCCGGCACGAGCGTCGGTTTACCTTGGGGCTTTTCAATATAGGCAGTAAGCAGCTCATCGAATCTGGATTTGCCAAGACGCTTCTGCATGGCAGTGATGCCAAGGAGCTTCTTTTCATATGGATCAAATCCGGCATTCGTAACTGTCTGGATGACTGCTTCCTCATTGGAGTACTTGCGGTTGGATCTTCCTTCGACTAACTTCCAACGAGCCCATTCCTTACCGCTGATGGCCTGCTGCAGAGCATATTCCTTGATATCAGATGCCCAGGCAACCAGCTCATCTGCACGGGAGAGGATGTATTCAATCTCTGAATCCTCTAAAAGAGGTGGGAGCTTGAAATCGTACTGAGCCAGCGTGAGATTGGCCTCGGCTCTGGCACGGCATTCGTACTTGGCCTTGCAGAAACCACACCATTCGCCGCAGAGGAAGTTCCCATCTCCTGCAAAGGCAAGATCTGCGGTCGGCTTCAGCACTTCATCTGCCCACTTGTGCAGCTCATCCTTGGAAATTTCAAAGGTGGAAATATTCTGACGCCTTGGCTGGTAGATGGTCATGCTGACATTATCAATGTCGTAGATGTCATCAAAGAGCTCCAGGGCTCCAAGCGCGTAGCACTTCATTTGCGGATTATCGGCCGCATCTACGAGGACTCCAAGACCGTGCTTGTAATCGCATATTCTCAAGGTGTCGTCTGCAATGATGATGCAGTCAGCGGTTCCGAAGCCCTGCTCCACCCAGCGAGAGAAATCTACACGCTGTTCAATCAGAACCTTCGGATCAGCGCAGCTTTCCTTGGCGGCCTCTACCATTTCAAGGATGTAGGCGGCATAGCCATTGGCACAGTCCTCCATTTCCTCGTTGTACCAGGTGAGGTTTTCTGTTGGATCACTGGCATCCATCCCCAGAGCCCTCTTTAGCTTGTATTCACAAAGCGCGTGAGCATCGGTGCCTTCTGCGGCATAATCGCTGCATTTGTCTTCGTAGGTCTCGCAGAGTCTTGCGGAAGGAGGGCAGTGGAGCCAGCGGTCCGAAGAGGAAGCAGATAAGATAGCATGTCCTTTAGGTGGCATCATCAAGTAACTCCGCATCCTTTAACAAGGCTTCATAGTGCTTCGGATCAACAGCAGATAGCTTGGAAGCGCCATACTTCTGAAGTAATGTACGGATAGCAGCGGTATGCCCGGCACGGGACTTTTCTGCTAAGACAGCTCGTACATTCTCAAGCTTCAGCTCCGGTTTCGTTTCTTCCTTGGCAGCAGGCTTCGTAGCAGGTGCTTCATCAGCAGTCCCCCCAAACTGTGTTGCTAACCAGTTGGCTGCTTCGTTAATAGCAGCGGCTGCACTGCGCAGCTCTTCGATGGTCATAGCCATATCGCTCATTTTGCTCATAGCGACGTTCTCCTTTCTCTGATTGTCTTTGCTGTGCGAGGATAGTCATGTTTCTCGCCATTCTTGCGGATACGTGGGAGATTGCATTCAGTACTGCAATCAGCTCTGTGTCGTTACCGCCTGAATCGAAGTAGGACTTCTTCATGTGCTTCACCTCCGTTTCTGTGATGGTTAAGGCTTGTTGTTTCGTGCCTTACACCTTCCACTGGAGATGAGCGGTGGATTTGAACGGAGAAATTTTGAAAAAAATATAAAAGCCCTCTGGACATCGGTTGATGGATGCCAGAGGGATGAATTGCTACATATGATATGTAGAATTAATAGCCACGAATTTTATGGAGTTCTGTACGGATCTTCTTCATTTGATCAGCGAAGGTACGCTGCTTGCGACCTAGTTTCTCGGCGATTGCACGATCTGAGATCCTGTAATCATCAAGCCAGCACTGAATGATGGTATCAGCCTCTGGGTCGAGCTCACGTAGTCTGGCAAAGAGCTGCTCCAGTAGCATACGGTCGGCGATGACTTCCTCCATAGCCTTGCTGCGGTCAGGGATATAGTCGCCGATAGTGCCATTGCCATCAGGAAGCGGCTGATCCAGGGAGGAGATGTCTCCGGTAGCGTGGTACTCACAGTCAAGACAGTCGCCATCACACTTCCAGATGAAGTGGTAAGGACACATGCACCTGCTGTGATCCTGTTCTTTGTGGCGTACACGATCAGCTTCCTTATAGAAAGCGTCACGCTGTTCCTTTGTGACGGAGATTTTCTCTCCAGTAGAGCGAAGATAGATGAATGGTGTACTAAGATTTTCATGATTTGCCATAAATTTTCCTCCTGTGATTGGCTTTGTTGAGCAATCGCAGGGGCATTTGACTATCACGAAATTCTCATCTTCCTAACATCACAAAACGTTGCATGCAATTGAAAAGAAGTGTGGATTGTGATATACTTTATTAAGGTTTATTGGGGTTTGATCTGATTTGCATACCAGAGAAAATCCTGCATCAAAATAAAAAAGTCCCTGTGATTTGCTCACAAGGACATCCAATAGTTGCTTGAGTTAACGTGTCATAGTTGTCATAGTTAGTAGAGTTGGTGTTTTGAAAAAGAGGGACAATCAATGACGAATAGAGAGAATATAAGACTCTGTGGCGGCACGTTCTTCACCTTATTGCTTGAGGATAGAAAGCCACGGGCCGGAGTAAGAGAACATTACGCGGGAGAGAAGGATGGGCTGTCTGAACCAGAAGTATTAATAGGATTATCTAAGGTTTTGGTGCCTGATTTTCAGGAGCCGCTAGAAAGTATGATGACAACCATTAAAGGGAATACGTCGGAATACAAGAGCTGCAAAAACAAAGGAGGCACTTATTTTCCTTTTGGCAATAAAGTTGCTTTGACGGCATTTGATAAATGCATAAAAGAAAATTATCAGGTTGCGTTGAATCGAATGATTGAATTTTGCGATGAGTTTCTTCACGTAAAAGACAGTACAAAAAAAGACGAGAGGCTGGTCAAGGCCCTCATCGATACGATAGTTAAAGATGATTCAATAGAATCAAACCAGATATTCTACGCTTTACAGGCTGGCACAGGCATGTCGAAAGCAGATATTGTCAAAAGCCAGAGCTTTTGCTTTCAGACATTTTTGCTGGGAATTCTGCACTTTTGTGTTATGCGTACTGATCCTGCAACGATTGGAAAAGAAACCTTTGATTTCTGGTGCCCGCCAAGAAACAGAGCACCCAGAACATACGAGGGAACTATGGGTGAGGATTGGAAAAAAATGTGAAACTGACTTATGCAGAAGAAATTGGAGCAGAACGTAAAGATCCGGAAATTGTTGAAATAGTAGAGCCGGATCAGGAACAGACATATGAAGAACAGCAGTCGGATGTAGAGGGACAAGGTACAAAAGAAGCTCCGCAAATGAATTTCACTTTTAACGTTACCGGCAATAACAATAGTTTCTACAACCATGTTGACATGGTGAATAATTACTATGGAGGAAAGACGGATGGAAAATAAGCCTCAGTTAAATAAGCCTACCGTGCTTCAACAAAATAACACTCCGACGGAAATTAACCTTCCGGGCGATCATAATACGCTTATTGCTCATGCGGATAATGTGAAAAACGAATATAGGTCTACAATTCTGATTACGAATCCCATGCCAGGGATGCAGCAAGGTTACGCGATACCAGTAACACTAAACCTCGATTTCTATAATTTGATAGTCGTTGCTGGAGATATCCTTGATGGAACAAATCATGTGATGGTTGATAAAGAGAGAGCTATCACAGAGAGTACGTCAGATGAATTGAAAAAGCAGTATGCTGCACTGACACCGGAGGCTATAGCTGAAATAAAAACGTTTCCAACAATCATAGCCACTGAAAACCATAGTTATGGGAAAACAGACGAAGCGCATTATGCTCACTATGGAATTATCACCGATATAAAAGTTCAAGATAATGGAATAAAGATATACTATCAGTTTTTGAATTCGATTCCACAGCAGAAACTAAATGAGCTTTTATTTGAATTAGGCCTGCAGGGAAATTCAAATTTTAATGAGCTTAATCGAATGCATTGGGCAATCAAAAGAATCAATATGGTAGAAGTTTTAAGAGAAAATGGAATTCAAGTTTTCTCTATGTAATACAGCTCGCAGACAGCAATGAATGGAGGTAGAAAATGAGCAAGGAATACGAAGAAATGAACGTAGAAAAATGGGTAAACCTTGAGGATGTAGCAGTACATCTGAGTCTCAGCCAGGATACCGTCAG
>QWCK01000371.1_pt1 | contig 81678 bp, 66 predicted proteins | sample 1972571 | NCBI WGS metagenome assembly QWCK01 (sample SAMN09866710, study PRJNA288562) | Human gut metagenome isolate term2_stool, whole genome shotgun sequencing... | isolation source: gut | host: Homo sapiens | place: USA: California | reverse complement strand
ACTTTAACCCCTAGTTTTTCGATTACTTTCTTCCACACACCTTTCCCTCTCTTCTTTTTTCGCTTAACCCTTTCCTTATCCTCATTGGCCAGCATTTGGGCGTGCATTTGGGTATATCTCCCACTCTTGTTGGCATTCCTCTTAATCTCCCTAGTAATGGTAGATGGAGAGACGCCTACAAGTTCCGCGATCTCTTTTTTCAACAAACCCTTTTTTAGACTGCTCTCAATTATGTATCTTTGGTCAAGGGTTAGATGTTTGTACTATTTCTTTTTATTCATAAAACAAATATACTAATCCTATGGGAGGTTTCGGCCTCCCATTTTTGTTTTATGAATCCACACTCCCTTCTTTGCCCTTTTTCACGGCTTATTTGGTGGCCGATCGGCCACCAAATAAGCCGTGAAAAAGGCAGCCCCTATTACCTCAAAAATTGCACTTTGGTTTAGAACTTAGGGAGTTAACCTTCCCCCAACTAGAATCCGAGAACGGAACGTTTGTAAATCCTTTATCTCTCAATATAGGAGAAACATACTTTTGAAGTATGTTTCTCCTAATATTAAAGCTTTCTTTTGATGTAAATTCAAAAAAACATTATCTTCTGTTATTATTCACAACAATTCCAGAGCTACCACCCACAGCGGGACTTTACTTAGTGGTCTTATTCTGATTACACTCCAATACTTGAGTTCTGGGACGAGCCTTGCTTCGCTTTACGCTAGGATCTATCCAAAGCAAAAACGAAGACAAAAACAATAAAAAAACCAAAGGAATTCCTTTGTCAGCACGCTGGTCACGACAAAATACTTTATCAAATAATGGATCATAATGAAATGTTGTATCATTATATCCTATATTCAAATTTTCCCCACTACGAATATTTGTGAAGTATTCTTTTCCATGATATATAACTAGGGCTGTAGGATGAGTTCTTGAACCAGAATGGGGATATAACTGAATTATTTGGCAAGCAATGAATTTATGGTGGGAGGCAATAAAAGCCTCCCACCTAATAGAAAAAGAGTAATAGATCGCAAAAAGACCTACGACTACATTAATCAAAGCAATCATCAATTTCCTTTTCATTCTCCAGTTTCTTTTTGAGTCTTGTTTCCAGCAACTTTTGAAACTACTTGCTTTGTACCCTCACTTCCTTTCTCAAGAGATTCATTTAACCTGATTTCACTTTGAGCCTCCTTAAGTACTTTCCCTTGCTTTTTTATCACTTTTGGTGTTGCAGATTTTCCTCCCATTAGTTCCTTGGCACGTCTCATTTCGCCCTTGGCTCTATTGGCACTTTCTTTGAAAATTTTTTATTCGGTAAAAGTTTTCCTAATACCTCACCCATTCCAACCTCAACCAAAACAGCCTCTAAGCTAAAATCATCCGTAGATTCAAATTACTAGTACAATTTACTTATTATTTTCCAACCAGACAGTCATTGGGTTTTTGTACTGGTGTTTTTTTTCTTGGTCTTGAGTTGATTTTCTGTACATAATTAAGTACTTGCTTATTGGTAATATCTTTGAAGTCCTCATTCTTTTTCAAGTATTGTCTCAGTAGTTTATTCGAGTATTCAATAGTCCTTTTTGCCAACTTTAACCCCTAGTTTTTCGATTACTTTCTTCCACACACCTTTCCCTCTCTTCTTTTTTCGCTTAACCCTTTCCTTATCCTCATTGGCCAGCATTTGGCGTGCATTTCTTTTTATTCATAAAACAAATATACTAATCCTATGGGAGGTTTCCGCCTCCCATTTTTGTTTTATGAATCAACGCTCCTTTCTTCGCTCTTTTTCACGGCTTATTTTGTGGCCGATCGGCCACAAAATAAGCCGTGAAAAAGGCAGTCCCTAGTACCTCAAAAAATTGCGCTTCGGTTTAGAACTTAGGCTTTTGGCTCCTCACATCACAAGTGGGAGTGGCGGGGGTTAGAGGATGCGCTTGATCAGACCTTGGAGCACTTTACCGGGGCCGTACTCAGTGAAGCTCTCTGCTCCATCCTTGTGCATATTGAGGATGGTCTGCGTCCAGCGAACTGGTGCTGTGAGCTGCATGATAAGGTTGTGGCGAATCTCCTCAGGGTCGGTATGGGGGAGGGCATCGACATTCTGATAGATAGGGCAGCTAGGCGCCTTGAAGTGGGTCTCTCTGATCGCTGCCTCCAACTCTTCTCTAGCACTCTCCATAAAGGGGCTGTGGAAGGCTCCGCTCACATTGAGGGGCAAGGCACGCTTAGCACCCGCCTCTTTCGCCAGTGCACATACTTGCTGTACACCTTTTACCGAACCCGAGATCACCGCTTGGCCAGGGCTGTTGTAATTGGCAAGGATTACGATCTCACCTTGGACAGAGGCACAGAGTTGCTCCACCTCTTCATCTTTCAGTCCAATAATGGCGGCCATAGTGGAGGGAGCTTGCTCGCACGCTTTTTGCATCGCTTGAGCTCGTTTGCTCACTAGTCTCAGTGCATCTTCAAAGGAGAGAGCTCCAGAAGCAGCGAGCGCTGTAAACTCGCCTAGAGAGTGACCTGCCATCATATCGGCACTGCACCCTTCGTCGCTCACCTTGGCAGAGATGTAGGAGTGGATAAATACCGCTGGCTGGGTCACCTTGGTCTGCTTAAGTTCTTCCTCGGTGCCATGAAATATAGTATCGGTAATTTGGAAGCCAAGTATCTCATTGGCTTGCTCAAATAGCTGCTTTGCTTCGGCGTTGCTCTCGTAGAGGTCCTGCCCCATACCTACAAACTGAGCTCCTTGTCCTGGGAATACTGATGCGCGTAATGCCATAAAGATCTTTCTTTCTAATTTGTTTTTACTTAATTATAATACATCGCAAAGGTACGCATTATCTCCCAAATATCTATGAGGGGGTACCTTATCGGACAAGTCGGACAGGTCAGACAAGTCGGATTTCGTAGTACTTATCTACGTGCCGTCCGATCTGTCCGACTTGTCTGACCTGTCCGATAAAGCTCGCGCTAGCTTATTTATTGGGGAGGAGCTGGGCGAGTACTTTATTGAGGGACTTTTTGGCTTGGTACTCTTTGAGGTAGAAGGGCTCCCAGTAGGCGACGTCGAGGTGTTCTCCGGCCTCTAGTAGTCGAAAGGCATCGCTCGCCATATACTTGGCGTGGGGGTAGATATTGACTACGTACCGACTTCCCGGTAGTAGGCTCTGGAATAACTCCTGCGCCTTCTCGGCACCCGATCCGAAGTAGACTACGGGGTGCTGCTCTACCAACTCGGTGATAGAGGCTTGCGTCTTCTCTTCGGTCAATACCAAAGCAGCGATATCGGATACTGGCTCCCCTTTGGCGGTATAAAGTGCCGAGTAAACCTCCATACGTCGGGCATCGATCATTGGCATCAATAGTGCCTCCTCAGATGCCACCTCATGGGCGAGGTAACTACGGGCTATAAGCTGAGTGGTAGAGATAGCGAGGAGGGGAACCCCTTTGGCAAAAGCCAACCCCTTGGCATACCCTGCCGCGATGCGAAGCCCAGTGTAGCTTCCAGGCCCCTCAGCGACGCAGATAGCTGATAGCTCGTTGCCTTGGGGTAGCTGTGAAAGCACCTCCTGTGCCATCACTGCCAATCGCTCCGACTGCCTTGAGCGGTCGGTCTCTTCGGCCTCAGCTATAATGGTTGGTGTATCGCCCTCCTCTGCCAGAGCCACTGTGCAGTAGTCGGTAGAGCTATCTAGGAGTAGGATATATCTCTTTTTCATCATTTCTTTTTACGTTTCTTCTTAGCCCCACTTGCTGCCGTTTCGGCGATTATTTGGCGTGCCTGCTCCTCTGTGAGTGTTTTAGCATCCGTCGTCTTGGGGATCTTGTAGTTATTCTTTTGATACTTAAGATAAGGACCCCACCGACCATTGAGCACCTCTACCACCTCATCGCCTTCGCCAAAGGAGGCGATGAACTTATTACGCTCCTGCTCCTTCTTGGCATCAATAAGCGGCTTTGCCTCCTCAAGGGTGATCTCGTAGGGCGAAAGCTCTTTTGGAATACTAGCGAATAGCTTACCAAAGCGGACATAAGGGCCAAACCGACCAATGCTGGCGACGACTTTATCCCCCTCGTACTCACCAAGCGTACGAGGTAGGTCGAATAGTTTGAGCGCCTCCTCCAGGGTAATGGTCTCGAGTGAGAGATTGGTAGGGATGGAAGCGAAGCGTGGTTTTTTGCCCTCTTCGTCGGCAATACCGATCTGTATCATCGGACCAAAGCGCCCGATCTTAGCCGATACTTGCTCTCCAGTCTTGGGGTCTTCACCGAGGATGCGTTCGCCCACCTTGTGGTCGCTCTTCTCTGCCATCACCCCCTCCACATTATCGTGGAAGAGGTCGTAGAAGGTGGCAATGACGCTATTCCATTTCTTTTTGCCTGCCGCGATCTCGTCAAACTCCTCCTCTACCCGTGCGGTAAAGTTGTAGTCCAATACTTGGGGAAAGTACTCCACGAGGAAGTCGGTGACCACCAGCCCTGTGTCGGTGGGGAAGAGTTTGTTTTTGTCTGCCCCATAGACCTCCTTCTTGGTACGCTTGGCTACCTTTCCCTTCTCTAGCTTAAGCTCTACATAATTGCGAGACTCGCCATCGATGGACTTCTTCACCACATACTCTCGCTTTTGGATGGTCTGAATGGTAGGTGCGTAGGTAGAAGGACGCCCAATCCCGAGCTCCTCCAATCGCTTTACCAGCGATGCCTCCGTGTAGCGAGGGGGTCGCTGTGCAAAGCGCTCGCGTGCTACCACCTCCTCACTCAAGAGGGGGTCGCCAGTTTGGAGGCGTGGCAGAAGGCCAGTCTCCTCCTCGGCATCTTCATCGTCGTGCCCCTCTAGGTAGACCTTGAGGAAGCCATCAAAGGTGACCGTCTCACCCTTGGCTTCGAACTGTGTAGGAGTGCCACTCAATATCTGTACTGTGGTATTCTCCAGCTCAGCATCTGCCATCTGTGAGGCAAGCGTCCGCTTGCGGATCATCTCATATAGAGCACGCTCTTGCTTATTCTTTCCAGCAATTTCCACCTCCACATTTGTGGGGCGAATCGCTTCGTGCGCCTCTTGGGCACCTTTGGTCTTGACTTTATAGCGACGGGCCTTGACATACTCCTTGCCGTAGGCTTGCTCTACGAGGGCACAACTAGTGGCAATGGCATAGTCGGATAGATTGACTGAGTCGGTACGCATATAAGTAATATGCCCTGCTTCGTATAGGCTCTGAGCTAGTCGCATGGTGAGACCTACTGGATAGCCCAACCGCCTAGAAGCCTCCTGCTGTAGGGTAGAGGTGGTAAAGGGAGCTGCTGGCTTGCGCTTGGTCGGCTTCACCTCTATCTTACCCACACTGTAGTTGGCATCAATGAGGGCGTTGAGGATTTCCCTTACCTCTTCCTCTGTCTCAGGTCGCTTCGCCACCTCTGCCACCACTTTCTCCCCGCTCGTGGTGATGAACAACCCCCGTATCCGGAAGTTGCTTTTTTGCTCAAAGGCGGTAATCTCTCGCTCCCTCTCCACAATAATCCGAACAGCTACCGACTGCACCCTACCTGCCGAAAGCTGAGGACGAATCTTGCGCCAAAGCACTGGGCTCAGCTCGAAGCCTACAATCCTATCCAGTACACGGCGAGCTTGCTGAGCATCAACCATCTGCTCATCAATAGCACGAGGGTTTTCGAGGGCGTGCTCTACTGCCGACTTGGTGATCTCGTGAAATACGATCCTATTCTTAGCCTTCTTATCCAATCCAAGCACCTCGGCTAAGTGCCATGCTATCGCCTCTCCTTCGCGGTCCTCATCACTTGCAAGCCACACTCTCTCAGCTTTTTTGGAAGCACTTCTCAGCTCCTTAACCACTCGTTCCTTGTCCTCAGAGACCTCGTACTGCGGTTCAAAGTTATTCTCAATATCCACACCCATCCCTTTGGTCTTAAGGTCACGGATATGCCCATAGCTAGAGAGGACTTGGTAGTCCTTACCTAGAAATTTGCTAATGGTCTTTGACTTAGCGGGTGACTCCACTATCACGAGGTTACTTCCCATATCTTTATCTAAATTTTTATTCTCTCAATACTCTTATGCCCAACATTTATTGGATTTGCAAAAGTACACATTATATATAACTAGACAAAAAACCACCCCCACAGGAAGGCATTATTGTATGAGATGTTACCCTCTGGTCAAGGAGAGAAAAAAAATGAGTTGTAACTAAGCAAAAACTGAGTTGCAACTAAGCAATTGCCGAGATGCAACAAAGCAAATGCTTAGTTGCAACTAACCGATTGCTTAGTTGCAACTCGATAAACGCCCAAATATATATCTGGGTATCAAATAGTTACAAAACCACTCTCAACCACCTATATTTCAGCATCATTCGATGCGTAACGGACGTTTCGGACAGTCGATAGGATCCCGATTGAGGAGATGCCCCTTTTGACAATGAGGGAGAAAGGGTTAGAGGGCTGGTTGCGTCTCTCTTTTCAGGGGGCAGAGCTTACGGAGGAGGCGCTCCGCCTTGGCGTGGATCTGTGGGGTTTCATACTTACGCACCTGCTTGAGGATGATACCTACCACGATTAAGTCGTCGGAAAAACCTAGTAGCCCAGGAATAAAGTCGGGCAGTAGGTCAATAGGAAGTATAAAGTAGCCGAGCGCCCCCATGATATAGAGCTTGGACTGCTTGGGGACACTAGGCTCCATCAATATATAGTATAGCTTGAGGACGGGCATCAAGACCGTATCCCCCAGTAGCTCCCCCACTCTACTCACCTTCTGCATAAAGGAGAGTTCGCTGAAGTGACTACTGTACTTAGTGAAGTCCTGTGGCTCCGCTTGTTTTAGCACTGTCCATAGGCTACCTGCACGCTTTGTCCATCTCAATATTCCCATACTACTTATCTATTCATTGGTATTTATATCTAGTGCAATATTACACATTTTGAGCCACCCTCCCAAATATCGTCCCTCACAAGGAGGTAAGTAACCGATTGCACACTTTCCAAACAAATGGAAATATTTTGGTATCTTTGTGGCATCAGAAGTGACTTATCAAGATTGCTCACTTCTGCAGAAATGATAATTTATTTTAAATCATAGCATAGGTAAGAGATGAATAAGACGACGAAAAGATTTGCCACCCTCACAGCCATTGGCGGGTATGTCCCAGACGAGGTGCTCACCAATGAGCAGATCGCTCAGCGATTAGATACGAGCAATGAGTGGATCACCACTCGTGTAGGAATCAAGGAGCGGAGGTTGCTCAATAAGGAGGGGGCGGGATCGTCGTACCTCGGCATTCAGGCGGTGAAGGATATGATGGCACGGCACAAGGTTCAACCTGAGGAGATTGACTTGGTGCTCTGCTCCTCCAACACGCCCGACTACCACTTCCCCACTACGGCCTCTGTGATTGCTAGTGAGTGTGGCATCTCTGGTGTGCCCTGCTTTGACTTCCAAGGGGCCTGCCCTGGCTTTATCTATGGATTGCAGATTGCAAGGGGATTTGTGGAGAGTGGTCTGTACAAAAAGGTGCTTCTGGTGGCTGCTGAGAAGATGAGTGCTATCACCGACCCTGAAGACCGTAATACCTATCCGCTCTTTGGCGATGCGGGAGCTTGTGCTATCTTGGAGCCAACCGAGGAGGAGGTAGGTATTATGGATGCCCTCATTAAGTGCAATTTCGATGGTCGGGAGCATCTGATTATGCCAGCAGGTGGATCGACCCTCCCTCCAAGTGAGGAGACGGTACAGCAGCGTCTGCACTTTGTGCATCAAGATGGTCGCCATGTCTTTAAGGAGGCGGTGACGGAGATGGGCGACTGCTCTGTGGAGCTGATGGAGCGGAATGGGCTCACCTTTGAGGATATTGCGTGGGTGGTGCCTCATCAGGCCAATATGCGGATCATCGATGCTACAGCACGGCGTATGGGTCTGGGACTGGATAAGGTGATGGTGAATATTGACCGCTATGGCAATACCAGTTCGGTCTCGATTCCTCTCTGTCTGTGGGAGTGGGAGAGCAAGCTCCGCAAGGGCGATAATCTGATCCTCACCGCCTTTGGTGCAGGATATACATGGGGCTCTATCTACCTCAAGTGGGGGTATGATGGCGATAAGATCGGTCAGTAAAAGAAGGGAGGAATAGAATAATGAGCGAAGGAGGTTACAAGTCGGGATTTGTCAACTTGGTAGGCAACCCTAATGTGGGCAAATCGACCTTGATGAATAAGTTGGTGGGGGATAAGATCAGCATCATCACCAATAAGGCACAGACGACGCGCCACAGGATCATCGGCATTGTCAACAAACCTGGGGTACAGGTAGTTTATAGCGATACCCCAGGGGTGGTGGACCCGGCCTACAAGATGCAGGAGCAGATGCTCGGCTTCTCGAAAAGTGCCTTGGGGGATGCGGATGTGCTGCTCTACGTGACTGATGTGATGGAGGAGCCTAAGAAGCATGAGGCGTTTCTGGCCGATGTGAGGGAGCTACAGGCACCAGTATTGGTGCTAATCAATAAGGCGGATCTATCGACACCCGAAAAGCTAGAGGAGCTGGTGCAGACTTGGAAGTCTCTTCTGCCTAATGCCCTGGAGGTGCTACCCGTAGCAGCACTGCACGGAGCGGGCATCGCCTATATTGCGGAGCGTGTAGAGGCACTTCTGCCCGATTCGCCCCCCTACTTTGAGGAGGATGCCCTCACCGATCGGCCGGCTCGATTCTTTGTCTCGGAGATTATTCGGGAGAAGGTATTCCTCTATTACCAAAAGGAGATCCCTTATGCCACGGAGGTGGTGGTGCAGGAGTTTAAGGAGGAGGAAAACCTCATCCGTATCGCTGCTAATATCTTTGTGGAGCGGGAGTCGCAAAAGGGTATCTTGATAGGGCACAAGGGGGCAGCGATTAAGAAGCTTGGCACGATGGCAAGGCAGGATATTGAGCGCTTCTTTGATAAGAAGGTATTCCTACAGCTATTCGTGAAGGTAGAGAAGGAGTGGAGGAGCAGCGACAAGATGCTCCGCAACTTCGGATACAAATTGGATTAAGAAAGAGAGGTATAAGATATGGCAACTAATAAATTGGTGGCTATAGTGGGGCAACCCAATGTGGGGAAGTCTTCACTATTCAATCGGCTAACTAAGAGCCGCACTGCTATCGTTACTGACGAGCCTGGTACTACTCGTGACCGCCAATATGGTAAGTCGGAGTGGAATGGGGTCACCTTTTCGGTGGTAGATACTGGGGGTTGGGTAGATAATTCGGACGATGTCTTTGAGGAGGAGATCAATCGGCAGGTGGAGATCGCTATCGAGGAGGCCGACCTGATCCTATTTATGGTAGATATACAGGCGGGCTTGGGCGACCTTGATCAGTCGATTGCTCAGCTACTGAGGCAGACCAGCAAACCAGTGCTTCTGGTGGCGAATAAGTCGGACAACTTCAATATGGAGGTGTATGCGGCGGAGTTTTATAAGCTCGGATTGGGCGACCCAATTCCTATCTCGGCGATCAACGGCACAGGGACTGGCGAACTTTTGGATCTACTAGTGAAGTCGCTGCCAGAGGCGAGCGATGAGGAGGAAGAGGTGCTGAACTACCCTCGTATCGCAGTGGTAGGGCGACCCAATGCGGGGAAGTCGTCGCTCATCAATGCCTTTCTAGGCGAGGAGCGACACATTGTCACCGACATTGCAGGCACCACTCGCGACTCAATCTACACGCACTACAATAAGTTTGGACATGAGTTTAGCTTGGTGGATACAGCTGGTATCCGTAAGCGGGGCAAGGTGAATGAGGATCTGGAGTACTATTCGGTGCTTCGGAGTATTCGTGCGATTGAGAATAGCGATGTCTGCATATTGATGCTGGATGCGACGAAAGGGATTGAGGGGCAAGACCTCAATATCTTCTCCATCATTCAGCGGAATAAGAAGGGGCTGATCGTCTGCGTCAATAAGTGGGACTTGATAGAGGAGAAGAGCCAGAAGGTGATGAATGGATATATGGAGGCGATACGCGAGCGTCTGGCTCCTTTTGTCGACTTCCCAATCCTATTTATCTCGGCAACAGAGAAGCAGCGTATCCTGAAGGTGCTGGACCTAGCTCAGGAGATCTTTGACAAGCGAAAGAAGCGTATCCCTACCGCCAAGCTCAATAGCACGCTCCTCCCTATCATTGAGAAGACACCACCACCTGCCAATAAAGGGAAGTATATCAAGATAAAGTATGTGACGATGCTCCCCAAGGTGCAGGTGCCTAGCTTTGTCTTTTTCTGCAACCTACCTCAGTGGGTCAAGGAGCCTTACAAGCGTTTCCTAGAGAATCAAGTACGTAGCAACTGGGACTTCTCGGGTACGCCGATCAATATATTCATCAGAGATAAAAAGTAAGGCGGTGGCGATAGATAGGACTAGACAGAAGTTTATAGAGGTGGCGAGAGACCTCTTTGCGGAGCAAGGCTACCACGCTACGACGATGAATGCCATCGCAGTAGCAGCGGGCAAGGGGCGCCGAACTCTCTACAACTACTTCGGCACTAAGAGCGATGTGTACCTCGCTGTGATTCAGGGCGAGCTACAAGTGCTCTACGAGGAGCTGAAGGAGTTTGTGGACCAGCCGATGAATGGCATTGCAAAGCTGATGCTCTTTATAGCCAAGCGGGAGCGGGCGGTCAATGAGGTGGTACAGCGTAATGGCACCCTAGAGGCGGAGTTTTTCAACGACATTGCTACGGTAGAGCGAGCCCGAATGAGGTTTGATGTGCTGGAGCGTCGATTGATACAGAAGATTCTGACCGATGGTGTGGCAGATGGCTCTTTTAGGCAGATAGATATCCGCACGAGTGCCGTGCTGATCCACGCATGCCTGAAGGGGCTAGAGGTGCCCTTTATCCGCGGTCAATTGGGTCGCACAGAGAAGGCGGTGACGCAGACCTATCGGGTGGTGCGTAGCCTACTGATGGAAGGATTACAAAAATAATAAGCAATACATTTATGAATGATATACTAAAGGGCAAAGTGGCCATCGTAACGGGAGGAAGTAGAGGAATCGGCAGAGCCATAGCTACCGAACTGGCAAAGCTGGGAGCCGATATAGCGTTTACAGGCCGCTCGCTCAATGAGAACACCCGTAGTCTAGAGGAGGAGCTGGGGCAGCTTGGGGTAAAGGTAAAGGCGTATGCCACTGATGCCGCCGACCACGCTGCAGCAAAGCTCTTTGTAGAGGAGGTGCTCAAGGAGTTTGGCAAGATAGATATTCTGGTTAATAATGCCGGTATCACCAAGGATACGTTGCTGATGCGTATGACGGAGGAGCAGTGGGACGATGTGCTGAGGGTCAACCTCAAGAGTGCTTTCAACCTCACTCAGGCGGTCACTATGCCGATGATGAAGGCCCGAAGTGGTGCTATCATCAATATCTCGTCGGTTGTAGGTGTGACGGGCAATGCTGGGCAAGCCAATTATGCAGCTTCCAAGGCGGGATTGATTGGATTTACCAAGTCTACAGCGAAGGAGCTAGGCTCAAGAGGCATCCGAATCAATGCAGTAGCCCCTGGCTTTATCCGTACCGACATGACCGATGTGCTAGATGAAAAGGTGGTGGCTGAGTGGAGCAAGTCGATTGCCCTACGCCGCCCTGGAGAGGCTCAAGAGGTAGCCCAAGTGGTGGCTTTCCTCGCCTCCGATGCCGCCTCCTACATTACTGGGCAGACCATCAATGTCTGCGGAGGTATGGTGATGTAACCCCCTCTCCCCCTATCGTGAGGTACGATAGCTTTAGCTGCCTACCATTTCTACACGTTATGATCAGGTAACTATTTACTACTTACTCATTATGAAAAATAGACTTGTCCCACAACTATTTAAGGATCTTAGGGACTATAATAAGGAGACCCTTTTCAAAGACCTTACCGCTGGTATCATAGTAGGTGTGGTGGCACTACCGCTCGCCATTGCCTTTGGTATCGCCAGTGGTGTCTCTCCTACCGAGGGATTGATTACCGCCATTATCGGAGGTTTTCTCGTCTCGCTACTAGGCGGGAGCAAAGTACAGATTGGAGGGCCTACGGGTGCCTTTATCGTTATTGTCTTTGGGATTATCCAAAAGCATGGCATCGACGGACTAGCACTTGCCACACTGATGGCAGGGGTGATGCTGGTGCTGCTAGGGCTCTTACGACTTGGCTCTTTGATTAAGTTTGTCCCCTACCCTATTATTGTCGGCTTTACTGCTGGTATCGCTGTCACTATCTTTACTACACAGGTCAAGGATCTATTTGGACTACAAGTCACCGACCTCCCAGGCGACTTCCTCGGTAAGTGGGAAGCCTATTTCGGTGCCTTTGGCACTACCTCGTGGATGGCACTCCTATTTGGGCTTGTTGCCATTGCGATCATTGTGTTGGTGCCGAAGATCAATAAAAATCTACCGAGTTCGCTAATTGCTCTGATCGTCCTCACCCTTGTGAGCGTGTTGCTCGGCTATCTCGGAATTGCTCGTCCAGAGAATATCGGTGACCGCTACACCATTGAGGCGGGCTTGCCTAACCTGGTGATGCCGGTGGTGACCATTGAGCGACTACAGCAACTCTTTCCCGCTGCCTTTACCATTGCGATGCTGGGTGCTATTGAGAGCTTACTCTCTGCGTCTGTAGCCGATGGTATGATTGGGGCTAAGAGCGACTCCAATATGGAGTTGGTGGGACAAGGGGTGGCCAATATCGTGGTGCCCTTCTTCGGAGGTATCCCTGTAACTGGTGCGATTGCTCGGACTATGACCAATATTAATAATGGTGGGAAAACTCCCGTTGCTGGCATTATCCATGCGGTGGTGCTGCTTCTGATATTGCTAGTACTCTCCCCGCTCACTAGTCATATTCCGATGGCGGTATTGGCTGGTGTGCTGGTAGTGGTCTCGTACAATATGAGTGGGTGGCGCTCCTTTATCGCTATTTTTAAGGGACCGAAGGGCGACTCCCTCGTGATGGTAATCACCTTCCTCCTCACGGTCTTGATTGACCTCACCGTAGCGATTGGCATCGGTATGGTACTCGCTATTCTTATTCTACTGAAGCGAGTGCTTGATGCCTCGGAAATCAACCTGATTGATGATAAAAATAGGCACCCAGAGTCGACTAAGCTGGACCTTCCAAAGTGCATAGAGGTGTACGAGATTGAAGGGCCATTCTTCTTTGGTATCGCCAATAGGTTTGATGAGACAATGCGAAATATGCCAGGTAACCCAAGGGCTCGCATTATCCGTATGCGTATGGTGCCTTTTGTAGATACCACCGCCATTCACAACCTTAAGACAATGATTGAGCTTCACAAGGAGTCGCAGACGCAGATTATCCTCAGTGGTGTGCAACCAGCGGTACTGGAGACACTCCGACAGAGTGGAGTGGTGGATCTTCTCGGTGAGGAAAACGTGACGCCTCACATCTCACTAGCTGTGGAGCGGGCAATGGAGTTCCTTAAGACCCACTACCCTCACGATTATGAGCAATGGACCAAGAAGCATGAAGATAGGTAAGACCGACTTGGGGTACCGCCCCCTATTCCTCGCCCCGATGGAGGACGTCACCGACGCCTCCTTTAGGTTACTCGCCCGTGAATTCGGTGCCAGCATCGTAGTGACAGAGTTTGTCAATGCCGATGCCATCATTCGCTCTATCCCTAGCACTCTACGGAAGATGGTGGTAGCAGATGAGGAGCGACCTGTCGCCATACAGCTCTACGGGCGAGATGCCACGACGATGGCGGAGGCAGCAAAGGTGGCAGAAGAGGCAAGTCCCGAGCTGATTGACCTCAACTTTGGTTGTCCCGTGAAGAAAGTGGCAGGCAAAGGAGCAGGGGCTGGGATGCTACGCGATATCCCGTTGATGCTAGAGATCATTCGCTCGGTGGTCAATGCGGTAGAGCTACCGGTGACGGTCAAGACACGACTCGGCTGGGATAACGACCATATCATCATCGAGGAACTGGCGGAGCAGATACAGGAGGCGGGTGCCCAAGCACTCACCATTCATGGCCGTACCCGAAGTCAGATGTACAAGGGAGAGGCTGATTGGGGACCAATTGCTCGGGTGAAACAAAACCCCAACATCACCATTCCGATCATCGGTAATGGCGATGTAACGAGTGGCGAGATAGCCCTTGAGCGGTTTGAAACCACGAGAGTGGATGCAGTGATGGTAGGCCGAGGTGCGATCGGTCAGCCGTGGATTTTTGAGGAAATGCGGGCGGTGCTCGACGGCAAAGAGGTACCTCAGCACCCCACGGAGTGGTACGTAGAGGTGCTTAAGCGGATGCTACACGAGAGCATTACTAAGTGCCAAAACGAACTCAAAGGGATCCTCCACTTCCGCCGACACCTCGCCATTACGCCCCTATTCAAAGGCATTCCCGACTTCAAAAGCCACCGTGTAGCGATGCTCCGCACCAATACCGAAGCAGAGCTCCTACAGCTCATCGACCAAGCAGCAGAGATGATTCCGTAGGACAAGCCTCATACCATAGACCAGAAAAGACCGTCTTCATCAATAACCTCCTATTTGCTAGGTCGGCTTATTTCACGTAACTTTGCAAATGAAGTAGCTGTGCTACCATATATTCTAAACTCGCAAGGGGTGCTAAAGGCAATTGCTTTGGCTGAGAAGAGACCCTCCAACCTGTACGGACAATGCCGGCGTAGGGATGCAAATAGGCGAGCGACCGCTGAGTGTCGCACCTCTCTTATCTTCAATATCACTCCTTATTTGAGACATAAAAGATATGGCAACAGCTCAAATGAAATGTTTATCAAATACAAAAAGGAGAAAAGATAATGAGAACAACCAAACAATTGAGAGCCACCCTTGCGGGGCTGCTCTTAATGCTATTGCCAGTAGCCACCTCGGCACAAGAGCAGGTGGAGATGACTGGAGATCTGGAGACGGTGGTAGTACTTGGTACTCGCCCTGGTGAAAGGGTCCCCATCACCAAGCAAAAGATAGCGGTAAAGAAGCTACAGCAACAGACCACAGCGTGGGATATTCCCTCCCTTCTGAAGGGCACCCCTTCGCTCGTCACCACCAATGAGAGTGGCGTCTTCGGAGGCTATACCTACTTCACGGTTCGTGGTGTGGATCCCACTCGTGTCAATATCACAGTCAATGGGGTGCCGGTGAATGATTCGGAGAGCCAGACCGTCTTCTGGGCCAATATGCCCGACTTCGGTTCGCGCCTGAAGGATATTGTGATTGTCCGCGGTGCTGGAGCCTCCTCTTTCGGTGCTGGTGCCTTTGGTGCAACGATGGATATGCAGAGTGCCGACCCTAGTTCAAAAGCGGGAGGAAGCCTGAGCACCCATTGGGGCTCGTACGGGCTTAACCGCAATAGAGTAGCCCTAGAGAGTGGTCAGCTCGCTAGTGGCTGGCGACTCGGGGGCAACCTCTCACATATTCGTAGCAATGGCTATGTAGATCGCTCTGGCACTGAGGGACTAGCTTACCTAGCTCAGGCGATGTATCAAGGTAACTACTATAGCTTCCGCCTGATCCATCACCGTGGAATTCAGAAGACAGGAATTGCGTGGAATGGTCTAAAGCCCGACCAAGAGAAAGACTTTGGTCGTCGCTTCAATTCGGCAGGTTGGATGAACCCCGGTGAGAAGGATGCCAGTAAGCATCAGTTCTACGACAACAACGACAACTACGACCAGCAGCATACCTACGCTATCTTCCGCCATTACCCTTTACCCAACCTCAAGTACGACCTCACCCTTCACTATACTAGAGGCAAAGGCTTTACTCACGAGTACCGCACCGGCCGGAAGTTAAGAGAGTATGGTCTATTGCCTGCTTCGGACAAGTCCAAGGGAACGCTGATTAGAGAGAAGTACTTAGACAACCACTTCTTTGGTGGAATATTCAATATCGGTTACTCTCAAGATCATCTCCGCCTTTCAGGAGGTTTGGCAGCCAATCGCTACATTGGCGACCACTATGGATTGATCCCTTACGTAGAGGATAAGTCAATTGAGTACACGCCTAATCAGGAGTATTATCGCAACCACTCCACCCGTACCGATGCCTCCATTTACCTAAAGGGGGAGCTAGATCTCTCCTATGAGGTGATGCTCTATGCCGATGTGATGTATCGCCACGTCTATGCCGTGATGAACGGCTCTACCGACAAGTGGAGCAAGCACGACAAGAAATTAGATCAGCTGGATTATCACTTACCTTACAACTTTATCCTCCCAAAGGTGGGCATTCAGTATCGCCCCAATTATCGGACTTCTCTCTACCTCTCACTAGCTACTGCTGGCAAGGAGCCCAATCGCAAGGCCTATACCGAGAGCAAAGAGTACGATGCCAATGGCAATGAGATTATGCCTCGCCCTGAGTATATGCTCGACCTAGAGCTAGGGGGCAATTGGAATAATGGGGAGAACCTCAGCCTATTTGCCAATCTCTATGGAATGTACTACAAGGATCAATTGGTGCAAAATGGCAAGGTGAGTGATGTGGGCGAGCCACTCCTTATGAATGTACCTAAGAGCTACCGTGCTGGTGCAGAGCTAGGCTTTACCTGGGCGATCACTCCTCAGCTCACGCTATCGGCCAATGGTACCCTCTCCCGCAATAGAGTAGTGGAGATGACACTTGTTGAGGACAATTATACTACCGAGAAAAAAGAAGTGACCCCTCTCAAGGGCACTCCCCTCTCCAAGAGCCCTGAGCTACTATTCAATCACTCGCTAACTTGGTCGCCCATTGACCGCCTCTCTTTGGCACTCAGTGGCAACTACGTAGGCAAACAGTATTTGGATAATTCGGGCTTTGAGAGCCGCTCAATTCCACACTACTACACAGGTCAATTCATGGCCAATTATCTGCTACCATTCAGAAATGGGCAATCGCTATCACTTCAGCTGCAGGTGCTCAACCTCTACAATAGTAGCTACGTGACTAATGGCTGGAGCGAAGGCTATGCAGAGGAGAAGGGTGGCAAGCTAGAGCGCAAGGCATGGACAGGCTACTTCCCTGCCGCACCACTTCATTTCGTAGTAGGTGCTACCCTCACCTTCTAGAGACTGTTGCACGAAGGCGATCTGCTGCGTTGCTTTCGGAATTCGGCTTCGGTCACGTACGTGAGTACGCTCCCTTCAGCCTCACCCTCAGCGCCTTGCATATCATCCTTCGTTCAAAGTCTCAGCACATTTGCGTCGAATGTGCGAGAATGGCACTTCGTGCAACATTCTCTCTAAGCTCCGATCCCTAATACATACAAAGGACCTCCTCTCGGGGGTCCTTTGTATGTATTAGCTACAGAATGAATCTGCCAGCTTCACCTCATATATATTTCTCGTATGAAGAGACTGTTGCGCCACACAGTAGCACCCTTTATTTTCACCCTACAACAATCTATCTACACACCCAACATCATCTGAGGACTAATATCTAGCAACCTACAAATCTCACCAGCGACACGTAACGAAGGCTCGCTCCGGTCATTCACAAAGTCACTAATACGAGAAGCCGACAAATTAAGCTCACGAGCAAGCTCCGCTTGACTCTTGCCACACTCATCAAGAGCGTACCTAATCATTTCTCCTACCGACAAAGTGTCAAGGGCATAATGCTCCGCCTCATACGCCTCCACAATATCACTCATGATCGCCAACTCGCTATCCTCCGAAGTAGATAGCTCACCACGCTCCATAAGTGGCAAAAGCTCCTCAATCCTATTGAGGGCATACTCATACTTTTCTCTTGTAATATCCATATTCCCCTCTATCTATATAGTCCTACAATCAATCTTATCATACTCACTATGTGTGCCTATAAAGCGAATATATACACAATCGTGATTAAATTGCACAACCGCAACAAGCCTAAACTTATTGCCCCCTATGTTAAAGACATATCTCTGACCGCCAATCGAGTCTACACTCCCAAAACTACGCTTCACGTCCATAGCATTACGCCACTTGGCTCGCTTTACAACCTCCACCCAGTAAAGCAAAGCCACCTTGCTCTCAGGGTGTGCCTCGTAATACTCCCGAATACGTCTTATACTAATTATCCTCACATCAAAAGTTTTGAATTACACCACAAATATAGCACAATTATTTTGAATTACAAAACATTCTACTCCTCCAGCTCAGCCTTCACCGCCTCCATTAAAGCACTTTGCCCATCCCCCTTCACCCCAAGCACCTTACACACACGCTCTTCAATACTACCAGAGATGAATGTTGCACGGAGTGCCATTCTCGCACATTTGAAGCAAATATGCTGAGACTTTGCACGAAGGATGAGATGCTAGGCAACCGTTAGGGTGCCAAGGTACCTAGCTAGGCAACCGCTAGGGTGCCAAGGTACTCAAAAAGGACTGAGGATGAGGGCAAGGTGCCGTAGGGCACCAAGGCCCCAACGAGTCGAAGGGAGCATACTCACGTACGTGACCGAGCCCGAATCCCGAAAGCAACATTATGTGCCTTGGCATCCTTACGGAAGCCTAGGCTCAGCAGATCGCCTTCGTGCAACAGTCTCCAGAGATGAATGGCACTTCGTGCAACATTCTCAAGATACATAGACGATACACCACCCCCTCCAAACCCAGTTCCACACCGACTTCCTCAGGGGTTACGCATTAGGAGTAAATGTATAAGTTAATGACCCTATAAAATAGGAGGAAGTAGTGGCTCAAAAAGCCCATTTATAACAAACTGATATTCAATACTATATAAAAAAGAAAGCTGAGTTGCAACTAAGCGATTGGCGAGTTGCAACTAAGCAATCGCCGAGATGCAACTAAGCATTTGCTTAGTTGCATCTCAACTTTTGCTCTACTTGTATAGAGGTTTTATGGCTGTTCCAAGAAGAGCATTTTAGTACTAAATCAGGAGATCCGACCCGCAAGGGGGCCAATGGTGATAAGGTGAATAGGGAGGAATTTGGTAAGTTTGTATTCTAATAGTAATATTATTGATTAAGTTATCTGATGAGTCAAACGAAAAGTCCTGCGGTGTGGGTGCCGACGGTTTACTTTGCGATGGGGCTTCCGATGGTGTTGCTATCGGATGTATCGCTCTTGATGTTTAAGGACCTCGGGATCCCCGATGGCCGTATCACCTTTTGGGCATCGCTCCTCACTTTGCCGTGGAGCTTGAAACCCCTTTTCAGTCCCGTGATGGAAATCTTTGGCACCAAGAAGCAGTATGTGGTGCTAACTGAGTTGGTATCGGCAGTGGTATTAGGGCTCATCTTTGCAGGGCTCGGGGTGGAGAACTTCTTTGCGGTGACTATTGTGCTAATGGCACTGATGGCGATTAGTGGCTCTATGCACGACATTGCAGGCGATGGCACCTATATGCAATACCTTAGCCAAAAGCAACAGAGCCAATACATTGGGTGGCAAGGTGCCGCCTACAATATTGCCAAGATCTTTGCCCGTGGTGCTTTGGTCTACCTCGTGGGTAGCCTCTCAAAGGACTACGGAGTGCTGTGGGCCTGGCGTGCCGTCTTTCTACTAGCGGGAGTGATTATGCTCGTTGTGGCGCTTTACCACTTAGCGATACTGCCGGGGAAGATGAAGAACACCGAAGAGAGCAAGGAGACTCGCTCCCTATCCGATGCAATGAAGAGCTTTGTGGAGATATTCGTCAGCTTCTTTGAGAAGAAGCACATATGGTTTTACCTACTCTTTATCCTCCTCTACCGTCTCACGGAGGGACTAGCAATAAAGATTGCACCGCTCTTCCTTAAGGCAGGAGTAGCGGAGGGGGGTATCGGGCTTACCAATGAGCAATTTGGACTCATCTACGGCACGGCAGGTACGGCCGCCTTTATCCTCGGTAGCCTACTGAGTGGCTATTACATTAGTCACTTCGGGCTGCGTAAGGTGCTCTTTTCCCTAGCCTTGATCTTCAACATCCCTTTTGTGGTCTACTTCCTGCTCGCCTACTTCCAACCAGAATGGCTCGGGTGGACTACTATAGGGATCACAATGGAGTACTTCGGGTATGGCTTCGGCTTTGTGGGGCTCAACCTCTTTATGATGCAGCAGGTGGCACGTGGACCACACCAGATGGCACACTATGCCATTGGTACTAGTCTGATGAATCTAAGTGTGATGCTCCCTGGCATGGTGAGTGGCTCTATCAGTGACCGTGTGGGTTACGAGCCATTTTTCCTCATCGCACTAGTGGTAGCCATTCCTGGGCTTATTTGTGCCTATAAAGTGCCCTTTACCTACGATGACGAGGGCAATGAGATATAAGTATAATCACTTTTTAATGAATCAATAGAGATATGGATATAAAGATTGAAGGGTCTGCGATGCCCAATATGCCATGGGAAGATAGACCAAAAGGCTCAAAGGAGGTACTCTGGCGCTATAGCCAAAACCCTGTGATCGGTCGTTACGAGACACCTCACAGCAATAGCATATTCAATAGTGCCGTAGTGCCATACAAGGATGGCTTTGCTGGGGTATTTAGAGTGGATGATAAGAACCGCCGTATGCGTCTGCACGTAGGCTTCAGTAAGGATGGTATCAAGTGGGATATCCGCCCCAAAAAGATCGAATTCACCTGCCCCGACCCTGAGATTGGCGAGTGGGTCTATGGCTACGACCCTCGTGTGGTAGAGATGGAGGGCAAGTATTATGTCACCTGGTGCAATGGCTATCATGGGCCTACGATTGGAGTGGCGTGGACGGAGGACTTTGAAATTTTCCATCAGCTAGAGAATGCCTACCTCCCTTTCAATAGGAATGGCGTGCTCTTCCCTCGTAAAATCAATGGCAACTACGCTATGCTCTCTCGTCCGAGCGACAATGGGCATACCGCTTTCGGCGATATCTTCTATAGCGAGTCTCCTGATATGGTCTTCTGGGGTAAGCACCGCCACGTAATGGCGCCAGCACCCTTCGAGGTGAGTGCATGGCAATGCCTCAAGGTGGGTGCCGGTCCTATCCCTATCGAGACTAGCGAGGGGTGGCTAATGATCTACCACGGAGTGTTGAGAAGCTGCAATGGGTATGTCTATGCCTTTGGTAGTGCACTACTAGATAAGGAGCAGCCATGGAAGATGATTGCCCGCAGTGGGGAGTATCTGATTAGTCCTCTTGAGCAATATGAGTGCATGGGCGATGTGCCTAATGTTACCTTCCCTTGTGCAGCGATCCACGATGCGGAGACTGGCCGAATTGCTATCTACTACGGCTGTGCCGATAGCGTAACGGGGCTAGCCTTTGGCTACATTGATGAGATCATCAAGTTTACCAAGGAGACAAATATCCTCTGATGATACAGAAAGGACTCAGTCGCAAAGACTTTGAGATTATGGCACCTGTAGGCAGCTGGGAGTCGCTCCACGCTGCACTACAAGGGGGTGCCGATGCCGTTTACTTCGGCATCGAAGGGCTCAATATGCGGGCAAGGAGTGCCAAGACCTTCGACACCCACGATATGGAGGAGATCGTAAAGCTCTGCGACGAAAAGGGGGTGAAGAGTTATCTTACGGTCAATACCATCATCTACGATGGTGATATGGAGTTACTTCACGAGATTGTAGACTCTGCCAAAGCGGCTGGCATATCGGCCATCATCGCGAGCGATATTGCGGCGATGAGCTACGCCTTTGACCAAGGGGTAGAGGTGCATCTCTCTACGCAGCTCAATATCACCAATGTGGAGGCACTCCGCTTCTACGCCCGCTTTGCCGACGTGGTGGTGCTGGCACGAGAGCTCAATCTAGACCAGGTGGATCGCATCCACCAAGCCATTGTGGAGGAGAATATCCGAGGGCCAAGGGGCGAACTGGTACGGATAGAGATGTTTGCCCACGGCGCTCTCTGCATGGCGGTAAGTGGCAAGTGCTACCTCAGCCTGCACGAGATGAATAGCAGTGCCAATCGCGGGGCGTGCAACCAGATCTGCCGACGCAGCTACCTAGTCAAGGATACCACAAGTGATATGGAGCTGGAGGTGGAGAACCAATATATTATGTCGCCAAAAGACCTCAAGACCATCCACTTTATGAATAAGATGATGGACGCTGGGGTGCGTGTCTTTAAGATAGAGGGGCGTGCCAGAGGACCCGAGTATGTACGGACGGTATGCGAGTGTTACAATGAGGCGATCCTAGCCCATCTCGATGGGAGCTACACCGAGGAGAAGATACGGAATTGGGACGAGCGACTCGCCACCGTCTTCAATCGTGGTTTTTGGGACGGCTACTACCTCGGCCAGCGATTGGGCGAGTGGACACACAAGTACGGCTCTTCTGCCACAAGGGTCAAGACGCATGTCGGTCGGGTGATCAAGTACTTCTCCAAGCTCGGCGTAGCAGAGTTGGAGCTCGAGAGTGGACTGATCAAAGAGGGCGAGGAGCTCCTCATCACAGGACCCACTACAGGAGCAGTCTTCTTCCCTGCCAATGAGATGCGGGTAGCCGATAGCATCGCTCCAGAGATTACAGAGAAAGGCATACGCTTTAGCGTCAAGGTGCCCGAAAAGGTACGTCCAGGCGACCGCCTTTATGTGATGAGAATGGTTGAAGAGAAAGGAAAAAGCAAGTTTTTATGAGCCAATTACCTGATAAGAAATACCTCTACCTCATAGAGATGAAGGTGAGAGACTACGAGTGCGACCTCCAAGGAGTGGTCAATAACGCCAACTACCAGCGCTATATGGAGCATGCGAGGCACGAATTTCTCGAGAGCCTTGGCGATAACTTCGGACGGATGCACGACCTCGGCTACGACGCCTTTGTTGCGAGAGTGGAGATCGACTACAAGGTCTCCCTCAAGAGTGGTGACCGCTTTTGGGTAGGCCTCAATGTGCATCGCGAGGGCGTGCGGCTCGTCTTTGACCAAGATGTCATTCGTCTTTCGGATAAAAAGATAGCCGCCGTGGGCAAGATATCGGCTGTGCTGGTGCAGGACGGGAAATTGACACGAGGCGAATACTTCGACCAACTCCTAGCTAATATCCAGCCTTAAATGGAAAGCTCCCTGCAGTTCTCTTCCGAGCAGTTGGCTCTCCTACAGCTTAGTCTCACGGAGGGGATAGGACCTGTCACCGCCAAAGCCCTTATCGAGGAAATGGGTTCGGCGGAAGCGGTGATGGTAGCCACCCCTGCGGAGCTGATGAAGCACCCCAATATCCGACCAAAGCTAGCACAGTTGCTACTTTCGGGTAATGGGGTAGAGCTAGCTAAGAGAGAATTGGAGATACTGGAGGAGCTGCAACAGCGTGGGCGACCCCTCAAGCTCTACTTTTTTGGGGATGAGGAGTACCCGCCCTACTTGGCTCAGTGCTTCGATGCTCCATTGGTGCTTTACGTAAAAGGGCAAATCCCCTCAGGCCCGATGATAAGCTTTGTCGGCACCCGACGCAATACCCACTACTCACTTGATGTGCTCGAATACCTTATGGAGGGGATTGCTGCACTACGCCCCGATATCACCATCGTGAGTGGTCTTGCCTACGGTGTGGATAAACTGTCGCACCAAGCGGCTCTGAAATATGGGCTCAAGAGCATCGGTGTGGTAGCACATGGGCACTACACCCTCTACCCTAGCTCACACCGCGATCTCGCCGAGCAGATGATCGCCACGGGTGGTGGCGTGGTCACCGAATACCCTTACCGCACTCGCGCTCTTCCCCAACGCTTTGTACAGCGCAATCGGATTGTCGCTGGTCTCTCCCTCGGCACCGTAGTCGTAGAGAGTGCCGAGCGGGGTGGCTCACTCATCACCGCCAACATCGCCTTTGACTACGGCCGCTCGGTACTTGTTGCCCCTGGACGAATCTTTGACCCCGCCTCAAAAGGGTGCAACAAACTGGTCGCCCACCAAAAAGCAAGTATCATCACCACCCCCGATAAGCTCCTAGACGAGCTCCAGCTCCTCCCCACACTCAAGCCCCAAAGGCTTCCCTTTGAAGAGGAGCAGGAGGAGAGCAACCCAATACTCAAGGCATTACGCACCGCCGACCACCTCACCCTTGAAGACCTTGCACTACAGCTAGGAGAAGAGGTGCCAACCATCTCAGGCATGCTCTTTGAGCTTGAATTGAATGGACAAATCCACTCACTCCCAGGAGGGAGATACTGCATCAAAAACCATTAAGACCATGAAAAGACTCTACCAACTCTTACTCTCACTTTTAGTAGCCCTTACCGCCTCAGCACAAAGCAACGATTGGTACGGCGATAAGTACTCCCTCTTTGTACATTATGGGCTCTACTCCATCCCTGGTGGCGTCTTTCAGGGAGAGCCAGTCACGAAAGGTTATTCGGAGCAAATCCTCACCTTTGGCATCGGCTTTAGCGACTGGTATGAAGCCTACACTCAACAACTTGATGCGGCAAAGTTCGATGCCCAAGAGATTGTCTCTTTGGCACAAAAGGGCGGTATGCGGAGTGTGGTAATGACCAGTAAGCACCACGATGGCTTCTGCCTTTTCGATACCGAGACCACCGACTACAATGTGATGAACACCCCCGCCAAGAGGGACCTCATCGGCGAACTAGCTGAGGCGTGTCACCAAGCTGGTATCGGCTTCGGCATCTACTTCTCACTCATCGATTGGCACTACCCCTATGCGGTGCCCTTCACTTCGCACAATGCCGACCCCATCACCCCACCCCACCACCAATACAATATGGCTCAGGTGCGGGAGCTACTCACCAAGTATGGGCGTGTAGATGAGCTCTGGTTTGATATGGGGAGCCTCACCACTGAGCAAAGTGCCGAACTCTATGCCCTCGTACATCAGCTACAGCCCGACTGTATGGTGAGCGGACGTCTCGGCAATGACTACGCCGACTTCTGCGTGATGGCGGATAATGAATACCCCGACTATCTGATGGCGATGCCGTGGCAAACAGCCGCCTCTATCTTTGATGAGACTTGGGGTTACCGATCGTGGCAAGAGAGGGGATCGGTAGAGGCAAAGGTGCAAGAGAAACTCGATGCACTGCTCAAGGTGGTTGCCTACGGTGGCAAGTACCTACTCAATATCGGACCGAAGGGCGACGGCTCTATTGTTCCTTTTGAGGCGGAGGTGATCCAGCGGATTGGCGAGGAGTTAGCCCCCTTTAAGGAAGCGATCTATCAGACCCATCCTGCCGCTACACCCAACCAACTCGCCACGCTGAGTGCCGATAAGAGCCAAAAGTATATCTTTCAGAAGAAAGGCACTCCCGCCCCTAAGGGTGCTCAGCTCATCGCCAGCAACACCTACTATCATCTATACAAAACCAAGTATAGAGCACCAAAGCAAGAAGCAACTAAGGGGGCACTCACACCGCTCAATGCAACACCGCTATTTGCCCACTCCTCGGCAGATTACTATGCTAGTTTCCAAAGCATCGTAGGCTATCAGTGGAGCGTTCCTCGTGCCAAGAGCTACACCCTCACCTATACCGACAAGGAGGTAGGGAGGGAGATTCTGCTCAATGGCAAGCCCCTAACCCTACATCCCGAACGGAGTAGCACAATACCGACCCCACCATACCAATGGGGTCCACTCGAAGAGGCACCTCAGAGAGGACGGATGGCGACTATCGCCAACAACCTAGAGTGGATCCCATCGCAAGCCGATTTACGACAAGGGGTCACGCTTCCTATGGGCTTCAGTTCAGGACGATTATTCCGGCAAGCGATCACAGTAGATAAGGCAACCGAGTTGCCCCTCACCCTCACCTACACCGATGGCATCCTCCTTTACCTCAATGGCGAATACATTGATGGTGCACTCCACCGAGAGGAGGGCAATGCCACGCTCCAGCTACTATTGCCTCTCCGAAAAGGGGAGAACCAAATCACGATTAAGCTCTATAATCGGTGGGCAAAGGCATCACACCTTCAGCTAGAGATCCCCACCACGTGGGTCGAGCACCAGCAACAGATCCGCCTACCCAAGGGCGAAGTAACACTCACCAAGCTATGGCAGGTGCCCCTCGCATCTCCTGCACATCTTTCAACACTCCGATTAAAATAGCATAACTACATAGACGTCACTACAGAGATGCAAAAAATTTATCAATGGTTGGGCTTCGACCCAAAGAAATACCACCTCAAGACCGAGATGATGGCAGGGCTCACCACCTTCCTCACCATGAGCTATATCCTAGCGGTCAATCCAGATATACTTAGTGCCGCTGGGATGGATCGAGGAGCCGTCTTCACCGCCACTGCACTCGCTTCGGCAGTCGGCACCCTCTTGATCGCCTTTATGGCAAAGCTCCCATTTGCCCAAGCCCCAAGCATGGGGATCAATGCCTTCTTTGCCTTTACATTGGTACAAGCGATGGGCTATAGTTGGGAAGCCGCCTTGGCAGCGATCTTCGTGGAGGGTATCATCTTTATCCTCCTCACGCTCTTCAATATACGAGAGCAGATCGTGAAGTGTGTCCCTATCAATCTACGCTTCGCCATCTCCAGTGGTATCGGAATGTTTATCGCCTTTATCGGGTTGAAGAATGCGGGAATCATCGTGAGCGACCCCGCCACGTTCGTTGCCCTCGGAGAGTTCACCCCTACCGCCCTTCTCGCTATGATGGGAATCATCCTCAGCGGAGTGTTGATGGTACTGAGGATCAAAGGCGCTCTCTTCTACAGCATTATCATCATCACCATTGTCGGTATACCGATGGGGGTTACCCACGTGCCCTCCGGCTTTTCGGTTATCTCAATGCCCCAATCCCTAGAGCCCACCTTCCTAAAGCTCGACTTCCACGCGATCTTTAATGCAGATATGGCACTCACCATCTTTGCCTTGGTCTTTATGGATATATTCAATACCATGGGCACTCTCATAGGAGCGGCCGCCAATACCGAGATGATGGATAAGCAGGGGAATGTCAAGAATATCAAGCAGGCAATGATGGCCGATGCCATCGCCACCTCCACAGGTGCACTCTTCGGTACCTCTACTGTCACCACCTTCGTGGAGAGTGCCTCCGGTATTGCCGAAGGGGGTCGAACAGGCCTCACCGCCTTAGTGACCGCACTGCTCTTTGTGCTGGCACTCTTCTTCTCCCCACTCTTCCTCATCATCCCCTCCGCTGCCACTACAGGGGCACTAGTGATGGTAGGAGTACTGATGCTAAGCTCCGTGAGAGATATCAACCTCTCCGACCTTTCCGAGGCACTCCCCTGCTTCATCACCATGCTCACCATGGTACTCACCTACAACATTGCAGAGGGTATGGCACTCGGTATGATCAGCTTCACCCTAGTGAAGCTCTTCAGCGGCCAATACAAACAACTCAATTGGACCCTCGTCATCGTCACCATCCTCCTCATGATCCGCTACGCCCTCTAGCCAAAAGGGGGCGAAGATTTGGAGTTCTCCAAATAGTCCCAAAACGCCTTGTAGGAGGAGAGCAAAAGTTGAGATGCAACTAAGCAATCGGTTAGTTGCAACTAAGCAATCGGCGAGATGCAACAAAGCAAATGCTTAGTTGCATCTCAATTTTCGTTCTTATAACCACTTGATTTCTAAGACGATACAGATAGGTCGAAAGAGAGTATCCAAGGTGGCCTCCAAAAATATGCTTGAGTGGTCAAACTAGGCTCATATCTCCGAATTGAATGAGCCAGTTCCGATAAAAAAATCCCCGCTGATCCATAAGGGTCAACGGGGATAATATCTATTTCGGGAAACAGTTATTGGCAGGAGGCAGGTAGGCCTCTATACCGTTTATCAATGGTATTGATAAGTCGCTCACGCAGAGGGAGGTAACTAATCTTCTCTAGCACGTCGCTCATAAAGGCGGCGGTGAGCATCAGCTTGGCCTCCATCAATGGGATTCCTCTCTGACGCATATAGAAGATTGCCTGCTCGTTGAGCTCACCGGTGGTCATACCGTGCGAACACTTCACATCGTCGGCATAGATTTCTAGCTGTGGCTTGGAAAACATCTTTGCCTGCTCTGAAAGAAGGAGGTTGCGATTATTTTGATACGCCTCGGTCTTCTGAGCATCAGGAGCAACGTAGATCCTACCACAGAAAGAGCCAATAGAGGTATCATTCATGGTGTACTTAAAGAGTTGGTCGGAGTGGCAATTCGGACTGCTATGGCGTATAAAGCACCAGTTGTCTAGTCGCTTAGCATCGTCCAGCACACCCAAACCATCGAGGTCAATAGAGGCTCGTTCGCCTACGAGGTCGCAAAAGAAGTTGTTGCGCGTTGCTCCGTTTTGCACCGTAACATTATCCACAATCACTATACTATCCTCAGCTTGCTGGATATGGGTTTCCATAACACGCAGGCTGTGGGTGCTACTCTCCTCGATATTGAAGTAGCTAAACTTGGCCCCTCGATCCACATAGATCTCAATGGCACCGATATAGCCAGTCGCTTCCTCGTGATTCCCATGGTCGCAGAAAAGCAGTGTAGCTTCGCTCTCCGCCTCGGCAATCACAAGGATACGAGGGAAGGTAAGCGTCTGCCCCAGGTCTTTAGAAGAAGAAGGATAATGAATAAGATGCAGAGGGGAGGGCAAGTGTACTCCCTCTGGGATATAGTAGACAAATAGGTCCTCATTATAGAGGCTATTGAGCTGGGTGAGGCGTGCCTCTTTGGTAGAGGGCATCTGATTATAATATCGCTCCGCCACCTCAGGATATTTGCTAGCGAACTCAGTGATTGAGCCAGCGAAGTAGCCCTGACCCTCAGCCGAAGATGCCACTTTTCCGCCAATCAAATAGGCTTGTACCACATCGGGATAGGTAAGTCGGCAAGCATAAGCCTTTGCTTCGGCCTCAGTAAGGCATGGGGCGGAAGAGAGTTGCCACTCCTTGGAGAGCCACTCATCTATCTTGAAATACTGGTAGTCCTCCTCACGGTAGATAGGTAGCCCTCGCTCCTGAAGGTACTCCCTAGCGGCTGCACGATCACGCTCTAAGAGCGGATGCGTGGGGGCAGGCTGGTACTGACTGAGGAAGTGCTGAGCGAGTGCCAGCTGTGCTTCCTTTCTCTTACTCTTTTTCATTCTGCCTCCTTCTCTTGCTCTTCTCTAATCCAGTCATAGCCTCGCTCCTCTAGCTCTAGGGCAAGCTCGGGGCCACCTGTCTTCACGATACGGCCATCGAGTAGCACGTGTACGATATCGGGCTTGATAAAGTCGAGTAGCCTCTGGTAGTGAGTAATCACAATCGCCGCCGTCTCGGGTGAACGAAGGGTATTGACTCCGTGTGCTACAATCTTCAGTGCGTCGATGTCTAGGCCCGAATCGGTCTCATCCAAGATAGAGAGAGCAGGCTGTAGCACAGCCATCTGGAATATCTCGTTACGCTTTTTCTCACCGCCCGAGAAGCCAACATTTACGGCACGTCCTGTGAGCTCGCTATTGAGCTCCACTAGCTTTTGCTTCTCCTTGATCAGTTTGAGGAATTCCGAGGCACTCATAGGGTGCTCCCCGCGTGCTACTCTCTTGGAATTCACTGCGGTGCGAAGGAAGTTAATCATACTGACCCCAGGGATCTCCACTGGGTATTGAAAACTCATAAAGATGCCCTCCTGTGCACGCTCCTCTGGCTCCATCTCAAGAAGGTTGTGGCCATTGTAGAGCACCGAACCACCAGTTACCTCATAGCGAGGATGACCCGTGAGCACATTGGAGAGGGTACTCTTCCCTGCTCCATTAGGTCCCATTATAGCGTGTACTTCTCCAGCATTTACGGTGAGGTTGACCCCCTTCAAAATGGTCTTATCCTCAATCCTAGCATGTAGATCCTTTATCTGTAACATATATATCTCTTATTTTCTAGCAAACTTTAATTATCCTCTTCACTTCACTTAACCCACCGAGCCCTCTAGGGAGATCGATAGGAGCTTTTGTGCCTCTACGGCAAACTCCATCGGCAGGTTATTCATCACCTCCTTGGCATATCCATTGATGATAAGCCCCACCGCCTCCTCGGTAGGGATGCCCCTTTGATTGCAATAAAAGAGCTGATCCTCTGAAATCTTGGAGGTAGTCGCCTCGTGCTCAATGATACTAGTAGGATTATGCACCTCGGCATATGGGAAGGTATGTGCCCCGCACTTATCCCCTATCAAGAGGCTATCGCACTGCGAGTGGTTGCGAGCATTCTGTGCACCGCTACTCACCTTGACCAGTCCTCGATAGCTATTCTCGCTTCTGCCTGCCGAGATACCTTTGGAGACAATACGGCTACGGGTATTCTTTCCGAGGTGTATCATCTTGGTACCAGTATCGGCTTGCTGGAAGTTATTGGTCACCGCCACGGAATAGAACTCCCCCACCGAGTCATCACCCTGCAGAATACAGCTAGGATACTTCCAGGTAATGGCCGAACCAGTCTCTACCTGTGTCCAAGAAATCTTGGAGCGGTCGCCACGGCAAATGCCTCGCTTCGTAACGAAGTTGTAGATACCTCCCTTACCCTCCTTATCGCCAGGGAACCAGTTTTGTACTGTAGAGTACTTCACCTCGGCATCGGTCTCGGCAATGATCTCCACCACCGCAGCGTGCAACTGATTATCGTCGCGCATGGGAGCGGTACACCCCTCTAGGTAGCTAACGTAAGCCCCCTCGTCGGCGATGATCAAAGTACGCTCAAACTGACCGGTGTTCATCGCATTGATACGGAAGTAGGTGCTCAGCTCCATTGGACAACGCACTCCTTTAGGGATATAGACGAAAGAACCATCGGAGAAGACTGCAGCATTGAGTGCTGCAAAGAAGTTGTCGCGATAGCCGACTACGGTACCTAGATACTTTTTGATCAGCTCGGGATACTCCTTGAGGGCTTCGCTAAAGGACATGAAGATGATCCCTTTCTCTGCCAGAGTCTCCTTGAATGTAGTCTTTACTGAGGAGCTATCCACCACCGCATCCACGGCATAGCCAGCAAGCGCTTTACGCTCATTTACGGGGATGCCCAGCTTCTCAAAGGTACGCTCTAGCTCAGGATCCATCTCCTCATCATGGCTTTTGCGTGCCTTGGGCTGTGCAAAGTAGATCACCTCCTGAAAGTCTATCTCAGGGATATCTAGGTGTGCCCAATCGGGCTGCTCCATGGTAAGCCAGTGGCGATAAGCATCGAGACGCCGCTCCAGCATCCACTCGGGCTCTCCTTTCTTTTCTGAAATCAGGCGAATCGTCTCCTCGGATAATCCCTTAGGGATATACTCCGTCTCGACATCGGTAGTCCAACCATATTCATAGTCGGACTGCGTCACCTTGTCTATTATATCATCAAAATGTTCGCTCATATATTATTATATCGTGTCGGCGGGAGTTGCCTCCTTCGCCTTAGGTGTTAGATGTTGATTCACTTCCTTTTGGATTAACAGCCGTGTGGGGAGAATTGTTTCCCCAAACCGCACTATTTCGGGTGCGATGGTGGATTGTTGGGGTACGCCACCCCAGCCATACCGTGGACTGAGGGCCGAGTAGCAATTGAGCATCACCACCAGTGCCATGGTGGTGACAAGTAGTGAAAGCAGTGCCCCAGCTACCTTATTGAATATCCCTAGTGCCACGCCGACGCCTTTAAAGAAAAACTTAAGGTGCAGGCGACTGAGGAGTTGTACCACCAGGAAAGCGATGAGCCACGTAACCCAGCCCATAGTTAGGGTCACCCCCTTTGCAGCAAATAGGTCGATAAGTACTTGGGAAGCAGGATCGGCAAGTAACCACGCCAATACCCAGCTCCCCAATTGAATCGCTTGCGACATAAAACCGCTCCTATAACCCCTCAGGATAGCTATCCCAAGAAGAAATAGGAGCGTAATATCCAACCAATGCATATCTTTCGATTTCTCTAGTTGTCCACTTCTGAGCTAGTATGTTACTTGCTCGTAAAAAGATAGATGAGGAGTGCTCTGTGCGCCTCCCTCATGTGGAGAGAGAAGCGACCTCTGTATTAGGAGAGCTTACGCTCTACCTCCATCTCCTCGTAGGCCTCAATGATATCTCCGACCTGTACGTCGTTGTAATTCTCTATATTAAGTCCGCACTCTAGGCCAGCGACCACCTCCTTAGCATCGTCTTTGAAGCGCTTGAGCGACCCGAGGGCACCAGTGTGTACCACCACACCATCGCGAATTACACGCACCTTGTCGGTACGAGACACCTTGCCCTCCACCACATAGCATCCGGCAATGGTACCCACCTTAGATACCTTGAAGGTCTCACGCACCTCGATATTGGCAGTGACACGCTCCTTGATCTCAGGCGAAAGCATACCCTCCATAGCGGTGGTGACATCATCAATCGCATCGTAGATGATAGAGTAGGTACGGATCTCTACCCCCTCAGCCTCAGCCAACTTCTTAGCCCCTTGTGCAGGACGCACCTGGAAGCCGATGATGATAGCGTCTGAAGCCGAAGCGAGGATCACATCACTCTCAGAGATCTGTCCGATGCCCTTGTGAATGACATTCACCTTGATCTCATCGGTAGAGAGCTTCACAATAGAGTCCGAAAGTGCCTCTACCGAACCATCCATATCACCCTTGACGATGATATTGAGCTCCTGGACATTACCCTCGGCAATACGACGGCTCAGGTCCATTAGCGATGGCAAGTGCTGCGTCCGCTCTCTCTGCTCACGTTTGAGCTGACTACGGCGAGTAGCTATCTCCCTAGCCTCCTGCTCGGTATCTAGCACATTCATGATCTCACCCGCCTGAGTAGCACCATTGAGTCCGAGCACCTTCACTGGCTCAGCAGGCCCCACCGACTCTACATTCTTTCCACGCTCATTGAAGAGTGCCTTGACCCTACCAAAGTTGGAACCAGCCAAGATATGATCCCCCACATGGAGAGTTCCCTCTTGTACCAGCACCTTGGTGGTGTAGCCACGGCCTTGCTCCATAGTACTCTCCAGCACCGAAGCGACTGCCTTTTTATTTGGATTGGCCTTAAGGTCCATCATCTCCGCCTCAAGCAATACCTTTTCGAGTAGCTCTTGGATACCGATATTCTTCTTTGCAGAAATCTCTTGGCTCTGATACTTACCACCCCAATCCTCTACGAGGTAATTGAGATTGGCCAACTCCTCCTTTATCTTATCTGGATTGGCGTGTGGCTTATCAATCTTATTGATGGCAAAAATGATTGGAGTACCAGCGAGTGATGCGTGGCTCAAAGCCTCCTTTGTCTGTGGCATCACACCATCATCCGCTGCCACTACGATGATCACGATATCGGTTACCTTGGCACCTCTCGCACGCATGGCGGTAAAGGCCTCGTGCCCTGGAGTATCTAGTAGGGTAATCTTGCGACCATCCTCGAGGGTAACGCTATACGCACCGATGTGCTGCGTAATTCCTCCCGCCTCCGTCTTAATCACGTCGGCATTGCGGATAGCATCCAATAGAGACGTCTTACCATGGTCTACGTGACCCATCACCGTTACGATCGGAGCACGTGGCTTCAGATCCTCCTCAGAGTCCTCTTCCGTCTCAATCATATCTAGCACCTGAGCCTCTACGTACTCAGGTGTATATCCATACTCATCAAGGATGAGGTCAATGGTATCCTTCTCTAGTCGCTGATTGATAGAGACCATCATACCAAGGTTGAAACAGAGCATGATGATATCATTAACAGGGATATCGATCATCTGTGCCAAGTCATTGGCGGTTACATACTCAGTGAGCTGTAGTGTCTTATCCTCTTGTAGTGCCTGCTCCTCGGCATCTATCTCACGACGGTGTGCTTCGCGCTTCTCCTTGCGATACTTAGCAGCTTGGTTGGTAGACTTCCGTCGTCCACCTTGGATAGCCGCCATTGTTTCCCTGATCTGCTTCTGGATATCCTCCTGTGTAATCTCAGGCTTCTCCTCTTGCTTAGCTTTGCGCTTGGCTTTGCGTCCTTGCTTTTGCTGAGCCTTATTGTTGTTATTATTGTTGCGATTGTTACCTTGCTGAGCTCCACCTTGGGCACCTTGTCCCTTATTAGTAGCCCCTTGCTTAGCCTTGCCTCCTTCGCGACCTTGTTGCTTCTTACCTTCCTGCTCAACATTGACCTTACCACCGCGGATGCGCTTACGCTTCCTTTGCGACGACTTCTTCTTCTCATCAAATGAAGAGAGGTCAATCTTACCCACTACCTTAATCTCCACCTCAGGAGTCGTGAGCAACTTCACGTTGTCATCTTTTGGCTCTTCTGCTTTGTCAGATATAGCCTCGGGTGCCTCCTTCTTAGGGGTCTCAGCCTTAGGAGCCTCGGTCTTAGGCGCCTCCTTCTTAGGGGTCTCCACCTTAGGAGCTTCCTTCTTGGGAGCCTCAGCCTTGGGAGATTCCTTCTTAGGAGCCTCAGCCTTGGGAGATTCCTTCTTAGGAGCCTCAGCCTTGGGAGCTTCCTTCTTAGGAGCCTCAGCCTTGGGAGCTTCCTTCTTAGGGGTCTCAGCCTTAGGAGCTTCCTTCTTAGGGGTCTCAGCCTTGGGAGCCTCCTTCTTAGGAGCCTCAGCCTTAGGAGCCTCCTTCTTAGGAGTTGGTCTCACCACCTCGTTATTCTTATCAAGCTCCACCTTTCCCAGCACCTTAGGTCCCTTCTCAGTCTCTTTTTGCTGAGCTTTTTCCTGCTTGGGGTTCTCCTTTTCCTTCACCTCCTTTTCGGATGCAGTTTTTTCCTTTGCGTCCGACGTAGGTGCAGAGTCCTCAGTATAGCTTTCAAGTAGTTTGGTGCGTTCCTCCTTTGGAAGTTCATTTCCATACTCATTTACCACATCCCTCAATTGGTCTGTGGTCAGTTTGCTATTGACATTATACCGCTTTGAGTCATCTTTCTCGTTGAGGTACTCAACGATGGTCTTAAATCCGACTCCTAGCTTCTTAGCTATACTATTTACTTTTATGCTGGGCATATTCTCCTTTCCTCCTTAAGCTCTATATTACTTCTCCTCCTCTTCCTCAGTAGCTACTGGCTCTTCCGTAACACTCTCTGTGCTCTCCTCGTCGTAAGGTGCATAGTATCGTGGATCCCGTTCTGGAAGGTGTCCATATTGATCCTTAGGCAACTCATGATCGTCAAACTCCGTCATGAGCACCTGCATCACATACTCTATCGTACTCTCCTCCAGATCAGTGGCACGTACCAGCTCTTCCTTGGTATGGCGAAGCACCGACTTAGCCGTATCACAACCGATGCCCTTGAAGGTATCAATGACCCAATCATCAATCACATCATCAAACTCAGTGAGATAAAGGTCAGATAGGTCGGTTGTCTGAGTCTCGTCACGGTAAATATCTATTTCATAGCCAGTGAGCATTCCGGCTAGCTTGATATTCTTACCGCCCTTACCGATGGCCTCTGAGATTTGATCCTTATCGAGATATACGTCGGCACGCTTTGACTCCTCATTGAGGTGCACTTCCATATTCTTTGCAGGAGCGAGTGCTCTCTGCACAAATAGCACTGGATTACTAGTGTACTGTACCACGTCAATGCTCTCGTTACAAAGCTCCCCAACTACTCCTTGGATACGACTTCCGCGCACACCCACCACAGCACCTACTGGATCGATACGCTCATCGTAGCTCTCCACAGCCACCTTGGCCTTTTCGCCAGGGATACGTGCTACTGCCTTGATGGTTACTAGCCCATCCTGCACCTCCGGCACCTCACGCTCGAATAAGCGCTTCATAAATAGGTCGGATACACGGCTCAGGATGATCTTAGGGTTGTTATTATTGTACTCTACCTTATCAATGATAGCACAGATACGATCGCCCTTCTTGAAGCGGTCACGTGGAATGGCAAGAGACTTAGGCAGGATCAGTTCATTCTCCTCATCATCCATAAGGAGCACCTCCTTTTTCCAAACTTGGTAAATCTCGGCATTGATCAGCTCTCCCACCCGCTTGCTATAATTGGCGTAAAGGGTATCCTTTTCCAGCTCCATCACCTTACTAGAGAGTGACTGCTTGAGATTGAGGATGGCACGGCGACCGAACTTGGCAAACTTCACCTCGTCCACATACTCCTCACCTAGCTCCATATCGTCCTCCCCTAGAGCACGAATCTCGCTGATGGAGACCTGTTGCATCTCATTCTCCACCTCACCATCTGGCACCACAATGCGGCGACGCCAAATCTCTAGATCCCCCTGAAGAGGATTGACGATGATATCGAAGTTGTGGTCGGTGCCGAACATCTTTGCGATCACATTACGCAAAGACTCCTCCATCACCTTGACCATTGTATCCTCGTCAATATTCTTTAGCCCCATATATTCGGTAAGGGCCTCCATCATCGTTGGTTCCTTTTTCTTCGCCATTGTATATTAATATGTATCGTGCTGTGTTGGGATAATCACCGAGCCAATGCATCTTAGCTCTCCTACCGCTCACATCTCCTTATTTATACTTTTAGTAAATAGGTGGCTTGCTTTACCTCCTCATACTTCAAGGGCAATTGATGTACCACCTGTTGCTTCCGCCGTGCTCCCTCGGGCTTCTCCATCCGGATCACCTCGAGCACAAAGCCCTCCTCATCGGCACTGACCAAAACGCCCTTTTCCTTCACTCCCTTCTTAAGTAGCACCTCCAGTTCCTTACCAATAAACTTCCGGTAACGTCGCACACCCACAAGTGGAGTGGTAAGGCCTGCACTAGAGACCTCGAGCTCAAAGTCTTCCTTCTCTCTATCCAGTCCTGCCTCAATGTGCTTGGTAAGTGCTACAATGGTGTCGATATCTACTGGCTCGCTATCGTGGTCCACCTCCACCTCGATACGATTTGCTCCTTTCACCTCTGCCTTTACGAGGAAAAACCCTTCATGCTCAGCAATAAATGAAGCCACCAATGTCTCTATGTCTCTTATCTCTATCATAAAACTAGATATACGCAAAGATGAGAAGACTGCTTGTCAGAGTCCCCTCATCAACCATTCCGCCACAAAGGTACAAAAAATATTGCTATTGGGTGAATCTTAGGCCATTGAATATGGAGGGGGTGACGCATCAGAGGGTTTAATTGCGTTGATATAAGAGAAACGAGCACCCTAGGGTGCTCGTTCATCACATTTAACCATCAAACACACAACCACTAGTGGATTATTCTTGAATACTCCAAAATATAAAGAGAGTGTTACACACTAAGGTATTACAGCTTCAAAAAGATGTAACCTATTTTGCTATCAATCCCTTTGAGTTTGATTTCCAGTAGTTCGTTATCGTTATCCCAAAGGGGCTCCACTTCAAATGTCCCCTTTATTCCAACAGTACCACCATTCACAATAGTGAGCTTCTTTCCGTCAAACTGGTAAGTACCAGATGACCTAGAAGAGCCAATGCCTTCAACCTCAACTGTGACCTCCCAGTTGCCATCCGCTCTAAATATGTAGGAATACTTTGCCTTTTCTGGGGTAGGCTTCCACTCATCCTTTCCAATCTCATAGTCATTTGTCGACCAAGTTTGTATCCATTGACCAACCATGGTAAGCACCCTATCCTTCGGTGGCTTTGGTGCAGGCGGAGCCGGTGGCGTAGGTGCTGGAGCTGGGGGCGTTGGCACAGGTGGCTCAGGCGTTGGTGGGGCAGGCACAGGGGGCTCGGGTGTTGGTGGAGCAGGCACAGGGGGCTGCGGCGTTGGTGGAGCAGGCACAGGGGGCTGCGGCGTTGGTGGAGCAGGCACAGGGGGCTCGGGCGTTGGTGGGGCAGGCACAGGGGGCTCGGGCGTTGGTGGGGCAGGCACAGGGGGCTCGGGCGTTGGTGGAGCAGGCACAGGTGGCTCGGGTGTAGGTGCAGGAGGATCGGGCGTAGGAGCTGGTGGCTCGGGCTTTTTAGTCTCCGGCTTCTCCTTGGGATTCTTGGGGACCTCTGGCTCGGGCATCCTAGGAGACTTCCCATTGCAAGAAAAGAATAGGATAGCAAGAGTCATAAGGGTCATCGCATTAAAAATAGTAATCTTCTTCATTACCTAACAGTTTGTTATTAGAATTGTCAATTAAAAAAGCCCGCAAATTTAGAATGAATTTCCATTCGCCACTAGTACCACCAGCCAGGAACTTCACATTTATTTAAAGTTTAAGAAACGCCTTCACTCCGACAACTGTCACATTTATAGGCATATTACAACACTACAAAGCTTCACCTAGAGCACACTTCATTATTTTTTATTTGGCAAACCTGTTTTTACACTAACGTTTTTTATGTCCATTAACATCACCTCCCGACAATAGCCAGTAGAAAGATTACAGGCATACACCTGCCGTTGTGAGGAGCATCTTTCTCAAAGAGTCAAATACATAAAGAGACTGTTGCACGAAGGCGATCTGCGGCGTTGCTTTCGGAATTCGGCCTAGGTCACGTACGCTAGTACGTTCCCTTTGGCCTCATCCTCAGCGCCTTGCATCTCATCCTTCGTGCAAAGTCTCAGCACATTTGCTTCAAATGTGCGAGAATGGCACTTCGTGCAACATTCTCATAAATGTACTACCACACAGAGCTTCCTATGGTCGTTCGGATACCAAAAGAAAAGTGCGAACTAGGTCAAGTCAGGCTAAAAAGAGAGGCTCCACACTCAGCCGATACAGCTAAGTCTGGAGCCTCTGATATTTTCAGTGATATCGAATTTACCTCACTCGGATACTACGCCCTACCCTAAGAGTGGTGCGTGAAGAGATATTATTGAGGCTACATAGTTTATTGACACTCGTACCATGCCTTTTGGCAATTGTGGAGAGCGTATCCCCCTGACGGATGCGATACATCTGCACTCCGCTACTGGAAGTCCTATGGCTAGCCCTATTGATAGCCCTTCTACCATTTCCTCCATTGTACTTAGAGGCGAGGCACAGATACTCCTCACACTTTGGCACACCTGTATTGAAATCAATGAGATGATCAGGATTGATCGCTTGTCCTAGATAACGCGCCTCGAAATGGAGGTGTGGCCCTGTAGAGCGACCAGTGCTACCCCCGAGTGCAATCGGATCACCCGCACGCACAATCTGATTTTCCTTGATCAACACCCTAGAATTATGCGCATAGAGGGTCTCCAATCCATTGGTATGGCGCACAACCACATAGTGCCCATAACCACGGCGGTCGAAGTCCACCATTCGCACCTTGCCATCAAAGGCAGCCCGAATAGTATCTCCCACACGCACCGAGATATCAATTCCGTAGTGCATACGACGGAAACGACGGCGATAGCCATAGCGACTATTCACTCGTTTCAGCTCATCAAGGGGATAGACAAACTGAGATAGATCTACCATAAAGCTATCAGGCACCTCAGCTTTCAAGCTCCCAATAAAGGGATTGACCGCATTGTTGTGCCACGACTGCTCGCCATACAGATCAATAGAGGGATACTGCAAATCCTCCTCCGTAGCAGTACCAAAGCCCATAGACTTATTGATTGCCTTGGTATAATCGGCCAGCTTCTTGTTATTCTTCAGGAAGCCATCATTGTCGGCCATTAACTTTGCCACTTCCGCTATCGCTGTAGAGGTGTCAGCGGGGGGTGGTGTTTTACTCTCTTGCTTTCTTTCGGCCTGCTTTCCAACGGTATAATTGGGCACCTGAGCACTCGCCAATAAACCAATGGATAGGCACGAACATAGAAGTGTAAAAATCCTACTCGTCATTACTTAGAATTCCGATAAAAAAACTCTCAAATAAAATTGGTTGTAAACACGAAATGACCGTAAGGATTATATCCAAAGAACGAGAAATAGGGCTTCCTACCACCCGAAGTCCACAGATAAAACCATCACAATCGCTCGCAAGATACCAATATATTTTATACCTCGGTTGTTTTTTTGCATTTTTTCTGCGTTATTAACACACAAAAGGTACAATTTAAGGTGGAATATGACCACGAAAGATGGAAAATAGGGACCTCTTACAGCACCCTATACAAACTGAGATGCAACTAAGCAATCGGTTAGTTGCATCTCGGCATTTGCTTAGTTGCAACTAACCGATTGCTTAGTTGCATCTCGGCAAACGCTTTTGTATAAGATTGAATTTCAGGTGGTTGCGAAGGGGCCTCTGCGCCCCTTATTTTAGCCAAGTATTCCACCTTACTTCTCAGACTGGAATTCCAGAAGATGCAGTACTTTGTGGAGGTAAAAAGGGATTCTAGACTAATATTGTCTCTATAAATAGGAATCCCACGGTTGACGCCTCTAACGCATAACCCCCCTTAATGGAGGTTAGGGGTTACGCATTAGAAAAGACTATTGTGCGAATAATGATATACAATCTGTTGAGGATAATGGCGTAAGGACCTCGGCAGAGGTCCTTACTTATAGACACCCTGTTAAAAAGTATACGGTAAGAACTTTCCAACGCATAACCCCTTAATGGAGGTTCGGCGATCTCCTTAAGCTCTCTTTTTTTGGTATCTTTGTAGATACAGAAAGAATGATAACAATATGGGCAGAAAAAAGAAAGTAGAGAAAAGAAGGGGGCGGAAGGGTACACAGAAAGTCGGCAGGTCACGATTTTCGAGAGATACCAAGCCCAAGAAAGATAGAAGCGTATCGAGAGTACGTGGCCTAGTGCTTCAGTACTTCCGCAATAGCAAGGGGGAGGCATCGGACTACCGGCAAGTAGCTGAAGGGGTCGGTGCCGAGGGCGACCTAGCAGTGGAGATGGTACGTGAGGCGATGGTGCAGCTGGCACAGGAGCGTGTGCTAGTGGCGGATAGCCTACCCGACCGCTATCGCTATGTAGCACCACGGCAAAAGATGGAGGGCATCCTCCGCCGTAAAGCTGGACGTGGGCACAATATGTTTTACCCCGATGATGGTGGCGAGCCCATCCGAGTGGCTGAGCGAAATACTGGGCATGCGATGGATGGCGACAAGGTGGTGATGAACCGCCTTGCCACCCGTAGAGGTCAAGAACCGGAGGGGGAGATTGTAGAGATCCTAGAGCGTGCCGATACCAATTTTGTAGGGGTGATTTCTATCCTCAATGATGTTGCTTTCCTCATCACCGAGAGTAATAAGCTCGCCAATGACATCTTTATACCTCGTGACAAACTAAATGGAGCTCAGGATGGCGACAAGGTGGTAGTGAAGGTATTGGAGTGGCCCGAGCGAGCCAAGAACCCAGTCGGCGAAGTGCAGGCGGTGATTGGCAAGCCAGGGGACAATGATACCGAGATGCATGCGATCCTAGCAGAGTATGGTCTGCCTTTCAAATACCCTGAGGAGGTGACTTTGGCGGGTGAGAAACTGGACGCCAACAAAGCTTTTAGCGATATCTTCCCCCGCAAAGATTTCCGTAAGCCACTCACCATAACGATTGACCCTGAAAGTGCTAAGGACTTCGATGATGCCCTTTCGCTAGAAAAGGTGGGCGAAGGACGCTGGGAGGTAGGGGTACACATTGCCGATGTGACTGCCTACGTGCTACCCGATGATGAGATTGATCGGGAGGCGGCAAAGCGTGCCACGAGTGTCTATCTAGTGGATCGCACGGTGCCGATGCTTCCAGAGCGTCTTTGCAACGACCTCTGTTCGCTCAAGCCGGGCGTGGATCGCCCCGCCTACTCGGTTATCTTTCAGCTAGATGACGAGGCGAAGGTGCTCGATTATGAGATCACTCGCACCATTATTCACAGTGATAAACGGCTAACCTACGAGGAGGCACAGGCGATGATTGATGGGGCAGAGCAACCCGAGACGGCAGCTATTCAGACCCTCAATAATCTTGCGAAGAAGCTCCGTGCGGATCGTATGAAGGCAGGTGCCATCGCTTTTGAGCGTTCGGAGTTGGCCTTTAGGATTGATGACCAGGGGAAGCCTTTGGAGATTTATGTCAAGCATCCGATCCCAGCCAATCATCTGATTGAGGAGTTTATGCTACTTGCCAATCGTACGGTGGCGAAGCATATCGGCACACTTTATGGTGAGGGGAAGGAGGGACCTACCTTCGTTTATCGTGTCCACGACACTCCCGATGCTGAAAAGCTAGCCGACTTGGCAGAGTTTGTAGGGCGTCTGGGCTACAAGATCAAACCTACTGGCACGCCAGAGCAGATTGCTCGTAGCCTTAATGACCTTCTGAAAAAGGTGCAAGACAAGCCTGAAGCGGAGCTAGTGGAGACGCTCACGATCCGCACTATGGCAAAGGCTATTTATCAGACCGAAAACATCGGTCACTATGGCTTGGCCTTCCCATACTACACACACTTTACCAGTCCGATTCGTAGGCACCCCGATATGATGGTGCATCGCCTCCTTACCCACTATATGAATGGTGGAAAGAGCCTCAAGAGGGCCGATATTGAGGAGATCTGTAAGTATGATTCGGAGCAGGAGCGGAAAGCCACTGAGGCGGAGCGTACCTCTATCAAGTACAAGCAGGTGGAGTTTATGCAAAACCACCTCGGAGAGGTCTTTGACGGGGTGATCAGCGGAGTGAAGGAGTTTGGTGTCTTTGTGGAGCTTATCGCCAATGGTGTGGAGGGGCTGGTGCCTATCCGTGACCTTGACGATGATTATTATGAGCTGGATGAGAAGACCTACTCTCTCGTTGGCTACAATACGAAGCGACGTTTTTCTCTTGGCGATAAACTCACGATACGCGTAGCTAGAGCAGACTTAGACAAGAGGCAATTGGACTTTGAATTACTTTCGTAAAGAGGCAAGATGAAGGACGAGGAGAGGATCATAGAGGGGCTAGAAGAGTTTGACATCCGTGGCATAGAGCAGGGCGATGAATCTTTAAAGAGTAGCATCAAGCAGGAGGAGGATCGGGACAATGCTCTCCGGCCTGCGACGTTTGAGGACTTCCAAGGGCAGCCCTCAGTGGTGGAGAATCTAAAGGTTTTCGTTGCCGCAGCTAAGTTGCGCGGGGAGTCGCTGGACCATGTGTTGCTCCACGGCCCTCCCGGACTGGGAAAGACCACTCTTTCGCAAATCATCGCCAATGAACTAGGAGTGCAGATCAAAGTGACCTCTGGGCCGGTGCTAGATAAACCTGGCGACCTCGCTGGGGTACTGACCTCTTTGGAGCGAAATGATGTACTATTTATCGATGAGATCCATCGGATGCCTCCAGTGGTGGAGGAGTATCTCTACTCTGCAATGGAGGACTATCGGATAGATATTATGATTGATAAGGGGCCGGGGGCAAGGAGTATTCAGATAGACCTCAATCCCTTTACCCTGATTGGGGCGACCACTCGCAGTGGACTACTGACTGCCCCGCTAAGGGCTCGCTTTGGGATCAATATGCACCTTGAGTACTACGATACGGAGACGCTGACGGGGATAGTGAAGCGAAGTGCCGAAATCCTTGGCATCGCCTGCGATGATCAGGCAGCCTTGGAGATCGCACAGAGGAGTCGTTGTACCCCTCGTATTGCCAATGCCCTACTCCGCCGAGTGCGTGACTTTGCACAGGTGAAGGGCTCGGGCCGCATTCACCACAAGATTGCTACCTACGCACTGGAGGCGCTCAATATAGATAAGCATGGGTTGGATCAGATAGACCATAAGATCTTGGGCGTCATCATTGATAAGTTTGATGGCGGTCCAGTAGGGGTCGGCACCATTGCCACAGCCATTGGAGAGGATCCTGGCACGGTGGAGGATGTCTATGAGCCTTTCCTTATCAAGGAGGGCCTTATGAAGCGCACCCCTCGTGGGCGTGAGGTGACTCGCCTAGCTTACGAGCACCTCGGTAAGGAGTGGCGCCCCAACAACCCCAAAAGCCTCTTTGAAGACTTCTAAAGCGTGGTGAGATGAGTGCAGGGATTAAGGCGTTGGCAAAGGATACGGTCATCTATGGTGCGACCAATATCATCAGTAAGTTTCTTAACTGGCTATTGGCACCATTTTATATCCGAGTACTGGCCGATAGTGCTGAGTATGGAATTGTGACCAATCTCTATGCGTGGGTGAGTATCATCTTGGTGATACTCACTCTAGGAATGGAGACGGGGCTATTTAGGTTTATCAATACGAGTGAAGAGCCGAAGCGGGTTTATGCAACTACCTTTAAGATAGTTGGGATGTCGGTGGCACTCTTCTTGCTGGTGGGGCTTCTCGCCTCCTGTAGGATTGCAGAGGGGCTCGGCTATATGTCGCACCCCGAGTACATTGCTATCTTTGTGGTGATTGTGGCTTTGGATGCACTGATGTCCATCCCTTTTGCCTACCTGAGGCATGAGCGTCGGCCGTGGAGGTTTGCTTTCTTCAAGTTCCTCTTCATCTTCCTCAACATTGGGTTCAATCTCTTTTTCCTCCTCCTTTGCCCCTACTTGGTATCAAAAGGGGTGTCGCTGCCTAGCTGGCTATTTCGTGAGGGGTATGGTGTGGGGTACATATTTATCTCCAACCTCCTCGCCTCTACGATTGAGTTTCTATTGATGCTACCAATCATCAAGCCGGCTTTGAGAGGCTTTGATAGGGCACTAGTGAAGCCTTTGCTTCTCTACTGTCTGCCTCTGGTATTGCTCGGCTTGGCAGGTATCTTCAATAAAATGGCGGGGCAGATACTGATTCCTAGCCTCTATGCCGACCGTGCGGAGGGGATGGCACAACTGGGTATCTATGGAGGGAACCTGAAGATCGCGGTGGTAATGGTGATGTTTATTCAGGCCTTTAGGTTTGCTTACGACCCTTTTGTCTTTTCGAAGATGAAGGCGACAGATGGCAATGATGCTTACCGTGTGGCGATGAATTACTTTATCTTCTTTGCGTTGCTGATCTTCCTAACGGTGATGTATGGGATTGATCTATTTAAGCACATTGTGGCACCTGACTACTACAGTGGATTGGTGGTGGTGCCGATTGTGATGGCAAGTGAGATCCTCTTTGGTATCTACTACAATCTATCGGTGTGGTACAAGGTAAGCGACCGCACACACTATGGTGCGACCTTTTCGGTCATTGGTCTGCTGGTGACGCTGGCAGTAATCTACTGGGGGGTGCCACGATTCGGAATTGTCGCTGCAGCGTGGAGTGCCTTTGCCTGTAATGGGGTAATGCTTCTTTGCTCTTATATCCTTGGGCGAAAGCTACATCCGATCCCCTACGACACGGGAAAGAACCTACTGATCATTGCGTTGGCAATGGCCTTTTACTTTGGAGGAATGGCGATAGAGCCTAGTAGCCTTTGGCTGAAGCTTGCTCTAAGAGCTGGGCTTTTGCTACTATTTATGACCCTATCTATCTACTTCTTTGCACCTGAATTGAGAGTTGCACTTCGCCGACTTAAAAGACGATGAAAAACGAGACTAAACCGCTTGACTTCTACGCCATACGGGAGGGGAGCTATCTGGAGGTTCCCTATCTCGATGATGGGCTATTTGCTGGATTCCCTTCGCCAGCAGAGGACCATAATCTTGAGGCAATTGACCTTACTTCCGAGCTGGTTAAGCATCCCAATACCACTTTCTTGGCCCGTGTGGTAGGGGACTCTATGATTGATGCCGATATCTATGAGGGGGATATCATTATTGTAGATCGCTCGCTGGAATTCAATCACAATGATGTCGCGGTCTGCTTTATCAATGGGGAGTTTAATATTAAGTACGTTGAGAAGACGGCCGAGGGTGAGCTCTATCTTGTCTCGGCCAATCCGAAGTATCCTCGGATGAAGGTGGAGCCTGAGGACCACTTTACGCTTTGGGGTGTGGTCACGTATGTGATCCATCAGCCCAACCCACGAAATCGCCATCGCTAGCCTATGTATGGGCTTATTGACTGCAATAACTTTTATGTGAGCTGTGAGCGACTCTTTCGCCCGCAGCTCAATGGGCGTCCGGTGGTGGTGCTCTCCAATAATGATGGCTGTGTGGTCTCTCGCTCCAATGAGGCGAAGGCCCTAGGGATACCGATGGGGGTGCCACTTTTTCAGATTCAAGAGGAGGTGAAGCGATACGGCATCGAGGTGTGTAGCTCTAATTACACGCTCTATGGCGATCTCTCGAGGCGGGTGATGGCAATTATTCGGGAGCAGGTGGGCACTCAGGAGATCTACTCTATAGATGAGTGCTTTGTGCAATTGGATCCACGCGACGACTATATGGCGATGGCTCGGGACCTTCGACGCAAGATTCTGAAAGGGGTGGGGATTCCGACCTGTGTGGGGATATCTAAGACCAAGACACTTGCCAAGCTCGCCAATCGGGTGGCAAAGAAAAACGAACAGCTAAAAGGGGTGTATGCCATTGACGATAATGAGAAGTGGCGAGCCGCCCTTGAGTGGGTAGAGGTGGGTGATATCTGGGGGATTGGTCGGCGTATTTCGGCACGTCTCAATCAGTATGGCGTCTACAACGGGTATCAATTTGTACGAAAAGATTCCAACTGGGTACGTCAATCCTTTACCGTCACAGGGCTAGATACCTACCTTGAGCTAAAGGGAGAGCCACGTATTCCTTTCGCAAAGAATGACCAGGCAAAGAGCATCACCCGGTCACGCTCGTTTGGCACTTTGGTGACCGATGAGCATCAACTCTTCAGTATCATACTGGAGTTTGGGGAGAAGTGCTGTGAGAAGCTAAGGGAGAATAAGCTGGCAGCACTTAAGGTGGCACTGGTACTGCATACTAATGCTTATAGAATCAATGACCAACAGCGTCACGAGTATGTGGAGGCTTACCTAACACTGCCTTCCAACAACCTCACGGAACTGACGCCGATCCTCTACCAACTCTTTAAAAAGGCTTTTCGCCCAGGATTTAATTACAAGAAGGCGGGATTGCTCTTCTCACAACTGGTATATGAAGGGGAGGTGTTGCCTTTTGAAGTGGAAGGACAGGCGGAGCTGAAACGACTGACCACTCTTGCCAAGGAGCTCAAGGATAAGTATGGCGACCATGCCCTCTACATCGCGGCTCGCAACCCGAAGGCACTAGAGGAAGTGGTCACTCGCAATCATGTGAGTCCCAACTACACTACAGAGCTCTCGGATATCCTTAAGATTCAACCAAAGTAAGGCGGTTGATAAAGGGGTTACTTCTTGCTACGGTTCTTGGCATGGGCGGCACGCTGATGCTCCACTGCATCTAATCGCTTTTGGGCTTTAGCCTCTTTTGCGGTGACTTTCGACTGATCGCCTAGCATCGCCTGCAGTTCAAAGAGTTCATCTCTATACTGAGCGGCAGAGACAAAGTCCAGTACTCGTGCCGCCTCTTCCATCGCTTTACGAGTGGCGGAGATACGCTCCTCCAAAGTCTCCTTAGAGAGATAGTCAAAGCTTCGCTCCGCCACCTTCTGCTGCTCGCTCTGAAGACGGTACTCCATAGTGGCTTTGCTCTCTATGCCACCACGACTTGGCCCAGTAAGGTCTAGGATAGAGGCGCTCTTCTTAACTATCTGCTTCGGAACTATTCCATGCTCCTTATTGAAGGCCAACTGCTTCTGCCGCCTGCGATTAGTCTCGTCAATGGTGAGCTGCATACTCGGGGTCACCTTACTGGCATACATAATCACCATGCCATTGACATTGCGAGCCGCACGTCCGGCAGTCTGAGTAAGCGAACGATGGTTACGCAGAAAGCCCTCCTTATCGGCATCCAGAATAGCCACCAATGAGACCTCAGGCAGGTCCAACCCTTCACGCAGTAGATTGACCCCGACCAACACATCAAAGTCGCCCCGACGAAGCCCCTCCATAATCTCCACCCTACGGATCGTCACCACCTCACTGTGGATATATTCCGTGCGGATGCCCATCTCAGCGAGGTGCTCCGATAGCTCCTCCGCCATACGCTTGGTCAGTGTGGTGACCAACGTCCGCTCATCACGCTCTATCCTTAGACGTATCTCATGCACTAGGTCATCTATCTGATGCTCCTCAGGTCGCACCTCAATGATTGGATCAGGAAGCCCAGTAGGACGGATGATCTGCTCCACAATGGTGCCTCCACTCTCCTCCAGCTCAAACTCAGCCGGTGTAGCACTAACATAAATGGTGCGATGGGTGAGCTCTTGGAACTCCTCGAAGGTCAAAGGACGGTTATCAATAGCAGCGGGCAACCTAAAACCATAGTCAACAAGATTAGTCTTACGGAAGCGGTCGCCAGCATACATACCTCTCACCTGCGGGATAGTGACGTGGCTCTCATCAATGACTAATAAAAAGTCATCAGGAAAATAGTCAAGCAGACAGTAGGGACGCTCTCCAGCCGACCGACCATCGAAGTAGCGGGAGTAATTCTCAATACCATTGCAATAACCGAGCTCCTCCAGCATCGTGATATCGTTGGTCACCCGCTCATAGAGACGAGTTGCCTCCTCCGACCTCCCCTGCTTATGGAAGAACTCAACCTGCAACTCCAGGTCGGCACGGATCATCTCTATCGCATGCTCCGTCTGCTCCTTAGTGGTGACAAATAGATTGGCGGGATAGATTTGCACCGAATCTAGTAGCGAAAGCTCATGCATATCCTTAGGGTCTACACAGCTGATTCGCTCCACCTCATCGCCCCAAAACTCTATACGATAGGCCATCCCTTCATACCCCTCCACCGCAGGGAATATATCTAGCGTATCTCCTTGGTTTCGGAAGGTACCAGGACGGAATTCCGCCCTATCATGAATATAATGAGCATTAACCAACTGCCTGAGGAAGTCATCTCTTGATATCTCTTCTCCCACTTTGATATCAATTCGTTGCGACGCGTAATCACGAGGGTTAGCCATACCATAGATACAACTTACACTCGCCACCACAATCACATCCTTTCGTCCTGAGAGGAGCGAGGCAGTCGTCTTGAGTCGGAGCTTCTCTATCTCGTCATTGATCGACATATCCTTCTCAATGTACATATCGGTACTAGGAAGATAGGCCTCTGGCTGATAGTAGTCGTAATAACTGACAAAGTACTCCACAGCATTGTGAGGAAAAAAACTCTTGAACTCCCCATACAACTGTGCGGCAAGCGTCTTATTGTGGCTCAATACCAGTGTAGGGATACCGAGGTTTTGGATCACGTTGGCAATGGTAAATGTCTTACCCGAACCAGTCACTCCAAGGAGCGTCTGCTTCTTCTGCCCCGAACGAATCCCCTCCGTCAGTTGCTTTATCGCCTCGGGCTGGTCACCCATTGGCTTGAATTTTGATACCAATTGAAAGCTCATCATATCTCTACAAAGGTACTAAATAAATAAAGAGAAAGCTATAGGTTGGATACAAGAATTATAAAGGCCTGCTAGGAGCTCCTAGCAGGCCTTTATATATTACACTATCTAAGTGTAGGAGAATTCTTACTTCTCAGCAGTCATGATAACTACACGGTTCCAAGCATTCTCAGCATAAGGCTGTACAGTGTCACCCTTGTAGTCGATAGTGATTTGGCTAGATGGCACACCATACTCATCGGTAAGGATACGAGCCACCTCGCGAGCACGCTTCTCAGAGAGAGTCATGTTGTAGTTAGAGCTACCAGTCTTAGCATCTGCATAACCGATAACAGTTACAGGGATGTTGTTGCTCTTAACGAACTCAGCAGTGTTGTAGATGTTGATCTTCTGGTTGCGATCTACTCTAGCACTACCGATACGGAAGTAAACTACGTTCTCAGACTTAACCTTAGCCTCAGTTGCTACTACCTCTGGGCACTCTGGGCAACGTACTGGGCGCTTGCTTAGCTCAGCATTCTGTGAGCGTAGAGAGTTGATCTCGCTCTGAAGGTTATTAAGAAGAGCATAGTCCATAGGCTCAACAACATCAAAGTCGCTCTTGCCAAGGTTGAAGTTAAGACCAAGGTCTAGCTTAGCAAGCATGTTGTTTGGACGGTAATAGTGCTCATACATTGGACGGTAGATGTTAGAGAATACTACGCTAGGAGCGAGTACTAGGTCTACAGTCTTGCCAAGGCGGAAGCTTAGGTCAAATCCTACGTGTCCAGAAACAGCGTAGTTGATGTGCTTTAGCCAATCCTTTGCGCTATCCTCCTTTTGCTTGTTAGTCGCATCACAATTAGTAGCTGTTCTAGCAGCCATAACACCCACACCGATGTAAGGTACGAAGCGAACCGTACGGTTAGCGTTGTACACACCGAAGTAGTTAGCTGGGTCAAACATAAAGTCGATGTGAGGAGTCAAAGTATGGAACATATACTCGTGAGTATTGTCGGTCTTAGCAAGGTGCATATCTCTTACCCAAGCCCAATCTACCATCAGACGGCTAGCGAAATAAGGAGTATACCACTTACCGAATCCAATACCTGCCTCATAACCAAGACGCTCTGCAAAGTCCTTTGCCTTGATCTCTTGATTGTAGAAAGAGACACCATAGTTAGCACCACCACGTGCTGAGATAAACCAATTGTCACCAGGGTTTAGCTGAAAAGCTGTATTCTTACCTGGCAGATTGGTTGCGTTTGCTGAGGTCTGAACCTCCTGTGCTGAAGCACTTAGTGCAAATACACTTGCTGCTACAAGTGCGATAACTTTCGTCTTCATAAAAATTACTTTCTAATTGTACAATTCTCTTATATTCTCATTCAATAATCCGATACCTTGTCCTATTCAGACCGCGTTATCGGAGAGCCGACACGAACCTGTGTACGGTGTTTCTCTGACAAAGATAGCAATAACTCTTTAATTTACACAAAAAAACAGCCGTTAATTGTAGGGTAATTCACATTATCCCCCTATTTACACCCATTTTGTAGCCTTCATTCAGCAAAAGCATGGCGATAACCCTCCTTAATATTCCAGTAGCCACGAGTAAAGTCAGGAACCTCCACAGGGGCAGAATTGTGCTCAAGTGATATTGCCGATAGCGGAGAGATGGCACTCCACTCAGCCATATCATAAACATCCATATCCAGTGGCAGGCCATGACGAAGACAATAGATTAGGCGATAGTCCATAATGAAGTCCATACCTCCATGACCACCTATCTCCTTTGCCACCTCCTCCAGCTCTTGATGGATCGGGTGCTTGTACTCCTGCATCATCGCCTCTTGTACCACCTTAGGCAACCAAGAGTGTGCCACTAGGTTTTGGTCAGGTATCGGATTGCTACTTAACGATTCCCCCTTAAGGGCGAGCAGAGGCATTGGGTATTTAGAGGCATACCCTTTAGTACCAGCAATATTGTACTGACGGCTGTAGGGACGAGGGGTAGCTACATCGTGGTGCATCTCAATAGTACGCCCTAGCTCTGTACGAATCAGCGTGACTGTATGCTGCCCATTCTGAAAGTCACTCACCTCCTCGCCTCTATTTGCCTTGAGCCACTCCGGAATACTCCTGGGGGTAGCATCCATGGAGACGAGATAATTCATCTTATCCCCTCTATGTATATTGAGTATCTGGCAAGCAGGCCCCATACCGTGCGTAGGGTAGATATCGCCTCGGTGAGTTTTATTGAAGGCCATTCGCCAATCCCCCTCGTAGGCATTCCAAAAGTCCTCCAGCTGGTGGATATACCCACCCTCAGCATAGACAATATCTCCGAGCAACCCCTTCTGAGCCATATTCAGCACCGTGAGCTCAAAGAAGTCGTAGACACAATTCTCCAGCATCATGCAGTGCTTACGCGTCCGCTCCGAAGTATCGATCAGCGCCCATATATCCTCTAGCGAATGGGCTGCAGGGACTTCTACCGCCACATGCTTTCCTTGCTCCATTGCATAGAGTGCCATCGGCACATGAGTTTGCCAATTGGTTGCTATATATATAAGGTCTAGGTCATCTCGCTCCACCAGCTCACGCCAAGCATCATCGCTACCATAGTACTCGGCTGCCTTAGGCAGCTCATGCCTTGTGAGTATTTCATTGGCTTTCTCCACACGCTCTTGATGGAGGTCACAGAGAGCTACCACCTTGGCTCCTGGAATATAGCAGAAACGATCCACTGCATCTGGACCACGCATTCCAAGTCCAATGACTCCTATACGTACGGTATCCAGTGCAGGGACAAAAAAGCCCACCATATGCTCCTGCCCCTCAGCTCGTAGGGGCACTTCCGTCTTGATAAGTCCGGGAAATGCATCATTACTGCCTGAAGGTCTACACCCAAAGGTAGCGACTACCAAAAGCGGTAGCACAATTATAAACATCAGTTTCTTAGCCATAAGTAAGCGTATAAGTGATAAAATGCTATATTTGCCAAGATAGCAATAATAATCAATACTACGGAATTATAATGGTTCAAATGAATAAAGAAATAGAGATAGAAGTACAGGCGACTGGAGCTCAAAGAGTCTACCCAGTTGGCATCACTCCTATGGAGATATACGAAGCTGAAGGGCTAGAGCTACCCAATAGCCCCATGGGACTTCCCATGCTGGCACTGGTGGATAATAAGCCCACCCCACTTTCACACCCACTCCACCGCCCCTCGTTTGTTGACTTTGTAGGCTATGAGACACCCTACGGACGCCGCACCTACACTAGCACCGTGGCCCTAATCCTCTACAAAGCAGCAGAGGAGCTTGGCTACCCACGGGTAGTGGTAGAGCATGCCCTATCCAATGGCTACTATGGAGTAGTGGGAAGCCGTGAGACGCCCCCATCCCACGAGCTTTTGGAGTCCATCGCCACCAGAATGAAGGAGATCATTGCCCAAGACCTTCCTATCAATACCACCTACCTACGCAGTGAAGAGGCCATCGCTTACTTTATAAGGAAGGGCCGACCAACCACCGCCCAACTCATTGAGTCGCACTGTACCCACTTTGCTAGATTAGAGGAGCTCGATGGCTATATTGACTACATTTTCGAACCTGTATTGCCCTCCACAGGTATGGTGTGGGGCTTTGGTCTCGAAAAATATCGCGATGGTTTCCTACTACGTATGCCCGACCACCTAGCCCCTGAAAGGCTATACGACAAGGTACGCCAGCCTAAGCAATTTGGCGTATTCAAAGATCACCTTTCCCTCCTCAAGTTGATTGGCGTAGAGGATGTGGCACCGCTCAATGAACTGATTCGCCAAGGCAAAGCGAGCCAAGTGATCTCCCTTTCCGAGGCACTTCAAGAAAAGGAAATTGCCTCCATCGCCTCCGAGATAGCAGAGCGGTACGAAAAGGGCGTGCGCGTAGTACTACTCTCAGGACCCTCCTCATCGGGCAAAACCACCACGAGCAAGCGCCTCTCTACTCAGCTCATTGCCAACCTTACATGGCCCTATGCCATCTCGCTCGACGACTACTATATTAATAGGGTCGACACCCCACTAGACGAAGAGGGCAAGTACGACTACGAAAGTCTTTACGCTATAGACCTCCCCAAGCTGAGAGAAGATGTAGCCCTCCTGATGGCGGGTGAAAAGGTACATATCCCCACCTATAACTTCGTTAAAGGAGAGCGCGAATATTTGCCAGGCAAAGAGATGAAGCTAGACAATCACGGCGTCTTAATCATGGAGGGAATCCACGCACTCAATCCTGAGCTACTCCAAGGAATCCCTGAGGAAGCCATCTATCGTGTCTATGTCTCCGCACTTTCTCCCCTCTCCATTGACGACCACAATTGGATCTCCACCAGCGACAATCGACTGATCCGCCGAATGGTTCGTGATATGAAGTTTAGAGGCACCTCCGCCGAAGAAACCATCCTACGGTGGCAAGAGGTACGCCGAGGTGAGGAGCAGTGGATATTCCCTTACCAGGAGAATGCCGATGTGATGTTTAATAGTGGCTTCCTGTACGAGATGCCGGCCCTCAAAGAGCAAGCGGTATCGGCACTTCGCCAAGTATGCGAAAAGAGTCCCGCCTACCCTACCGCCAGCCGCCTTCTCACCTTCCTAGATCTCTTCGAATCGCTCCCTATGGAGTCCACACCCCGCAACTCCCTTCTCCGAGAGTTCCTCGGTGGTAGCACCTATGGTGACTAAGCGACTTTTTAAGGACTATAAAAAAGGTAAGTATAAGTAGACAAAAGTTGAGTTGCAACTAAGCAAATGCCGAGATGCAACTAAGTAAACAGCGAGTTGCAACAAAGCAAATGCTTAGTTGCAACTCAACTTTTGCTCTACTAACTAGAGAATATTGCACGCACGATAAAAATAGAGACTGTCACACGAAGCAGATCGCTCACGTGCAACAGTCTCACAATTTGATTTATTGTTTAAAGTCACTGAGATACATTATACACCCTTTGACGAAGGAGCAAAATATCATCGGTATTAGGCTCCTCACCATTGGTCATTAAGTGCATTGGGAACCAATTGTCGGTGGCTCTGTAAGGGGGTTGCTCATAAGGGATTTGATCCCAAAGGTGGAAGTTGAAGCGCTTGTAGAAGTCTATCCTACGAGTAGCAATTTCATTTTCAGGCAGCTCCACCTCAAAGATCACCTTACGCGCACCAATAAGGTCAATCATCTGAGTAAGGGCTTTGGTTCCAAGGCCTCCTCCACGGAGATTGGCATCCATCGCCAGATACTCAATATATACGGTCGCCCCAAAGTCCCAGTAAACAAACATCCCCACCACCTCCTTATCAAGGCATATTGCATACATATTGTAGCACTCATTGTGCTCCAATTGCCACTCAATACTCTCTATCTCTCTACGCTCCTCTTGAGGAAAGGCCGAAATATAAATATCAATCACCCGCTGTAGTTTACTATCATTGGGACTTACTTTTTCAAAGTTCATCATAACCTTCCAAAATCATTCAGATAATAGTACCCCCTTCTTAGCATAGTAACGGCAAAAGGGAGCCAAACCACACTTTCCGCACTTAGGGGCACGAGCGAGGCAAGTGTACCGACCGTGTAGTATCAGCCAATGGTGCGAAATAGCTCGCTGCTCCTCAGGAATATGACGCACGAGTACCGTCTCTACCTTTAGTGGCGTATTGGCCGTCTGTGGTGCCAGTCCTATCCGCCTAGCCACGCGGTAGACATGCGTATCCACTGCGATACGAGGCTGATCAAAGAGCACACTCAGCACCACATTGGCCGTTTTCCGCCCCACCCCAGGTAGCTTCACCAGCTCCTTCGGGTCGTCGGGAATCACTCCGCCAAACTCTTCCGTAAGCATACGGGCAAGTCCAGCGAGGTGCTTCGCCTTGCTATTGGGGTAAGAGCAAGAGCGGATATAGGGGAAAATATCCTCCTCCGTTGCCAGCGCCATCGCCTCTGGTGTAGGGTACGCCTCAAAGAGAGCGGGGGTCACTTGATTCACCCGCTTATCTGTACACTGAGCCGAGAGCACCACTGCCACCAACAATTCAAAAGGGGTGCGGTAGTTCAGCTCCGTCTCCGCCACAGGCATATTTTTCTCAAACCATTGGAGTACGCCCTGATACCGCTCAGCAAGTTTCATCGTGCACTCTCAAACTGCTCCAAGAAGCGGAGGTCATTCTCCGAGAATAGTCGTAGGTCACTCACACTGTACTTCAGGTTGGCGATGCGCTCCAGCCCCATACCGAGTGCATAGCCCGAGTACTTGGTGCTATCAATGCCACACGACTCTAGCACGGCACTATCCACCATTCCACAGCCTAGGATCTCTACCCAGCCAGAGCCCTTACAGAGGTTACACCCTTTGCCACCACAGATATTACATGAGATATCCATCTCGGCACTAGGCTCGGTAAAGGGGAAGTAGCTAGGACGCAAACGGATCTTGGTCTCCTCGCCAAACATCTCTCTAGCAAAGTGCATCAGCACCTGGCGGAGGTCGGCAAAGCTCACCTTCTCTGCCACATAAAGCGCCTCAATCTGGTGGAAGAAGCAGTGAGCTCGAGCAGAGATTGCCTCATTGCGATAAACTCTTCCAGGGCAGATGATACGGATAGGGGGCTCGGTCTGCTCCATCACACGGCTCTGCACCGACGAGGTGTGCGTCCTGAGCAAAATCTCAGGGTGGTGAGAGATAAAAAAGGTATCCTGCATATCTCTAGCCGGGTGATCCTCGGGGAAGTTGAGGCTCTCAAACACGTGCCAATCATCCTCTATCTCTGGTCCCTCAGCCACATTAAAGCCCAAGCGACTAAAGATATCAATAATCTGCTCCTTCACTAGGCTCAGAGGGTGGCGTGTACCGAGTGGCAAGGGGTAGGCAGTACGCGAGAGGTCTATACTCTGTAGCTCCTCGCTATGCTTAGAGGCCTCTATCTCGGCCTTAAATCCCTCAATCTGGCTAGTTACCTTGGTCTTCAGCTCATTAAGTGCCTTGCCTATCTCCCGCTTCTCCTCAGCAGGTACGCTCTTGAAGTCGGCCATCAACTGATTGATCAGCCCCTTCTTGCTCAGATACTTGAGGCGAAGCGCCTCCAGCTCCTCTTCTGTCTTAGGAGCTACCAACTGCTTTACCTCCTCCAGGAGGTTCTGAATCTTATCCTTCATATCTTTATTCATTTACTATATTTCTATTTCTATTCACCACTGGCAATAGTGCCATGGATAGCAAGCCTACGAATCCCGTCCATAGGATCGCCTGGCAAGTGTGTACTATCAGTGCAAAGCTCTGTGCATCGGCACTCTCCACGCCATAAGCCATCAGCGTATATATCACCATAAAGTGCCAGCCACCCATGCCCCCTTGCGTAGGGACCAACACCCCCACACTCGCCATCACAAAGCTCAGCAATCCAGCAGAAAAACCTAGCCCTTGGGTAAAGCTAAAAGCCCAAAAGCAGATATAAAACTGCAAGAAGTAGCCGGCCCAAATCCCCACAGTGTAGAGATAAAAGAGTCCCTTGTGCGACATTGTCTGTAGCGTTTGCAACCCCTCTATCACGTTTTTGACCAAATGCCGACCTCGCTCACTCCGCTTTACCCACAGCACAAGAGCCACCAGCGAGCCAATCAAAATCGCTATCACCAGATAGAACCAAGGCGAGGTGATGACTTTCCCCCACCACGCAACGATCCTGGGGTTGGCAGTTATGAACTCACTAAAGAAAGGAGCGTTGACCAACAATCCTAGTAGCACCAATACCACCAAAACAATCACATCAAAGATGCGATCCACAAAGAGGGTCCCCAAGAGTCGGCCAAAGCCGATCCCTGAGTAGTGCGACATGGTAGCCACTCTCCAAACTTCCCCCACACGTGGCAGTGCCAAGCTGACGCCATAATTGCCATGAGTGGTGAGAATCGAATTGATACAGCTCACCTCGGGATCGAGTGTGCGATTGAGGAGCTGCCACCGCAATCCCCTAATGGTATTGCCTAATGTGCCGAAGAGACAGCCAAGAAAGATGACACCAAAACGAGCATCACTCCTCATCGTTGAGAGCAATGCTTGCATATCCATATGGCGATAAAGCAACCACAGGATCAGCAGTCCGAATGCTAGTGGCAGGACTACTTTGAGTATTCGCTTAAGTCTCCTATTCATCTTCAATGCCTCATCTCCTCATCTGTTTTTGGTATCTTTGCACAAATAGGTAGATACGACTTGGCAAAGTTACCATTTCTACCTCAATAAATAGAATATTCAGAGATGCAAAAGGTACGGGCTAAGAAATCATTGGGTCAGCACTTCCTCCACAATCTTGAGATTGCGGAGCGAATTGCCGATACCCTTGTGCAGTACAATCTGCCCATATTAGAGGTAGGTCCAGGGATGGGAGTGCTCACTCAGTACCTCACAACCAAGTACCCAGCCACTAAGGTGGTAGAGATTGATACCGAGTCAATCGCCTACCTACGTGTAGCCTTTCCCTCACTCATCCCCCATATCATTGAGGCCGACTTCCTCACTCTACCCCTTGATACGGTCTATGATGGTGCCCCCTTTCTGCTCATTGGTAACTACCCCTACAACATTAGTAGCCAGATCTTCTTCCATATGCTTGAATACAGAGAGCTCATCCCAGCGGCAGCGGGCATGCTCCAAAAGGAGGTGGCAGCACGGCTAGCCAGTGGACCGGGGAGCAAGGAGTACGGCATTCTGAGTGTCCTACTACAAGCATGGTACGATGTAGAGTACCTATTTAGCGTTGCCCCAGGTAATTTCAACCCACCTCCCAAGGTACAGAGTGGAGTGATCCGAATGACCCGCAACCAGCGTACCGAGCTAGGGTGCGACGAGAGATTATTCAAGCAGGTGGTGAAAACGGCATTTAACCAGCGACGTAAGATGCTACGCAATTCACTTAAACCCCTACTCACTGAGCAGCAACTGCCCGAATCGCACCCTCTTCTCCAGAAGAGACCCGAACAACTAGCGGTAGATGATTTCATCACCCTCACCAACGATATAGCACAACTACTCCAATGATAGAGATGGATAAGAAAGAGGAGCAGCAAATCCTCGACCTCATAGCCAATAGAGACGAGCAGCAGTTAAAAGATCTGGTAACTCAGATGTACCCTGCCGATATTGCAGAGCTACTTGAGGAGCTACCGGCAGAGGATACCCTATTCCTTTACCGACAGCTTCCAGGGTCTCTTGCTGCTGATGCACTGATGGAGATGGATGAGGATGAGCGAAAAGAGGTGCTCAACCTCCTCTCCGATGAGGAGATCGCCGATACCTTCGTCACCCACATGGACACCGACGATGCGGCTGACTTACTTCAGGAGCTAGACGAAGATAAGCAGGAAGCGATTCTCTCGCACGTTGATGATATAGAGCAGGCGGGTGAGATTATCGACCTACTCCGCTACGAGCACGATACCGCCGGTGGTATCATGCGTAAGGAGATGATGGTGGTCAATGAAAATTGGTCTATGCCTCAGTGCATGGAGGAGCTCCGCAAGCAAGCCTCGGAGATGGACGAGGTCTACTACATCTATGTAGTGGATGATGAGGAGCGGTTACAAGGCATCCTCCCTATTAAGAAGGTACTTACCAGCCCCAATGTCTCTAAGATCAAGCACATCATCGTGCACGACCCTGTGATGCTGCACGAAAACGACACTACCGAAGAGGTGGTACACGCCTTTGAGCGGTACGACTTAGTGGCGATTCCCGTAGTTGATAGCATCGGTCGCCTGGTGGGAGTGATTACCGTGGACGACGTAGTCGATGAGATGCGCGACTTGCACGAAAAGGATTACCAATTGGCATCCGGTCTTTCGCAAGACGTAGAGAGCTCCGATACCGTTACCCGACAGATAGGAGCCCGCCTCCCTTGGCTGATGCTTGGCATGGTCGGTGGAGTGCTGAATAGTATGATCCTCGGCAATTACGATACCGTCTTTGCCTCCGTGCCCGCCGTCTCTCTCTTTATTCCACTAATGGGTGGTACGGGAGGTAACGTGGGGATGCAGTCCTCTGCTATCATCGTGCAGGACCTTGCCGCGGGGTCACTCAAGACGGAAAGGATCGGCAAACTCCTCTCCAAGGAGCTCGCTATCGCCATTATGAATGGTGGCATCCTCAGCTTTATCCTCTTCATCTACAATTACTTTTTCCTCAAGAATATTGTGGTGATGGCCTCCGTCTCAATCAGTATCTTTGTGGTGGTGCTTTTCGCCAATCTCTTTGGCACGGTCGTGCCTCTCGGGCTTAATAAACTCAAGATGGACCCTGCCCGTGCGACTGGCCCTTTCATCACCATTATGAACGACCTGATCGGTATGTTTATTTATATGAATATCACCAACGCCCTATTCTCCTACTTTGGAGGTATGTAAATGAAGCGACTATATCTACTCCTACTGCTCCTACCACTACTCCTCTTAGGGTGTAAAACACAGAAAGCACTCTCCAATAAAGAGTATACCCAGCAGGCCAATAGCCAGGTCTACCAACCTCAGAAGCGTCAGTTTAGAGGTGCCTGGATCCCCAATGCATGGCGGGGTGAGTTTCAAGGCAAAAGCACTCAATATGTACAGGCTAAATTAATTGAATGGCTCGACCTCCTACAGCAGTTAGGGGCCAATGCAGTTATTTTCCAAGTGCGGTCGGAGGCCGATGCGTGGTTTTATAGCCCCTACGAGCCCTGGAGCCGTACCCTTACAGGGCAACAGGGCGTTGCCCCACAACCACTTTGGGATCCCCTCGCCTTTATGGTGGCGGAGTGCCACAAGCGGGGAATGGAGCTACACGCCTGGATCAATCCCTACCGAGCTGCCACCAATATCAGTAATACCCTAGCCCCTCAGCACCCCTACTACCGACACCCCGAGTGGTTTTTCCGCTACGGCCAACAGCTCTTTTTCAATCCCGCTCTTCCCGAGGTGATTCACTACCTCTCGCAAGTGGTCGATGACCTTGTAGAGCGGTACGATATTGATGCCATCCACCTCGACGACTACTTCTACCCCTATCCCATTGCTGGCGAAGTGCTCCCCGATAGAGCCGACTTTGAGCGAAACCCACGAGGCTTCAAAGCGATTGAGGAGTGGCGACGCGATAATGTCAATCAGCTCATACAAGAGCTACACCGCACCATAAAAGCCCGTAAGCCCTATGTCCGCCTAGGCATCAGCCCCTTTGGCATCTACCGTAACCAAAGGAGCCACCCCTCCGGCAGCGCGACCTTTGGACTACAGAATTACGACGACCTCTATGCCGATATCCTACTATGGGACGCCATGGGTTGGGTCGATTACATTGTGCCACAAATCTACTGGGAGATCGGGCACAAGGCGGCCGAATATACTGAGCTGGCACGCTGGTGGAGCCAAAAGATACACCTCGCACACTATTACATAGGGCAAGATGTGAAGCGAAGCCTTGATGCCAACGACCTACACGCCAAGCTCAACATCTCCGCTCAGACGGCTCAGGGCGACATCCTTTGGCCAGCCGACCAGTTATTCACCAATTACAAGGGGATCAATAAGCAGCTGCTCAATACCTATTGGAAGCCCATAGCCCTCATACCCCCTACCCCTTATCCTGCCGACCTTAGGCCATTTGACGAACCAGAGCGAGAGACCTCCCTCATCAAGCAGCAAGGGCTCACCACTCTCTATTGGGAGCCCGATATGCCCTACCCAGCTGGGCTAGAGACCAAGTACTTTGTAGTGTATATGCATCCACGGGGCGAGAAGCTACAGAAGGCGATCAGCGGTGAGCACCTACTCGCTATCACCCAAGACCCCTTCTTTCAACTCCCCCACATCGACGGTCGACACAAAGTCGCCTTCACCATCACCCGCATCAATCGGTACAATCACGAGATCCTCATCGCCCACGGCATCAAAGCCAAAATCTAACCTTACTTCCCCCTTTCGTAGTCATAAATAGATAGCATACAAAAGAACTAGTGGTGCCTTTTTTATTAAATCACCGAAGGAAAGAGCTGCAGCATACCACCGAAAATAGAGTAACCGCGCCATTAGTTTAGATCCCCATTATTGTCTCTGTTCGTGTACAACGGTAAAAACACCCTTAGAGACATGATATACGGATACATCAGAGTCAGTAGCGACAAGCAAACAGTGGAGAATCAACGCTTCGAGATCAACAACTTCTGCGAGCGGCAACAGCTAACTATTGACGATTGGATCGAAGAGACCATCAGCGGCACCAAAAACTATACAAAGCGACAGCTGGGCACTCTCCTCAAGAAGGTGGACAAAGACGACATCATTATCTGCAGTGAGCTATCCCGCCTAGGGCGAAACCTATTTATGATTATGGAGATACTCAATATCTGCATGACTAAGGAATGCCGCGTCTGGACCATCAAAGATAATTACCGATTGGGCGACGACATTCAGAGCAAAGTCCTCGCCTTTGCCTTCGGTCTCTCAGCCGAGATAGAGCGTAACCTCATCAGCCAACGCACCCGAGAAGCACTTGCCCGAAAGAAGGCGGAAGGCGTCATCTTAGGGCGTCCAAAAGGAAGCCGCACAGCACCCGAAAAGCATAAACTCTTTAAGAAGAAAAACCTGATTAGGGAGCTACTCAATGAGGGAATCTCCAAACGAAAGATAGCTAAAATCTGCAAGGTCGACCGCAATACCCTCTCCCGCTACATCAACGAACAGAAGCTGGCGGAACCCTAAAGAGTAAAGCAACGCGGAATTTATAGGGTCTATTTTAATCAATCTCTAGATACAGCAACATGAATAAATCTATCACTATCAACATCTCAATTAAAGTTCCAGCAAAGTGTTCATATTTTCATCTTTATCTTGAAAACAGTAACAATACCAAGCAATACAACTGAAAACTATTGGAATATTTGGTCATTTAGAAAATATTAATTACATTTGGGACAAATTAATGATGCGGTACCTAAAGAAGAAGAACTTAACACCTAATCTTCAATATGAATAGACAAGGAAATAGACCATTTATTATAGACACTTTTCGAAGCCAAATACAATCAGATTATAGAGCTACTAGAGAGGACAATATAACAGATAACTAGATAATAATAGGGTCACTACTATAAATAGAACGACAAGACGCAAACAATAAAAATAACAATTAAAACTAATCAAGAGAAGACTATGAAAAGAAGATTTTGGTTATTAATCGCCCTTTGCACTTGCGTCATAGGAAGTGCACTTGGACAGACCATCACAGTGAAAGGTGTCGTAGTCGACGAAAACAACGACCCAGTGATTAGTGCAACTGTCCGTCTGAAAAACAACCCATCCGTTGGTGCTCTCACCAATCTCAATGGTGCCTTTGAACTTAAGGCAACTAAAGGGGAGCCCATTCTCTTCAGCTATGTAGGCTACCATAATCAAGAGGTGCCAGCAGCGGCTACTATGCGTGTCAAATTAGTTCCCGACAATGAAATTCTAGATGAAGTAGTGGTCACCGCTATGGGTATCTCGAGGCAGAAAAAGTCTATCGGCTACGCTGCACAGGAGATTAAAGCCGAAAAGCTACAGACCACTCGCCAGACCGATCTCAATAATGCCTTGGTTGGCAAGGTCTCTGGTGTGAGGTTTTTAGGTGGTTCAGGCTCCAAGTTCGATGCTGGTAGTGTAGTACTTCGTGGTACTTCATCTCTTACCTCTGCAGTGGGTAATGAGCCTATCTATGTAGTAGATGGAGTGATTACCAATGTCAACTCCGTCAATATGGACGATGTGGAGAGTGTCAATGTGCTCAAGGGGCCTGCTGCCACATCACTTTATGGCTCTAGAGGTGGCAATGGTGCTATCATCATCACCTCCAAGAAGGCTAAGGAAGGTCGTGCCATCTTTGAGATTAGCCACACCTTCACCGCTGAGGTTCCACTATCTCATGCTAAGATTCAAAAGGAATATGGTGGTGGCTACTTAGGTGCCAGCGAGCCACTACCTACTTTTAAGTTTGATCCCGCCACAATGCCCGAGTCATTCAAGCAATTTGAAGGTCGTAGATACTATGACTACAATAATGACTCTAGCTGGGGGCCAAAGTTTGATGGAAAGCCATATATGCCATTCTATGCTTGGGATCCTACCGACCCACGTTTTGGACAGGAGGCACCTTGGACCTTTGGAATGGATATCACCGAACTGTATCGCACAGGTACCAATAATACCACAAACGTTTCATTTGCCAAGGCTGGTGAAGGGTACAATACTAGGATCTCCTTTACCAACGTCCAAAGAAATGGTGTGCAGTACAATTCAGATGCGAAGCGCCACTTCCTCTCCATTTATTCGGGATTCAATGTAAGTCCAAAGCTCACAGTATCTCTGGATTACAAGATGACCTACCGTATGAATCACAATGCAGCGATTGAGGGATTTGGGGAGTTCGGTGAATTCCTACAGTCTTACCTCCAATGGGGTAATACCAACGTAGATATCAATGCACTAAAGGACTACAAGCGCCCCGATGGCACCTTTAGGACTTGGAACATCAATAGTCCAACCGACTTATCACCAGCATTCCACTGGAATCCTTTTGCCCTTCAAAACGAAGTCAATAGGACATCAGAGTATCTTTGGAACGTCTTCAGTGGCAATGTAGAGTACACAATCATTGAAGGGCTAAAGATCGGAACCAATATCAATGGTAATATACGGAGCAGTGTCTACGAGCGTAAGATACCAGCGGGTCTAGGTACCACCGAGGAGTTTGTAACTCAGCAAACCTCCATCAAAGATATGCAGTATCAAGGCTTCCTCTCTTATAGCGATAGGTATTTCCAAGATCGCCTAACCCTAGATGCCATGCTATTTGGAGAGTATCAAACCTATGATTACAAATATGTAGGAGGCTTTACGAGAGATGGTATGTTCCTTAACCGCTTCTGGAATTTAAAAAGTTCAAATGGACTTCCTGGAGGTGAGAACGAACTTATCCAGCAAAAAAACCAAAGTGTATTTGGGACAGCGACCCTAGGGTGGGACGACACCTACTATCTCGACCTTAACCTCCGCAACGACTGGACCTCAACTCTTCACCCAGATTACAATAGTTACCTGTATGGTGGCGCCAGTGCATCCGTGATGCTCAGCAACCTGATCAAAGCACCTTGGCTCAACTTCTGGAAGCTAAGAGCTTCAGCAGCTCAAGTGGGTTCCACGATGAATAGCTACCTCATCAACCCTATTTACGTGGCAGAAACCAAGTACGACGGTCGTACCACTATGCGTACTTCTCGTAACCTATTAGACCCATCAATCAAGCCAACTATCTCTACCTCATACGAAGTAGGTACAGAATTCAGAATGTTTGACAATCGATTCTGGGGTGATATCAATTTCTATAATCGTGACTCACGGAACCAAATCATCAATAAAAACGTTACTCCTGCTAGTGGCTATACCACCCGTAAGATCAATGCTGGACTTATCCGAAATAGAGGTATTGAGATCAGCCTAGGTGGCACTCCTGTAAAGACCAAAGATATCCAATGGGACGTCAACTTCAATATCGCTCGCAACGTCAATACTCTTGTTGAGCTAGAGGCCAATGACCGCGATGACGACTCCTATCAGATTTATTGGACCAAGTTTTACACCCCCATCTCCATCAATGCTATTGAAGGTCGTCCTATTGGTGTTATCAAGGGTAACGACTGGCAAAGAGATGAGAGTGGCAACCTTATTCTTCGTAAGCTAAAGAATGGTATGGTTGCTCCAATCCAAGATAAGGAAGATAAGGAGCTAGGTATCGCTCAGCCAAAGTTTACTGGAGGATTTAACACCTCCCTCAATCTATATGGTTTTGTCATCAGTGCAGCACTAGACTATGCTGTAGGTGGAAATATCGTCTCTTGGACCAACTATTGGGGTAAGGGCTCTGGTATACTTCAAGAGACTGCTGGACTCAATGACAAGGGCAACCCACTCCGCGATCCAGTTGACAAGGGTGGAGGTCTCCATCTCACTGGTGTAGATAAAGATGGTAAGCCAATGGATGGCTATATTGATGCACAGCTTTATTATCAAGATCTAAGTCCTATGACTTGGGCAGACGCTGTTTACGATGCCACCTACGTTAAACTTCGTGAGCTTTCAGTGGGCTACAACTTTGAAAGAAAGCTACTAGACAAGCTAGGTATTGGACTTACTGCAGCACGGATATCTTTCGTAGCTCAAAATCCATGGCTCATCTACTCTGCTACCCCTAACATTGACCCATCTGAAATTAGTGGCTCTACTTATGGTTATGTAGAGGGTGGTCAGTCCATCTCCACACGCTCCTATGGTTTCACAATAGGGCTTACATTCTAGATCTTTAGAGAAATAGGAATAATTTACTAGAAGAGACGACAAATATGAAAACTATAAAATACACACTATTCGCCACCTTGGCACTCATGCTACTTGGTGCTTGTGGTCACTTCGGCGATGTCAATATAGATCCAAATAACCCTAGTACTAGAGATACCCGCTATCTCTTCTCTAGAGCCATGCAAGGCGTCACCTTCCCAGTCTACACTTCGGCACCTGCACCTAGCGTCAATATGTACGACCCATTCTCTCAGCTCTATACCCACTATTTTGCTGAAGCAAAGAACGTGCAGTATACACAGTTTGGGATTAAGGACTTCAATATGACCTTCTACTACACCACCTTCCTAAAGAATCTCAAGAATATCCAAGAGATGAATCTAGATAAGGAGCTAGCCAATTCTGAGACCGTTCTCGGAATGGGAAGTAACAATATCCAGCTAGGTGTAGCTATGACCCTTGAAGCTTTTTACTACATGCATATGACCGATATTGTAGGTATGCTCTATCTTGATGAGGCACTGCTAGGAGACGAGGGTAACTTCACTCCCAAGTTTGACACCCAAGAGCATATCTATGAGGCCCTTGACAAAAAGCTCAACGAAGCCTATGCACTACTCTCACAGGGAGGCTCTATTGATGGATACTTTGATATCTTATATGGTGGCAATATTGACAATTGGAAGAAGCTTAATGCCTCTATCCGTATGATGATGGCAATTAAGCTATCCGACGTAGCTCCCGAGGTAGGTAAGGCTCGCTTTGCAAAAGCCTATGCCGATGGCGGTATCACCACCAATGATGCCAACCTATGCTACCAGTATACGCTGGAAAATGACAATATGAACCCCATCTACAGCAACTACTATGTCTCTAATCGTAAGGACTTCTATCCCTCTGCAACACTAGTAGATAAGTTTGTAGAGCTTAAGGATGCACGTGTCTACACGTATGCTGCTCCTACAGCTACCTATGAACTATTTGCAGTACCATTTGGTACCCCTAGAGCTGAGATCGGCGAATATACTGGTAAGGTGTGCGAGCTTCACCCATTTATCACAGCCAAAAACTCTAAAATTACCATTATCTCTGCCACCCGTATGCTTCTTATTGAAGCGGAAGCGGCTGTGCGTGGTTGGATCGCAGCTGATGCAGAGGCTCTTTACAATAAAGCCATTGTACTCTCTTATAATAACAAACGGGTCAATGAGGCGGTAGACCTCCTTAAGGCTGAAAAGACTCCAGCTGGGATATCCGCCTTTGACAAGATGCAAGGAGAGTATCAACTGCTAGTAGATCCAAATGAGTACCTTGCACAAGATGCCATTAAGCTACAAGGCTCTCAGCAAGAAAAGATCAATAAGATTGCACTACAGAGATGGCTCTCAGGATTTAATGAGAATGGCATTGAAGCCTGGAGTGATTGGAGACGTCTCAATTATCCAAAGCTAGGTGTAGGGGAAGCAGGCAAGCTCAATGCTTCACATATCCCTTACCGCCGCTACTATTACCTCAACGACTATGAGGTGAATAGAGATAATTATGATGCAGCGATTAAGCTTCAAGGACCCGATAACTTTGATACCAGATTATGGTGGGACGTTGCAGATAACGACTAATACACAGCTAAAGGACAGTTCTAGCAACCATTTTTCGTACCATTTCGATGACTGCTAGAGATTGTTAATTGTTTATTTATTAGCACCAGAGGCCACTCTATCGATAGGGATAGGGTGCCCTCGTTTGTAATGAATAATGAAGTGTGCAGAAGGTATAGGCATGAGAAGTAGCTACTACATCGCCCACGGCATCACAGCCACTCTATAACACTTATTTAAGGTATACCTACAATAATTCGAATTCTGACTGAATATTTCATTTATAGGTACAATAACTCAACCCCTAAGGCAGGGGTTACGCATTAGAAAGAGTCTTGTGAATGATTTTTAGCGGAGTGTTTATGAGTAAGGACCCCGGCTGAGGGGTCCATGTTAAATAGGCACAGGTCAAGGCACGTAGTGCCGAAGACCTGTGTATAACGATGTACAAAACACCCTTACGACCCCGGCTGAGGGGTCGGACAAACTTATCTAGGTCTGACCCCTCGGCCGGGGTCATGGAGGTGGGAAATGTGCTCTTATACACAGGTCGTTCGGGGCTAATGCCCCTCCGACCTGTGCCTATTTAACACGGACCTCTGCCGAGGTCCTTTCTCCATTATCCCTCAATGCGTAACCCCTGACCCCTAAGGGTAGTCACTTCATCAATTGCTGGCATTCAGATATTATTTCTCTTTTTGGGCAGCAATACGTTGCCACTGCTCCACGATAGTACCATCTCGATGTTTAATATAGAGGGTATTTTCATCTTCAGAGAAATGGTATTCGTACTCTCTTGTCCAATTGGATCTCTTGATGCCAGCACCCAACTCCAATACGTACAAGATATTGTCTTTGGTGTAGAAATACTCTTTGAGAGGGCCTAGCTCTCCATTGTGATACTGCTTACGCTCGCCCTTTGATGTGTATTCAAACACCAAGAGGTAGTTGTCCGTAGGGTCTTCACGTATCAACTTCCAAGAGCCGGTAAGTCGGCCATCTCGCTTTTGCGATAGTACGAAATCTCTTTCAGCAAGTTGGGATTTGCAAGAGCTGAACACAAGAGCAGCTGTAAGCAGGCAAAATAAAAGGCTAAGTGCTCGGAAGGTAAGGGATTTTCTTTTCATCTGTTTTTTGTTTGAAATGGATAGATAATAATTAATGATGGGATTACTTGAAGAGCTTGGAGAAGAGACCGCCACGCTTAGGTCGAGAGCCGTGTTGGTAGCGCTCCATCATCTCACGGTGGGTATCGTCGATCTGAGGGGTGAATTGTGGGGTCATAGGGGTTTTGAAAGGAGTTTGCTCACGAATCATCTGGAGCATACTTGGCCAGTCGGGCAGCCCTCCGATGGAGCGGTCGTCGATAAATATATCGGCCTTCAGTTTGCGTGAGAAGTGGCGATCCTCGAGTGTCTCCTCGGGGAAGTTGCTATTGACCGAATAAAAGACCAACCCTCGCTCTTCGCACCATGCCAGCGCCTCCTCTAGGAGTTCTCGCTCACGGACAGTCCATAGGATCAGCCGATGCCCCTCTCTCAAGAGCTCTTTGAGTGCCTCTACAGCACCGGGTATCTCAGTGCCGATCTTTGGGTATTCATGCGTCACAATGGTGCCGTCAAAGTCTACGGCGATGGTATATCTGCGGTTGGTATTCATATCTCTATTATTGCCTCTAACGCCGACAAAGATACCCAATTCTCCCGAGAGTATTTATTGTAGTGGCCACACCAATGAAGGGTTACGCATTAGAGGTATCTACTCATGTTATAGTATTGATATGATTAGCTTGTACAGGACAGACGGGTAAGGACCTCGGAGAGGTCCGATTTGTTGTAGCCCCTGTGTCGGAGGGCGCAGCCCGAACGACCAGGGGAAGCAATAATTCACGTATATATTCGACCCCTTGCGGGTCGGACAATAAGGTCTAGGGCATCAAAATTAAGCCTTGAATAGGTTGTCCGACCCACAAGGGGTCGTGAATTTTGGTTGCCTTCTTTACCCCCATTCATCGGCTCTACGAGCCTCGAATGGGGGCTACGACAAATCGGACCTCCTTGCGGAGGTCCTTACCCATTGACTCTCTGATGAATGTCTCGTGGTAAGAACATTCTAATGCGTAACCCTTGGTACTCAGATTTGACAAGGTCAACTCACTGGAGAATTAATAGAATTCCACCAACCGATAAACGAGTGGCGAGGAGAGGAAAAGTTTAGTTGCAACTAAGCCATCGGCGAGATGCAACTAAGCAATCGGTTAGTTGCAACTAAGCAAATGCCGAGATGCAACTAAACTTTCGCCCTTATAAGACACTAGCTTTCAACCTATTACAAAAACTACTTTTGACACCTTATATTACTTCAATTTTGAGCCTATTTCACGAAGGGAAGCTGTTGTGCTGCTTTTGGAATTCGGAATCGGCACTAAGGGTTACGGCAGATAGGGAGAAAATAGTATATTTGCGTGATAAGTTGTCTAGATTCTCCCCACTAAATAGGGCTGGAATTGAGACTGAAGCATATAAATAGGTGGTAAGAAAACCATGAGTAATGATAATAAAATAAAACAGCCGGATCCAACAAGGGTAGAGAACCCTACCCCCGTGCAGGAGACCTACAGGGCGGGCAGCGAAGCCCCTCTACTGGAGCTCTTGATGGAGAAGTCCAGCCGCAATCGCACAGCTGCGAAGCAATTGATTGCCTCGGGAAGGGTCTCTGTAGGGAAGTGGTCTACCACAAGAGCTACTGAGACGGTGGGAGCCGGCGTGGTAGTGCGTGTGCACCGTGGAGTGCCACCAATGCCTTTTCGACACCCCAAGCTAGAGATAGTATGGGAAAGTGAAGCGTATGTAGTTGCCTACAAAAAGCGGGGATTGCCTACGGTCAATACCGCACATAAAAACCGCCAACAGACGGCTCTATTTCTTCTCAGTCAGCACTACAAGAAGGGGGAAGAGGGGGCAAAGCTCTTTATGGTGAATCGATTGGATCGCAACACGGCTGGCTTTGTGGTCTTTGCGAGGAGTGTAGAGGCCAAGGAGCTACTAGTGAAGGAGTGGAGCCGACGTGCCAAGCACCAACGCTTCATCGCCTGCATTGAGGGCGAGCTAAAGGAGAAGGTGCAACTACTGAGTGCCACCTCCGAGGAGCGTAGCCTCTCAAAGCCCAAGCTGATCACCGCAGAGGTGCGGGTGGATAAGAGCAGTCGAAATGGGCAGATGCATATTGTACAGATAGATGTGGTGGGGGCACGAATCTTCTCCCTCCGCAAGCTATTTGGCGACAATGGGCTGAGCATCTTGGGCGATGTACGCTCACGTAGCCAGATTCGCACCGATCGAGAGATCGCTTTGGAGCAGATCGGTCTTGAGCTACTGATCCCTGGGGAGCAGCAGCCACGCCGATTTGAGGGTCCCTACCCCACCCACTACTTCTCGTGGCTAAGGCTGGATAAAGAGAAGCAACCAACAGGAAGAGACTATTAAAACCAACACTCTATACATACTTTTATGAAGATTAAGAAACGACAACTTGTATGGCTCGTGCTGAGTTATTTCATCGCCCTCCTCCCCTGGAGTAGTACAGAGGCGCAGATGATTACCGATGCGGTGAGCTGGGAGCAAAGCCACACAAATAGTGCTGATGGGGTGGTGACCTTGAGCTTCAAGGCAACCCTAAAGCAGGGATGGCATATTTACGATGCGACCCTCCCAGATGGCGGGCCAACCCCCACCTCCTTTGCATTAGACGAGGCTAAAGGGGTGAAACTGCTAGGGGCACTAAAGCCTTCCAAAGAGGCGGCCTCCGTCTACGACCCCAACTTTGAGATGAACCTGCGCTGGCACACGGGAAGTGTCATTTTTGAACAACAGGTACAGATAGAGGATCCAGAGCACTTTGTGCTAGCTGGCGACCTTACTTACATGCTATGCAACGACCAAACTTGCCTCCCCCCCACCCGCCTTCCCATTAGTCTAAAGGCTGGTGATCTCACCACTCCATTGGAGATGGAAGCGATTGCTAGCGACAGCAGTAGCGAGGAGGAGTCTACCACCACGGTGGAGAGCGAAGCAGCCAACTTTACGGGCGACATCTGGAAGCCAGTAGTAGAGGAGATCAAGGCGTATGGCGATACCACGCTGAGCGCCACCGACAACTCCCTCTTGATGATTTTTGTCCTCGGTTTCTTGGGCGGTTTGATTGCTCTCCTTACACCTTGCGTATGGCCGATGATCCCTATGACGGTGAGCTTCTTCCTCAAGCGGAGCAAAAGCCGTCAAGCCGCCATTCGCGATGCGGTGATTTATGGGTTGGCAATCATTGTAATCTATCTCACACTAGGGTTGCTGATTACAGCGATCTTTGGACCGAGTGCACTCAATGACTTAGCCACGAGTGCCCTCTTCAATATCCTTTTCTTTGCCCTTCTGGTCTTCTTTGCGGTCAGCTTCTTCGGGGCATTCGAACTAGTTCTTCCACAATCGTGGACCAATAAGATGGATGCCAAGGCAGAGAGCACGAGCGGTCTGCTGAGTATCTTCTTCATGGCCTTCACCTTGGCTTTGGTCTCCTTCTCCTGTACCGGCCCTATCATCGGAACCCTTTTGGTGCAGGCAGCCACGTCGGGAAGTAGTCTCCTTAGCCCTGCTATTGGCATGCTCGGCTTTGCTGTAGCACTAGCGCTTCCTTTTACCCTCTTTGCCATATTCCCCAACTTCCTACAGAGTATGCCTAAGAGTGGTGGCTGGATGACGAGTGTCAAGGTGACCCTTGGCTTCCTTGAGCTGGCACTTTCCCTCAAGTTTCTCTCCGTTGCCGACCTCGCCTATGGCTGGGGCATCCTTGATCGAGAGACCTTTGTGGCACTTTGGATCGTGATCTTCTTCCTACTAGGCATCTACCTACTCGGCAAGCTCAAGCTACCACAGGATAGCGACCTCCCCTTCGTGAGTGTTACCCGACTATTCCTTGCCATCATCTCACTCTCTTTTGCCGTCTATATGGTGCCAGGGCTTTGGGGTGCACCGCTCAAGGCAATCAGTGCCTTTGCACCACCGCTTTATACTCAGGACTTCAACCTCTATGATTCGGAGGTACACCCTAAGTTCCACGACTATGAGAGTGGTATGCGGGCGGCTCAGAGCGAGGGAAAGCCTGTTTTGATTGACTTCTCGGGCTACGGCTGCGTCAACTGCCGTGAGATGGAGGCTTCCGTCTGGACCGATCCAAAGGTGAAGAGCATCATCGATGATGAATTTATCCTCGTCACCCTCATCGTGGACGACAAGACCAAGCTACCTAAGTATATCGAGGTGAAGGATGGCGATAGCACCCGCAAGCTCAAGACCATTGGAGAGCGGTGGAGCTATTTCCAATCACAGAAGTTTGGCTCCAATGCGCAGCCATTCTACGTGATGCTGGATGGCAATGGGCTCCCTCTGGGTCCTAGCTTTGGCTTCGATAAGGATGTAGACCACTATGTCAATTGGCTAAAGAGCGGACTTGAGGAGTATCGCAAAAAGCAACAGTAATTAAGAGCAAATTATATTGCGTGGGTAGAGAGGTGCAAAACGATCTACCCACGCAATCCATTAATAGAAATCACCATGAAGGAAAAGAGCAGCAGTAGCCGTGAGGAGAAACTAGAAGCCCTCGGACGACTGCTAGATGTGCTGGAGCGACTACGGGTAGAGTGCCCGTGGGATGCGAAGCAAACCAATGAATCGCTACGCCCCAATACCATAGAGGAGGTATACGAACTGAGCGAGGCAATCATCAATGAGGATCACTCGGAGATTGCTAAAGAACTGGGGGATGTGCTCCTCCATGTACTATTTTATGCCAAGATTGGAGAGGAGAAGGGGCAGTTTGACCTCGCCGATGTCTGCAATCGTGAGGCAGATAAGCTCATCTTTCGCCACCCACATATCTACGGTGATGTGCAGGTCAATAATGCACATGATGTAGAACTCAATTGGGAACAGATCAAACTCAAAGAGAAGGGGGGCAATAAGACGGTACTCGGTGGGGTACCAAAGGGACTCCCCTCCATCATCAAGTCGTACCGTGTGCAGGAGAAGGTGGCCAATGTAGGCTTTGACTGGGCTGAGAAAAGCGATGTATGGGATAAGGTGTATGAGGAGCTGGGAGAGCTACGTGCCGAGATAGAGGGTAATGGCGACTTGGCTCATAAGGAGGGAGAGATGGGGGACTTTCTCTTTAGTCTGATCAATATGGGACGCCTCTATGGCGTGGATCCCGATACCAGTTTGGAGCGCACCAACCAGAAGTTTATCCGTCGCTTTAATTACATTGAAGCATCGGCCAAGGCAGAGGGGAAAAGCCTCAAAGAGATGACCCTTGGCGAGATGGACGCCCTTTGGAATGAAGCCAAAAGGCAAGAGATTTAATCAGTCTCGGTAAAAAGAGGTATATTTGTAGAGATATAGAGTATCCCATAATTAGGTAAGAGACGATTTAAATAATTAAGATGGCGAAAAAGGTTTCGGAGACGCCGATGATGGCACAATTTCGACGCTTTAAGGAGCAGTACCCAGGTGCGTTATTGCTTTTTAGAGTGGGCGATTTTTATGAAACCTTTAATGATGATGCGGTAGAGGTCTCTCGCCTACTCAATATCACTCTTACTAAGAGGGGTGATGACCCTATGGCGGGATTCCCCCACCATGCTCTTGACAATTACCTCCCCAAGCTGGTCCGCAAGGGAAAGCGGGTGGCGATCTGCGACCAAATGGAGGACCCTAAGCTGGCGAAGAAGCTGGTGAAGCGGGCGGTGACCGAAGTGGTGACCCCTGGACTTACGATGGACGACTCTGTCCTCGAAGCAGATACCAATAACTTCCTTGCAGCCATTGCTCTCGGAGGAGGCAAGGCGGGAATAGCTCTGCTAGACCTCTCCACTGGCGAATTTGTCTGCAGTGAAGGAAGCTACGATGAAATTGATAAGTTGTTCACCAACTTCAATCCTAAAGAGGTGCTGGTAAAGCGGGGAACAGAGCACGATGTACAGGCTCACTTCGGTGAGCGACTCAACCTCTACCCTTTGGAGGATTGGACCTTTTCGCAAGATTATGGACGCGATAGGCTCCTAAAGCACTTCGAGGTGAAGCACCTCAAGGCATTCGGGATAGAGCATGAGGTCTTAGCGATTATCTCCTGCGGGGCAATCCTCTACTACCTTGAGGCAACGCACCACTCCGAGATACAGCACATCAATACCATTCACAAGATAGAGGAGAATCGTTTCGTACAGCTCGACCGCTTTACCCTCCGCAACCTTGAGATCCTACAACCCCTCAATGAGGATGGCAATTCACTCATCAGCGTCATTGACCATACTCGTACGCCAATGGGTGGCCGACTGCTCAAGCGGTGGCTGGTATTCCCCCTACTCGACGCCCGTGAGATAGCACAGCGACAGACTGCCGTTACCGCTTTTCTCGAGAGAGAGGAGCTACGGCATCAGCTCTCCGAAATCCTATCGGAGATAGGCGACCTGGAGCGATTGGCAAGTAAGGTCTCCGTCCTCCGCATCAACCCTCGTGAGCTACGACAATTGGCGGGTGGGCTACGCTTGGTAAAGCCGATTATGGGCGCCCTCTACAATACTGGCGATGCTTCGCTCAAGGAGCTAAGCATTGCCCTAGACCCCCTCGAGGAGTTGGCGGAGCGGATTGAAAGGACCATCAACGAGGAGACACCCAATCAGCTTGGCAAGGGAAATGTGATTGCCAAAGGCTTTGACAGCCGACTGGATGAGCTACGGGATATCCTCAGCGGTAGCAAGGAGTACCTTCTCGACCTCCGCAATCGCGAAAGCGAACGCACTGGCATTCCAAGCCTGAAGGTGGCCTACAACAACGTCTTTGGTTATTATATTGAGGTGCGAAACACCCACAAAGATAAAGTACCGGAGGAGTGGATCCGCAAGCAGACTTTGACCCAAGCAGAGCGTTTTATCACACCCGAGCTAAAGGAGTATGAAAGTAAAATCCTAGGGGCAGAGGAGAAGATACAGATCTTGGAGAATGAGATCTACGACCAGCTACTCAACTACGTGCGTGGTTTTATCAAAGAGATTCAGTCGGATGCGACGGTGCTCTCACAGATAGATGTGCTGAGCTCATTTGCAGAGGGGGCTTCGCTTTACGGCTACACCTGCCCCGTGGTAGACAATGGCGACACCATAGACATAGAGGCGGGTAGGCACCCTGTAATTGAGCGCTTGATGCCTCCAGGTGAGAGCTATATCCCCAACGACCTATTCCTCGATAATGAGGTGCAGCAGATCCTCATCATCACTGGTCCTAATATGGCAGGTAAGTCGGCACTACTTCGGCAAACTGCCCTTATTGTACTGCTGGCACAAGTTGGTAGCTATGTACCAGCTAGTGCAGCAAAGATAGGCATCGTGGATCGTATCTTTACCCGTGTAGGTGCCTCGGACAATATCTCGAGAGGTGAGAGTACCTTTATGGTGGAGATGACCGAGGCAGCGACGATTCTTAATGGTATCACCAATCGCAGTTTGGTACTGGTGGATGAGCTGGGACGTGGCACCAGTACCTACGACGGCATCTCTATTGCACAGGCGATTGTGGAGTATATCCACGACCATCCAAGGGGGCGAGCCAAGACGCTATTTGCCACACACTACCACGAGCTCAACGACCTTGAGCGGCACTTTGCTCGGGTCAAGAATTACAATGTCACGGTACAGGAGGTGGAGGGTAAGATCATATTCCTCCGCAAGCTAGTGGCAGGCGGGAGCGAGCACTCCTTTGGTATTCATGTGGCCAAACTGGCAGGAATGCCCAAGGAGATCATCGGCCGTGCCGAAGAGATTCTCACCCTACTAGAGGAGTCGGCAAGAGAGCGCGACGAGGAGAGTGGACGGAGCAAGGCTCCTTCCAAACCACGCCTACCCGAAAAGCAGGTGCAAGATGGACCAGTACAGCTAAGCTTTTTCCAGCTCGACGATCCGCTCCTCAGCCAGGTGCGAGAGGAGATTGTAGGGCTCAACCTCAATCAGCTCACCCCCATTGACGCCCTCAATAAACTCAATAATATCCAGCGACTCCTCACAGGTGGCAAGGAGGGAATAGACCTCCATTAATAGAAGCATTCAAGGTTACTTATGCAGAGCAACAAACCACATAATCAATCCGCAACCCTCATTGAGCAGATGCCTCAAGAGATCCAAGAGGCCCTCAAGCAATTTGAGGAGGCCTATCTAGGCTCTATACGAAGTATTGCTCCAACCATTGTCAAAGCGACTGAATTGCTGAGCCGACAGACGGCTAAGCAGGTACGTCCGCTCCTCCTACTTCTTACGGCCAATTGCTTTGGTCCTATCACGGAGGAGGTCATTAATGGATCGACCTTTATTGAGCTACTTCACGTCTCTACGCTTGTGCATGACGATGTGGTGGATGAGAGTGGACACCGGAGAGGCGTGCCCTCGATGAATGCGGTTTTTGGTAATCATAAGGCGGTGCTGATTGGCGACTACCTACTCGCCAATGCGATGATGCAAGCTGTTCAGACCAATAACAAGCAGATCTTACTCCAACTAGCCACCCTTGGCAAAAACCTCTCCGAGGGAGAGCTTCTGCAGATGGATACTGCCGAACTGGGCGAATACTCCGAGGAGCGGTACCTAGAGATCATTGACCGAAAGACCGCTTCTCTCATCGAGAGTAGTATGATGGTAGGTGCGTTACTGGCCAAGGTGAGTGATGCAGAGACGCTTCAGAAAATAGAGCAGGCGGGACAACTTCTAGGCCGTGCCTTCCAGATACGTGATGATATCTTTGATTACCAACCTACCGCCCAACTTGGGAAGCCATCGGGTCAAGACATCGCAGAGCACAAGGTAACCCTCCCACTGATCCATGCCCTACAGCAGGAGAGTAAAGAGCGCGACAAGGAGCTCAAGCTCCTTCGCCATGAGGAGCTTAGGCGCGGCGAGATTGCTTATATTATAGACTTCGCCATCCGCATGGGAGGCATTGAATATGCTAGAAAGCGAATGGAGGAAATGATAGAGGAGGCGAAGAGCCTTTTAGTTGCAGGATTGCCACCGTGCGAAAGTCGTGACGGACTGATCATGGTGGCCGATTATATTGCAACACGAGAAAAATAGTGTATTAGGTTTTTGAAACAATATATATAAGATTGTAGATTATGAAGAGATTGGTTTTAATCAGACATGGACAGAGCCAGTGGAACCTGGAGAATCGATTCACCGGTTGGACCGATGTAGACCTTACTCCACTCGGTATAGAGGAGGCCATCAAGGCTGGTCAGCAGCTCAAGAAGGATGGATTTCACTTCACGCTGGCTTTTACTAGCTACCTAAAGCGTGCCGTTAAGACGCTTAATACCGTCCTCGACCAGATGGACCTCGATTGGATCCCAGTAAGGAAGAGCTGGCGACTCAATGAGAAGCACTATGGTATGCTCCAAGGGCTTAATAAGGCTGAGACTGCCGCTAAGTATGGCGATGAGCAGGTACTTATTTGGCGTCGTAGCTTTGACGTGCCACCAGCACCATTGGCAGCCGACGATCCTCGCTCACCATACAACGATGTGAGATATGCCCATATCAATAAGGAGGAGCTTCCTCTAACCGAGAGCCTTAAGGATACCATCCAAAGGATCCTTCCCTACTGGGAGCAAGAGATATTCCCCTCCTTCGCAGAGCACGATGATATTATTGTAGCAGCTCACGGCAATAGCCTGAGAGCCATCATCAAGAAGCTCAAAGGGATCTCCGATGAGGATATCGTATCGCTCAACCTTCCAACCGCTGTACCTTACGTCTTTGAGTTTGACGAGCAAAATGGTATGAAGCTGATGAAGGACTACTTCGTAGGTGATCCAGAGGAGGTGAAAAAGCTAATGGAGGCAGTAGCCAACCAAGGTAAAAGCCAGAAGTAACCCACTGAGACTAGAGTAATTCAAAAAAGGGGGCTCCATCGCAATAGCGACGGAGCCCCCTCTCACATTATAGGTTGTCGCACTTAGGAGTCCACAGATTAAGAGATGTGGATAATATTCACAGAAAAGGAGGCTAAAGCTTAAGATATATCAATTATTTTCAATATGTTTGCAGTACATCTATCCCAGAGAATAGGTTTCACAAGAGTAATTTACTGTATAAAAGAATAAAGACTATGAAGAAATTATTACTCCTCACCGCGGCACTCCTTACGATGCTACTATCTAGTTGTGGCTCCAATGGAGGAAACGACGAGTGGTATGACCTTGGCTTGATCCCTATTCGCCAAGGTAATCAATTTGGATATATCAATTGGGAAGGGCAGTATTCTATCATGCCTCAATTTAGAGGTGCCTCCCTATTTAGCAAAAATGGGTTAGCTCTGGTCTTGAATAATAATGGTCTATATGGCTATATCGACCAAAAGGGGGCCTATGCTATCCCCGCGACTTATACCGTAGCAGCTGACTTCAACGAGGGCATCGCCTTTGTAGCACTGAGTGGAGGGCATTTACAGGCGATTGACGAAAAGGGGAATACCCTATTCACCTGTGAGACAGCGAAGAGCATCGGTAACTTTAGCGATGGACTAGCAGTCTACGAAAACTGGGAGGGCAAGTATGGTGCTATTGACAAAAAGGGGCAGGAGGTTATCCCCGCCACCTTTACCTATATCGGCACCTTTAAGGATGGTCTAGCCCCATTCAAGGATGAGAGTGGCAAGTATGGATACCTAGACAAGAAGGGGCTCTATGCCATTAACCCACAGTTTGATGGCGTCTCGGACTTCCGCGAAGGAATCGCTACAGTAGAAATTGGAGAAAAGTATGGGTTTATTGACCGGAAGGGGACAATAGTAATTACCCCACAATTTGATTACGCCGAGCCTTTCTCTGAAGGGGTGGCAATGGTGGTTCAAGGTGATGCCTTTGGGTACATTGATAAAAAAGGTAGCTATGTCATCAATCCACAATTTCAGCCTGCCTTTTCATTTCAAAATGGAGTAGCGATCGCCGCTTCAAAGGGATCTGATCTCTATGGTGTTATTGATAAGAAGGGTAGCTATGTGATCAATCCTCAATTCAAGGAAATTGGTTGTATCTACAAAGGCAAACTAGCCATATTCAATGGTAGCTACTGGGGTTTTGTCGATAAAAAGGGGAAGTACCTTGTCAATCCTCAATTTGAAGGTCTAAGGTTTCCAGTTAAATTATACTCCAATGACCCCTCAATGCTTCACTCACAGTACTACGATACCACGGAGCTCCTTGAGGGGTTAACGGCATTGGTTGGTAACGACCCCCATAGTGTTGATGGATTCAATCAGTCCATCACACTTGGCAATCTCCAAAAGGAGAAAAGGGAATTTCCTCTTATCTATGGTGAGGACAAAGCGATATCAGAGCTCAAAAACTTGACTTTAGCCGAAGGCATAACACTCTATAACTCCAAAATAACGTTTGATGAGGAGATAGTCAAGATCAGGAGCTTTTGGTATGGCACCACCTACAATAATGACGCTAAGGTACGACAAGTATCAATGGAGCTTCATATCTCACCCGAAAAGATGCAATACCTAGCTACTATTGAGAGAACCATATCCAATCACCTAAGTAATCAGTACAAGCTAGTGCCAATGGGCGAAAAAATGGAAGGGGTTAAGGAGGTAGCATTCCGCACCCACACAGATGACAATAAGCTGACCATTATATTCACCTTTCCAACCACTGAGCTAGAGGTTGAGGAGAGCAACGAGAGTGCAGAGCAGGCAGAAAAGGCTATTGAAAAGAAAGATAAGGAGCCAACAGGAAAGGTGGCGAAGGCGGAGAAGGTGCCCACTCAACAAACCTCTACAACTAAAGATAAACCCAAAGCTGTTGCTTCTGAAAGGGCTTGGCGAACTGCAACTATCCACTCCTACGATGGCTATTCAGTAATTCGCAGCAATCCCGACTATGATGCAGAGATACTGAATACCATCGATAGTGGCACTACGGTGGAGGCTATGGTAGTGAGTGGAGAGTGGTGTAAAATAAAGTGGAAAGGGCAGATCGTCTATATTCCAAAGAACAACCTCAGATTTTAAGACCGCTAATTATTATTAAAGCAGATAACAATGAAAAGTATCAAGACTATTTTAGTTGTAACGACTGCCCTACTCTTGGGAGCCATTGAGCTGACCGCCCAAGGTCAGGAGAGTACGATAGATCATTTCACCACCTACTTCGGTAGAGAGCTACAGGTGGGAGATACCCTCTGGATGGGCAAACCAGACTACGATCAAAACAGGTCCATACTGCTCAACAAGGTAGATAAGTACAATAAGTTTCGGTGTGCAGATCTAAAAGATCTTCACTACCAACCACTTGTAATCACCGAGTTTATTCCTCCGAAAGAGGTGAGAACAGATGCTCTAATTGATAATGTTACAACAATCAATGCCAAGTGCAAGGCGCCCGATAATACCACGTTAATTGTGGGTATAGATCAAGGGATCTATGACAATGTCCTTCAGATGTATGGCCCTTACAACCATCGTTTCAGGGATAGTTGTGTAGAACTAACGCCACTGGTTCGCCTCGTCTATTACATACAAACCGGACAGAAGAAGGTGGATGATGAGACGCTACTTGAGTACATTCTACTCAAAGATCCCGAAAAGGGAGAAGTCTGCAGATACGATAAGTTTGAATTCCGAAGGGTAAAAGATCAATTCACAAGACTACTTCAAGGGGATCTCGCCACCCTCGAAAAGCAGATGGATAATAATACCGCCTTCTACGAGAAGAGAGGACCATTCAGCTCCTCCGAAACCTATAACCCAGAGATAGGAGGCTACCAAATTACGGAGTTATACAATTGCGACAACTCCATTTCTCAGGGCTACAACAATGCGGAAACTTACTTTGTCTATCAACCCTGCGAAACCATCCTGAAGATGAGTGAAGCAAATGCCGAGCAATATGAGCGGAAGCTTAGAGGAGATAGTCCTTATGGAGCATATAGAAATGAGACTTATGTCCTCTATATGACCCTCATGCCCTTTGATAAGTCTTACAACAATTACAACACTTATATATGTGCGATGCTCACAGCGGTAGAGGTCTTTGACGACAAATTGGGAGAGGCCAACTTCATTGGCTATGCAGAATATGATAAAGATCACTACGATAAGGTGCTGAAGCAAGTTAAGCGAGAAAAAAGAGCCAACACTGTAGGAGCTGTAGTGGGAGGGGTGCTCGGCATCCTCGGTCTATTCTGATACCCACATCACCACTCACAATCAACACAATAAGCCCGAGCAGTCAGATGACTTCTCGGGCTTATTGACTATGTAGAGAATGTTGCACGAAGTGCCATTCTCGCACATTTACTAAAATGTGCTGAGACGTTGCACGAAAGATGAGATGCAAGACGCTGACGGAGTGGCGATATTTGGAAGAAGGATCTCGGCCTAGGTCCATGTATTCCCCTCTTGTATCAACCTCATATTCCGTATGCGTGCGGAATGGATTCCGCAGGGCTACGGAATGCGTTCCGATACTATCCCTAAAAAGTGTGTAAGCCCCAATAATGCTATCTTTGTAAAATGACAATTAACAACAAAATTGATAGACATTAGTATGAGACTTACACG
>QWCK01000351.1_pt1 | contig 82332 bp, 78 predicted proteins | sample 1972571 | NCBI WGS metagenome assembly QWCK01 (sample SAMN09866710, study PRJNA288562) | Human gut metagenome isolate term2_stool, whole genome shotgun sequencing... | isolation source: gut | host: Homo sapiens | place: USA: California | reverse complement strand
TCAAATTCATCAATCAAAATTACTTTTGACTTTGACAGCTTCATTTTATTAATAAGTTCTCCACCTTCCTCACTTCCAATATAACCGAGCGGTGAACCAATCAAACTGTTTAAAACACCTTCATTAGAATAGTTTCCAAAATTTATTTTTATAAGTGCTTGATTTGGATACATAATATCTGACAAGATTTTTGCAAATTCTGTTTTTCCAATGCCTGATTCTCCAGTTAAAAAAATAGAAAAAATCTTACGTTGCTTCATTTTATTTAATAACGCAAATTTTTTAAGATTAAAGCTAAAATCTTTTTTAAAATCCTCATGTCCCTTTAATTGGAATGTAAGATTTTTGATTATTTTTGATACTATACTGTCCAAAGATAGCTCTGTTTCACAACCATAAGTTTCTTCTTCACCATTTAAATTGAAAACCTCATTATTTTTCTTAAATGTAAATGGTAAATATTTTTTTAGTTCTCCCTCCATATCCTCGCTAATCAAAAATTGGATATCCTGTTTTTTGTTTTGGATTTGTCTCAAAATAATTTCAAATGCTAAAATTAAGTCTTTCCTCAATGCAAATGTATGCACCATTTGAGTGATATCTATATAATGAACATCTTTCTCCGAAAGAATGTCCTCAATTACTTCACCATTAAACTTATAATTGATACTATCCGTATACGCAAAAAAGCTTCCGATAGACACAATTTGATACTTTTCAAAAAGTTCCTCTATCAAAGATTGTCTATATAGTAATATAGAAATAGGTGCAATATTTATTTTATCCATAGGGATAATATCTTCTTTGCCTTTATTATCCTCATCTATTAGTAAATATTCTTCATTTGTTCCATCAAACATATAAGGAAATTTTTCCCAAAATGCATCTCTTGTTTTATTATTGATTGAAAACTCAACACTTTCAAACATTTCAATTAAAGTATACAAATACCGCTCAATAAACAATTTATAATATCCATTTTCAAAACCCAGTGCCGTAATATCAATTATACAATTATTAATAAAATCATCATCTAAATCATTTATATCGTCTATGTTCGGAGCTAAGTTAAATATTAACGCAATGCTAACAAAATTCCGAGAAGTAAATTGAAATTTAAAATCATCCAATTTTTTAAAGTCAAATACATATAAAACTTTATTCATCAACTCACTCCTTATTAATATTTAATTCTTGAATAATTGCAATAACATCAATCAAATGCATTTCTTCACTTAGTTTATTAGGTCTGAAATCCAATGGGAATTCTTTCTGTTCTTTTGTAACAGAACTTTCTTTCATTATGTCATCATCATTTTGATCTGTTTCACTTTTATAAGACTCAAATATCAAATCTAAAAATCTCGACGAAACACTTTCTCGTTTTGAAAAATCTATTTTCCCCCTATATATTCCAACTATACTTAGTTTTCCCAGTTGCAAATCATTGTGTTGGTACCCATTCTCAAAATTTTCATTTGATTTATATGGCAGTTGAATAAGACATTTCATCTTGTCACAATCACCCAAAATACTTTGTTCAAATTGATAGTCAATAGTAAAGTCATCCAACATCTTCTCCATCATTTTATTCATGTTTATTTCTATGCTATCATTCTCTTGATTTTTCAATTTACTATCCCGTAGCACATTTAAAATCATAACCGTATCATCAATATTTCTTCTTTTTAATTCAACATCTTTAAAAAGAATTAATTGCCCTGGTAATATATTTTGAATGGTTTTGTTATTATTTTTTGCGACTTCATACAATTTTCTTAACATTATTGATTTTGTTGTTTTAACATCAAAATTTTCATAAACACGCTTTTTGTAATTATCTTCTTTTTCCGCAGAAGTCTCTCCTGATAAAGTACTTGTTTTAGCAGAAAAAGTAGAGGTTATTCTTAATAATTCCTCCGAAATCTGTTCTCTCTCAACTGTTTTCATTATTTTATTATCAATAAGCATCGCGATTTCGTGCACTTTAGATGTATTTATATAAAAAAGATTAAATAGATCTTCATGGGTGGAATTCTTTGAAGATACTGAATTTTCTTTTATATGAGCATCATTTTTCAATATCAACACACTTATAAAGAAAATACCTGTGAGTATAGTTAGTATTGTAAAACGATTTTTCGCATAAACTTGATTTACAATATTCAAATTTTCAACTATACACAAAACAAAAAATGTAATTATTGTAGCAGTAATATTCCACTGTTCCGATATATTATATCTGAATATCTTATTCCCCAACGTAACCAATATCCATAGTAAAATAGGAATAAAGAAAAAGAAATTGCTCTTGCCATAAAAAACGGATATTTCATAAATACATAAATCTATAAATAAATATATGCTTGATAAACATATAATACGTATTATTTTCATATAAGATAAATTCTTCACTCTTGTCATTTCTAACTACACCAATCCACTCTAAAATCCTTTATAACTGCCAAATCCAAGCATATATGCTGCCATTGCAATTGCCATATCTTCGGACTCAATATCCTGTTTAGCTGCCATTTCTCTTAATTCATCAATAACTGTGTCATGAGGAACAATTGTTCCTTCAAAATCTTTTACCGCTTTTTCTATTACTGTTGGAAGAGCCATACACATTTGATAAAAAGCATCTTCCTGCCCCGTTACAAGTGCATAAAATTGATCAAGACTTACTCTACGAATCAATTTATGCCCAACTTTTTTCTTATCTACAGTAGTTTCCCACTTGATATTTTGAGAACGCTGTGCAATCGCTTCAACCAAAAAACAAGCACAATCATCATCATTCAAAAGCTGATTTTGCATTTTAATAAACGTCTTACCGGCTGAAGCTGAATTCATCGTATTATGTTTGTTCTTCATCTCAACATACACAGTATGAACACTACCAGCATCAGGGATTTCAATTCCATTAGCATCTTCATATATGACATCCCAACCGCCCTCTTCTCCATTGGGCGGAACATGACACTTTGTTATATACTGAAAAATTCTTTGATGGAAATACCCTATATCGTTATTATTTGATTTATCTCTTTGACGAAATATTTCATTACTTACAATTTCTTCCCATGATGATTGATACACCGTCTTATCGAAAATAAGTTTTATCGGATCGATAATATTTTTGTTGAAACGTTTTAAATCGAAAGATTCCAGCTTTTCGCCATATTTTTCAATGGTAGATTTCACATGATTTGTAAAATCTTCTTCTGTTATAAAAGTTAAATTCCACATTATAATTCCTCCAAGGCTTCTTTTATTTTTAATGCAATATCATATGCTAAATTAACAGGAACAGCATTCCCAACTTGTTTATACTGTTGCCCTATACTCCCGCAAAACTGCCAGTCATCCGGAAAACTTTGACATCTTGCGTTTTCCCTAATAGTAAATGGGCGTGGTTCTAATGGATGGCAACGATCCGTCTGCTTTTGACTTGGTGAAGTCAATACAGTTAACGAAGGCTCGTCTAAACTCAATCTCCTTAATATCCCTGTTCGCCCACCTTCCATATACCAACAGCTTTTCATATATTCCTTGGCTATATTTTCAGGAATATCTCTCCAATAACCTCCAGGAGGAACAAGCTCAAAAATTTTTCGTTTAGATTCAGAATATGCTGCCCCCTCACTCTTAGGGCAATCCAATAAAACATCACGTAATACTGGTTTATACTTGTGTGGAGCAGGAAAATCAAAAGACATTCTATTAATCAAATCATTTCGAATTCCTATTGTAATAAGACGTTCTCTTTTTTGTGCTACTCCATAATTCCAAGCATTTAGTACACTTTTTTGAATTGTATATCCTGAATTTTCGAAAATACTGACGATAGTTTTATATGTACGACCTTTATCATGAGTAAGCAATCCCTTAACATTTTCAAACAAAAACATTTTAGGTTGAAGCTTGTCCAAGAACTTTGCATAATGATAAAATAAAGTTCCTCTTGCATCCTCTAATCCTAATCTTTTACCTGCATAAGAAAAAGATTGGCAAGGAGCTCCTCCTGATAATAAATCAAGCTCTCCTTTTTTTATATCAAAATATTTCTCTAAATCTAAACAGGATATATTAGCAATATCGTCGTTTATAACCTTCCAATTAGGGCGATTACATTTCAATGTATCTGAAGCTGATTTATCAAATTCTATCAATCCAATAGTATCAAATCCTGCTTTTTCAATACCTAAAGCCAGTCCTCCTGCTCCTGCAAACAATTCTATTGTTTTGAAAGCTTTAAATTCCGTTTCTGTATTATGAGCAATCGAAATAATATCTCCTACATCGCAATTCAATGCAGTACATATTTTTTCTATACTTTCAAAAGAAATAGTCTCGCCTTTTCCCATGCGAGCCATCACATTAAAGCTTATTCCCGCAGCTTCCTTTAATTCAGTTTTATTCATATTTTTATCTATAAGCAATTTCCAAAGATTATTATAGCAAACCGCCACTTCAACACCTCCTAAAAAACAAACCACACAATAATGGTTTGTTTTATTATAGCATAATCAGTCGATTTATTCAATAAATCTCACGTTATAGTTAGATATTCTTTTCATCTTTACTACCAGCAAAAATAGTTAGTACAGTTATAAATTCTGCACTAACTACATAATCATAACTCAATGTTCTTTAATCTTTTTTTCTTCAATTTATGCGAATCCTTATTTTCAGCCTGTTGTTTCTTGATTTCACCTATAACCGATTCTTTTTTCTCCGCTTTATCTCTTCCAAGATATTCATTCATATTAACTTTCAAATGTTCCAAGTCGTCATACTGTACTAATAACGCATTATGTTTCTTGGCAATCTCCTCTTGTTTAATCTGCATTTTTTTTGAATGCTCATTTAATTTCCTGAAAAGATTTTTACTTGATTTTGTCTTTAACTCTCCTACTACAATATGTCTCAAGTGTGGGAATTGCTTAAGAAAAATATCTATTTCCTCATAAGCTTTCTGATAGGTTTCCACATCTTTTCGGTTCATCATCATATAAATTCTGTCATTTGGATTTTTACGATAACCTTCGTAATGTTCTCTCTTACTAATACAAATTTGAATATGTTTAACGACTTCCTTTATCCTCTTTTGCTCCAATGACAGCTTATCAAATTCTCGTTTCAACTCGTTCTTTTCAATGGAGATCCGGCTGATACCACGCTCTAATTCTTCAATTGAATTAAAACCGTTATTCCTGATTTCAACAAGCGTAGACGCTGCTGTTTTAAGATTATGTTTTGTTACCCAATGTTCATAGCCTTTGCTTGACTTTACTTTTTGACTATTTTTAATATCAATGATATTTCCAAGTTCTTTATCTTTATTCAGGATTCTATCCTTAATTCTTTCTTCAGTGTAGTTAGCTCCAATGGTCTTTGCTCTGGTAAATCTCTGCTGATTTTTACTTCTAAAAGCTATATGCTTCCCATATTTTATTTCATAGCCATAGCTTTCCATCTTAGATAAAAATCCCTGCCAGTTGATTGACTGCTTTATAGTTCTATCAACATCAAATTTAAGTCTTGACTTATAGCTACTGCCTTTTTTATCCTCATTCCAGTCATACCAATTCACAAATTTTCTTCGCTTAATTTCATTGATTTCTCTTTGTGTTTCTTGGTCAATTACAGACAAATTATGTTCCTTACAAAGTCTATCGCTTTGATTTCTGATGTTCATATAGGAACCGTAATAGGAATGATATATCTTACCTTCTTCGACATCAATGGAATTAAAAATGATGTGATTGTGGATATGGTCTTTGTCGATATGCGTTGCTAAGACATATTCATATTTTCCCTCTAAAATCTTTTCACAAAGTTCAATTCCTACTTGATGTGCTTCTTCAAAGCTTACTTCTTCCGGTACAAATGATTGAATTAAATGATGAGCTAAAGTTTTAGTTCTTGAGTTAAACTGCTTTTTAGTAAGCTCAAATTCCTTATGAGCGTTTTCTCTGCTGCATAGATGCGTTGTAACATAGATTTCATCATCGGTTTTATCTCCGTTACAGATATAGTCTATTGCTTTTTTCAGCGTTGTTTTAATCGGATGTATCTTTGTAACAGCCATTAACCTACAACCTCATTGATAATATAGTCCGAAACTTTTTCTCTAAATTCTGACAAAAAAAGTAGTTCGCCTTGCAAAGCTTTCTTAATGCTTTCAATATCATCTTTATAAATAATTCCTGTGCTGTTTACTGCTTTTGCAATTTGATTAAGGTTTGCTGAGTTACGACTTACAAGAGAAGATAATTCCCTCAGTTCTTTTCTGAAGGCTCCGGAAATATCAATGCTGATAATTCTGTTCTTAAAAATACTGTCCCTATAAAATTCTCTCTTGTTCTTAAAATTGGTCAATGCAAATCTTCGATTTAATTCTTTCATATCTTCTTCGTTAACCATAAAGTGAATGGTACAATTATTTTTACGACTAACTGTCTTTGACATTTTTTATCACTCCTTTCTCATTCGGGGTCTTAGGGTTCTCCCTAAAATTGATTAAGCTGAATTAGCAGCTTATAAGCCTACTTTTTGGACTGTGGTCAAAAAGTATATGCTTGCTATCTCACTCTATATGCTGCTTATACTAAAAATATACTTATCGTTTTATAACTATCACAGAAAATGCATATGAATCGCCACAAGCAATTTGGCTAAGAATTTCTGCATTTTTTCTTTTCTACAAAAGTTTAAAAGTTTTCGCTACCACTACTTCGCTACCTTTTATGTCTAGTAGCAAAGTAGCGGTAGCAGACTTTTTGAAAACTCTTAAAACGGAATTTCAATATCTTTTACTTCCTCAAAATCAGCGATTGCATTTCTCTTATAGAACTTCTTGCTTACTCTAACGATTCCGTCAATCCTTACTTTCTTGCTTTTTACATTAGGCTCTAAAGTCCATTCGTCAGCCATCTCGTTTTCCATCAGTTCCGAAAACACCTTTTCATTTGTTTCAGGATACTTGCTTGTAAATTCTGCAGAACATAATATATTAGGAGTATCAGACTTCGTTACCTTCCAGTCCATGAAGTCCAAGAAATTTTGCACATGTCTGTTTTCGCTCTTATGTGTTTGAATGACATAATCCAAATCACTTCTTAGTTCCTTCGGTAAATAGAAATCATGCAGCTTGTTTTTGTAAAGATGTACCGCTTCTGCAATAGCTCCTTCAAAATCATTTTTCAGCATTTCTGCATGTTCTTTTCTTGTGATAGTTTCCAATACAGGGAATTTTTCCGGATCATACATCAACGGAATTTGTATCTTTTCACTATTCACTTTTACAGGCAAGTATCTTCTTTCTCCTGAGAAGTCTCCCAAGAATGTAGCGTCGTTTGTTGTCGCAATTAAAACACAACTTCGTTTAACATCTGTTGAAAAGCGTTCATATGGAAGTCTTACTGTGCTTGTCCTTGCCGATATAAACAACTTCGCTTCATCGGCACTTTTTGCATTTCTAAGAGCAACAAATTCTTCAAGCTCAACAACAATCTTTCCTACCAAATTGCTGACGGCATCTTTCCCTTTTATATTGTTTAATGAGCAATACCATTCGGGAAACAGTGCCAGCTTTTCAATAAATGAAGTTTTTCCAACGCCCTGCACACCTGTAAGAACCATCAATTCATCAAACTTACATCCTGGATTAAACGCTCTTTTTACCATGCCGACCAAGATATGTTTCATAATCCAAGAATTTAATTTTGTATCCTCTGCTCCAAGATATTTGGGTAGTAATTTTGAAATATATTCTTGCCCGTCATATGGTAGCGATTCCATATACATCGCCGGTAAATTGATTGACCTCTTATGAGCAACAAAAAGAACGGCATCTTCCATACGATTTTTAGAATACTTAATTCCAAATTCTCTTTCGATTTCAACTCCGAGGATATTTGTCATATGGTCATTCCATTTTCGTATTTCTAAATCAGTGCTTTTCTCACCTTTTAACTTTCCGTAAAAACGAATTGTTCTACTGCAAGTGTCAAAGAAAATATATCCTGATAAAATATCTTGTTCTTTACAAAAACAGGGATTCACTAACACAGTTATGAGATTGGTTGTTGTACTTTTGACTTGTCCCTTATCTGTGATTTCAAGCTCACGATCTACATAATCGCTAAGCTCCAAATCATCAAATTTAAGCCAATTATTCAAGTGAACATCCTCCTTTACTTCTGTGATAGTTATAATCCCAATATCTCTTATTTCCTCCCTGTATCGCTTTTGAAATGCTATCCTCTAAATATTTCAAGTATCCTTTTTCCGTTCTTCTTTTACTTCGATCGTCAATTCGATTAAGTGCAGATTTCAAAAATATTTCTTTCATCATTTCTACGTTTCCGTGGGTAAAACTGTTTAGAAAAAGAAGCAATGAAAAGTCATCTTTACTGGCGTCTCCGCTTGTATATGAGCCTTCAAATAACGCTCTTGCCCTTGTGTTATACCTGCACATTGTTTCTAAAACCGTATCACTGTCAGGAACACATTCAGCAGCTTCCCGATATTTTCTAATAACTTCTCTGACACTTATTTTTGGAGAAAACAGCTTATAGTATTTGTCCAACTCATTTTGTTTCAAGAGAACTTTGTTCGCAACAAAATCATTAAATTTGTAGATATTACCTGTCATAGCAATACATCTGTTTTCTTGATACATCTCCACTTTCTCAAGTTGGTTATTAAAGCTCTTTTCTATTTTCCCCTTTACAAAAATGTGTAACCCTCTTCCGGATTGTGATATTTCGATATAAGTATCGTTAAAGTCCTTTATAAACATCTCAAGTTTTTTATTATCCACATTGTCCAAGTCGATACACACAAACGAATCGTCTTTACTCAGTACAAAAGACAATCCGTCACAGCCACTACTTTTCAAATTATTAACCGCCGTTTCAAAATCTGCCCAATTTTCTTTTTGATTCCAAAAATATGACTTCAATGTTATCGGGCTTACTGGTATCTTTATAACTTTTTTCATTCCGTGTTTATCAACATTTACTATCTTTTTAAACCATAACCATTGACTACGGTCTTTTAAGTCTTTCGGAATGTTTTCAATATATTTCTGTCTGTTAATCATCGTAACCTCCAATCTTTATATTGCTGACGGAAGTACAACCTGATAAAATAATCTTGTCAGGGATGAAATACCAAGCTGTACTTTCATCTTGCCTTTAGTCATTTGGCTAAAGGCTTTTTTCTTGTATTGCTGCTTCTATTATTTCAGTAATCATTTTCAATTCATGCCTATAACCCGCATCCAATTCTCCGTACTGCTTCACTCGTTTAAGTTCCGATAGAATTTCCTTTAGCTCATTTTTACAATTATCTATAACATTTCTTGTTGCGAATACTTTTATAGGAGCATTAAGGATTGCATTGGTCATATAATCCTGTCTGCTGAGTCCGGACATCGCAATCTTTTTGAAAATTAGCTCTCTATCTTTTTGATTTGTTCTGAATGCTATGGTTACATCCTTTTTCCTGTGATTAGCAAATCGCTTGCCTTTATCTCGTTCCTTTTGTTTCCTCTCATCCTCCAATGCTTGCCATTCTTCTTTACTCAGCAAATTTTTGGTCTTTTTCTTTTTACGATTTACAGCTTCATCATAACTTGGAAATTTCGGTGCTTTCACTATATTCGCCCTCCTTGTCCAATTTATCAGCCATATCCACCTGCTTATTTGGGAACATATGACTATAATCCATCAACACCTTTATGCTTTCATGCCCTGTTCTTGCTGCAATGTCAACAGGTGTAAAACCCATTTCTATAAGTAGCGATATATGGCTGTGTCTCAGTGCATGAAGCTTGATTTTCTTAACCTTCGACTTTTTAATTCCTCGCTCCATTTCCTTGTTAAAATATGTTTTACATTTTGGAAAGATTTGTTCATCTTCCGAAAAATATTCAATCTTCAAGAAATAGTCTTTAAGTTCTCTTATTAAAAAATCCGGAAGCATAATTGTTCTTTTGCTTTTCGGTGTTTTCGGATCTGTAATAACTTCTTCTCCATTAATTCTCTGTGCTGATTTACTGATTCGCATCGTCTTTTTATCAAAGTCAAAATCAGCTTTTGTTAATGCTCTAAGTTCACCCAACCGAATACCTGTCCAATAAAGAATTTCAAAAGCATAAAATGAAATATCCTTGTCCTTGACAGCTTCTATAAATTTTAAGTACTCCTCTTTCGTCCAAAACTCCACTTCCTCATCACTTTTTTGCTTTCCTATACGCCCTGTTACCTTGCAAGGATTTTGCCTTAACCCGTAATACTTAACTGCATGGTTAAACATACAACTAAGCTGTGCGTGAATGGATTTAAGATAGGTCGGCTTATAGGCTTCTCCTTCCGCATTTTCAATGTTTAAGAGTACGTTATGCCACTTCTTTACTACAACAGGTTTAATCTCACTCATCTTCATACCGCTGAAAAACGGTAAAATCTTTGTTCTTATCATATGTTCTTTTGTCATCCAAGTATTTAGCCTTATTGTGCCTATGACATCAGCCTTATAAAGTTCAAAGTAATCCTCAAAGAGCATATTAAGAGAACCCGACATCTTTACCGTAAAATTCCTCTCATAAGTAATTGCCTCTTTCTTCGTTTCAAAGCCTCTTTTCAGCTTTTTTCTGCTCTGTCCGTCCCAATCCTTATAATAGAATGAAGTGAACCATTTTCCGCTTTTTTCGTCCTTATATGCAGGCATTATTCTCCCTCCTTCGCTTTGTAGATTTGTTCCATAAAATATTTCTTATTGATTCTTCCCCTAAGGACAAGAAAGCCGTGTTCAGCAAGCTGCTTATTCATATCTCGGATGATTTTATAAGCTTGTTGCTGCGATATATTTAATAAATCGGCAACTTCATTTGAAGTAAGAAATAATTTCTCCATCGTACTTTCCTCCTTTCTTTTTCAGAAACATATTTGCTTCTGTTTCTATTTTAGATTATAAGTAGCTTTTTTGTTTCTGTCAATACTTTTTTCTAAATTTTATTTTTCTATTGTGTTTTTTCTTATTTTCGATTATATTATTAAGAGAAACAAATTTGCTCCTAAGGAGGTGTTTAAATTGAGTTTGGGTAAATTGATAAAGAAATTCCGTGAACTAAGGAGAATTACTCAAAAGGCATTAGGAGACAGAATCCATTTAGATGATGTAAGAATAAGACAATACGAACTTGATATTCGTACTCCTAAAGACGATGTCTTGGAAAATATTTCCGCTGCACTGCATGTAAACAAAGAGTATTTGAAAGAACCTGATTATCCATATACGGAACATGATTTAATGCGATTTTTATTTAAGCTGGATGACAGTATTGAAGTAAATATACGACCTGTTATCCTAAATGATGAAGATCCCGAATACACTACCACAGGTATATATTTCGGCAGTGAAGCTATATTAAGAGTTCGCAATATGCTTGAACAGTGGCAGGAAATGAAAGAGAAATATGAAAATAACGAAATTACTAAAGAAGCCTTACAGGATTGGAAAGCAAACTATCCTGACAGCCTGAAAAAAGATTATGTTCCTTTTGAAGAAAGCAATGTAAAGTTTTATAGAAAAGGCATAACGGCTAAGATTCCACCAGATATAAAATAAGCACAGAAAAAGCACATAGCTGAAAGATTTTTAGGCTCTTAAAGTTATGTGCTTTGCTTTCTTATAATATTCAATTATTAGAGGAAACTGTATTCCCATTTGACATTTACAGTGATTTTTTTCTTGTAATAATAATTCCTGCAATCAATGCTATTAAAGCAAAAGGAAACACTCTAATGAAAATCCATTCAAAGGCATGAACCAATACACCCGCAACGGCTAATTCAGGATTATTATAATCCCAATTCAGATATGAACTATTTATCATCAAGAGAACAAGAAAAACAATTATCACGCCAATGCATGATAATATCATGAGACCATGCAACAATTTTCTACTTGAATCTTTCTTCTGTGCTAATTGAAGATTTATCACCTCTAATTTTTGTGAAATTACCTCTAAATCATTTGCCTTCGACTCTTCAATATTTTCTCCTAATAATGTGCTGACGGGAATCTCTAATATCTCCGATAAAGAAATAAGCATTTCTGAATCGGGAACTGATAATCCTCTCTCCCACTTTGATACAGTTTGTCTTACGACATTAAGTTTAATAGCAAGCTCATCCTGTGAAAGCCCTTTAGATTTTCTGCTTATTTTAATATTTTCATTTAACATATTGAAAACTTCCTTTCACAGTGGATTATAGTCTTAAATATCCTGTTGCTTCAAGCAATGCATATTAACATACGTATAATTTCATATGATTTGACTTGTTTCTTCCACAAAAGCCTCCCACCAAAATGATGGAAGTCTTTTATAAACTTTTACCTACCTTATTGACCTTCGGTCAATAAGTATCGCTCGTAAAACTCGCTCAATTCAACAACTCCCTTTTGAACCTGTTTTTTCAGCTTTTTAGTATCAAAATAGTATCACTCAAGAGTTTTTTGTTTCCACATATCGCTAAAACCCACTGTTTTCAATGGTTTTAAAACAGTAACATATTTGTTTCTGTTACTCCCATTCGATGGTAGCTGGTGGTTTACTTGTGATGTCGTAGACTATTCTATTTATATGTTCTACTTCGTTTACTATTCTCACTGAGATTTTATCTAGCACGTCAAATGGGATTCTTGTCCAGTCTGCTGTCATGAAGTCGGTGGTAGATACTGCTCTTAGTGCCAATGTGTAGTCATAGGTTCTAAAGTCGCCCATTACTCCTACGGATCTGTTGTTGGTTAGGACTGCGAAGTATTGGTTTGGATGGTTTTCTAGTTTTGCTTTTCCTATTTCTTCTCTGAAGATATAGTCTGCGTCTCTTAGAATGTCTAGTTTTTCTTTTGTAACTTCTCCTATTACTCTTATGCCTAGTCCTGGCCCTGGGAATGGTTGTCTGTCTACTAAGTAATCTGGTAGTCCTAGTTCTCTTCCTAGCCTTCTTACTTCATCTTTAAATAACATGCGTAGTGGTTCGATGATTTCTTCGAAGTCTACAAAGTCTGGTAATCCTCCAACATTGTGGTGGCTCTTTATGACTGCTGCGTCGCCTACTCCTGATTCGATGATGTCTGGGTAGATGGTTCCTTGTGCTAAGAAGTCCACTGATCCAATCTTCTTGCCTTCTTCTTCAAATACTCTTATAAATTCTTCTCCGATGGCTTTTCTCTTTTCTTCTGGATCTACTACGCCTTTTAATCTTTCTAAAAATCTCTTTTCCGCGTCCACTCTTATGAAGTGCATGCCGCTATCTTTAAATGCTGCTTCTACTTCGTCTCCTTCGTTCTTTCTCATTAGTCCGTGGTCTACGAAGATACATGTTAGTTGTTCTCCTACTGCTTTTGATAACAGTGCTGCTACTACTGATGAGTCTACTCCTCCAGATAGTGCTAGTAGTACTTTCTTGTCGCCGACTTTTTCTCTTATTTCTTTTAGTTGTTTTTCTGCGTAGTTCTTCATGGTCCAGCTTGGTTTTGCTTCGCAGATGTTAAAGAGAAAGTTTCCTAGCATTTTTAGTCCGTTTTCTGTGTGGTTTACTTCTGGATGATATTGCATTCCGTAGAGCTTTCTTTCCACGTTTGCCATGGCTGCTATCTTTGTGTTCTTGGTTCCTGCTACCTTTTCAAATCCAACTGGTAGTTCTACTACTTGGTCGATGTGGCTCATCCATGTTATTTGGTCTTCGTCTAAATCTTTAAATAGTTTTGAACTGTTATCCACCTTGGTTTCTGTCTTACCGAATTCTTTTTCTTTTCCCTTTACTACTTTTCCGCCCAATGTGTGAGCCATTATTTGCATGCCGTAGCATAGTCCTAGTATTGGTATGTTTAGTTCAAATATTTCTCTTTCGATTTTCGGTGCTTCTTCTAAGTATACGGAGTTTGGTCCGCCTGTAAATATTATTCCTTCTGGTTTTATTTCTTTTGCTTTTTCAAATGCTTTTGTATATGGAACTACTTCGCAATACACGTTCATGTCTCTTACTCTTCTTGCTATTAGTTGATTGTACTGTCCTCCAAAGTCTACTATTAATATCATTTACGCCCTCCTATTAACTATATTATAATTGTTTATTATACTTCATTTCAAGCTTTAAGATTTTTACATGGTTAAGTTTTGCCTTTTGTTTTTTTATTTTCGTGTAATATTTATAAAATTTTATTGAAAGTGTGTTATTTTCAAAGATTTTACTATTTTTTAAGTGTAATTTTATCTAATTAGGTATATAATAGATAGGAATGATTAAAACCGAGAAAGGATGGTTTAATGGGACTATTTGATATGATTTTTGGATCATATAGTGATAAAGAAATTAAAAAAATTCAACCTCTTGTTGATAAGGTGCTTGCTCTTGAACCTGAGTTTGCAAAGCTTAGCGACGAAGAGCTAAAGAATAATACTGAGAAGTATAAAGAAAGACATAGAAATGGTGAATCTCTAGATGATCTTCTTCCAGAGGCTTTTGCAAATATTCGTGAAGCTGCTTGGAGAGTTCTAGGTATGAAGCACTTCCCTGTGCAAATTATTGGTGGGATTATTCTTCACCAAGGTAGAATCGCGGAAATGAGAACTGGTGAAGGTAAGACTTTGGTTGCTACTTTACCTGCTTATCTAAACGCTATTTCTGAAAAGGGTGTCCACGTTGTAACAGTCAACGACTACCTTGCTAGCCGTGATAAGCTTTGGATGGGTAAGGTCTATGAATTTCTAGGCCTTAGCGTTGGATGTATCATCCACGGTCTAACTCCTGAAGAGAGAAAAGAAGCTTACAATGCTGATATTACTTACGGTACCAACAATGAGTTTGGTTTCGACTACCTTAGAGACAACATGGTTATCTATAAAGAAGAGATGGTTCAAAGACCTCTTAACTACTGTATCGTCGACGAAGTTGACTCTATCCTTATTGATGAGGCTAGAACTCCACTTATCATTTCTGGACGTGGCGACGAAAGTACCGATCTATATGTTAGAGCTCGTGACTTCGTAAATACTCTTAGCCACAGGGTTAAGACTGAAGAAGAAACTAGTTTCGAAAGATTCAATCGTACTTTTGAAGAAGAAACCGTTGATTATGTTGTCAATGAAAAGGACAAGACTTCTACCCTTACTGACAAAGGGGTTACTAAGGCTGAAAAATATTTCGGCATAGATAATTTAACCGACCTAGACAATATGGAACTTCAACACCATATAAACCAAGCTCTTAAGGCTCAAGGTAATATGAAGAAGGACATTGACTACGTTGTTAAAGACGGCGAAATCATAATCGTTGATGAATTTACTGGTCGTTTGATGTTCGGCCGTAGATATTCTGAAGGTCTTCACCAAGCTATTGAAGCTAAAGAAGGTCTTACAGTTCAAGCTGAATCCAAAACCCTTGCTACTATTACATTCCAAAACTACTTTAGAATGTACAGAAAACTTGCAGGTATGACTGGTACTGCAATGACTGAAGAAGGCGAATTTAGAGATATTTACCATATAGACGTTGTTGAAATCCCTACCAACAAACCTGTTGTTAGAGACGATGAAAATGACTCTATCTACAAATCTGAAGATGCAAAATTCAGAGCTGTTACTAGAGAAATCGAAGAATGTCACGCTAAAGGTCAACCGGTTCTAGTGGGTACTATTTCAATTGAAAAATCTGAAGAGCTTTCTAAATATTTAAAGAGAGCTGGCATTAAACACAATGTATTAAACGCTAAGAACCACGAACAAGAATCTGAAATTGTTGCTCAAGCTGGTCGTTTCGGCGCTGTTACCATCGCTACTAACATGGCTGGTCGTGGTACGGATATCGTGCTTGGTGGTAACCCAGAGTTCATGGCTAAGAACCAAATGAAGAAAGAAGGCTTGGAAGAAGAAGTTCTAAACCAAGTGGATTCTTACAACGAAACTACTGACGAAGAAGTAATAGAAGCTAGAAAGAAATACCAAGATCTAGTTAAAAAATATAAAGAAGAAACTGATAAGGAAGCTGACGATGTAAGAGCTGCCGGCGGTCTACACATAATCGGTACTGAAAGACACGAGTCAAGACGTATCGACAACCAACTTAGAGGACGTTCTGGACGTCAAGGAGACCCTGGTTCTTCAAGATTCTATATTTCTGCAGACGACGATTTAATCAGACTTTTCGCTGGTGATAGATTTAAAAACACCATGGAAAAGATTGATGCTCCTGAAGATGAACCTATAGAATCTGGAATTCTTACAAAACTTATTGAATCTGCTCAAAGAAAGGTAGAAGGTAACAACTTCTCAATTCGTAAAAATGTCCTACAATACGACGACGTTATGAATAAACAAAGAGAAGTTATCTACAAAGAACGTAGAAAAGTTCTTGAAGGTGAAGATATCCACGCTGATATCCAAGCTATGATAAACGACGTTATTGAAAAGAACATCCACTTCTACAACAAGATGGACCACAATAACAAGCACTACCTAGACATGGACGGAATCGTAAACTTCGCTACCAATATCTTTGGCTTTGAAAAGAATTTCCTAGATAACTACTCTGGAAATTCTGTAGAAGATCTAGTTGCATACGTTGAAGATCTAGCTGCTAAGAAGTATAAAGATAAAGAAGAAGAGTTCACTGCAGATAAATTTAGAGAAATAGAAAGAGTTGTACTTCTACAAGTAGTTGACCAAAAGTGGATGGATCACATCGACGCTATGGATCAGCTAAGAACAGGTATTGGACTTCGTGCAGTAGGTCAAGTGGACCCAGTGCGTGCCTATGCTCAAGAAGGATTCGACATGTTTGAAGAGATGAACGAATCCATAAAAGAAGACACTGTTAAGATGTTATTCCACATTTACAATCCTGAAAAGGTGCAAAGAGTTAGAGTAGCTAAAGAGGTAGAAACTGTAGATCCTGATTCAGGAAAACAAAAACCTTACGAAAGAAAGACTAAAAAAATAGGAAGAAACGATCCTTGCCCATGCGGCAGTGGAAAGAAATATAAAAACTGTCACGGCAAAAATATTTAATCCTATTTAGAATATTAATATTAAATTAAAGACCCTTTATGGGTCTTTTTTAATGAAAAATTTTAAAATTATTTCATTTGCATAGACTTGGTCCTTGGAGGTTATATTCATTGTTAGATCAAGTGCTGATGACTGAATTTAGATATTTTTTGTGAAATCATGAAAATAATATAATACTAAATAAATACTATGTTAAATCATCCAAATTAACATTAGTTGCTGCACTTAATCCATGTCTTAGTGGATATCGTGGTTCAAAAATATTTCTTATTTTTATTAAAATCATTTGTCTAAACTGCTCTTCAGAAGTTATACCCATTCGAAGCCCTAGCCGAAATCTTTGATTTCGTAGCACCTCGTGCATTGTTCCAAAGAAAACGAACGAATTGAAGTCTGATTTGTAGAACTCGACTGCCTATCAGGGTGACCAGTTGGGATGTTTGACCCTCGATAGTTACTAATTGTTTGTAATGTTTAAAGAATTTACGCCTTCGGCTGTGGAAGCAAAATGCTTCCGCTACAAAGGATTACTACTATTTTTAGGCTTTTTTACGGCTTTCGCCTGAGGGAAAATAATTTAGTATGAAAGTTAATGGAAGCTGGTAGCTTCCGCTACAAATATAAACCGTAATTTATATTGTTTTACGGCTTTCGCCTGAAGGAAAATAATTTAGTATAAAATCTTAAGGAAGACAGTCACCCTGAGCGAAGATGACGAAGTCATCGAAGTCGAACGAGTATAAACTTGGTGAGGTCAAGTACGGATGACTGAATTTAAATATTTCTTTTAAAATTCCCATCAAAAAACCAGAGGTCATGCCTCTGGTCATTTTTTTATTATTTTTACCAAGATCCGGAGCTTCCTCCGCCTCCTGTGGATCCTCCTCCACCGGAAAATCCTCCGAAGCCACCGCCAGAACTTCCACTGCTTCCGCCGAAGCCACCGAAACTTCCGCCGCCTCCGCCGAAGAAGCCGCCTCCACCGAAGAAGTCATCGTCGTCAAAGAATATATTTCTTCTGCGTCTTCTTCTATATCTTCGTCTTCTACTATTATTTGAAAGTATAAATAGTATTAAGAGTACAAAGATAATTACTCCCACTGGACTTATCTCGTTATCGCCTGCTGGGGAAAATGTAGCTGGTACTGCTCGAGCTATTTCGATTCCATACTCTTCTTTGTATGTTTCTAGAACTTCATTGTAGATTTCAAGGATTCCTTCTTCATAGGCCTCCTTGTTCTCTCCAGTTCTATCGCCTGGTGGAAAAAGTTGAGACGCGTTTCTTCTTATGGTATCAGCAACTGCATCTGGCACCCAACCTTCTGTCCTGTATCCAGGCATGATAGTTAAGCTTCCTTCTGGTATTGAAAGTAGAATCAACAGTCCATTGTTCTCTTTGTTTCCAAATTTCCACTTGTCGAAAACTTTTACACCATAGGAGTTGCCGTCATAACCTTGAAGTGATTTTACAATCATTACCCCTATCTGTGCTCCAGTTTTATTCTCTAAATCGTAGTTTGTTTCGTTGATGTAATCTATTGATGTCTCTGATAAGATCCCCATTTCATCGTATACATATCCTGTTGCATCCTTTGGGTCTGGCACCCACACGTCTGTTTCTGCAAAGGTGCTCATGGTTAGAGACATCAAAAGTACTATCGAAAGGATGATTCTTTTCATTTTATTTTTTATCGAAGTTTACTTCTGGATTTTCCATATCGCTTTCTGATACTTCAAAGTATGACTTAGGTGAGAAACCTAAGATTGAAGCGATAATATTGGTTGGAAATCTCTTAACATCTTTATTAAATTCTGTAACTGCGCTATTATATCTTTCTCTTTCTGTGGCAATTCTATTTTCTGTGCCTTCAAGCTGTGCTTGTAGGTTTAAGAATCCTTCGTTTGCTTTTAGCTCTGGATATGCTTCTACAACCACGTTTATATCGCCAATTGCTCTTGTAAGTTCAGAGTTTGCTTCTGATAATTCTTCTGGTGTCTTAGCGTTTTGAACTTTTGATCTTGCTTCTGTGATCTTCGTTAATGTTTCTTCTTCGTGGGTTGCGTAACCTTTAACAGTGTTTACTAAGTTTGGTATAAGGTCCGCACGTCTTTTTACCACGTTTTCTACTTGGGCATACTTGCCATCTACTTCTGCTTCTAGGGTTACTAATCTATTGTAGTTCTTAACGAGTATTCCCCCGATAACTAGCACCAATCCTATTATGATTAGTAGTGGGCTTCTTACTTTTCCTTGTCTTTTCATTTTTTCCTCCTAGTCAATGTTTATAATCGTCATGTTTTCTATTGCTTCTTCAACTAACTTCTCTACGTCTAAACCTTTTTCAGATTTTTCCATTCCTTCTATGGTTGGTTTTAGAAGTGGATGTTTAGGTAAGAACACTGTGCAACAATCTTCGAATGGAAGTATTGATGTTTCATAGGTTCCTATTCTCTTTGAGATTTCTATGATGTCCACCTTGTCCATTCCAATTAATGGTCTAAATACCAATCTATCTGTGATGGCATCTGTGCAGGCTAGTCCTTCTATAGTTTGAGAAGCTACTTGTCCCAGATTTTCTCCGGTTATAATTGATTTATACCCGTTCTTAGCTGAAATACTCTCTGCAATCCTCATCATAAACCTTCTTGATAGGACGGTCATCTCTGATTCATGGCAGTGCTTGTTGATTTCTTTCTGTATTGGAAGGATATTTACTGAATAAATCTTCATCGGTCCTGAGTAGGAGCTTACTATTTCTCCCAGTTTAATCACTTTTTCTTCCGCCCTCTTAGATGTGAATGGAAATGAATGGAAGTGAAGTGCATCTATTCTAACTCCACGCTTAGCCATCATATATCCTGCAACTGGACTGTCTATTCCTCCTGATAAAAGAAGTAGTCCTGTTCCATTGGTGCCAAGAGGAAGTCCTCCGTGACCTCTAAACTTTTCTGTGTACACATAGGCATCTTGCCTTATGTCGACATAGACATAGAAGTCTGGATTGTGAACGTCAACTTTTACATCGAAGTTTTTTAAAACAGTTTCTCCTATTACGCGGCTAAATTCCATGCTTGTCTTAGGAAATTTCTTGTCTGCCCTTTTCGTTTCTCCTTTAAAGGTTTTGAAGTCGTTTTTTTCTAGTGTTTCTTTCGTTATTTCTTTTATTGCTTCTTTTATTTCTTCTTCGTCTTTACCGACTTTTATACATGGACTTAGGTAGACAATCCCAAAGACATGGGAGACTCTATCTATGATTTTATCCATGTTTTCTTTGTCACATTCGATATAAACTTTTCCTATATCTTGGTAGATTTTTTTATATTCTATATCGTGAAGAGATCTTACAACTTGCTTTATTAGCGCGTCGATAAAACTTCCTCGATTCTTTCCTTTTAAAACCAACTCTCCCAATGAGAGTCCTACTGCATATTTAAACATTATCTTTCCATCACTCCTCTGACTTCCTTCACCGAGTACACAAGTTTGTCGATAAATTCGTCTATATCTTCTTCATCTATATCTTTACATATGCAAATTCTGATGGTACCTTCCATTAGATTGTCTGGAAGACCTATCCCTTGTAGCACAGCTGATTTCTCTGTGCCATTACTGGTACAGGCTGAAGCAGTGCTTATAAATATATCAAACTCTTCCAAGTAGTGAAGGATCACTTCTCCTCTTGTGCCTTCTATGGAAACACTGGTTATATATGGACTTCCATCTTCACCATTTACTTGGTAACGATCCAAGTTTTCTTCCAACTTCTTAAGTAGGTACGCCTTTATTTTCTTTACATGTTCATATTCTTTGTCGAAATCTTCTATTTCACAGTCGATTGCAACTTTAAATCCTGCTATTCCAGGCATGTTTTCTGTACCAGAACGAACATCTTTTTCCTGTCCTCCGCCGTACACTATTGAAGGAATCGCCACCGAATTTTTTATATAGAGTGCTCCAGTTCCCTTTGGTCCATAGACTTTATGTGAACTCATCGCATAACTATCGCAACCGAGTTCTTTCACATCCACAGGAATTTTACATAGGGCTTGGACTCCATCCACATGGACGAATGTACTAGGATTTATTTCTTTTACAATCCTAACTACCTCTTTTATATCTTGGATTGTTCCTATTTCACTATTTACATGGGCAAGGGCAACCACTGCAGTATTGTCATCCACTTCAGCTTTAAGTGCATTTAGATCCACTCTTCCACAAGAATCTACAGGAAGTAGCACCACTTCATATCCAAAATCTCTGTAGTGTAGAAATAATTTTCTAAGGGAAGAATGTTCAATTGTGGTTGTGATTATCTTTTTAAATCTCTTGTTCTTTTCTATAAAACCTTGAACTGCGATATTGTTGCTTTCAGTGCCACCGGAAGTAAAGAATATTTCCTTCGGATTTGCATGGATAAATTTCGCAAGGCTCTCTCTTGCTCCTTCTCTTATTTTCTCTGCATCCATTCCCATCTTATGAAGTGAGGATGGGTTGCCAAAGTCAGATGTGAGCACCTTCACCATCATATCCACCACTTCTGGTCTCGGTTTAGTAGTTGCACAATTGTCTAAATAAATCATCTTAATACCCCAAATCTTCGTTGATTAAAAATACATATGTATCTTGGTACTTAGGTCCATGTTTTAGAGTAAGTTCCATAATATTTGTATCTTCTTGTCTGTCGAAATCAAGTCGCATGTTCCTCTTTATGCTCTCCATTTCCATTCTCTTGAAATTTTGTGGTTGAGCGATTATAAGTGATCTGTTAAAGCCACTGTTTACATCGGTAACTATTTTATTTCTTCCAACGAAGAAGAAAACTTTTTTCTTGCCAAAGGTTACTGCACTTATTCTATTTCCATAATAATCCACCATTAGGATCTGTCCATCTTCAGTTACAGAGTTGGCAGAAGTGACATAGAAGTCAGCCATGTGAGATTTCATCATGCTAGTTCTGTAGTCCTTGTCTTGCCAGTGCATGGACACATCGGCACCTTTTTCTTTTAAACTATTGTATATATCAAGCTCCTCAAGTGTTACAGAGCCACCTATTGCCACAGTTCTACCTGGTTTTATAAAGTTCAAGAAGTAATCTCTAGCTTCAGTTCCAGTTTCAAATATTTCAGAAATAAATCCGTTCTTAATAAGGCTATTTCTCGTTCTAACTAAATTAATCATTGCTTCCCCTTTCTAATTAACCTAGTATCAATTATAATTTAAATAAGAAAATATTTAAAGTAGGTAATTATGAAAGAACTAAAGGCTACAAATAAAAATAACAAAAGATATGAAGACCTAGTCTTTATGGATATAGAAACCACTGGGCTTACCCATCAAAATCCAATAGTGTCCATAACTGTTTCAGACGGAGTTGACACAGTGACTAAGGTCATCGAAAATTTAAAAGATGAACTTGAATTAATCTCTGATTTTTTAGAAAAGTACAACGGATCAAATTTTGTAACTTATAATGGAGAATCCTTTGATCTTCCATTTATAAAGCAGAGGGCGAAGTTTTATAATATGGAGTTTGATTATGAATCCACTGATCTCTACAAGTATTTCAACAAGTACAGATATCTATTTCCTATGAAGTCGCTAAGACAAGCAGAGGTTGAAAAGTATTTTGAAATCGACCGCGGTGAAGATATCTCCGGTGCAGAAGTGGTGGATCTATTTAGAAGTCATATAGAAAACTACGACGAAAGTATCTTAGATACCATAGGCACCCACAACTTAAAAGATGTCGAAGGCCTCGTGTACCTTTATGAAAATAGATTTTTAATTCATAGAGAAAATAGAATTGAACTTGGAGATAATTACCTTGAAATAAGGGATATCTCTATGGACCACGACACTCTTAAGCTAAAGGGAGTTACGAATTTTAAAGATGTATTTTTAAATTCGAAGGACTATCTTTTAAATGTGGATGATTGCGAGTTTACCTTGGATATCTACACCAAGAGTGGCAAGTACTCAAAAAATTTGATTTGCAACTATGTGCTTAAGAAAGATTTCCCTGTGGAAGTGAGTGACCTTAAAGCTCCAGATGAAGTCGTAATCCTAAATTTAAAATCCGTCGAGATATCCAATTTAAAATCTGTAGTAAGTTACATTTGTAGAGACTTATAAATTAATACGAGCATAAAAAAAACCCATTCAAGTGAATGGGTTTTTCTGTATTTTATGAATTAAACATTATCTTTTCGCTACCGAACATTTTAGCAACTATATAAGAAAAGATTAGACCTATTATAATATTAGATCCTATTGAATAGAGAAGGTTTGTCACGGTTAACTCAGCAATTATTGAGCGCCCGATAGCAATACAACTTCCGTAAATTGGAATCAAATATTGAAATGGAGATACTTCTCCAGTTGAGGTCATAGTCATTACTCCTGCAACGATTACCACAATATATAGTGGAGCTATATATGTTCCAGCTTCTTTTGCGTTCTTTGAATATGTTGCAATTATAGAGATCATCGCCACCATTAGAAATGCCATTGAAAGCATGATAAGTGCAATCTGTCCAAACTGAGCAAATGTAAATTTCACAGCAGTGTCTTGACCAAATGACATTGCCTTTGGCATGACTATTGACATGGAAACAACATAGGCAATCGAAGATATCATTGAGATAATCGTAAGCCCGATCAGTTTTCCAAGGACTATGTCCGTTCTCTTTATAGGCGCAAGAAGAAGGCTCGCCATGGTGCCTCTTTCCTTTTCTCCAGTAAATGTGTCGATTGCAAGACCCATTATAGAACTATAGAGCATGATAACTATAAAATATGGAAGCATCATTGAAAGCGCCTTGCCAGACATCTTTTCTTCTTTAAAAATTGTCGCATCCGTGTCTTTGTTTATCGTGTAGACTTCGAGAATCTTTTCATCTTTTATCCTGTTTTTTATTACAGGCTTCTTTATATTTTCATCGAAGATTGACTCAAGCTTTCTATATGCAACTTCAGAATTATCTTCTGAAGGGTTGTAGAAAATATTTATATTTGGAATGTTTTCTCTGTCGTAGTTTTCGATTTTATCTCTGAAATCAGATGGAAGTTCTACAATCGCATCTATCTCTCCATTTTTAAGCTTTTCCTTTAAGCTTTCTATCTCATCATCTTTTACACTTTCGATGATCATGGTTTCAACTAAACTTCCAAGATCAGCTTCTGTCTTTTCATCTAGGTTTGAAAAATAAACCAGTGATTTATGGCTTTCAACGTCTTCCATCATGTTGCCCATAGTGTTTCCAATTAGTGAAAATATAATTATCATCATTAGTGGCGGCATGATAAACATTCCAAAGATCATCTTTTTGTCTCCGAAGACTCTTCTAAGTTCTTTTTTCAGTATTGTCATTATTCCCATTAGTTTTCTCCTTTTTCAGCTGAATAAAACTTGAAAAATGCTTCTTCCAAATCTTTTGTGCCTGTCTTAGCTACTGCTTCTTCAATCGTTCCTTCAAACACAAGTTTGCCATCGATTATTATTCCTATTCTGTCGCAGACTTTTTCTGCTTCAGTCATGTTGTGAGTGGACATGATGATGGTTTTATTTTCATTTTTAAGTTCTTTTATATAATCCAGCACGGATTTTGCAGTTATGATATCAAGCCCGGATGTCGGCTCATCAAAGATTATTATTTCTGGATTGTGCATTAGGCTTACAGCTATTGCAGCCTTTTGCTTCATACCTGTTGAAAGTTCCTCAATCTTTTTATGCTTGAAGTCATCTATACCAAAGTATTTGAATAATTTTTCTTTTCTGGCTTGAATTTCTTCCCTCGGTACATTTCTAAGTTCACCGAAGAAATCAAAGAGATAATCCGGTGTGAAGTTTGGATCGAGTTTTATTTCTGATGTTAAAAATCCGATCTTTTCCCTTACCTTATAACCTTCTTTTACTGTGTCCAGTCCGTTTACTTCTACAGTTCCACTTGTTGGTTTAAGAAGTGTTGAGATTATTCTAAGTGTTGTGGTTTTACCTGCACCATTTGTGCCTAGGATTCCGAAAATTTCTCCTTCTTTTATGGTTAGATTCAAATCATCAACAGCTATTTTTTCATTGTCCTTTGTCTTAAGTTCCTTCTTCATCTTCTTCGTCAGTTTGAAGATTTTAGTTAAATTTTTTATTTCAATCATGTAAACCTCTCTTAGTCATTCTACTTAAAATTTTCCTATTTTAATATTATATTTCAATTTTAAAATCTGTGTCAATTATTTCTATATCTATTGTAAAGTTTTCTTCCAAGAGATCTTTTAACTTGTTTAGTACAAATTTTTCTGAACCATAGTGAGTTAGATCCACTAAAGAAATATTTTCTTCGTAGGCTCTCTGTCCGTCGTGATGCTTTACATCCCCTGTTATAAACATATCTACTTCTTTTGCAATTGCTTCGTCGAAGTAGCTCATGCCAGCTCCACCAACTATTGCAAGCTTCTCAACTGGAACTTTCTTTCCATAGAAGATTGCTCCAAGATCTTTTAATCTATCGTAGATTTTATCTCCAATATTGTTACAAAGGACATAGCCAATGGTCGTGGTATCTGTCATTGCGAAGTTTTCTACTATTGGAAGTCCTATAGCTTCTGCTAATGCAACGTTTACTCCTCTATCGGAAACATCGAGGCTTGTGTGGGATGAGTAGACGGAAATTTTATTTTCAATTAGTTTAATTATGTTTTTTCCTAGGTAACTGTCTTCGTCAATGCTCTTTACGCCTGTAAATATCATTGGATGATGAGAGATGATTAGCTTTGATCCAGTTTCTATTGCATAGTCAATAACTTTATCCGTTACGTCCATACATAGTATGACTTTGTCCGTTTCATTTTTAATTCTCACCTGATAGCCAGAGTTGTCCCAGTCCTCTTGGAATTCTTCCGGTGCGATCTTTCTTATATATTCAATTATTTTTTCTGTACTTGTCATTGATTTTTTCATAATAATTCACTTCTTTTTTTAGTTCTATATACCTTGTAAGGGCTCTCTTTCCTTTTTTAAGTCCCTTCATTATGGAGAGGTTCGCATCTATTAAGTATTCCAAGTATAAAAATGCTTCCTCTTGATTTTTTTCTAATGCTCTTATTGGAATCTTAAATTCGATTTCGTCTGGGACTTTTCTTATTTCTTTGTCGTATTCTGCGACGATTATCTCAAAGTATCTGTCATCTTCGAAAACAACATCCTCGTCGATGATTTTGTATCCATTTTCAAATAGATACTTTCTAAGTTCCCTTGCTCCTTGCATCGGTTGAAGGATGAGTCTTACGCTTTTAGAGATTTCTGATGCTGATAGTATCTCTCCTATTAATACTCCGCCCATGCCTGCTATTACCACAGTTTCTATATCGTCTTCTGCTTTTAGAACTTCAAGGCCATCTCCGAGCCTTGCGTCCAGTTCTATATTTTTTTCTCTTGCTAAATCTATTGCTTTTTGTAGTGATGGCATTGAAATATCTGCAGCTACTGCATAGTCAACCACTCCATTTTCAATTAGAAAAATAGGCACTAGACCGTGATCTGTGCCTATGTCAGCCATTCTTCTACCTTTTATATGGCTAGATATTCTATTTAATCTCTTTGATATCATTCCAGATAATCCTTTAATTTTCTACTTCTACTTGGGTGACGAAGTTTTCTAAGGGCTTTTGCTTCGATCTGTCTTATTCTTTCTCTTGTGACGTCGAATTCTTTGCCAACTTCTTCCAAGGTTCTATTTCTTCCGTCTTCTAGTCCGAATCTAAGGGTAAGTACCTTCTTTTCTCTTTCAGTAAGAGTGTCTAGTACATCTCCTAGTTGTTCTCTTAGAAGTGTAAATGTTGCAGCGTCTTGTGGAGATTGGATTTCTTCATCTGGGATAAAATCTCCTAGATGAGAATCTTCTTCTTCGCCTATAGGTGTTTCAAGAGATACTGGTTCTTGTGCAATCTTTTGAATTTCACGCACTCTTTCTACATCTATATTCATTTCTTCTGCAATTTCTTCTGGAGTAGGATCTCTTCCTAGATCTTGCACCAATTGTCTTTGGATCCTCACAAGTTTATTTATAGTTTCTACCATATGAACTGGAATTCTAATGGTTCTTGCTTGGTCTGCTATGGCTCTTGTGATTGCCTGTCTTATCCACCAAGTCGCATAGGTTGAAAATTTAAATCCCTTTGTGTAGTCGAACTTATCTACAGCTTTCATAAGACCTAGATTTCCTTCTTGAATCAAATCAAGAAAACTCATTCCACGTCCTACGTATCTCTTTGCAATTGATACTACAAGTCTTAAGTTCGCTTCAGCAAGCTCTCTTGCAGCTGTTCGATCTCCTGCTTCCATTCTCTTTGCTATGGCTACTTCTTCATCTGCTGTTAGTAGAGGAATCTTCCCTATTTCCTTTAGGTACATTCTCACAGGATCATCTACACTTATTCCCTTTGGAACGGATAGATCTTCTTCGGCAGCATCTATTTTTTCATCATCTTCGTCATCTTTTATATCTTCGTCTAATAGTTCAATGCCTTTTTTTTCAAATTCCTTGTAAAGCGAATCTATTTCATCACTTTCCATAGGGATTTCATCAAGAGCATCCACTATCTCTTCATAGGTTAGATTTCCCTTTTTCTTTCCTGTCTTCATAAGGGAATCCACTATGGAGTCTTTTGACATCGATAGATCGTCTTCTTCAAAATCCAAATGATCTGTCATTTTACATTCCTCCTTTTAGTTTTTTATTTATATCTGTAATAGTTTCTGATAATTTTTGCATCTTTTCTATATAATCTGGTTCTTCTTTGTCTAAATTTTTAAGATTATCTAGTGCAGATTTTAAATCTTCTTCTAGCTTATTCTTAATTATGGTCTTTGAAAGCTCACTTATAAATAGTTCTGGATTCTCATGGGAAACTTCGATTTCGCTTATTATTCTATATGAAGTTTCAGAGATCTTACTATCTTCTTTTAATTTAAGAAGAGGGTTTTTCTCTCCATTTTTATATTCTTCTTCCAAAGATTTTATTATCTCTACTTCATTTTTTTCGAGATTTTCTTCTAAGTTTAAGTATTTTTTTATTATTTTAATATAATTCTCTTCAGAAGCTGCGTATGCCATGATTTGGTATTTCGATTTTTTTAGTCCGTTTTGTAGATTTTTAGATACGGTTTTAGTTCTCCTAGTATCTTTGTTAAATCTATCATCTATTCTTCTCTGCCTTTTGTCTTCGTAATTTTGCTTATTTCTATTTATATAATTTATTATTGCAGATCTAGTAACTTTATAATCTTTTGAAAGCCTATCTATTTCAAGATCTCTTTCAATCGGATTTTTAATCGTAGAAACAAGTTTGGATGCTTCCATTATAAATCCTGTCATACCTTCTGTGGTGTTGATATCGAAGTTCTTCTTTAGATCCTCGATTAAGTATTCAAAATAATTTGTCGCTTCAGATAATGTTACTTCAAAATTAAAAGCTCCATACTTCTTTAGATAGTCGTCTGGATCTAATCCTTCTGGAAGCCTTATGATCTTAGGACTTACTCCTACTGATCTTAAAATTCCAATGGCACGCTTCGTTGCTCTTATTCCAGCTTCATCTCCATCATAGCAAATATAGACTTCTTTTCCATATTTTTTTACAAGCTCTGCCTGTTCTGGAGTTAACGCTGTACCTAGACTTGCTACACTATACTTTATACCACTTTTATAGAGAGAAATAACATCCATGTAGCCTTCTACGAGAATTATTCTATTTCTATCTAAATTTTTTACTATGTTTTGGTTGTAGAGATTTCTTCCCTTGTGAAAAACAATGGTGTCTGTACTGTTTAAATACTTTGGCATAGAGTCGTCCATAACCCTTCCACCAAAGCCTATTACTCTTCTTCTAAGATCAATGATTGGAAACATAATTCGGTTTCTAAATCTATCGAAGTACCTTCCATTTTGAGATTTAGAAACTAGATTATATTCAAATAGCTCCTCTTCTGTAAATCCATTATTCTTCATGAAGTTTAAAAGATCACTCCAGCTATCTTCTGCAAATCCAAGACCAAATGCTTTTATGACTTCCGGGCCTATCTCTCTTCTTTGTAAGTATTCAAAAGCCATCTTATTGCTACTTAAATTTTGCATATAAAACTTAGCAGCCAAAAGATTTGCGTCATAACATCTACCGATCTTATCTAAAACTTTTTTATCGACTTTATCTTCTGCTAGTTCAATATTATATTTTTCCGCCAAGAATTTAACGGCTTCGATAAAACTTAAGTGTTCGATCTTCATTATAAATGTAATTACATCACCGCCGGCGCTACATCCAAAACATTTAAATATCTGCTTCGAATCAGATACTGAAAATGAAGGTGTCTTTTCAGAATGAAAAGGGCACAATCCCATATAGTTTGAGCCCTTTTTCTTTAAATCTACATATTCACTTATTACATCTACGATGCTTGATTTTTGGCGTATTTCATCCAAAACTCTATCGTCAATTCTCATCTCTTGTATCCCATCCTTTAGGAATGCATATTTCTCTAAACACATGGATTGCAAATGTATCAGTCATACCTGCAATATAATCTGCTACAATTTCATCGTCTGTGTGTTCTATATTTTCATATATATTTAGATGTTCTTTTGGAATTCTGTATAAATCTTCTTTGTAAAAATTGTATAGATAGGTTATTATTCTATCTACTTTTGTATCTTCTACCTTTACATTTTTATCTAGGTAGACCCTATCAAACATAAACTGTCTTAAACTCATGGTGGCTTTATAAATATCTGGCTCCATTTCAATGATTGGTTTGCCGTAGGAATTATTTATAATTGAGCTAATCATCGTGCCGATTCTCTTTGAATGGGTGTTTCCTAGGATTTCAATTTCTTCTTTAGGCAGGTCTTCTTCTTTTAAAATCCCTGCTCTTATTGCGTCGTCTATATCATGGTTGATGTAGGCGATTCTATCTGCATACTTTATTATTCTTCCTTCCAAGGTGGATGCCAATTTATCTCCTGTGTGGTGAAGAATTCCGTCTCTTACTTCTTCTGTCAGGTTAAGTCCAGTTCTATTTTCTCTTGATTCGAGAAAATCTACTACTCTTATAGACTGTTCATTGTGGCGAAATCCACCTGGTTTTAATCTGTTTAATATAGTTTCTCCACTATGACCAAAAGGAGTATGACCTAGGTCATGGCCAAGTGATATGGCTTCAACTAGGTCTTCATTTAGTTCCAACGCTCTTGCAATTGTCCTTGCAATCTGTTGCACTTCCAATGTGTGGGTGAGCCTGGTTCTAAAATGGTCTCTGCCTGGACTTATAAAGACTTGGGTCTTATGTTTTAATCTTCTAAAAGATTTTGAATGGATGATTCTATCCCTATCTCTTTGGTAACTGGTTCTGATTTTACAATCTTCTTCCACGTACTTTCTCTTCGCATCCTTTGAATGACAAGCGTAGGGTCTTAAAATTTTATCTTCTAAAATCTCCCTATTTTCTCTTATATTCATAGTCCTACACGCTTCATATGATCTAGAACTATTTCTGCAGTTTCTTCTATTGCTTTGTCTGTTACATCTATTACTATGCAACCTAATTTTCTCATAACTTCATCTGCATACATAAGCTCTTCCCTTATTCTTTCTATATCGGCATATCTAGCCCCTTGAGAAAGTCCTAGAGATTTTAGCCTTTCTTCTCTTATAGAGATTAATTTTCGTGGTCTGCATGTAAGTCCTATTACTCTATTTACATCCTTGTCATAGACTTCTTGAGGCACTGGCACTTCTGGTACAAGTGGAATGTTTGCAACTTTGTAATTTTTGTTTGCAAGATACATAGACAGTGGAGTTTTTGAAGTTCTGGAGATACCTACTAGGCAAATATCCGCCTTCTTAGCTCCTCTTGGGTCTTTGCCATCGTCATATTTAACTGCAAATTCAATCGCTTCAACTTTTTTGAAATAATTTTCGTCAAGGCGTCTTATTAGTCCCGGTTCTCTAAGCGGTGGATGACCTAGTGCCTTTTCAAATTCTACAAGTGGCTCTCCCATTACATCAATTAAGTGGATTCCAAGCTCTTTTCCTTTCATTTGAATATAGTCTCTAGTTTCTTGCACGACATTTGTATATACTACCACTGCTTTTTGGCACCTTGATGCCATCTCCATAATTGGTTTTATCTGTTCGACGCTATTGTGGTATGGAAATCTTCTAATTTCATAGTCTGTGGCTTCAAACTGTCTCACAGATGCTTTTGCTATTAATTCTCCTGTTTCCCCAACTGAGTCAGAGATTACAAATATTGAAATACTTGGCATATCAATCTTCCTTAGTCTTAGATAATTCTATAAATACATTTAGTGCGTTGGTCTTCGTCCATCTTCCAACCACCTTCAAATGTTGATTTATAACTGGAATAGCGTCTACATCATGATCGTATAAAACTTGAGCTGCTTCTTTAACCGTTGCCCTTGGACTTACAGTAAAGACATTTGGCATTCTAGTCATGATTACAGATACTGGAGTGTTTTCTATATCCATCTTCGTCATAGTTGCTCTTAGTAGATCTTTTCTACTCACAACCCCTATTAATTTTGATTTGCTGGTTACGAATAGTGTTCCAATATCTGAGGCAAATAGTTCTACTATTGCATCACTTATACTTTGTCCTTCGTCTAAAACTGCTGATGTGGACATATAGTCTTTAACTAACATCTTTTGAAGTTTGTTATTTATAGATTGGGTGTCTACGTCGCCTCTGAAGAAATAACCATACTTAGGTCTTGCTCCCAATATGTTTAGCATCACAAGTATAGAAAGGTCAGGTCTTATAGTCGCTCGTGAAAGTCCCAATCTCTCAGCAATTTCATCACCTATTATAGGCTCTCCTTCTTTTACTATCTCAATTATTTCTTCTTGTCTCTTAGTTAGTTCCATATTTATTCCTTAATAGATTCAATATTCACTACTCTTTCTACAAGGCTATCTATTAAATGTAGTAGTGCTAAACGGTTGCTCCTTACTTTTTCATCGTCTACAAGTACCATACAGCTGTCAAAGAATTTATCAATAAATGGTACAAGTGGATTTAAAGATGAAAGTGCTTCTCCATATTTCTTGTCGTTTATCAAAGCTTCTACTTCTGGTCTTAAGGATTCAAATTTATTGTAGAGTTCTTTTTCTGATTCGTCTTCTAAGTTTTCTTCTACAACTTCTCCTTCTTCATACTTGGTTGCAAGATTATGAACTCTAGTTAGTGCATCTACAAGTTCTGTTCTATCTTCTTTAAAGAATTCGTTGAGTTTAGTTGCTTTATCTATGGTTTCTAGAATTGTTCCATCTGATTCTATAACGCCTTTTATTATGTCGTATCTAATATTCATATCTTCAAGGATATTTTTAATTCTTGCTCTGAAGTAGTCTAGAATTTGTTCTTTTACTTCTTCGTAATTGAAGGTTAGATTGTTTTCTTGAACGTAGGTATAAAGTGCGTGATCTACAATGTCGCTTAGTGATAGATCCCAGTTTTTATCCTTTATAATATTTATTACACCTATTGAAAGTCTTCTAAGTGCAAATGGGTCTTGTGATCCTGTAGGGATAAGTCCTATTGCAAATAGTCCAACTATTGTGTCTATCTTATCTGCTATTGCAAGGATTGAACCGATGGTTGTCTCAGGTAGTATATCTCCTGCAAATCTAGGTAGGTATTGTTCAAATATTGCTTGACTTACAAGGGCTTTTTCTCCTTGCAGTTTTGAATAGATAGATCCGATGGTTCCTTGAAGTTCTGTAAATTCTGTTACCATCTTGGTAGTTAAATCTGCTTTTGAAAGTTCAGCAGCTCTCTTTAAATCTATAAGTGATTCATCGGCAACTTCTAATTTTTCTCCGATTTCACGAGAAAGTTTATCTATTCTTAGTGATTTATCATACATTGTGCCAAGTTTATCTTGGAACATTAGTCCCTTTAGGTTTTCGTTTAAATCTTCTAAGTTGGTCTTTATATCTTCGTTGTAGAAGAATTTTGCGTCTTCAAGCCTTGCTCCTAGGACTTTTTCGTTACCTTTAGAAACTATTTCTTTTTTGTAGTCTGTACCGTTTCTTACGGTTATAAAGTATGGAAGTAATTTTCCATCTTCGTCATATACAGGGATGTAACGAAGGTGATCTCTCATTGGTGTAGTTATTACTTCTGCTGGAAGTTCTAGATATTCTTCTTTTACATTTCCTGTTATTGGTGTTGGATATTCGTTTATATAGGTTAGCTCGTCAAGTAGGTCCTTGTCTTCTTTTATTTCTCCGCCTAAAGCTTTAGCTTCCTTCTTTGCGTTTATCTTTATAATTTCAAGTCTCTTCTTTTGATCTAGGATTACATAGTTTTCTTCAAGAAGTTTTTCATAGTTATCAACGTGGTCTATTTCAATGTGAGAGCTTCCTAAGAATCTGTGACCTCTTGTCACATTTCCTACTGGGATGCCTTCAAATGTAAATTCTACTACTTTGCTATCGATCATGCTTACAATCCATCTAATAGGTCTTGCAAATTTAAGATTCTTTCCGCCCCATTTCATATTCTTAGGGAAGGTCATGGTTTTTATAAGGTTGGGTATTTCTACCTTTAGAATTTCTTCTGATTTTTCACCTTTTTTGTGAACTTCTCCATATACGTATTCTGTGCCTTTTAAATCTTTTATTTCTATGTCTTCTATTTTTAAATTCTTAGATTTTAAGAATCCTTCAAGTGGTTTTGTAGGATTTCCATCTTCGTCAAAAGCGATTTTCTTAGCAGGTCCCTTTACTTCTTCGTCGATGTCTCTTTGGAATTCTTCTATGCCGTCTATAAAAAGTGTAAGTCTTCTAGGTGTTGCATAGGTTCTTATATCTTTGTAATCTATTAGATTTTCTTTAAGAAATTTATCTGCCTTTTCTCTTATTTGATTAAGTGCAAGTTCCACATATCTTGCTGGCAATTCTTCTATTCCGATTTCAAGTAAATAATTCATTATTTGTCACCTCTTTTTAAAAGTGGATAGCCCAATTCTTCTCTCTGTTTTAAATAAGTTTCTGCTACTTTTCTAGCACTATTTCTAACCCTTCCGATATATGAAGTTCTTTCTGATACTGAAAGTGCTCCCCTTGAGTCAAGAAGGTTAAATGTATGTGAGCATTTAAGTGTGTAGTCGTATGCTGGTAGCACTAGTCCTAGCTCGATTATTCTTGCAGATTCTTTTTCATAGGTATCGAATAGATTCTTTAACATGTCTACATCTGCATCTTCGAATCCATACTTGGATTGTTCGTACTCTGCCATTTTGAAAATGTCGCCGTACTTGATATTTTCGTTCCATTCTATATCATAAACTGAATCCACATTTTGTAAGTACATTGCAATTCTTTCAAGACCATAGGTTAACTCTGCTGATTCAAGTTCACAGTTTATTCCTCCTACTTGTTGGAAGTAGGTAAATTGTGTAACTTCCATTCCGTCAAGCCAAACTTCCCAGCCTAGACCCCAAGCTCCTAGAGTTGGTGATTCCCAGTTGTCTTCCACAAATCTAATGTCGTGGATGCTTGTATCGATTCCTATCGCTTCAAGAGATCCAAGGTATTGTTCTTGTACATCTTCTGGAGATGGTTTTAAGATTACTTGTAGTTGGTGATGTTGGTAAAGTCTGTTTGGGTTTTCTCCATATCTTCCGTCTGCTGGTCTTCTGGATGGTTCTACGTAAACTGTTCTCCATGGTTCTGGTCCAAGTGATCTCATAAATGTGTGAGGATTCATAGTTCCTGCACCTTTTTCAATATCGTAAGGTTCCATTATGATTGCTCCTCTTTCCATCCAGTAGTTTGTCAAATTCTTAATTAAATCTTGAAAATACATTATTCCTCCCTAATTAACTCCAATGAGTTTATTTGTCTTAAATCTAGACAGTATTTTAAATATTCTATTATGATGAAAAAAATCTTCCTTTCGAAAGGCTTTTTTTCAAATTCGTATTCCAAATCTCTATACATCAAAAGATTTAGAAATTCTACTTCATCGTCACTTAACTCATAGTTTCTTGAAGAGTTTTCCTTGGTAGGTGAAAGTCCTCCTCCATCTACTAAAAAGTAATTTCCATTCATAGATGGTCTAAATCCTATAAAGGAAATATATTTAAGTAGAAGCTGCATGGTTCTTACCCTTGCTGTTGAATCTTCAAGTGTTTCTAAATATTTCTTTAGAAGCAGGTAAGCATTTTTATTTTCTATCTCTTCCATATTGCTCTTTAGGTAAATTTCAATTACTAAGTTGGCAAATGAAAGCTTAACTAGGCTATCTCTTAAGTGCAAGTTTGAAGATAAAATCTTAGCACTCTTTATATAGTAGAAGACGCCTGTTTTTGAAATCGTATATTCATTTACAAAGAACACCTGGGAGGAGCTTGTCACTTTTGAGCTTCTCTTCAAGGCTCCCTTTGCATAGATGGTTACTAGACCTGTTTTAAGGGTATAAACTTTTAAAATTTTGGAGCTTTCTCCAGCATTTCTCTCTGATAAGACTATGCCCTCTGTCCTAATCATAGATAGCCATGTCCTTTAAGTCTGGTCTCGTTATCCCTCCAATTTTTGTCAACTTTTACCCAAAGTCTTAGATCTACCTTGATCATCAGTAAGTCGATTAGATCCTGCCTTGCAGCTGATCCTATCTTCTTAAGCATAGAGCCGCCTTTTCCTATTATTATTCCTTTGTGATTTTCTCTTTCTACAAAGATTGTGGCAATAATATTGGTTCTATCTTCTAACTCTTCCATCTGTTCTATTTCAACAGCTACCCCATGAGGCACTTCTTCTTCCAAGAATTGCAGCGCTTTTTCTCTTATAATTTCTGCTACTATAAACTTCATAGGTCTGTCGGTTACATAATCATCTGTGTAATACTTAGGACCTTCTGGAAGATATTTCTTAACTGTGTCAAGATAGATCTCGGTCCCGTCTCCCTCTCTTGCAGAGATTGGAATTATTTCTAGAAAATCCATCTCTTTTGAGTACATTTCAATCAAATGTAGTACAGCTTCCTTAGGTATGCTGTCAATCTTATTTATAAGTAAAATTACCTTTTTATCTTTTAATTTCTTTAATTTATCGAGGATGAGCCTATCTTGTTTTCCAATTATCTTTGAAGTGTCGACTATATAAGTTATTAGATCTACATCCTCTAGTGCAGAGCTTGATTCTCTAAGCATGTAGTCGCCAAGCTCGTTTCTTGGGGTCTGCATCCCTGGTGTATCTAAAAATATTATTTGACTCTCTTCGTCACTGTATATAAGATTTATTTTATTTCTTGTGGTTTGAGCCTTGTCTGAAACTGCAAGGATTCTCATACCGATTAATCTATTTAGAAGGGTCGATTTGCCTACGTTTGGTCTGCCAATCACCGCTACATATCCCGATTTAAACATCATTTAACTCCTCTGGTCCAAAACTATGTGGAAGTATCTCCTCCATTGTATATTTTTTATAATCATCCTTCGAGTTTGCAATTATAATTTCAGGGTTCTTTGCAAATTCTCTTATTACCTGTCTGCAAACCCCGCAAGGAAATGTGTCTTTATTATCTCCAGTTATTACTATTTTTTTAATCTCTCTTTTACCTTCTGAAACTGCCTTGAAAATCGCCACCCTCTCTGCACAAATAGTTGGTGAATATGAGACGATTTCGATGTTTCCACCTTGGTACACAGAGCCATCTTCCATCTCAACTGCACATCCAACGTTAAACTTGGAGTATGGAGTGTAGGTCATGTTTTCTTTTGCATCCAGTGCAAGTTCTATAAGTTTTTTAATTTCCATAAACACCTCAAGTAAATAGTTTAAATATAAATATCGCCACAGAGATTCCAACTATTGCCCCAGCAACTGCTTCCGAGGTCTTGTGGACTCCTGTTTCAACTCTACTTTCTGCAACAAGTAGCGCAAGTCCAAGTGCACATGTTGTGATGACAGTCTTTTGAGCTACAAGTGATATAACCGTCGCAGCACAAAACGCAATCGAAGTGTGTCCCGAAATCGCACCACCTTGGAAGTATGAGCCTCCGTTTTTCTTCGCCATTAGGTACTTGCCCCCGATTGTTAGTATGAGTACGATGATTACAGCAACAAGTGCCAAATGGTCTGGAGAATTTTTAATCTTTATAAGTGCGATCTGTCCAATATTTGAAATCTTGTTGTAAAAGAGAAGGTATGCAACTACCACAGCATTTAATGAAGCTATCATCACTGCTCCAGCTGAAACGTCTTTTACATATTTTGCAATTGGATTGTAATCTGTAACTACAAGGTCCACAGTTCTTTCGATGGCTGTGTTTATTAGCTCCAATACGATTACAAGTGTGATTGCAAATAAAAGAATCAAAAACTCCATCTTCGTCATGTCGAAGAACAGTGAAATTATAAGCGTTCCTAGGCACGCAAGCCAATGGAATTTCAAATTTCTTTCAGTTGTAAGTGCAGAGATTATCCCTTGCACTGCATAGTTAAAAGATGCAATAAAGCTATTGTTTTTCATATTATCTACTAATTTCTAATCTTTCCATAACTCTTTTCTCTACTTCACGCATTTCTTTTTTGTCCAGTTCTTCTTCGTGGTCGTATCCCATTAGATGAAGGGTTGAATGCACGGTTAGATATGAGATCTCTCTCTTTTCGCTATGGCCATATTCCTTTGCCTGTTCGATAACCTTGTTTATATTTATGACTATATCTCCAAGCATGTTTGTAAATTCATCGTCCATTGGAAAAGAAAGCACATCTGTCGTCCTATCTACTCCTCTGTAATCTCTATTTAACTCATGAATCTCGTCGTCGCCTACGAATGAAACAGATACTTCATAATCATCTTTGTAATCTATTTCATCGAGGGCAGCCTTTACAGAGATCTCAACTATTTCTTCTATGGAACTATCTATTTCAATTAAATCTTGTCTATTGTCGAAATAAATCATTTATTATCTCTCTTTTTACTACTTAATTTATTACCCAATCTAGCGTTTACTTTTTTATTTTCCGTTTCTTTATTTTCTTTATTATCAGACTTTTTTTCCCATCTATCATAAGCGTCAATTATTCTTTGAACCAATGGGTGTCTTACTATATCATTTCTATCAAGCTCGACTATTTCGATTCCCTTTACGCCCTTTAGGATTTTCATAACCGTCTTAAGTCCAGATGATTTTCCTCTAGGAAGGTCTATTTGTGTGATGTCTCCTGTGATTATTGCCTTTGAACCATAACCGAGCCTAGTTAAAAACATCTTCATCTGTTCGTTTGTGGTGTTTTGTGCCTCGTCTAGGATGACATAGGATGAGTCCAATGTCCTTCCTCTCATGTATGCAAGAGGAGCCACTTCGATCAAACCTTTTTCAACATACCTGGTGTAGTTTTCATGTCCCATAATTTCGAATAACGCGTCGTAAAGAGGTCTTAGGTATGGGTCTACTTTCATCTGTAGATCTCCAGGCAAAAATCCTAGAGATTCTCCAGCTTCCACAGCAGGTCTTGTAAGAATAATTCTATTAACTTCTTTGTTTTTAAATGCTTTCACAGCCATCGCCATTGCAAGGTAAGTCTTACCAGTTCCAGCAGGACCAACTCCAAAGACGATGTCGTTGTCCTTCATGGCGTCCACATATTTTTTCTGTCCCAAGGTCTTTGAACGGATCGGTTTGCCCATAGCTGTGTGGACTATGACTTCATTAAGAAGCTCTGTCATCGGCTTCATCTCGCCGTGTTTAATAAGGGCTATTGAATATTCAACGTCCTTTTTTTCCAAAGATTTCTGTCTAATTATCAGCTCCTTTAAATTTTCAATTAAAAGAGCAGCATTTTCTGTAGCAAGTTCATCGCCGTAAATCTCCAACAGATCATCTTTTATAACTATTTTAACACCCATCGAAGATTCAATGAGCTTTTGATATTCATCTAAATTTCCAAAAAGTGTGTTTAAAATATTTGTGTCTGTAATAGGCACTATTTTACATTGATTATCTTTCAAGTAATAACCTCCATATCTCATATATTGTACCATATTTATTTTTTAAAAGCTATTTTATATCTATTAATGCTATGTTATATGTTCATTTAAAATTTTTTATCCATTATCCTGAGCTTGACAATTTTAATTAACTGCCATCGATACTTATCTTTATAAATTGCATTAAAAAAAGCACGATTTCTCGTGCAATTTAATAATTTTTAATTTAATTATTTTTAATTTAATTGTTTTCGATAATGCTAACTATATAATCCATTGCGTCAACTGTGTCCTTTAGACGAGGTATCAAGATTTCTTTGTCCTCTCCTTCTTCTAAATATCCAGTCATCATATTTTCTCCGAGCCTTATCCTTCTCTTCTGGGTTTCGAAAAATTCTGGATTTGTAACATAGAGTGCCGTTAGTGCGTCCCATATTACAAGTTCTTCTTCCTGATATTTTACTTCGAACTCTGCTTTCCAACGACGCATATGAGAGTCGAGATACCTCATATATTTTGAAATATATTCTCCCTCTTTAACTTTGTACTTCTTTTCGATGCAGTTGTTTCCTGTTATTATTACAGGGCTTTCGATTCTCTCTAAGACGTAGTTGGTTGCGAGAAAGTCTATGGACATGTTGAGCTCGTCCATTACCATTCCTTTGAAATAGAGTGGCGATGTTATTCCTCCCATTTGCACAAACTCAGTGAGATTTTTCGTATCCATTCCAAGTGCAAGGACCTTCATGGTGTTTGTCGTTGAACCTAGAGAGATTAAACTCACATTTTCACTTTCAACTGTATCTTTTATAAATTTTGCTGCGTCGTAGGAATATATTCCGCCTTTCTTAAGTGGAATATCTATTCCAAGATCACTATTCATCATGACTGTTGAATTATATGTGTCGTCTTCGTTGCTATTTCCAAATGTGGTTGTGATGCCCACTACTTCCACGTCCTTGTGACTAAGTAGAAAGAATAGAGCAAATGCATCGTCTATGTCGCAACCTCTTACATTTATTGTGTTGTCAAAATCAACAAGTACTTTTTTCATATATTCGCCTCCTCTTTATTTCTAAGTCTACTTCATCTCTGAGACTGTATTCATCACTAGTGTAGACTATAAATTTCCCAACTTCGTATCTATATTCTCCATTTACAAAACTTTTTCTGTCGATTTTGTATTCGCTTCCAGGTTTTATCTCTATATCTTCCTTCTTTAAGAAATAATCGTCAAAGACATTTTCTTTGTATAAGAATTCAGCAACTTCTTTGCAACTTGGATGCTCGTATAGTTCTTTTGGAGTTCCTATTCCGATTATTTTGCCTTCTTGCATGACGATAACCCTATCTGAATACATAGAAGCTTCTTCGATGCTATGGGTTACAAAAAGCGTAGAAATCTTTAAGTCTTTTAGAATTTCAAAGGTAGACTTTCTAACTCTATCTCTAAGTATTTCGTCAAGGCTTGAAAAAGGCTCGTCAAGCAGTAGCATCTTTGGTTCATTTATAAGAGATCTTATAAGTGCGACCCTCTGTCTTTCACCACCTGAGAGATCCTTTGGATAGGCGTTCTTTCTATGGTCTAGATCTACCAAGTTTAAAAAGTACTCCACCTTTTTAGAAATCTCTTCCTTATTCATCTTCTTTGCCCTCGGTCCAAACGCGACATTATCCCACACTGTAAGATGTGGAAAGAGTTCGAAGTTTTGAAACATCATTAGTGTGTTTCGCTTTTCCGGTGGTAGGTCTGTTAAATCTTCTCCGTCAACAACTATGGTTCCACCATTTTCATCTAGTATTCCACAAATAATTCTAAGAAGAGTGGATTTTCCTGTGCCTGATGGACCTACTATGGAGATAGTTTCACCTTCGTTAATGTCGAAGGAAATATCTTTTAATATTTCTCTTTCTCCGTAGTATTTTGTAATATTTCTTATTTCTATATATGCCATCTCTTGCTCCTTATAATTATTTTTGAAATGAGTTCAATTGCCAAGATAAATAATACGTTTAATAGGATAAATATTATGCTCATCATAGCTGTGATGCTCCTATCTTTTACCACCATAAATGGAAATGAAAGTAGGGTAAATGTGTTTACGAGACCAATACCGAGTACCAAGGTCAAATAGTATTGTGAAAACGAAAGGATAAATCCCATGATGAGGGACGTCTTTATAAATGAAAACATATGAACGATTATACTATTTACCGTCGCTTTAAGTTTCGATGCTCCAAGTATCCGGGCCTGGTTGTAGAGATCTTCGTCGAAGCTTTCGAAACCTGGTATCATAATCCAAACTGAATATGGAATTATATATACGATGTGCACGAGAATTATTGCAGGAATCTTTCCTGCCATGCCAAGTTTTATAAAGATGAGTTGAAGTCCAATTCCTATCGAAGTTGCAGATACCACCATTGGAAGAAATACCACTGCCATTAGAAGCTTTTTAAATTTTCTATTGGTGCTTATCCTTCTTGCCACAAAATAGCTTAAAAATGTTGCTATGAATGTAGAAATGGTGCCTATAACCATGGAATTTTTGATTGAAATTATAAGATTTCTATCTACTTTTAAATAGTCGATAGCCCTCGTTGAGAATGTACCTCCAAAGATCACAGGATATGGGTAGCTTTCTCTAAAGACTCCGATGGTAAGTGTAATCGCTGTGTAACACAGTAAAAATATCAAAATATTTACAAATGTCTTAGATAAATTCTTCATCATCTTTAAACTCCAACATCAAAAATACTACTACCGTAACTATTCCGATTAAACCTAGAATTACATTGTAAGCCAAGGAATATGGTTTATAGATAAAGTCGTTTTGCGTAAATTCTATATAGGATTTCACTGCTAATGCCCGAGGCGCTGTCGGTCCAATCAAGAATGGAACTTCGTAAGAGGACATGGAAAATGTAAATAATATTAGAAGTACCTTTAGTAGTGATGACTTGACCCTCTTGTAGTAGATGTGGTAGAAGGCGTAGCTTTCTGTCGCTCCCAAATTCCTAGCTGCATTAAATTGCTCCATTCCAATCTTATTGATTCCATTTAAAAATACCACCGCCGCAAATGGTGCTCCTTTGAAAATATATACGAGAATTATTCCTAGTGCATTCTTCGTATAAAATAGTGGAACAAATTGGTGAGGACTGTCTATTACTCCAAGATTTGCAAGGATTCTTGAAAATAGTCCTGCTTCAGAGAATAGATTTAAAAGTATGACCACCACGATCATATGTGGAATAATCATCGGAATATTTAAACTAAAGGATGATTTCTTTTTATAAAAATAGATTCCATAGGCGAGAAATAGTCCTATTATAACTGCTAATATGGATGAGACTGCCGCGAATTTAAATGTGAAAAAAAGAGAATTTAAAAATCCCTTGGAAGTTAAAATCTCTCTGTAATACTTGGTTGTAAATTCACTTATTCCTATTTCTTGGTAAAATCCAAATGATATTATAATAGATTTTATAAAACCGCCGAGAATCACCACAGCGATTAGTGCAATTCCCGGCAGGTATGATAAATCTAATTTAGTACGTTTTCTTCCCATATCTTTTCAATTAATGGTACTAGTTGTGCCGGCATTTCCGGTACTTTCTTAGCGTCTAGTTCGTTGTAAGGGATAGTTGCTTCCCCTATATTTATTGAATCGTAAAGTTTCTTTTGATCGTCAGTTAATTTCTCGTAGCTTACTACTGGTAGATCTCCAAGCACAGCTGGATCAGCCTTTTCAATTTGGTTTTCAGGTGCTAGGATTTCATTGATAAATACCATTGCTGCGTCTTTATTTGGACTCATCTTTGAGATTGCTAGGAAGTGGGTGTTTCCTATATTTCCCTTGTCAAAGACGAATGATCTAGTGGTTGCAGGTGCTTTTTTGTCGTTAATCATCATGGATGCTTGGTTTGGATTGTAGCTCATTGCCATTGCAACCTCTCCGTCAGAGAACATATTTGTAAGAGTTGGGTTGTCTGATGGATAGGTCTTGCCTTCCTTCCATAGGTATGGTTTAAGTTCATTTAGGTAGTCAATGGTTGGCTTCATCATTTCTGCAAGCTTTTCTTGAGTAAGATCCTTGTCCATGAATTGCTCATAACCTTGTAGGTCTGACATGATTTGTCTAACGAATACTGATGCTGTGAAGTCAGGTAGAGCTGCATATGTTAGTTTGCCAGGGTTTGCCTTAGATACTTCTAGTAGTTCTTCTGCATTCTTAGGTGGGTTTGGAATAACAGCACTATCATAAACGAATACGAATTGTGCCTTTCCATATGGAGCTTCTAAACCTTCAGTTGGTTCTCCGAAGTCGTATTTCACGTCTGCAGATTCTCCATCTACATAGTCATTGAAGTTAGGAAGTTTATTAGTAAATGGTCCAAATAGGAAATCTTGTTTCTTAGCCGCAGCGAAGTTTTCTCCGTTGATCCAAATAACATCTATTGAACCGTCCTTACCTGCGTTGTTTTCGTTTAAAAGAAGGTTGTTGATTTCGTCGATATCCATTGGAGCTCTGTTCACTGTGATGTCGTATTTTTCCTTCATCTTAGGAGTGATGGAGTTGTCGATCCAGTTGTTTCTCTTTTCATCTCCACCCCATCCATAGAAGTTAACTGTCTTTCCTTTTGCAGATTCTAGTGCTTCTTCAAAAGTCATGTCTGAAGCGTCTTTTGTAGTTTCAGTTTGACTTGTTTCGTTTTTATTTGCTGCGTTATCCTGTGTTTTGTCTTTTTTGCCACATCCTACCAATATAAATATTGCTAGTAGGAAAACTGAAAGTCTTTTTAGTAAGTTCTTGTTAAACATACTACCTCCTGTGCTTTTTAAATTTAAATTTTATTACGTTCTTTGCGAACTCGTTTGAAGGTTCTTCTTCAACTCCTAGTATCTCAGTCAAGAAGTTCTTCACATTATCTCTCTTGTAGTCATTGTGAAAAATCCCTGCACATGAGGAACAATAGGTATATATATTCTCCTTATCCAAGGAGTTCATCTTTTCTTTCCATATATCCACAACATCCCCTTCATGTTTTATGGCTCCTCCACCGAGGCCACAGCAACCTATGGATGTGAATGGTTCTTCATAATCTTTTGCAAAATACTTAATATCTTCGAAGATTTCCTTTGAATATCTATCGGAGCATGGGAAAAATACATTTGCGACTTCGTCTATCTTTTTGCCAACTCCTATCTCTCTTAAATATTCGTATACAGAGATGACTTCTGCATAGATCTTGCCCTTTAAAAAGTGATAACAGTTTGGACAGAGGCAAATGATCCTCTCAACTCCTTGAGATCTAAGAGTCTTCTCCAAGATTTCAAGTGGCGCTTCTCCACCCATGTCATGGGTAGGTCTCTTGCAGCAATCCACAGAAAAGTCCGCTCCATGTTCATTTCCAATCTCAATCATAGCCTCACAGGTTTTAGGTAAAAATCCAGGATAGTTGCATCCTAAAAATATTAAATCCTTCGTCTTAGCCTTTCCAATGTTTCGAAGTTTGTAATTATTCTTCATAAACTTAACAGACTTAAGTCCCTTTGGATCTCTTCTCCTCATGTAGAGAGAGATTTCTCTGCCGTCTAAATCCACCGGACATACATTCTTGCACTTGCCACAGAGAAAACATGAGTACCTTAGGTCAGGTCTCATTGCAAAATCAGAAAGATCCATATCGTATTTCGACAAAAAGTCGCAATTCTTGGTGCATCTCTTACAATGTATGCAATTTTCTTTCGTCTTTTCTAGTACATTCATTTTTGACTCCTATATATTTTCTCAATCTCTTCTGCACATGAGAAGGTGTCCCCTTTTTCTCTAGCATCTCTATACATCTTTTGATATTTCTGCATTCTATATAATGTCTTTAAAGGTCCATTATTTACAAATCTTCTCGAAGATGTGGTTATCTCACTTTCAAGAAGTTTTGGATATATTCCCATTTCTTGTAAAGTCAGTGAGAGTTCATAGTCCTCCATAAGAGGAAGTGGTTTAAACCCTCCTATTTTTTCAAACAGCTCTCGCTTTATAAATATTCCCTGATCTCCAAAGGCTATATGTCTGTGCTTTACTCGGAAGTTAGAACCCCATTCAATGGATTTTAAAAAAAGTGAAGTCGGCTCAAACTTAATTTTATAACAACCAAAGTCATAATCTCTTTCTATAAGCTCAAGCACCCCATCCCTTGAGATTTTACTATCAGCGTGGATAAAGAGAAGTTTGTCGTTTATTAGTTCCTTTGCCCCTTCATTCATCTGATTGGATCTGTACCTGGTCCTTTGAATCTTATTAAAATTAATCTTTTCATAAGTTCTATCCGTGGAATATCCATCGGAAAATACTATATCTGCTAAATCAGAAAATTCAGAAACCATCTCCTGGGTTCTATCTATAATTTTTTCTTCGTTGTAAGTTGGTATGACTATACCAAGTTTTTTCATTTCTTCTCCTCTTTCAAAAATACCTTAGAAATTATCGCTGATATTATTACCAAAGAAATTAAAAATAGTATCGAATATAAAAATTCTTTTGATTTAGGATTTAAGACTGCTTCTCCAAAATAGTTAAATACCAATACCCCTGGCACTACCCCTGCAAAGGTGGTAAGAAGATAGTAGAAAAAGTTTATCTCTGTAATTCCAGATATATAGTTAACCACATTGTAGCTAAATATAGGGCTAAGTCTTATTATAAATAATACCAAGGAAAGCACCTTTTGGTTATCACTATATAATGCTGAAGATAGTTTCTCGCTCATGTGATTGTCGACGAAATTTCTCACAAAATCCTTTAAGAGAAATCTTCCCATGTAGTACATAATTGGAGTGTTTAAAACTACCCCAATCATCGTGTATAAAGATCCTTTCCAAATTCCAAATAGCGCTCCCCCCACAAGGACGATTATAACCACTGGGAAGAAGAAGATTGGAAGTATGGTAAATATCAATATATAGAATATCGCTGCCGTATTTTCATGGGAATCTACAAATAATTTTATATCTTCAAAAGAGAATTTTCTAACTATAAAGATAGATATGACTGCAATCAAGATCATTATTCCAATCTTGATTGCATTCATACTTTTATCATTGAATCTTATTTTGTTCTGTTTGTTTGTCATTGTAGATTTTTCTAGCTACGTAGATGATTATTGAAACCGCAAATAGAATCAAAAGTCCTACCATTAACTTTTGTGCTCCACCGGTTAAGCTTCCTCCTGCGTAGGAATAAATTATAGTTGCTGGTAGTTGTCCTAGACCTGTTGCCAAGAAAAATGGCCAGAAGTCCATGGAAGTTAGTCCTGCTGCGTATGATACTGCGTCAAATGGCACGAATGGAAGAAGTCTTGCAACCATGATTGCATATTTACCATATTTTTTGAAGAATTCTTCTATCGCTACCAGTACTCCTTCTGATGCAAACTTCTTAACTACGTCTCTTCCTAAGATTCTTGCAATATAGAAACAAACTGCAGCACCAACCATTGAACTTGTCCATGATAGAAGTGCTCCCTTAGCCCATCCCCAAATCATTGCATTGGCTAGGGTGATGAAGAATGCTGGTATAGGTGAGATAAGTGCTTGAAGTATCATTAGTAGGAATGAAACCATAACCGCATATACTCCAAAACCTCTTATATATTCTGCAACGCCGTTGATATCTACCTTGGTTAGTACTCTTATAGATTCATTTACTTCTCTATTTACTGATGGTACGAAGAAATAAACTGCAAAGAATATTCCAATTATAATTAGAAGTATCAACCTATTTCTGTTTTCTTTTTTCATAAATCCTCCTTATAAAGTTTCTTTAACATATCTAAAAAATCTACTGAGAGATATTCCTTTATCTTTTTCTCTGTATCGAGATTTTTAATCGCTCTATCCTTACTATATTCAACCAGAGCCATGGAACACCAGGTAACTCCTCTTAGAGAATTGTACATCAAATATTTATAGAATTTTCTTCTATCAACTGGTCTGTATCTTTCGTATTCATCTAAGAAATCTAGCATTTCTTCTTCAGTTAAGATGGTGTCCGTCTTCCAATAGGTGGTAGTAGGCACCAAGAAGTGGGCTAAATCCTGTTCCGCTTCACCGATTATAGGTTTTTCCCAGTCGATTACAATATTTTTGTCTCCAATTATAAAATTGTGATTATTTAGCTCCGTATTTATAATTGAAGGGTTTGAAATCTCCTCATCCATATTGGAAGTTTCAAGAATTCTAAATAATTCGTCGATTCTCTTCTCAATTTCTTCGTCTTTTTGGCAGGAGTCCTTGTAATGGGCATACATGGAGATAAATTCATCGTGCATCGCCTTAAATGGTCTACTTGCCACTATTAAATCCGCCCCTTCTATATCCAAGTTGTGGATGGTAGACAAGAGTTTTGCCGCAATTTTAAGATCTCTTTTATAGTCGAGGGGTCTGCCCTCATAATATTTCATAATTAAATACGGTTTTTTAAGCCAAAAAGAATCTTCCACATAGGAAATCGGCTCTGGAGTAACCCCAGATTTTTCTAAGAATTTAAGAGCATCGTACTCATACTTAAGCTGGCGAGATCCAAGGTTCATTTGGGAACCGAGATTCACCCTTATGACTCTGTTCTTTGATAGAAAGTTTAGATTGTACTCCCCTTGACCTAGAAGTTTTAATTCATTATCTCCTATTTCAAGTCTAACAAGGTCGATATACTCGTCTATATCTAGGATTTTTTCAGTTACATAGTAGCTAAGACCTAGAGCCTCGATCTTTTTTATTGTGTTATTTAAAACTTCGCTATTTGAATAGGCTATATCTGAAAATATATCGTAGTATTTTCTCATGCCAACTAGGCCATATCCACCGTCATAGGTTGGAACTAGCACCACATCGTATTCATTTAATTTATCAAGGCAAAATTTTATCATCTTAGAATCAAGACCAATTAGGTCAGATCCCAAGAGCACAGCCTTGTCTCTATTTTCAAGTTCAGATTTTAATGCATTTGCCATCTTTTCTCCGAGGTCTTTACCACTCTGTGGAATGAGGTACCTCTTATCTATATCATCTGGAATTTTGCCACTGAAATATATCTTATAATCTGAGCCTGTGTTTTTAATTTCTTGGTACTGATTTTCTATTAATTTATCTGAAATGCTTAAGATCTCTTCGTCATTTAAATATGAAGATAGCCTGGTCTTCGTTTGCCCAAGTTCTGGTGTTCTTGTAAAAAATATTATCATAATACAAAAAAATGGCTTCGGAGTTACCCCCAAAGCCAATTAATTAATTATTTTACCAATTCGTATCCGTCGTATTCTTTTGTTCCGTCGTACGCATTGTAAACTTCATGTCCTTCTTTAGCTAATTCGTCAGCTACTGCCCATGATCTATTGCCTGAATAGCAGTAGGTTAAGAATGGTTTGTCAGTTGGGAAGCTCTTAATATCATCCATGTAAGTGTCAGCAGTTGTGTGAAGTGCGCCTTCAATGTGTCCTTCGTTGTAATCTTTTTCATCTCTTACGTCAATGATAGTATAGTTTCCTGATTTAGCCATTTCATTGAACTTAGGTCCAAGAACTGTAGCAGCCTTAGTCATAGTTGTGTATTCGAAGTCTTTTACGCCTTGAGCGTTAGCAACTTTTGTAAATCCATTGTCAACTAGGATTTGAGCAGCTTCTGATGATTTTTTACCAGTGTTGCAAACAGTTACAACGTCTTTGTCCTTGTAAGATTCGATTTCAGCAAGTCTGTCGTTTAGTTCATCAACTGGAATGTTGATAGCGTGTTTAACGTGACCTTCATTGTATTGTTCAGCTGGTCTTACGTCGATAACTAGGTATTTTTCTTTTTCCTTGTTGTCTTCTTGAATCTTGTCTAGTTCTTCTCCTGTCATTTCAGAATAAGCAACTTGTGTGTCTGTTGCAGTTCCTGCATTAGTTTTGTTTTCTGCTTGGTTAGCTGGCTTATCATTTGAACATCCAACTAAAAGAGCTAGAGCTAATGCTACAACTGAAAATAATTTTATATTTTTCAAAATATCCTCCTTATTATAAATGCGAAATTTTTTTATAAAATAAAAAGCATTTATATTCTCACTACAAGTTAGTTTACCATTAAATAACGCCACTTGCAACAACTTATTATGAAATTTAAGTTAAATTTATCTCACACATCTTTCTTTTCAATCGCTGAAATTAATAATTTATTCTAATGTTTTGAAATATCTTAATTAGATATTATCTTCATGAAAAAAACGACATCTCTGTCGTTTAATTGTATAAATTTTAAATTTTAATAATTCACCCGGTTCTTAAGAGCCGTTCCTATGGTTAGTTCATCATAATATTCGAGATTTCCTCCCACAGGGATTCCATGAGCGATTCTAGTCATAAGAACTCCAGTGTCCCTTAATGCTTCTTGAATATACATTGCAGTGGTATCTCCATCTGTGGTTGGGTTGGTTGCTATTATAACTTCTTTGATGCCACCTTCATTTACTCTTCTAACCAGCGAATCAAATCTTAAATCACTTGGAAATATTCCACTTGTAGGTCTAACGGTTCCATGAAGCACATGGTAAAGACCGTTGTAACTATTGGTCTTTTCCATAGATGCCACGTCTCTTGGGCTTTCCACTACACAGATGGTAGTCTTGTCCCTTGTGTCATCGGTGCATATTTCACAATGGTCATCATCGGTATAGTTGTGACAGATGGAACACTCCTCTATATTTTCTGCAGCATCGACAATTGCCTCTGCCAAGCTATGTGCCTCATTCTTGTCCTGTTCAAGGATGTAGTAGAGAATTCTTTCTGCTGATTTTTCACCTATTCCAGGTAGTTTTGAAAGTTCGTAGATTAAATTTTCTAATGGCCTGCTCATCTTATAGTCCAGGGATATTAAGTCCGCCAGTTAGCTTGCCCATCTTTTGGTTTGCTACGCTGTCTGCTTCTTCCATAGCATTGTTGACAGCAGTTAGCACTAGATCTTCAAGCATATCTACATCTTCTGGGTCAACTACTGCTTCATCGATCTTTATTCTAATTAGTTCCTTTTTGCCGTTTACAGTGGCTTCCACTGCACCGCCGCCAGAAGTTCCAGTTACCTCTTGGTTCTTTAGATCTTCTTCCAAATTTTCCATTTGCTTTTGAAGCTTTTGCATTTGCTTCATCATATTGTTCATATTTCCCCCACCTGGGAATCCGCCAAATTTCATAATATCTTCCTTTCTATTTTATTGAATCTTCTCCAAATAAATTTCCAATTCGATTCTTTATTGAATCAATATCACTATTTGATTTTACCACAAATTTAACCGAAATATTATCATTAGTCAATTCTTTTAAGACAGACTCTATTTTTTCTATGGTTTCACTGTTGTTTAAAGTTTGATAGAAACTTCTGCCCTGCTCTTCAAATGCGATGGTTGCAATATTATCTTCAAAAGAATCGAGTCTACCCATGACAAGCATGCCAGAGATAATCCTCTCGGATCTCTCCTTTAAAATTTGAATTGCACGGTTGAAGATCCCTTGCAGTTCACTTTCTGTGTAATCTATTTCTTGGTTTTCTTGATTTTCTTCTTTTTCTTCTGTGTTTTCTATTTCTTCAGTTAAATTCTCGTCTGTGTAAGTTCCTTGAGCTTCAACCTCAATTTCAGTTTCATGAGTAAATTCTTCAACTGCGCCGTCTGCGTTGTCAGCTCCATTATTATCTTTATAATCCTCTCTTGAAACTTCATTAGATATATTTTCAGATGCATCTGTATGAGAATCTTCAGAAGCTTTGACCTTAGAAGGCTTTATATCATCTTTAGAGCTATTTTTAAAAACTTCCTTATTATCTGATTTCTTATCTAGTTTAAATTCAAAATTTTCCCTTTTAGGTGGCTTTAAATCCTTGAAATTTCCAGAACTTAGCATCCTTTCAATATTTTCAACCCTATTTAAAATATCGTCCTGTCTATATGCAACTATTTCAAGAAGGGCAGCTTCAAGCATGGTTCTCTTGTTGGTAATATAGCGTGATCTCGCCTTGGTTTCACTTAAAATTTTTATGATATTTAAAATTTCTGAGTTGGAAAAAGCCTCTGCAATCGCAATGTATCTCTCCATGTCCTTGACCCTTATTATCTTTCTTGGGTCGTTTAGATTTTTCGCAATCAAAATATTTCTAAAAAAAGACACGATTCCGTCGATTAAAACCATCATATCCTTGCCATCATCGGCTAAGTTTGCAACGGACATAATGATGCTTGACGCATCGGAATTTAAAATTGAAGTCGCAAGTTCAAATAGGGTATCCTCAGTCGTAACGCCTAAAACCTCAATGATTCTATCATAGCTTATTTGCTTGTCGTTTACAGCAACGACCCTATCTAAAAGAGAAACAGCGTCCCTCATTGAACCGTCAGCCATCTGTGCGATAAGATCGATTCCAGCTTCGTCAATGGATCTTCCTTCCTTTGAAATAATTTCAGAAATATTTTTAGAAATCGTATCTACAGAAATCCTTTTAAAAGAATATCTCTGAGTCCTGGAAAGAATCGTCTGTGGCACTCTTTCGATCTCCGTCGTAGCTAATATAAAGATTAGATGTTTCGGAGGTTCTTCCAATATTTTTAGAAGAGCATTGAAAGCTCCCTTTGAAAGCATGTGAACCTCGTCGATGATGTAGACCTTGTACTTGGAAGTACTAGGCGGATAGAACGCCTTTTCACGAAGGTCCCTTATGTCATCGACACCATTGTTGGAAGCAGCATCCATCTCTACCACGTCGAGATTCGTTCCACGAAGGATCGATTTGCAAGTCTCGCACTCGTTGCAAGGATTGCCATCTATTGGATGCTCACAGTTTACAGCTCGTGCCAATATCTTCGCAGTGGAAGTCTTGCCAGTTCCCCTAGTGCCAGAAAATATATAGGCATGGGAAACAGTAGAATTTTTCACTTGATATTTAATTGAATTTATAACCTGGTCTTGACCGACAATCTCGTCGAAAGTCTTAGACCTGTATTTTCTATATAATGCTTGATACATAATTCACCTAAATCTATTATAACATAGGACAATGAATGAAAAATAAAATAAATTTGCGTGGCGTTTAATGCTTAGCTTGTTGAATAGAATTTTTTAAGATGAGTTGTTGGTTAATAAGTTTGTTTCTAACAATATTCAAGCTTATAATATAATCAAACTAAGCGATGCGACTATATGAATAAGATCTTTTTTTGAGAGATTGTTTTGTTCTTACATTGATAATTGTTATCACGCTTTACGTATAGAATAAGTTTACTGATTGTTTTTACACGCTCTACGTATAGCATGAACTTTTATTGATTGCTTTTTACATGCTTCACGTATAGCATAAGTTTACTGATTGTTTTTACATGCTCTACGTATAGCATCTAATTTAATTGATTGTTTTTACATGCTCTACGTATAGCATAAGTTTATTTAATTTTTATAAACAAGGTGAGCGCCCTTGACTTCGATCGAAAAGACTCGCCCGGAAGTATCTTGATAACATTTATTATTTTTCCATCAAAAAAGAAGCCTTGTAGCTCCTTTTAATTTTTATTCAGATTTATTTAAAATAAATTTTTCTATTGCTTCGTTAAAACCTTCTGACCTTTCGTTTTCACATACATAGTCACCAATTTTCTTTAATGATTCTACTGAGTTTGCCACTGCTACGGCAAGTCCTGCTTCTTGAAGTAGCTGTATATCATTTGTATTATCTCCCAGCGCCATCACTTCTTCCTTTGGTACTTCTAAGTACTTCGCCAATGCTTTTAGCGCTACTCCCTTATTCGTTCCTATGTCCATGACTTCGATTAAATGAGCTTCTGATTTTGCAAAAAATGCTCTACCTTTAAATATCCCTTCTAGCTCTTCTTGGATCTTAGCAGCTTTCTTTGGATCTGCTGCTATCAAAAGCTTAGGCGTTCTTATTTCTGCTAGTTTTTCTACGCTTCCCGTCTCTCTGTATCTTGCATATTTTAAATCTGGATCTGGATGGGCTTTTAGATTTAATTTTGAAACTACTATCTCTCCTTGGTCGTACACTTGAAGATAGAGATTGTTTTTTATTACATACTCTACAATCTCTCTTTGTACATCTTCTGGTACATATGAAGAATATATCGTTTTGCCATTTGTATCTGTTATTTCGGCTCCATTGTAGCATATCATTGGTGCTTCTGACTTTAGCTCATCTGCTATTGCTTTTGCCGACGCAAAGCTTCTGCCAGTTGCAACTGAAATGCTCACATTTTTATTTAATTTTTCTACTAGTTTCTTTGTGCTTTCTTCTACTTCTCCATTTTTATTTAAAAGTGTGTTATCTAAGTCTGTAACTATTAATTTATACATTTGATGTCCTTTATCGTTAAATTAAAAAATAAATTAGGGTTGCAAAGATTATACCCATGATCAATGATTGAAATATTATAAATAATGTAGATGTCTTTTTTACTCTTGTCCATAATTTTTCGCTTTTGTCTGTTTTCTTATCATTTGCTTGTATATTTATGTCATAAAATGGAAAGTTTTCCTTAAGTGTCATGCATAGTTTTCCTTCGCAATCTACGCAACCTTCATCATAGTTGAATAAGTGTTTTCTCAAAAGTTCGTAATCTCTTTTGGCATTTTCTCTGTGTTGGCTAAAGGCTCTATTCCATTTTATTATTAGAACGAGTACTAGTGCTCCCAAAATCAATAGTCCTATTAATATAAATATGCTTATTAATCTTTCTTCTAACCCAAATATAAATGCATATGCTCCTGCGACTAATGCCATATAGATGCTTGTAAATGAGAGTCTTTCATTCTCTACGTGACGAAGATGCTCTAAGTTTTGTTCCATACAGGCCTGTATAAAAGATATCTGTGCCTCTCTTATAGCTGTGTTGTCTGTTGAATTTTCCATTTTAAATACCCTTTCTATTTTCTTATGTATATTATATATGATAATTTTTTAAGTCTCTATACAATTTTCAAAATAGAAAAAGGAACTTAGTTATCCTCTAAGTTCCTGTCTGTTTTCATTTATTGTTTTGATCATATCTGAAAGATTTACTTGTGTTCTTTCTAGTAGTTCATCTGCATAGTCACGAGCTCCTTCTCTTATTTGAGTGGATTCTCTTTGTGCTGAGCTTAGAATTTCTTCTGCTCTTTCATTTGCCTTTAGTACGAGTTCATCTTCTCTTATCATTTCTTCTGCATGAGCTCTTGCTGCTGCCATGATTCTGTCAGCTTCTTCATGAGCGCCTGTGATGATTTGATCTCTATCTGTAGAGATTTGTTGCGCTTCTTTAATTTCTGATGGAAGTTCTGCTTTTATGTCTCTTATTATTTCTAGAACTTCTTCTTTTTCAATCATAGTCTTTCCTGTAAGAGGAATACTACTTGCTGTTTGGATAAGTTGTTCTAACTCATCTACCAATTCCATTAGTGTCATATCGACTACCTCCCTATTAATTTTTCTTTCATAGCATCGCCTACTATGTCTGGAACAAACAAACTTAAATCTCCATCAAACATCGCCACTTCTTTTGCAAGTGTTGAGCTTACAAATGTGTTTTGGTTTGATGATAGTAGAAATACAGTTTCTAGTCCTTTGTAGTAGTGCATATTTGCCATTGCTAATATATATTCACTTTCATAGTCGGAAGCTGTCCTTATGCCTCTTACTATTACTTTACAGTCCTTTTCTTTTGCATAGTCTGCTAAGAGTCCTGTGAATGAATCGATGGTTACTCCCTCTATGTCCTTTGTAACTTCTTCTAGTAGTTCCATTCTTTCTTCTACTGTGAAAAGTCCCTGTTTTTTTACATTGTTTAAGACTGCGACTGTTACTTCTCCAAATATATCTGTGGCACGTTTTATTATATCTATATGCCCATTAGTAACCGGGTCGAAACTACCCGCATATATTGCTTTCATCTGGCACTCCCAATACTTTTATGGATGTAGAGCCGTATTTTCTTTCTTTTAACACTTCGTAGTTAGAAAAATCTATTCTACTTCCATCTCTATATTCTACCACTAATAATCCATCTTTTTTAAGTAATTTTCTTTCTTTTATTATTTCTAGCGAATGACGATACTTTTGCAGTTCGTCAAATGGTGGATCCATGTAGATTATATCAAATCTTTCTTCTGTGGTTTTCAAGTATTTTTTATAGTCCATATTTATGATCTTTGCGCCTTCTATAAGCTTTGTGTGCTTTAAGTTTTCTCTTGTGACTTTTAGCGATTCACTAGATGTATCTACAAAGACACAGCTCTTTGCCCCTCTGGATAAAAATTCTATTCCATTTCCTCCAGAGCCACAGAATAAATCTAGTGCTTCTTTACCATGGAAGTATTGACCTACCATATTAAATACTGATTCTTTTACTCTATCCGAGGTCGGTCTTACATCCATTCCTTCTACGGACATAAGTCGCATTCCCTTTGATGTTCCTGATATTACTCTCATAATCCTCCAATTATTTATTATTTTAACATATTATCAATAATCTAACAATTAAACTTTCGAGAAATTAGTCTATCTACGCTTATTTTTAGTTGTAAATGGTCTGGTTCTATAAACTCTGGATCATTTGTCCATATTCTTTTTGCTTCTTTAGCTGCGTATTTTAAAATCATCTTGTCTTTTAATGGATTTGTCAATATGAATCCCATAAATCCAGATTGTCTTACTCCAAATATATCTCCAGAGCCACGAAGCTCCAAATCTTTCTCTGAAATATAAAATCCATCTGTGGATTCCACCATGACCTTCATCCTCATTGATGCTATTTCTGATTCTGATTTATTATATAGGATGCAATAACCTTGGTGGGTTCCTCTTCCCACTCTTCCTCTTAGCTGATGGAGTTGTGAAAGCCCAAATCTCTCTGCGTTTACTACCATCATCACAGTTGCGTTTGGCACATTTACCCCAACTTCTACTACCGTCGTCGATACAAGTACATTTATCTTATTTTTTTCGAAGTCCTCCATGATCATGTCTTTTTCATCTGGTTTCATCTGTCCATGGAGAAGTCCTACATTGTAATCTTTAAAGTATTTTTTTATTTCTTTGTAGACTTTTTTCACAGAGTTTAGATCAAGCATCTCATTTTCATCAATCATTGGGCAAATTATATAGGCTTGTCTTCCCTCTTTCAATTCTTTCTCTATAAATTCAAGAGCTTTTAACAGACCATTTTCATTTATGGTTGCAGTTTGAATCTTGAGCCTTCCTGCCGGTGGAGTGTCTATCGTTGAGACCTGTAAGTCTTGGTACATTACTAGAGCAAGGGTCCTAGGTATCGGTGTTGCTGTCATAACTATGGTGTGAACTCCCTTGTCAGATAGATTTTTCCTCTGCATAACTCCAAATCTGTGCTGCTCATCCACTATGCTTATTCCAAGATTTTTAAATTCTACATTTTCTGATATAAGTGCATGGGTTCCTATAATCATGTGAATTTCGCCTGATTTTAATTCGTGAAGCACCTTGTCTTTTTCTGATTTTTTCATTGAACCTATGAGCAAGGCTACATTTATTCCAAGTTTATCAAATGTAGCTTTAAATGAATTGTAGTGCTGTGTCGCCAAGATTTCCGTCGGAGCCATAATCGCTGATTGGAATCCATTTTTGTAAAATAAATACATTATTGCCATTGCAACTACGGTCTTACCTGAACCTACATCACCTTGGATGAGCCTGTCTACACGAAATCCGCTCTTTAAATCTTCTATTACCTCGTCGATTACTTTCATCTGAGAATCGGTCAATTTAAATGGAAGGATTTTTAAAAATTCATCTATACTATACTCTCTAAGTTTTACCCCTGTCTCTTCTCTTTCTTTTTTTAATTTAGATAGAGCGAGAAGATATACGAGAATTTCATAGAAAGAATAGGAGTTTCTTGCATTTCCGTAAGCTTTTTGAGATTTCGTTCTATGAAGCTCCCTCATGGTTCTATCCATATCGAAAAGTTTGTACCTTTCCAATATTTCTTCTGGCAATACATTCTTCCATGTGTAATCTTTTAAGACTTGGTCTGTAAGTTTTATAAGTTCTTTGTTATTTATATCTTTTGTCTGTGAATATACCGGAATTATACTTCCTAGCACCTTTTTTCTCTTGGCATTTTCAAATTTAGGGGAAGTCATTGTGAGATTGTTTCCAAATCTTGAAACCTTTCCATAAAAATAAAACACCTCACCTTTTAAAAATGTAGAGGTTAGGAAGTTTTGATTGAAGTATGAAATTTTTAAATTAAATCCATCGGTTACGACTACATCGAGCCTCTTAAATCTCCCTTGATAATGAGGCACTGCCTGCACCACTTCTGCTTTTATTGTGGCGAACTCTCCCTCTCTTAAGTCTTTTATGGATTTTAAATTGGTTGAGTCTATAAATCTCACTGGGAAATATTCCATAAGGTCTGCTACCGTTTCAATGCCCATATTTTCCAGGTAGGATTTTTTCTTCGGTCCAACGCCTTTTAATGTATCTATTTTGTCAAATAGTTTCATATTTTCTCCATCTAAAAATTCTAAAAAAAATAAGCAGATTTTAATCTGCCTATTCTACTGAAACGATGTAGTAGTATAGAGGTTGAGCTCCTCTTACTAGTTCCACGTCTAACTCATCATAAATTTCTTCTAGTTTATCCATTAGCTCTTCTGTATCTTCTTCTTCAAGTCCATTTCCATAGTACAAAGTTATTACAGAAGATTCATCGTCTACCATTTTTTCAATAAGTTTTTCTGTTACTTCGTCTAAATTATCTCCGAAGGACTCTATTTCTTTTCCAGTAAGACCGATAATTTGATCTTTTTTAATCTGAGATCCGTTTGAATTTGTATCTCTTACTGCATAAGTTACTGATCCAGTCTTAATATGATTTAGTTCTTCATTCATATTTTCGATGTTTGCTTCTGGATCTTCTTCTTCATCAAAGACAAATAGAGCTCCTATTCCTTGTGGAACTGATTTAGTTTCTACTACGTATACGTCCTTTTCAGATAATTCCTTTGCTTGATTAGCTGCAAGAACGATGTTTGAATTGTTTGGAAGAAGTATGATGTGATCAGCGTTTAAACTGTCTATTGCCTTTACGAAGTCCTCTGTAGAAGGATTCATAGTTTGTCCTCCTTCTATTATATAGTCAACGTTTAGTGACTTAAATACTTCGTTAATTCCTTCTCCCATAGAAACAGAAACTATTGCATATTTTTTCTTTATATTATTCTTTCTAGCATTTTCAACTTCAGATTCATCAAATAGTGTTTCAGTATGTTGATACCTCATGTTGTCTATCTTTATATCTTGAAGTTGACCTAGCTCTACCGCATATTCGAGAGCTCTACCAGGGTTATTTGTGTGAACGTGGACCTTTATAACTCCAGTTCCTCCACCACCTACTACAAGTAGACAGTCTCCCAGTGGCATTAATTTATTCTTTAAGTCCTCAGTGTCATCGATGTCAGTTCTTATTACAAATTCTGTACAGTAACCGAATTCTAGATCCTTATCATAATCATCGAAAGAAATTTCTTTCTGTTCTTTTTTCTTAAGTTCTTCGTCTTCAGCTACTTGTTCAATAACTTCTCCCCTTAGAGCTTTAAGAGCACCTTCGAAGAGATACACAAGACCTGCTCCCCCAGAGTCAACTACTCCTGCTTCTTTTAAAACAGGAAGTTTTTCAGGAGTTTTATTTAAAGACTCTTTTGAAGCTTTAACTATTGCTTCCATGAAATCTAAAGTGTTGTCGTACTTGCTGTAATTTTTCATAGCAAAATCAGCTGTTTCTCGACCAACAGTTAAAATTGTACCTTCAGTTGGTTTCATAACAGCTTTGTAGGTTGTATCTGATGCAGATTTCAAAGCCTTAGCTAAATCTTTATTAGTTATAGTTTTCTTGCCTTTTAGTCCTTCTGCAAATCCTCTTAAAAATTGGGATAAAATTACCCCTGAGTTTCCTCTGGCTCCCATTAGAGAACCACGAGAAGCAGCAAGGGCTACTTCATGAACATCATCAGATTCAAGTTCGTTTACCTGCTTAAGAGCAGATTTAGATGTAAGACCCATGTTAGTACCAGTGTCCCCGTCTGGAACAGGAAATACATTAAGGGTATTTACATGGTCTTTATTCATTAAAAGAAAATTCACCGCGCCATTTATACATGACTTTAGTGAAACATTTTGATTAGTCATAAATACCTCTTATTTTATTCTTATTCCTTCAACTACCACTTCTACATTGTATGGTTCGATTCCAGTTAAATCTTTGATGTAGAATTTTACATTTTCAATTATATTTTCTCCAACGGTAGAAATCTTAACTCCATATTCAAGCACTACGTGGATTTCTATCGTTAATTTATCGTCTTCAGTTATAACTTTTATTCCTTTAGAAATATTTTCAAATTTTAGTAGTTCCAAAAGTCCGTCAGTTGCACTTTTAGAAGCCATGCCTACTATGCCGTAGGATTTCATAGCGGCCATACCTGCTATGGTTGCGATTACATTATTTTCAATTACTACAGCACCTTTTTCACTATTTAAGATTGCTGGCATAAGCTCACCTCCAATTACATCTATTATATCAGACAAGCGTCCATATATTCAAGAAATACTCTCATCTTATTAAATCGGCTAAATTTTTAAAATTTTTATGAAGTGTTTTTAACTGATTAAATATAAGAACTTCATTTGCTTATAAAAAAAAGTAGCTACCATTTGGCAACTACTTAAAAAAATCTGTTTTTTTATTTTTCTTCTTCGTCTTCATCAATTATTACTTGGTCGTCTTCGCTGTTTTCTTCTTTAGTATCTTTAGATCTGGTTTTGCTTTTAATGTACTCTTCAACGTCAATGGTACTTCCATCTTCCATCAAGATTAAGAATTTATATGCACTTGTAAAAGCTACACCCATTCCTAAAACTGCCGCGATAGGAGCTGCAATAGCACCAACTATAGAAGCTGTTAAAGAAAGTTGAAGCACGATTTCTTCGTCCTTTTTAATAAGAAGCTTTCTAGCATTTCCCTTTCTGAAAATTTCTTTTATAGCTTCGATTATATCTTCAACGCTGTTTTGTAGACTTCCGATAGTCTTATTTGCAGATTTTGTAAATTTTTCTTGAAAATTTTTAAAAGCTTCGTCAGTTTCTCTATCAAAGTCACTTTCTGTATTTTCTTTTTCAAATTTTCTAAATTGATTTCTTTCTTTTATAAGTTCTATTGCGCGATCTACATCGCCATCTGCATCGATAAGAGCAATTCTTACTTCACTAAATTCTGCTCCAGTCATATTTATAACATAATCAATTGCTTCTAATGTAATCATTATTATCACCTCGTTATAATTTTACCCGAAATTTAAACTGATAATCAAATATGGTCAAATTCATTTCTAAAAGTTTTGTGAAATAAAAAAATCTTAAATGATTTCTCACTTAAGATTTTTTATATTATTAGTCTTTAATCTTTTCAATTTCTTTTATATCTTCATCTTTTCCTAGAAGTACAAGTACATCTCCTTCTTGAAGTACAGAGCTTGGGTAAGGATCTATTTGTACATCATCATTTCCACGTTCTATAGCAAGAACTGTAACTTTATACTTGCTTCTCACGTTGAGCTCTTTCAAATTTTTTCCAACCCAAGTAACTGGACATAAGAATTCTGCAATTGAATAGTCTGGAGAAAGTTGTATAAAGTCCATTAGGTTTGATGCACTTAAATTGTGTGCAACCCTTACTCCCATATCCCTTTCAGGAAATATTATTTTATCCGCTCCCACTTTTTTAAGTATAAGAGCCTGTCTATTATCCATAGCCTTAGCTACGATATATTCAATTCCAGCTTCTTTCGCAAGAACTGTGGACATTATTGCAGCTTCAAAATTGGTTCCTATGGCTACTACTGCAGCATCAAAATTTTTAAGCCCCATTTCGCTGGTGGCACTCTCATCCATTACGTCGCATTGAATCGCTGTAGTCACATAATCTGCTATGTCTTCTATAAAATCTAAATTTACATCGACTACCATTACTTCATTTCCAAGTTCAGAAAGTGTCTTAGCTACTGAAGATCCAAACTTTCCACAACCAAATACTATATATGATTTCATTTTATCACCCTACCAAAATTTTTCCTGTAGCATACTTAATGCTAGATGGTTTCGTCTTCATTAATCCTATCGCTAGTGTAGTCGGTCCAACTCTACCCATAAACATGGTAAAAGCAAGAATTACCTTTGAAGTATCGGTTAGATGAGGAGTTATTCCCCTGGTCATACCTACAGTTGCAAATGCACTTACACTTTCAAATAGTATATCTAAAAAATCGAATCTATCATGCTCAACTATTGTAAGAGCCATCGTTACCACTATTACCACAGATATACATAAAATCGTAATTGCAAGCGCTCTAAGTATTACTTCTTTATCGATCTTTCTATTAAATATTACTATTTCATGCTCCCCTCTTAGTCTACCAACTGTTGATAGGAACATAACCGCAAATGTGGTTGTCTTAAGGCCACCAGCTGTTGAAGCAGGACTTCCTCCTATAAACATAAGGAAAATATATATAAGCGCTGTTGCATCGTGTAAACTTCCTATATCAACAGAATAAAATCCAGCGGTTCTTGTGACCGTTGATTGGAAAAATGAAGCGAGAACCTTGTGTCCAAACCCAAACTCCCCAATGCTTAAAGAATTGTTGTATTCAATCAAAAGTGTCGCTACTGTACCTGCAAGTAATAAGAAAGCTGAAACTGTAATCACTACCTTTGAGTGAACTTTTAGTTTTCTAAAACTTCTTGCATTGTATAGATCCATGTAAACAAGGAAACCAAGTCCACCCATTATAACAAGACTACAAATAATCATATTTATATAGATGTCTCCACTATATGGAAGGATTGAATCTCCAAAGAGATCAAATCCTGCGTTGCAAAACGCAGATATAGCATGAAATATCGAATACCAAATTCCAGTTTTAAATCCAAATTTTGGAATTAGAGAAAAACTTAGAAGAAAAGCTCCAATAAATTCAATTAAAAATGTAATCTTTGTCACATAGATAACCCATTTCACTATTCCTGACATAGATGTTATATTAAGTTGTTCCTTTACAAGAAGTCTTTGTTGCAAAGAAATCCTTTTTCTTAAAAGCACTGTTGTGATTGAAAATAATGTTATAGTTCCAAGCCCACCGATTTGAATTAGAGTTATGATAACAACCTTTCCAAAGATCGACCACTGTGTTGCTGTATTTGCTACTACAAGTCCCGTTACTGCAGTGGCAGAACTTGCTGTGAAGAATGCATTTACAAATCCAACAGAGTTTCCTGTTGTAGTAGCTATTGGAAGAGTAAGTAGTGTAGCTCCTATAAAAATAACTACTAAAAATGACATTCCCAGCACTAACGGTGCATTTTTAACTATTCTTTCGTATAATTTCGTCATATTTTTCAAAAAAAATAAGTTCCCACAAAGGGAACTATTAGTTTTTAGCTAATTCAACAAGTTTTGCAAAGCCTTGTGGATCATTTATAGCAATTTCAGAAAGCATCTTTCTGTTAATTTCTACTCCGTGATTTTTAAGTCCAGCGATAAACTTTGAATAACTCATTCCATTTTGTCTACAAGCAGCATTGATTCTTGTAATCCAAAGTTGTCTAAAGTCTCTTTTTCTTTGTTTTCTACCGAAGAATTGGTAATTAAGAGATTTCATAACAGCTTGGTTAGCTGGTCTATATAGTTTAGATTTTGCTCCAAAATATCCTTTTGCTTGTTTTAATACTTTTTTATGTCTTTTCTTAGCGTTAACGCCTCTTTTAACTCTAGCCATTTTTACCTCCTATTCTCCTATTAAGGAATCATATGATCAATTCTTCTTTGATCGCCTTTAGATATTACTGCTGATTTTCTTAATTTTCTTTTTCTTTTAGCTGTCTTCTTTCCTGTAAGATGACCTTTGTATGCAAAAAATCTCTTTATTTTTCCAGAGCCAGTTCTCTTAAATCTCTTAGCTGACGCTCTGTGTGTTTTCATCTTAGCCATATTATCCTCCTATTATTCCTTGTCATTCTTTGGGTTTAGAAACATAACCATGCTTCTACCTTCCATCTTTGGTTTCTTATCTACTACACCAACTTCGGATACGAGTTCCACAAAGTTATCTAAAACTTCACGTCCTATTTCTGTATGTCCAAGCTCTCGCCCTCTAAAACGAACAGAAACTTTAACCCTATCTCCTCTTTTTAAGAAACCTATAGTTTGATTTGCTTTTGTCCTTAAATCATGATCTTCGATGCTAGGTGTAAATCTTATTTCCTTTACACTTATCACCTTTTGTTTTTTCTTTGATTCTTTTTCCCTTTTTATAAGTTCGTATCTGTATTTTCCATAATCCATAATACGACAAACAGGTGGTTTAGCCTGTGGCGCGATCTTAACTAGATCAAGTCTTTTGTCCATCGCTAAATCTAGAGCATGTCTTCTTGAGACAACTCCTATTTGATCTCCGTTTTCGTCGATAAGTCTTACTTCCTGTTCTCTAATAGCTTCGTTGATTTGAAGTTCTTTGATAATTGTAGCACCTCCATAAATTAAAAAAGCGGGCAAAAAGCCCGCAAAAATATCTCGATAGTTTTTACCTTAAACCTCCCTCGGCGTAAGGTGAGAGTGCGAGCTCTACTTTGAATACTCGTACATTCTATCAGTTAGATTTTATTTTGTCAACAATTATTTTGATAAATACAAATATTTTTATTTCTATTTAACTTTTGATTGTAGATATGCATTTATAAATGGGTCAAGGTTTCCATCCATTACAGATTCTACATCTCCGACTTCTTCGTTGGTTCTGTGATCTTTTACCATCGTGTAGGGTTGAAATACATAGGATCTTATTTGACTTCCCCAAGCAATTTGTGAGTAGTTGCCTGAAAGGTCTTCAATCGCTTCCTTTTGTTCTTCCTGAGCAATAGAAATAAGTTTTGCCTTTAGAAGTTTCATCGCTGTCTCTCTATTTTGGATCTGACTTCTTTCATTTTGACATTGGACTACAACTCCTGTTGGAATATGTGTAATTCTTACAGCTGAATCTGTGGTATTTACGTGTTGTCCACCTGCACCTGAAGATCTATATGTGTCAATCTTTAAATCTTCTGGTTTAATATCTACATCTTCAACGTCTTCAAGCTCTGGATAGACATCTACTGAAGAAAATGAAGTGTGTCTTCTCTTATTCGAATCGAAAGGAGAGATTCTTACAAGTCTATGAACTCCCTTCTCACCTTTTAAATATCCATAACAAGAATCGCCTTTTATTAAAAGAGTCGCTGATTTGATTCCAGCTTCATCCTCTTTTTGAAGATCTAGAACTTCTAATGAAAATCCCTTTTGTTCGCAGTATCTCGTGTACATTCTAAGAAGCATCGATGCCCAGTCTTGTGCTTCTGTTCCTCCTGCACCAGCATGTATTTGAAGAATTACATCGTTGTCGTCGTACTTTTCATTTAAAAGTGTAGCTATCTTAAAATCATCCGCATGTTTTTCGAGTTTCGTAAGATCATCTTTAAAATCTTTGTAAGCAGAATAATCTTCTTCCATCTCCATGATTTCCATTAGATCATTTAATGAAGAAATCTCTTCTTTTAAATTTTTTAAATTTTCAATCTTTCTATTATAATGATTAAATTCTTTTATAGTTTTTTGAGCAGATTCTGTGTCGTCCCAAAATCCTTCTTCCATTTGTTTATCGTTTAAGTCTCTAAGTCTAGCTTTTATACCATCAATGTCCATTGATTCTATTAGAGAGTTAACCATGTCTTCTATTTCATTTAGTTTTGTTTTGTCTAAGTAAACATTCTGTTCCATTTTTACCTCCAAATCTACCTCACGTATATTTTATACAAAATTATATTATTTCTCAAACATTTCTCAAACTCTTTTGTGAAAATTAAAATTTTATTTGTGATAATTATAAGAAAAGACTTGTCTCACTCGTATTTATATATAAAATCTACACTAACCAAGTAAGTTTTGTTACAATCTATGAAACTTTTATTGCTTTATGAAAAGATTTTCATTATAATATTTGTTATAAGGTTAGAAATTCTATGTGAATTATCTTTCATAGTTTTTAGATTAAATTTTAAAAACTTTATTTACCATACACAATTATGGTATAATAAACACAACTTAAAAAAAGAATGGAGTAATTAAATGGACAAAGAAGTTTTACTTGAGATGAAAGACCTACATACGGCTTTCAGAATCAAAGATGACTACTACGATGCCGTAGACGATGTTAATTTGTCCTTGTATTCAGACGAAGTTCTAGCAATAGTTGGAGAATCAGGATGTGGTAAATCCACACTTGCTACAACTGTAATGGGACTTCACGATTTTAACTACACCAGAGTATCTGGAGAAGTTATTTTCGAAGGTGAAAACATCTTAGAATACGATGAGGACAAATACAATGAAATCCGTGGCGGAAAAATCGGTATGATTTTCCAAGACCCACTTTCAGCTCTTAATCCGCTTCAAAGAATTGAAGATCAAATCGAAGAAGCACTTATCTATCACACAGATATGACAAAAGAGCAAAGGATGGCTAGAGTAGAAGAGCTTTTAACCAGAGTTGGAATTGAAAATCCAAAGAGAATAATGAGACAATATCCTCATGAATTATCTGGTGGTATGAGACAAAGAGTTATAATTTCTATTGCTCTTGCATGTAAGCCAAAAATAATGATAGCTGACGAACCTACAACAGCTCTTGACGTAACTATCCAAGCACAAATACTAGACCTTATGCTTGATATACAAAGAGAAATGCATGCAGGTATTATACTTATCACCCACGACCTTGGAGTCGTAGCACAAATGGCAGATAGAGTAGCTGTAATGTACGCTGGAGAAATTGTAGAACTTGCACCTGTACACGAATTATTTAAAAATCCTTTACATCCTTATACAAGATCTCTTCTTAATTCTATACCTCAAAAGGATTCTGAAAATGAAGAACTACACGTAATTCAAGGTATGGTTCCATCACTTGTAAACCTACCTCGTACAGGATGTAGATTCGCACCTAGAATTCCTTGGGTACCAGAAAGCGAACACGAAGAAATTACTGAACTTCATGAAGCTGAACCAGGACACTTTGTAAGATGTACTTGCTACAAGAATTTTAAATTTGATTACGAGGTGTAATATGGCATTAATAGAAATAAAAGATTTAAAGGTTCACTACCCAATTCTTGGTGGATTTTTCAATAAAATAATAGATTATGTATACGCTGTTGATGGCGTAAACATGTTAATAGACGAAGGAAAGACTATTGGACTTATAGGAGAATCAGGTTCTGGTAAATCTACAATTGGAAAAGCAATTGTAGGTCTTGAAAAAGTAACATCTGGAGAAATTCTATATGATGGACACGATGTAACTAAAAAATCAGTTAGAAAGTCTATCCACTATAATAAAGACGTTCAAATGATATTCCAAGACTCAATGAGTTCACTAGATCCTAGAAAAAGAGTAATTGATATAATAGGCGAACCTATTAGAAACTTTGAAAACTTAAATAAAGAAGAAGAGTTTGAAAGAGTACTAGAATTACTTGCAATCGTAGGTATGGCAAAAGAAGCCATTTATAAATATCCTCACGAATTCTCCGGTGGTCAAAGACAAAGAATCGGGGTTGCAAGATCTGTTGCTTGCTATCCAAAACTAATAATAGCAGACGAACCAGTTTCAGCACTTGACCTTTCAGTACAAGCTCAAGTACTAAACTATATGAAGAAGATTCAAAAAGACTTCAATCTAACATATATCTTTATATCCCACGACTTAGGGGTTGTAAGACATATGTGTGACTACATTTATATAATGCATAGAGGTAGATTCGTAGAAGCAGGAACAAGAGAAGATATTTACAATAACCCAAGACATATATACACTAGAAAACTTATAGCTTCTATTCCTGATACTGACCCTACATTAAAAGAAGAACTTAAACGCCAAAGAGACGAAGTAGAAAAAGAATACGATGAAAAATATGATCTTTACTATGATAGCAATAATAAGGTATATCCTTTAACACAAATTTCTGATACTCACTTTGTCGCACTTAAAGGAGGAGAGAAATAATGTGGAAAACAGTCTTACGTAGAGTACTTCTAATGATCCCTCAATTATTTATATTGAGTTTATTAATCTTCATCATGGCAAAACAAATGCCTGGTGATGCTCTTACCGGATCAATCGGCGGTAATGTTAAACCAGAAGTACTAGAACAAATCAGACGTGAATCTGGATGGTATGACCCATGGTATGAACAATACTGGAGATGGATCACAAAAGCCTTAAGAGGTGACTTTGGAAAGTCATTCCAATATAAACAACCTGTAACAAGAGTAATTGGAGCAAGAGCTGCTAACACATTCTTATTAGCACTATTTGCAACTGTTCTAAGTTATCTAATTGCACTTCCTCTAGGAATTAAAGCTGGTAGAAACCCAGGATCAAAATTTGATAAGGGAGTTATACTCTATAACTTCATTTCATATGCTATGCCATCATTTGTACTATACCTATTTACACTTTTATTATTTGGTTATGTACTAAAATGGTTACCAACAATGGGTTCTGTAGATCCTCATATAGCCAAAGGCACATTTGCTTATTTCTTAAATAGATTAAAGCACCTTATAATGCCTGCGGGATGTATAGCTATACTTTCAACAACAGGTACAATTCAATACCTTAGAAACGAAATCATAGATGCTAAGACACAAGATTATGTTAAAACAGCTAGATCAAAAGGTGTACCTATGAAAAAAGTATATTCACATCATATATTTAGGAACTCTCTTCTACCAATAGCAGCATTCTTTGGATTCCAAATCACTGGTCTTCTAGGAGGATCAATGATAGCGGAAAGAATATTCAACTATCCTGGTATGGGTAACTTATTTATAGATGCCATACTACTTCGTGACTATTCTGTTGTAAACGCACTAGTAATGCTCTATGGATTTTTAAACTTACTTGGCTCACTACTTTCTGATATTATCATGAGTATCGTTGACCCAAGAATAAGAATAGAATAGGAGGCTACCATCATGGATAAAAACAAAAAAGAGATAGCTCCTAATGAAGCAAAAGAAACAATTGAACCACAAGTGATCAGTAATAAAACTGTAGATCCACAAGTGGAAAACATAAAAACTGTAGATATGAAGAAACTCGAAGAAGAAAAAATGGAAAACCCAATGGGTTTCAAAGTAATTCTTAGAGAATTTGAAAAAGACAAGGTTGCAACAGTTGCATTTTGGTTAATAGTAGCTTTCCTATCTTTTATTATAATTACTTCTTTCTTCATATCAGAAGATTTAATTGTAAAAGTAGATATTTTTGAAAAATACGCCAGACCATCAAAAGAAAGTTTCTGGACTTGGTTTGGTAAAGATTCCGGTGGACGTAGTGTAATGGCACTAACAATTGTAGGTGCTCGTAACTCAGTTCTTATCGGTTTCGGTGTAACAGTAATAACAACATTCGTAGGACTTTTCGTAGGTCTTATGGTTGGATACTACGGAGGTAAATTCGACTCTGTGGTAATGAGAATTGTAGACTTTATTTCACTTCTACCAGTTCTTATGATTATTATTGTAATTGTAACAATGATTACAAACTTCACAGCAATGAGTTTAATTTTAATCATGTCAGCTTTCTACTGGATAGGCACAGCAAGACTTGTAAGATCTAAAGCCCTATCAGAAAGTAGACGTGACTATGTAAATGCATCTAAGACTATGGGAACATCAGACCTTAAGATCATGTACGGTGGAATACTTCCAAATATTTCATCAATCCTTATAGTTGACTCAACTCTAGCCCTTGCAGGAAACATTGGTATTGAAACCTCACTTTCATTCTTAGGTTTCGGACTACCAGCTAACGTACCTTCCCTAGGTACACTTATAGCTCTTGCAAGTAAGCCAGAAATTATACAAGATAAACCTTATGTATGGGTACCTGCATCATTAACAATATTGTTTTTGATGTTATGTATAAATTATGTCGGACAAGCACTGCGCCGTGCATCTGACGCAAGACAAAGATTAGGATGACAGGAGGTAAGTAATGAAAAATATCCTAAAAAAAGTCTCACTACTTTTAGCATTTGCTATTATCCTTACTGCTTGCGGTAATGGTGGAGCAAATAAAGCTAATGGCAATACAGCCAATGGCAACAAAACTAACGCAGGAGACGAACAACAAGAAGTAGCTAGCCCAAGTATGGAAGCTGTTATCGATAATGACGGAGACGTAATCGATGCTGCAGACGATACATTAAGAGTAGCAATTATTTCTGACTCAACTTTCAAAGGTATACTTAATGGTGTACTAGCTCAAGACGATCTTGACTTTTCAATCTTAGGTTATACTATGAACGGTGCTTCAGCTGGTGGACCTAACTATGAAATGAATCAAAATCCAAAGGATGAAGTTCCAGTAAGATGGACATTTGATGCAAAAGCTAAAACTGCAACTGCAGAAATCAATCCTAAATTCAAATGGAACAATGGTGAAACAGTAACTACTGATGACATCATCAAAATGTACGAAATTGTATGTAACCAAGACTACATCCTAGATGCTAAATCAGTAAGATTTGACGAAGACACTCAAAACGTAGTTGGAGCAATCGAATACAACAAAGGCGAAGCAGACCATATTTCAGGTCTTGAAAAAGTTGACGATTCTAAACTTATCGTTCACTTTAAAGAATTCTACCCTTCAATTCTATGGGGTGGTGGACTTCAATTTGAATTCGTAAACGCAAAACAATATGAAGGTATCGCAATGAAAGACGTTGCTGGTTCTGATCCACTTAGAAAGAACCCACTTTCTTACGGACCTTACTATGTAACTAACATAGTTCCAGGTGAATCTGTTACTTTCAAAGCTAACGAACACTACATCTGGGGAGCTCCAAAAATCAAAAACCTAGAAATGAGAATTCTTCCATCAGCTCAAGCTGTAGCTTCTATGAAAGCTGGAGAATTTGATATCTACCTAGGACCTGGAAATGATATTTACGGAGACGTAAAAGACTTATCAAACGTTAAGACAGTTGGTATCCCAAGACTTTCTTGGAACTACCTAGGATTTAAACTTGGTACTTGGGACGCAGATAAAGGTGAAATTGTATATAATCCAGAATCTAAGATGGCTGACCCAGCACTTAGAAAAGCAATGGGACACGCTATTGACAATAACTCAATTGGAGAAAAATTCTTCAACGGATTATCATTCTTTGCTAACTCTCCAATCCCACCAGCATTTGGTCAAATCTATGACCCAACTGTAAAGGGATGCTACTATGACATGGATCTTGCTAAGAAACTTCTTGATGACGCAGGATACAAAGATACTGACGGAGACGGATTCAGAGAAACTCCAGACGGAAAACCTCTTGTAATCAACTTCGCACACATGGCAGGTGGAGAAACAGCAGAACCACTATCACAATACTACATGCAACAATGGAAAGATATTGGTCTTAACGTAAAACTTTACGGCGACAGACTAATGGACTTCAACGTATTCTATGATAAGCTAGACGAAGATGATCCTGAAATTGATGCATTCATGGCTGGATGGAACACTGGATCTAACCCAGACCCATCAGGATTCTATGGCGCTAAAGCTGCATTCAACCTTCCAAGATACACTTCTCCAGCAATGCAAGAAGTTCTTGATAAGATATCATCTAACGAAGCTTTAGATGAAGAATTCAGAACAAACGCATACAAAGAATTCCAAGCACTAGCTATGGAAGAAGTTCCTTATATCCCAACAAGATTCTCAACTGACTGGATTGTAATCAACAACAGAATTAAACACTTTGACTACAGACCATACGTTGAAGGAGAACACTTCGGACTACACAGTGTTGAAGTAACTCAAAAAGACAGAGCAGTAGCTCAATAATAAATGGCGCTTAAAAAACCTCTCATATGAGAGGTTTTTTTTATGCTTATTTTATTTATGTCTAAATGCTTATTTTCATTAAAAAGAACGACCCAAGTTAACGAGTTTTCCAATATTTGACATAGAGCCTTTTACATAAAGAAAGAGACTCGAGTTAACGAGTCTCCCCAATATTTTACATATAGTCGTAAAAATAAAACAAAATTTAGTTCTAATCTCTAGTTATTCTTTCTATTCTTTTAACGATAAGCTTTATAAGATTTTCTATATGTTTTTATCTTCAAGTATTATTTGAATTGTTTTTTTAATTAAATCCTGCGCGGTACTTACAATCCTATTAAATGTGTGATAGACTATGCATATGTGATAAATTCATTAAAATACCTCATTGATTTTTTATTGCAGTTGGCAGACCGCAAATTTATTATTTCACTGAGGTGTTTTTTTGGTTATCATCGCTAAAGCTATACTGAACCCCCAGTCCAACTTGGGGGGATCTTATAGTAAAAAAAAAACGAGGTTGTCCTCGCTTTTTACAATTATTCTGTGAATTTTTATTATTATTTGTATATTTATACTTTATTCTTCATTTACCATTATTTTTTTGTCTTTATATTTTATTATTCTCTGCAGAAAATTTATTTATCTTCTTTTCTTAAATACTTGTCCCCTAGGAAGCCTTTTTCTCTTACTACAAATCCTGATGCTTCTAGTCTTTCCAAAATCTCTTTTAAATCCTCAATAGAAACATCAAATCCCTTTGAAGCTGATATATTCTTAGCAGTCATCATTAGATTAGTTTCCTCTATTGGAAGATAGTCCTCCACGATTTTAAATTCATCTTCACGAATTTTATTTCTCATAGTCTTTAGTTCGTCGAATGGATTTTCTTTGTGTGGGCTTGTTGTGTCAGCCTTTCTTATCCTTACATATTGGGTTCTTCCAAGTTCTGCTGATGATACGAATACATCTCCTGTGGTCAAATATGGAAGCCTCTTAGATTCTTCTGGACTGATATCTGTTTCTGAACGAATGGTGTCGATGTCCTGTGCCCTTACCGTTCTAAATATAAATTTGGTGTTTAGTTGGGCTGTTATAGTTTCGTCCAGAAGTGTAGGTCTCTGTGTAGCAAGTACGAGAAAGACTCCATACTTTCTTCCCTCTTGAGAGATCTCTCTAAGAATGGACTTTGTCGGTGATGGCACTGCCTTCGGTGCGAAGTTGTGAGCTTCGTCTGTAACTATTAAAAATGGCACAAAGTAGTCTGCGTCTCCGCAAATGGATAGTGAATCTTTGTAATCACGCCTTAGTCTATACGTCTTATTTAAAAGATAGGTACTAAATGTGTTTATTAATTTTGTTGAGCCTTGTACTACGCATAGCTTGCCGTCCATAAGTGCATTTAGCATTTCGTCTATATTTCTATTGAATATTCCTTGATTTATAAGTTGTTTTAATCTCCAATTTATTCCTCTAAGGGACATTATATTTACTTTTCTCTCGTACTCGTTCAATAGCTTTTCTAATTGAACATAGTGACTGTATTCTTCACCACTGGAAGTTTCAATTTCTTTAGAAATATTATCTCGCCCTAAGTCTATGGCTTCGATAAGACTGTCGATTAGAGCCTCTAGTCCCTCTACAGAGCTGCCTTTTTTATGAATTATATCAACGGTAGCTTCCATAGATTCTGTCAGTTCTGAAACGGATCTGAGCATCACCTTTAAGTCCATTCCATTTATTTCACTGAACTGAACTCCAATATCTCTTCCCACCATGAACTTTTTAAAGTTGTCCTTGAAATCATAGTGTGAACTATCTCCAAACTCCATTTCGTAGTGAGGGTCTAGTACTATTGTCGGGATTTTTTTCTTCATAAGTTCTTCCAAAAGCACCCTTAGTCCAAAACTTTTACCTGATCCTGAGCCACCAAATATTCCTATATGGGGATACTCGTGCATGGAATTTATATTTAGTATAAATGGAACGTCCTTTTGTGGTTCAGTCTTATCTTCTTCGAATATTTCCAAAACGCCCTTTAGATCGTCGTCCATCTCGTCATACAAAACTTCTGTGTTTTTTATAATTCCTATAGTTAGTCCCTTTTCTCTAGAGGTCTTCGCTATGATTGGCTTTAATTCTTCAAAGGATGGAATGTTTACATCTGACCCTGTTAACACTGGATACTTAGCTTCTTTTAAAAGTCTCACCTTTGCGATGTAGATCGTGTCTTCTGAGAGGTCATATCCCAAACTCTTAAGACTTATCAGTACTGAACTGTCCACGAAATCTCCGCCTATATCCAGCGGTATAAATCTATTGTAGGTTTGCGCCTCCACCACTTCACCTAGAAGCCTTCCCTGTGCTTCGTCGTCAATGGCAAGGAACTCATTCATCCTGAAATTTCTCTCCTTGCTGCCTACATAAAATGTGTTATTGGTGGTTATTCCAACTACTTTTATCATTTCATACTCCTTTTATCTCTTTCGCTTACGAAGAATCTTTCATAGTATCCTCTGTCCAAATTGTCTTTTAAAAGAGATTCCATCATTATATTGGTTATCTTAACTTCGCTATCGACTATATCTAAAAAATATGGCACTCCCCTTGAATTTTCCGGCGTCAGTGTGTAAACCAAGGACGCTATTTCGAATAATTCTGTCTTATTTCTATTGTAGACGTCTATTCCTATTACTCCTGGAAATGTTGAACTTCGTAAAAATGCAGTGCTTAAGTCGTAGCTGAACTTTTTATTTACGCTATTGTTGATAAAAAGTGCCTCGCCCTTTTTTAATATTCCAAACATAAGCTCCCTGTCATAGTAAAACTCATCCCAATCAAAGGATTTTCTGATGTAGTCGGTCTTCACGTCCTTTACCACTCCGAATAAGACTATTCCCTTCTCATCTACTATTTCCAAAAGCTCTTCAAACTTATCCCTTGCGTCTAAGTTGTAACGAATGAGACCTCCGTCCATCATTATATACTTTGGATTTAGTTTTTCTATTGACTCTATTGCACATCTAAGTTCAATCTCTGCAAGTCTTTTCTTCATATTAATCTCTTCTTCCAATGTGTTTTGAAGAAGCGGTGTAAATATTTCGTTTATAACCACAGATTCCTTGTCAAATCTAAGTCCCAACGCACGATACAGTTCTATAAAATGAGGGAAGTTTCCTCCAGATTTGTTGTAAGATCCATCTATTGCCACAAGATTTTTAAATTTTACAATTTTCTTTTCATCAAGTTTCGGAAGTTCTACTATTTCCCCAGTGAATTCTTTTAATTTTTCTCTAATTTCTTCCCTTTCTAGGGAAAATACTTTTCTATATCTCTCTTCTAAGATTGACCCTACGTTTTTAATCTCTCTTCGAAGTGATTCTAATTCCACGCCTTTATTCATCTTCTAAACTCACCTTGTAAACATCATTCTTCTTAAGACCAAACTCCTTTGCCACTTCTTTTATCGCCTGACTCATCTTCATACCATCTGCGACTCTTCTTTCAAGTTCCGCTCTTATATCTATTTCTAACTCTTCCACTTCATATCCGTCCACGACGATTACAAACTCGCCTTTTAATGTGAGATCCTTCGCCAAGATTTCTTCGATACTGCCTCTAATATGCTCTTCAAACATCTTGGTTAACTCTCTTGAAATGGAAATCTCCCTATTGCCAAAGACTTCTTTTAAATCCTCTAGTGTTTCCAAAATTCTGTGTGGAGCTTCATAAAAAATGATTGGAAATTTTAATTCTTTTAAATCTTCCAGCTCTTTTAATCTCTTAGACCTTTTGGAATCTAAAAATCCATAGAAAAAGAAATGCTCAGTTGAAAATCCTGAATACAGAAGTGCAAGTATTGACGCTGTGCTTCCTGGCAGCACCTCAAATTCGATATCCCTATCTATAAGTTCTCTTATAAGTATAAATCCTGGGTCAGAGATGCCTGGCATCCCTGCATCTGAGATGATGGCTATATCGTTCTTCTCTGAAAGTTCTATGAGCTCATCGACTTTCTGTCTTTCGTTGAATTTGTGGTAGGCGATGAGTCTTTTTTTGATATCGAAGTTATTTAGAAGTTTTATAGAGTTTCTCGTGTCCTCGCAGCAGATTATATCCACAGACTTTAGAACATTTAACGTCCTTATGGTTATATCTTCTAAATTTCCGATAGGTGTCGGGCAAAAGTAAATCATTTCATAACCTCGTTTCTGTAAACGGCTTTAAACTCTTCTGTCATCTCTCCGTCTTCATACATGTAAAAATCTGGGAGAATCTCCAAATTATAATTTCCTCCAAGCCTTAGATCCAGAAGCATTATGTTTGACTTGGAATTTATGTCTTTTTTTATAAATCTTATTCTCTTAATAAATAGGTTTAATTCCTTGAAATAGACGGAGATTTCTTGAAGTCTCATGGAAGGAAATACCATGTAGAGCCTGCCTCCGTACTTTAAATTTTGTGAAATAGCTTTTAAAAATGTAAATATGTCCTCTGTGTGACGCTCCCTTCCATCCACCAAGCCCATGGTAGGCTTGTCGTCAAAATATGGAGGGTTCGTGATTATACAGTCGAAGTAACCGTTATAATCTTTTAAGTCTTCCACATTTGAATTAATAACCTCTATATTTTTTAAATCATTAAGCGCGATGGTTTTATTTAAATTGTCTGTATATACTTTATCTGCGTCAACAGCTACGACTTCACTTGCCCTATTTAGAACTCTAAGCCCAAGTATTCCGTTGCCGCAACCTACGTCCATTACCTTTCCCTTTATATTTGCAAAAGAGCTTAGAATTAGAGAGTCTGTAGTGTATTTAAATCTATTTTCAGTTTGATATATTTCTATATTTGTACCAGGTACGTAATCTTTATTATCCATAATTATATTTTATCATAGAAAAATTTATTTTATTCGAAGCTTTGCTAGTTAAATTTTAGATAATCTCATTATCATTTAGAGTTTGATTATGATCACACTAATGTGACCTTTCCTCTATAAATGGCTATATTTCAATATCCTAGCGATTTACTGGGTTTATATTTTTTGAAAAAATCCATTGTAAAAACCTTTTTATAGTGTTATACTTAAGACAGTAAAAGGTATAAAATTTTATGGAGGTGCTATAATGGCTCATATTATTACAGACGCATGCATCGCTTGTGGCGCATGTCAACCAGAATGCCCTGTTAACTGTATTTCAGAAGGCGCAATCTACGAAATTGATCAAGATCAATGTATCGATTGTGGCGCTTGTTCAGCAGTTTGCCCTACAGGAGCAGCTCAACCAGAAGCTTAATATTTACTTAAAAATGGGACTTAGGTCCTATTTTTTTATGCAAAAAATTATCTCTACCAAATTTGGTAGAGATTTTTTAAATTTATTAATTACTTTTACTTCCTATCTTAAAAATATGAAATACTGCTCCAAGTATTATTACAGGAATTATCCATACAAAGCTTGTGAAGCCATCTGGTAATACATTTGCAATTGGAGCTAGTAGATCTACTGGATATCCTAGAAGTTCAGTTATTACTTTTACTGAAGGAATAAATGATCCTAGTACAGATCCTATCATAATAGGTCTTTTTACAAATTCGCCACCAAGTACATTTAATATTATAAGTGTGATGGCTACTGGATATAATGAAACCAGTACAGGCACTGAAAATACCACTATCTTGTCCACTCCACTTATTGCAAAGAAAGTGGAAATTGCAGATGAAATAACGACTATTGTCACATATAGATTTTTGTTCTTGAATAGTCCGCTGAAGAAATCCCCTACCGTTGCTGTAAGGCCAATTGCTGTAGTTAGACAAGCTAGCGCCATTGCAAGTGATAGTATTATTCCTCCAAATGTGCCGAGGATCGTGTCAGTTGAGTAGATCAAAAGTTCTACACGACCCATATCTTCAAATCCAAGTCCTGATAGGGTGCTGCCCATGTATTCAAGTCCAAAGTAGATTATTGCAAGTCCTATTCCAGAAATAATCGCTGAATATTTTGTAAAACTAAGTATTTCCTTTTCTTCTTTTATTCCTAGGTATCTGAATCCATCTATTACTACCTTTGTAAACACCAATGCTGCAAGAGCGTCCATGGTTTGATACCCTTCTTCAAAACTCTTTCCAAAGATTCCCACCACATTTTTATCAACTGGATTGCCCATAGGTGATGTCACTGCTCTAAATATTATTATTGCTAGTAATATCAAAAGAAATGGCGTCAAGATTTTACCTATGTTAGAAACTACTTTTTGTGGTTTAACCGTAAAAAATATTACAAGTGCAAAAAATATTATTGATGCAATAACAGGGCTTAATCCTTTAAAAATTGTTCCTTGTATTACTTCATAGGTTGTTGCTGCGTTTCTTGGGATTGCAAGTCCTGGTCCAATAGCTAGAAGCACCATCGTTCCAAAGAATTTTGAGAACCCTTGACCTAAGTTCTCTCCCAAATTTTCAATACTGCCTCCTGCCTTTATGGTTGCTATGACTCCAAGCATAACAAGACCAACTGCTGTAGTTGAAAATCCCAGTGCAGATACTAGGTACCCTGTACCCATATCCCTGCCAAGTACTGGAGGAAATAGCAAGTTTCCTGCTCCAAAGAACATTGAAAATAGTGCAAATCCTCCTATCCAAATCTTTTTCCTATCCTTCATTATTTTCCCTTCTCTCTATAAAAAATTTTAAAGATAGTACCTAAAATTAAAACGGGAATCACCCAAGAGAATACAGCCGCTGATTCAGGTAAAATATTCTCTATTGGTGAAAGCAAATCTATATCTTTATTAAATATATTTAATATAGCATTTAAAGCCGGAATTAGAGAACCAAGTATTGAACCAATAACTATTCCCCTTTTCCCTAGATGTTCACTAAATGTATTTAAAAATATTATAACTATAGCTGTCGGATAGAGAGCCACAAGTATAGGTGCAGAGATTGAAACTATGCTGTCCACTCCCTTTACTGATGTAATAGCTGCAAAAATTGAAGATACAACAATAATTACATAGTAGGATACTTTTCCTTTAAATAGATCACTGAAGTATTCTCCTACATATGCTGTAAGCCCGATTGCAGTGGTTAAACATGCAAGTGCCATTGAAAGTGAAAGTGCAATGTTTCCAAATCTTCCTAGAAGCACTGTAGTTAAATGGATAAGCATCTCTGTTCTTCCAAAATCTGAAATACCTTCTCCACTTGCAGATGCTCCTATAAAAATAAGTCCAATATATATAATTGATAGACCTATTCCTGCTATTATTGCGGCTTTTATGGTCATGCCCAGGATTTCTTTCTTGTCGTTATATCCTTTGGTTACGAAGTCCTCATAGATAATTCTTGCAAAGATAAGAGCTGCAAGAGCGTCCATGGTTTGGTATCCCTCTTCGAAACCTTTCCCAAATGCTCCTACGATTCCCTTTTCTACAGGAGTTCCAACAGGATGTACAAATCCCTTTACGATTATGATTCCAAGAACAATTAAAAGCGCCGGGGTCAAGATTTTACCCAAGTTGCTAACTACTTTTGAAGGTTTATAAACGAACAAAAGCACAAGAATAAAAAATATTGTACTTGCAAGAATAGGTGATAGGTTCGGCATAATCCCTTTGGATATGACTTCATAAGTCGTTGCAGCCGTTCTTGGTATTGCAAGCCCAGGTCCAATTGCAAGGACTATAATGGTTGAAAAAATCCTTCCAAAAGTCGGGTTTACGATGCTTGTCGCTTCTAATATGCTACCTCCGGCCTTCATAGATGCGATGGCGCCCATCATCACAAGTCCTACTCCTGCCGTAATAAAGCCGATCATCGCTGGGACAAAAGCCTTTCCCATTGCCTCTCCTAGGGCAGGAGCAAAAAGCAGGTTTCCCGCGCCGAAAAACATTGAAAATAATGCAAATCCACTTATAATTATATTCTTATTTCTATTATTATTCATATTAACTCCTCAGTCTCTTCGATGTGTTTTACATATTTTACCACATAAAAGTATAGAATTAAACTTAATTATGAAAATTTGTGTAAATTTTATGAACTTCTAATAATTGATTTAAAAATATCGCCGATAAATTCACAGATTATATGTATAAATCGCCAAGAATACTAAATTATTTTGACTTATTTATCACATCTGATAAAATATAAAAAGAGGTGAAAAATGAGCATTATAACGAAATTATCAAACGAACTTAAAATAGATGAAAGTAGACTTGTGCCTACTATTGAACTACTAGATTCTGGCGACTCAGTACCATTTATATCCAGATACAGAAAAGAAGTTACTGGAGGATTAACCGACGAAGAACTTAGAAATCTTCTAAAAAGACTTACATATCTTAGAAATTTAGAAGCTAGAAAAGAAGAGATAAAAGCCCTAATCGACGGTCAAGGCAAACTTACAGAAGAGCTTGTGGCAGAAATAGATGCAGCAGATGTGCTTTCCACCCTAGAAGACATATATAGACCTTACAAGCCAAAGAGAAACACAAGAGGCAGCATCGCAAGAGAAAGAGGCTACGAAGTCTTTGCAAACATGATTGCAGAAGAAGAAAGCCTAGAAAATATCCTAGAAGCCATAAATAACTTCAAAACCGAGCATCCAGAAGACGAACTGGAAGTAGAAGAAATCCTCCAAGGCGCCAAGGACATCGAAGCAGAAAATATCTCCGACTCAAGCAAAATAAGAGAAATGATCAAGAAGATCGTCTGGAGATTCTCAAGCCTAAAGACCACGAAGAAAGAAGAAAATCACGTATATGAAATGTACTACGACTTTGAAGAAAAGATAAAGGATCTAAAATTCCACAACACACTAGCAATCAATCGTGGAGAAAAAGAAGACGTGCTAAAAGTTGAAATAGTAAGCCCAATGGACATTATCATTTCAAATATAAAATCCACATATATAAATTCACACACACTTGAAGAGCTAAAGACAGAAATCATCGAAGACTCACTAAAGAGACTTATAATGCCATCCATAGAAAGAGAAGTAAGAAGCGACCTCACTCAAGTAGCAGAAGCAGCCTCAATCGAACTCTTCGGCGAAAACCTACACAACCTACTCATGATAAGACCGCTTAAAGATAAAAATGTGTTGGCACTGGACCCAGGAATCAGAACCGGAACCAAGGCATCAGCAATAGATAAGCTAGGAAACTTCAAAGAACACGACGTCCTCTTCATCGCAGGAGGAAAAGGCGACAAAACCCAAGTAGAAAAGAAACTAATGGATCTAATAGAAAGAAACGACATAGACGTAATCGCCATAGGAAATGGAACAGCCTCAAGAGAAGTAGAATCATTCGTAGCAGAATTTATAAAAGAAAACAAATTAGACGTGTCATGGACCATTGTAAACGAAGCAGGAGCATCCATCTATTCAGCATCAGAAGAAGGCACCAAGGAATTCCCAGACCTGGATGTAACAGTAAGAGGAGCAATCTCAATAGGACGTAGGCTCCAAGACCCATTGGCAGAACTAGTAAAGATCGAGCCAAAACACATAGGAGTAGGACAATATCAACACGACCTAAACGAAAAGAACCTGGATATGAAACTACACGACGTAGTGGAAGCCTGCGTAAACACAGTAGGAGTAAACTTAAACACAGCATCAGCGCCTCTACTAAAATATGTCAGCGGAATCAATAACACAGTGGCAAATAACATCGTTAAGTACAGAAACGAAGTAGGAAGATTTAACAACAGATCCGACCTTAAAAATATAAAAGGACTAGGACCAAAGGCATTTGAACAATCAGCAGGATTTCTTAGAATCCTAGACGGAGAAGAAATGCTAGACTCCACAGCAGTCCACCCAGAATCCTACGAAATCGCCAAAAGACTAAAAGGCGACGAAGAAGCCACAGAAAAACTAGCAGAAGAACTAGGAGTGGGACTCTTCACACTAAGAGATATATTGGAAGAACTCAAAAAACCAGGCAGAGACCCGAGAGAAGACCTAGATGAAGTATTTTTAAAATCAGACATACTAACAATAGACGACTTAAAAATCGGAGACGTCCTAAAAGGCACAGTGAGAAATGTAGTAGACTTCGGCTGCTTCGTAGACATAGGACTACACTCAGAAGGACTGATCCACATCTCCAACCTCTCAAAAGGATTCGTAAAGCATCCAAAAGACATAGTAAGCGTAGGAGACATAGTAAACGTAGAAGTAATCTCAATCGATTTAAAAAGAGAAAGAGTCGGCTTAAAAAAACTTAAATAGAAATTAAGAGCAAGGATAGAACCTTGCTTTTTTTTGTCCCATGCATTATAATATAATTCTGTAAGCATGCAGGGATGACCGAGTGGCTGAAGGTGCACGCCTGGAAAGCGTGTATACAGTAATTGTATCGAGGGTTCAAATCCCTCTCCCTGCGCCATGCCATGCTAGATGGGAAATTAGCGATGTCCTGTAACCTGCGATTCGCTACAGCAGGATTGAATTCCTCTTGGAGGACCGTCTAATCGATAGACTGCCCCATGAAAGCGGTGTTGAAACTTGGGTCTTACGCAACAGGAGCTTATGAACCGTGTCAGGTCTTGACGGAAGCAGCACTAAGTAAGATGTTCTGTGTGCCGTGAGGGTGCCTGGGTGGAGCTGGCTCCATGGGTACCGTATGGGTTAGCTTTTCAATAAGAGGTGCATGGCTACATATTATAAACCGTACAATGAGTGCGGTTTTTTTATTTTTTGGTTGAACATCGTGTATTGATGATTGTTTGTAGCGTAAAACTCTAAAGAAGGTGGTCACCCTGAGCGAAAGAGCCGAAGGCTCTGAAGTCGAACGGGTATAACCTCCACAGGTCAAGCCTATGCAACTACATTGTAGCGGAAGCTATCAGCTTCCATCAACCTTGATACTAAACTCTCTTAACTTAGCCGTTAGGCGTACATCAACATTGCCTCAATTCATTCCCGTAGCGGAACATTCTAGGTTCCACATCCGGGCAGTCGAGTTCTGCAAATCAGCCTTCGCAAATCTCGTCTTCTTTGGAACTCTTTGCACGAGACCTGCTGCGAAAATCAAAGATTTCGGCTAGGGCTTCTACGCGTGAAGTCTTTAAATTGGTATGTCAACACTTTTTAGGACAATTCAAAATCGAATAAATCATTAGACTGATTTCAAAACATTCTAAAATATATTCCTAAATAGTCAAGG